>Ga0307515_10006885_pt1 | contig 22599 bp, 32 predicted proteins | sample 17_EM_MG_FD_194513 | JGI IMG/M metagenome (GOLD analysis project Ga0307515, IMG submission 194513) | Populus trichocarpa ectomycorrhiza microbial communities from riparian zone in the Pacific Northwest, United States - 17_EM | ecosystem: Host-associated > Plants > Roots > Unclassified | place...
AATAGATGTGGGAGGTGGCTCTGATGGGAGTGTGGCTACGAGGTGCCCCGCTAGCGGCTTGTTAGGTGTGGGCGCTGGACGCGCCCACGCCTCTAATAAGGCGCCTGGGCCGTATGCATGAGGTGACAACTTCACACCTCCGGTCAGAACACGAATCCATCGGTAATGCTTGTACTCAACGCTCTTCGCAGCGGCGCTCGCCTCAGCACTGCTTCAGTCCTTAGATCAGTTCCCAGTGTGAGCAGGTTTGTCTTTCCTTTTAGTAATTCCTTCAATCCGTCGTACTGATATCTACTCATAGAGGATTCGGTTCTTTCGCCTTCTCCAGCACTCGTCCAACCATTCTCGGCGCAGCCCCGGCCGGATTGTCAATACCTCCCGCTATCATCACTTCTGTTACCGACACTCTCGCACCGCGTATCAGCGCTTCCCCAGTGTTGAGGGCTTTGCAAGTTCGTAGCGGGCCAAGAGATACGTTTGACCCGAGTCACCGGGTGCGGAAGAGGAGATCGGGTTTTTTGGCGCGGATTAAGACTAGAACTGGAAGAGCGACGCTGAAGCGGAGGAAGCTCAAAGGGAGGAAAAGCTTGTCACATTAAAGTGGAAATGGTGGGACACGCGGGTGATTGATATAATAGAGTATTGTACAATTATTGGGTCCCTAAGCTATCCAGACTTCCGTGGGAATATTATCCATTGGTGGAAGGGAAATCTGACATCACACGGTAGGAGTTACTTTAGGTATGCCGTCTATAAATGTTCACGGAATCCACCCCATCACGTTCTATACAAGTACAAGTTCTCCGTGGTTGTTGGTGACCTCCTTATTGACTGAAGGGTGTCCGTACCGAAGCCACGTTATCCCGAAATGGATATCGCGAGGTGACGACGTTCCAGTCAATCGCATTCCAGACAGCTTCTAAGTACTCCTCCTTCCCGTCAATGCCAAAGTCTTCGAGCCATGCATGTTCCCACACATTGATATTCAGTAGCGGGACGGCCCAGTTATTTACTGGTCCCTGGGAAGCGCTTCTTGTGGCTGCCGTCATCTCCTGTAAAGTCGGGCCGCTAAGAGACTGGTTGGTGTTCATGTCGGTTTCCTGGCGACGATATGCGGCGCCATATGGAGTACCAGTGTTATAGGTACAGAGGATACGGAGATATTTGTTCTGGTCCAAAACTAGCCAAACCCATCCGCACCCAAACATTTTCAACGCAGTGGTAAGGAGTTCGGTCTTGAGCGCTTCGGGGGAGGCAAAGGAGTAGGGGACAAAGGTGAGAAAGCCCTCGGGCATTGTGGTTTTTTCCGGTGACTATCCATCGTAGAGTAAGCAAGACTTCATGGTAGTTTGATGAGCTGCCAACCAATGTTTCAAAGAAGAAGTGGTTGTTGTGTGCCTGCGAAGCATAGTTGAAAGTAGCCGCAAGATCGGCTTGTCTTGCAGTCATCACTGCGATATCTAGCGGTGTCTTGTTCTCAAAGTCGGTCTCTGAGGTCGGCAGTCCGTTAATACACGAGTTAAAGTAGGGCGGAAGACCTCACCAGCAATCAACCTATTCAAATTTCGTACCAATACATTTTGATACTCGACCCACGACATCTTAAAAGCCTTTGGGGAAAACAAGCCAGGCACCCCCTTCTCGGTGAAGTGGTTTATATGGGTTAACGGAGGTACCGAGTGAATGCTGCGTTGTTTTAATAGACGGGGAGTCGTATTCTGTGTAGACACAGAATATTGTGAGCTTAACATCCACGGCTTCAATAGGCTGTAAACCCTACCGCAAAAGAGAACAGAATGCGAGGCGCTCGCCGCAATAACATAGAAGGAAGAGACATGGGTGTCGTGGAAACTCTTGACCGGGTCGAGTTGGAAACGCTCCGAGATGGCACGACGTTGCGACATTTTCAAAAATCCCCAAGTTGCACAGGAACGCCAAGGCTCTACCCCCAAAAATGGGATAGCCTGAGGACCTTACCAGAGCTACCTCTTACACTGAACAAACAACTCAAGAGATACACTCACAATAACAACGCAGATGGATAATACATCACTCCGCCGTGCCGTTTGGAATGGCTCTATACCTTGCAGAATAGAGCTTGACCCTGCCGAAAGCCGTGTTTTCGACGCTGCTGGCTCGTACTTTGTAAGTGCGTTAACTGCTTGGCACGAACTCTTTCTAACACAATAGATCTCACTACCACGAATGTCATATATACCGCTCTATATTCGTGAAGTATATCGGTTTTTTGAGCCATTTCTGATAGACACAAATATTTCCAAAATGGAGAGCGCCTGGTTGGAATTTGAAAGCGTTCCTTTGAAATGGTTGTGGTCTTGCTACTTTGATCACTCGGTGCAACCGCAGCTTACATGTCCTGCAACAGGCACTGGCCTGTTGGTGTTCTTTATGACCTATTTACCGGTCGCGATCCCTCCTCCAACTTGAGAGATGCCGAAGACGAAGAATACCACCTGCCATGGAATTTGACCTTACACTTTCAGAATTTCCCAAGCAAACACATGATGCGCATGGATACACCTTCATCATTTCAGGATGCCTGGATCAACTGCGTCAAAGAAGTACGCCCCTAAGAAGCTACTATCATGAGTGTATCTAATTAGTCAAAGGCAGCGTTCTCGAGACATGGGAATGCGAAAACGGTGATGAGCTTGTCCAAAGCAGAATCGACAAAGCTTTGGGAAGGACTTTTGTCCCGTTCGCAGCCCTGCTCATTGCGTCTGTACCTGGACTGGCTGACGTATATCTAAGACGACTTTGAGCGGTTTTGGAACATCAACGACAAGCTTTTAGCAGAATCGTCCGGTCCTCTACGCAGTTTTGCAATACGAGTCTACGTCCCTTCAACCCCTAGGGTTGTCCAACAACCCGTCCCTCCGTTTTTAGAGTCAAGTCAGTCCAAAATTCCCCCAAGTTAATGTAAAGCAGCTGCTTATAACAACACGCAGAAGAACCTCAGACAATCGGAACTGCTTTGCACAGTCTCCTCCCTGAGCTATTTCCATCCAAACGGACTCCTGTCTTAGCACGGCCGGTGGTTCACGGAGTCGTCGTTTTGATGAGTACACCGTTGGCAGAACTAGTGCAGGTGGCTGTTTATCCGGATGGTTTCGTACATATAACTTTAGCCATGTCTGGCTGAATGCTCGGAGTACCCACACATTACAAGTCTTCCGATAACATGGCATTTTTGGAACTTGAATCATGTCAGGTAGGTAGTACAATTGCACTCTGTAAAACTTAAGTCAAGTGAATGTAATTGGCTTCTGAACTAAAGACCGATAGATTGTGTCCAACACATCCGTTTCTGTTGCTTCTCTTGCTTCATCCAGATCACCCTCATTTTCGGCAGTAGATGGTGTCAATCTGTGGATTTCGCCACCGGACGATCCGTAGTACAGCTCTGTAAGATGCGGCCGACATACCAAGGCGTTAATCTTGTGTTGCGTTACGAGATGTTTCAGTATTACATTTCCTTCGGCAATATGAAACCCTACGATTTCAGAGACGGAAGGGATGAAGACTATTTGCGGGTCCGACTGGCGTAACGTTGTCAAAACCGGGTTGAAAGTATGTTGCCTACGGTTACGAATTATGGGGTCGAAGCTTGTCTATTGTGGGACAGTTAGCCATGAGCTGTCATGTGGATGGGATGGTGTGCACCAAGGTGTTTTTCCCAGTGGCAAGATCCCAAACTCTTATCTTTTCGTCATGCCCAAGGGTAACTAAAGATGCACCGTCTTCACTCCACGTAAGCCCATTTACCGCTCCTGGTTAGATAACTTAGCCGTTTGTTGTAGCAAAGAACGTTAATGTTGGTTTACCTTCATGAGCTCGGTTGCGTTCGTCCAACCTTTCTCTCCCTGAGTTGTTCATATCAAGGCACGCAATACAACTTGCAGCCATCCGAATATCCCAGAGTCTCACCGTCCCATCAATGCCACCAGATGCGAGTAGATATTCATCATAGGGAGACCAATTTATTGCAAACGTTCCGCCACAAACCAAGGAGTGAGTTGCCCCGCCCGAATCCAGGTCCAACAGCCGGATCGTCGGAGATGCCGAGGATACAGCTACCAATGTGTGATAAGCCCGTGGCCCCATTGCGATCGAGTGAGGTACCATCCCCAGGTTAAAGGTAAATGCTATCTTCATTTCATTCGCATCCCACACTTTTACCGACTTGTCGTACGACGCAGTCACGAAAAGTCCTGGGTCTGATGGGTAATAGATGATCGAAGAAATCCCGAACTTGTGAGACTGAGGTCCGTTGGGAACTGTAGCTACCGGTTCCAATGGAGTTGTCGCCTCCGACAGCTGGTCAAGGTCCCACACACAGACACCGCCATCAGCCCCTCCAGATAGCAAACTGCATACATGACGAGGGAAATGCTTCAGAAACTAAACACCAATTTGGTATTCGAGTAACGTACTAGCGACCTTGTTGCTTCTCGATATCCAAGGCGTTGACTCCATGAGCGCTATGTTGAGAATGGAATGAATCTTCTAGTATCGACTTCTCGAGCGAATGCCATAGCCGAGTTGTTTTATAAATTCCCAAACCCCGAGCTAAAGGGTTCCCTAGCTCTCGTGCGAAAAGGTATTCATTCATCGATATCTTCTAGGCAGGAAAATTATGACTGCATGAGGTTTGTGTCGAGGGTCTAGAGATCGATGAATCTAGTATCGGCTAGTGTAGTGCGACACTATTGTTTCTATTTACGCGCTCATCGAGTCGCGTTCTCTCCAACACCTCGTCACGAACATCACCAGAATGCCTCCAAAAAGTTCATTACCCACTAGCGCCAACAAGCGTCCTGCCTCCACGAACTCCATGCCCAAATCACCGCACAAGAAGTTAAAACAGAACAAACCGCAAGTTACACAAGGTTCGCGCGCGCAGGCCACAGTCTACGATGCAGTCTCCAGCCGCGTAAACTACGAGGGTTTCATAAGGTCGGCATTCCTGAACGAATTCAAAGAAGAACGTGTTCGCAGTGGTGTAGCACGACCGGCCGATGAGGTTCTAGCCCGTCGGAGAAGAGCGCCGGATAATGTTGCACCTGTAGATGGCGAGGAGTATGATGCGAGATTGCCGGATAATGTGAGTTTCCCTGGTGGTATGACGGGCGCAAGGGACTTATTGTAGACAGGATTTGATGATTGCGATACATCAATACGCATCCGACTTCTACTCTGCGAACGGGATGAGCCCAGTTAGCTCCAAGTCTATGGATGAAACTGCACTTATTGCTATGGGTATGTATACGACGTTCGTTAGTTCTTTGGAAACCCATTGCTGAAATATATAGGATTGCTTCTGGAGGAAACGATCGAGCAATTGCTAGGAAGTGGCGGGCACCTGGTTTTGGTGGATAAACGTGCACTTCATTTAAAAGACGAAGGGACGGTTTGGGATGAGCAAGATGAGTATTACGACGAGGTTGTACCAACAGAGCCTGAAGGAGACGAATCAGAAGACGGAACTTGACGCAAGTACCTTACCTTAGCACGTGATTGGCGAGTGACAACCGGTGTTCTTAGCAACATTTCTTTGTCCCTGCAAATTAAATCCAAATGCGCTGCATGACCTGATATATTAGACTGAGACGAACCGAAAGAAACCCCCTACGCTATTCTGTACAGATATACAATGATATTCACAAATCTCCGAAACGATTCCCTGAACCGTCACTTCTAATAGGATTACTCTCTAATTGTCGACTTGACCATTCCCCCCCAAGACGCCAGAACAGAAGCAACACCACATAACAAAAGCAAATTATTGACGAAGTGTAAAGGCTGAAAGACGGCTTATTCAGGGCGATGTTGGGATGGAGGTCGTGGAGTAGGTGGCGGTGGTAGACCACCAGAGGGAATTGCTACACCTGGCGATGCTGTAGGGTGTTGTGGAGTGGACGGGGAGTAAGTACGCGAGTGATGGTCCATGGTCGGAAGAGGAGTTGGGAGGGGAAGTGGTGTTGGTCCATAGGACGAACGAGGGGATTGCGGCTGCGAGGGTTGGCGTTGGTGATGAGTTCGTTGGTCGAAATACCCTGAAGCTGATGATGGTGACGGTAATGGTAGGGCACGGTGACTACGAGTACTGTCGTCGATGTTGGCCATTGACGATGGGGTAATTGAGGGTGCAGTCGAGCTCCCACTGCTACTTATAGAGCCGGATACTGACAAAGGTGAAAAGGCCTCATCTGGTCGCCGTCGAAGTGCCGGGCTAGGTAAAACAACGGTGTTGCGAGACCCTATGGTTTGGGTAGCCACTAGCGGTGGTTGATGCCTGAGATAAGATGATTGTTGCTGAATGTGGGGACTCGTCGTTGGGTGGATTCGGGGGAAGAAATGACTATCTGCATCTGTGGCCGATGCTGTTTGAACTTCGTGGGGTTGATGCTGGGTGGTTCGTGCCATTCCATCTCGATAACCCGAAAAATCGATTGCTACTGTAGTGGACTTGGATGGCGAAAGCGGTGTACCGGTAGTCATAGAAGCAAAACCTCGAGGAGCATGCGTAGATGGTGGGGAAGTGTTCTCCTGCGGTAAAGAGGAATACGCACTCAGTGGGCCAGTGATAGCACCCACAGCCTTTCCGATGCCCATCGGTGGAGGACCGCTGCCCGCGATACTGTTCCCAATACCCGAACTTCCAGAGTTTGGGGCACTTTCTAGCTTCGGTCGCTTCATGTTCAATTCCGATTGTTCTTCGATCCCCTCATTAATCTTTTAAGTATGACCAGGTTGATTGTTGGCTGGTAGATTCTCACCTGTAGACTCTTTTCCATCCTTGGCTAACTTGGATTTGAATTCGGCCAAGTATTTTACGTACTCTCTGTATTTATCGGTTTTCTTATATTCCTCGAACTCGGAGTTGAACTTATCCTTTGCCGCCGAAGCTTCGTATTCATACATCTCCTTCTTATCTGGGGCAAGAACCTTCCATCTCTCCCCAACCAGTTTGGCGATATCGGTGAAAGAGAGATTCTGACCTTTGAGTTCGTCTCGTACACCTTTGTGTGCTGTCAGTAGTATCTCTTGTAGAGGGTTTCGACAAACTAACTGTTGGCAAACATGACATACGCTGAAGGTGGTTTCTCTGGAGCATTCTCATCGGACTGAGAGTTGTCAGTAAAAGGACAGGTCGACAGGATCATACTCTAAACCTTAGGATGCCTTCTATATTTCCGCTTTCCCGTTGTTGCGGCGGCGGTTTGTCCCTTTCCTGGTTCAGACTTCGAGGGTTTCGAAGGCGAAGGCTTTTCCTCCTGGTCAAAGTCCTCAATAGTACTGAACTGTGAGGATGTCAATGCCTGTGTTGCGGCTATACCACGTGCACTTGCAATCTCTCTTTGCAAAATCTACGATCATTGTTGTCTCATTAGTAATTATATTTCTTGCCTTTACGGCTACAAGATCCATATGGCATAGAACATCGAATGACGATGGAGAGGCAACTTCATACTCTTCGATGTCCCAATTTGAAGTTTAAGGTAGCTCTGTATGATCCGTGAGCAAAAGATCAGAATCAATTTTGTCGTGAGACTTACAAATCCTGTTCTGTAATGTCAAGAACCGTTTCCCACTTATCAAAGCCCTCATCGTTAAGCCTCCCCAGGTACTGCAGGAGTCCCAACCTGTCCAGCACTTCACTCAGCTCCGTCATATACACAGTCCCTTACGACCTTGCAAGCACTCCTCGCTGTAAGCTGGTGTTGCTGGTCTCTATTTCACTCTCTATTGTTGCAGCCTTCTAAATTCGGATCTCCGAGTACGAGCACCTAGCGAAGCGTTGTTGAATTGTTGGTATACAAGCTCGCTGTCCAGTACTGATATCAGAGCAAGGGAGTTTTAAGATCCTGTCATAATAGAGCTAGTTGCCTGGCTGAATGTATCATCCAATGTGCTTGAAGTGCCTTCCACTATCCCAATATAACCGAAGGGGACAAGGCGGAGGTATGTATTCTCTCTCAGCTGGTAGGAAAGGGTCCAAATTTCGGGTTTCGGCAGTGAGAAGTTGTATATACACTGCAATTGTTTTGGGGTTGGTGTATTCGAGGTTTCGCAAGGTTTCTGTTGGGTGATATTTTGTTTCGCAATAGGTACGTCCTGATATGCGAGGATACGGTGATGGCGTTCGCTCTCTGGAAGGGGGAGGTGCAGCGCCGAGAACAAAAATACAACAAATGGCCACGAAAATAAATAGGCGCTGCTGTAAAAGCTTCAAAGAAGCCTCTGGATAGTCTCGAGACTGGTGCTTCCCAAGCGTTTTCGAGGCTACCTTTGGATAATATCGAGTCTCCTCTTTCCGGAATAGCGAATATCAAAGTCAGCACTGGGGGGCGGTGAGTGAAGATGCGTGATACGATTGCCAGTACCTACCAGGACGCGTTTTGCCCAAGCACAAAGATATCCATACGCAGTACTGCACTGATGCAGGCCCTGTGGATCGAGAGTTAAGAGGAGGATCTTCGGAATCAAAAGTTATGGACACCGCAGCGATCGACGATTTGATCTGTTTGGGACCTCTGTACGGAAACCGATGGAATTCGGGAAGAGCGCTACTTACAGTTTTAGTTTTGCGGGACTCTAGAAGGGGCAGACGGTTGCCGATCAATCAGCAACAAAATCATCGAGGCACGGGAGAAAGGGAGGGACAGGAATATTGTGATCAATATGGGGGGTGGTGGTGTTTACAGGACAGCTTGGTTTCGGTACAATCCGGTAGTTTAGGCGTGGGAAGAGGCGGATGGATGCTGGACGCCGTGTGGTTGACGGGTGAGATATCCAAGAAAGCAACCCAAGCCAAAGAACCGTTTGATGATGCCTCAGATGTAAAATGACGTCCGCTGGTACTTAGTCTGCCGGCACTTTTGGAGGGTTGCCCTCCACCGCCCGCACAGCATCGTGTGAACACTACCCATCATTTGAAGCACTCCAGCAGTAGGGTATCTGCATCCAATACTGCTGGAGCCATTTCAATATTGCTACCATATCACCAGGCACAAGCTGAGTCTTCATCAGCTGGATTGATTACGGCCGACCGTGAGGACGCAAAATCGTAACAACTCCGTGGGGCGCACTCAATGTCCTCCCTTAAAAAAAGGCAGGAGAGGCCATTTTCCTGTTTATGCAAGGTGACGACATCGGCCGGAGAGAGAGATGCCCTTGTCGTTGCTGGTTCCACAGTAGGTGACTAGCAACTTCTTGGAACAAGCCAAGTACCAACATCAGCGCCTTAGCAGCTTGGGGGAGACAGGGCTTCGTACCGCCGGGTGGCAGAGACGGGCCTTGCACGAAGACCGTCTGTCCGACAAACAACGAGAAGGCTGGGTTTGGAGAGGCTGGGGATACCGGTTAACGGGTCCTTACCCCTGCTCCAACTCCTGTCCGGTTGAGTAAGTACTCCCGATAGACACCTATTATTGCCTGAAGAAAAGGGATTTCGGAGAAAGAGGTAGATGGATGGCTCTACACTACTCTATTTACTAATCGCCGCCACCTGTGCGCCGTATACCCATATACGCGCACAAGAGAAGGAAGAACTTACGGCATCACAACAAATCACCAAGACCGCCGTGCATGTGCAGCAGATTGAGCACGCAAAAGCCTCTGTGGAGTGCTTAATAGGCAGAGCAGGTTAGACTTAGGGTTGGAGTCAGGCTAGTTAGTGTTTTTCGGGAGTGAAGCATTCCGGTGTGCATGGGGATAAAGGTCATCTCGAATACTTCGATGTCAGACGGCATGCGAGCCTTCCCCTGATCGGTGCGGGTGATAGATAAGATTAGATGCCACCGATCTGTAACACCCAAGCCCGACATACGAACCTCTGTCTGATTCCTGCATATGCAGTCAACGATTCATCAGTCGTCCATTTAAAGCCAGCCCTACCAGTGCACACACACACACACACACACACACACATACACACACACACACACACACACACACATACACACACACACACACACACACACATACACACACACACACACACACACACAATCTGTATTGGCATCTGCTCTTCATCATGCCCGTCCAAGATGCCGATGCGGACATGGGAAAGGTATGTGTCGCATATTAGAAACGAAAGCCACACGCTCATTCCCGCTCCACTCACAGGCATATATGGACATAACAGCGTACGTCTGAATTAAACTGCCCGCAACAGTTATCGGCTTAACAGCCCATTAGCGCCGAACAACAAGCTACGCTCATCGAAGAGCAGCTGAGGGCTCTTGAAAGCAAGCTCGGCGCATTTCTCGATGAGCACGATACACTCGATACTGCTGCTGGAGGGATCCCGCGGGGAGGGGATTCCAATGGTACCATTACCAATAGTTCAGCGAAGGAAGATGGAGCCTAGGTCTGGCTTGTACGGGTAGCTTTTGAGAACCTAACAGCGAAAAGTAGCACGCTGTTGTTGAAATACCAGTGCTATTATAAACAAAACATGATTCCATGGTCCCTAAATTTCCAGTCGTCTTCAATCCACCCGACATTAAGCAAACAACCTAGCCAAGTCAAATTCATTGTTCTCATTCTTTGCAACTGTGCCTTTTTCTGTGACGATAACATCGATCAGGTCCTTTGGCGTCACATCAAAGCTTGGATTGTACACTCCAATTCCACTTGTCACACCCGGAGCAATAGACGTCACTCGGTCGGCATCCACGCCCAAGCGATCATCATATAAAAAGTCCACCGCAGGTCCGGTAACCACAAGAACCTCATTCGACGATCTCTCTTCGATGACAATATCTGCGCCCGACTTCGTGTTGATGTCAATGCTAGTTGTTGGGGCAGCAACCACAAATTTTACACCATGATATCGTGCGACAATCGCAAGCTGATACGTTCCGATTTTATTGGCAGTGTCGCCGTTCAAAGCTACCCGGTCTGCACCCACAACGATAGCTGAAATCCTTCGCAGTTTCATCAAAGATGCAGCCATACTATCCGTAATAAGTGTAGACATTCCAGGCGAAATGTCATGTGCAAGTTCGTAGGCGGTCAAGCGAGATCCCTGGTTATACGGCCGTGTTTCGGTACAATACGCGTGGCTGAGTATCGACTTTGCATGCAATGAACGGATTATTCCCAGAGCTGTTCCATATCCAGCCGTGGCCAAAGATCTGAGAGCAGTCAGCGTAAGAATAGCCACACAGTTTGACCAACTCACCCCGTATTGCAATGCGTCAATACCGCCACCTTTTGCTCCCCACCAGCATTATCCAATATCCACTGCGCCCCAAAGTCCCCTATACTCTTATTATCTGCCACATCATCCCCCAGCATCTTCTCAGCAGCTTGGATGTACCGCTCCACCACCTTATTCCCATCCTCGGCGATGTCTGCTACTGCAGCTTTCAGCTTTGTCGCAGCATCCGACAAATTCACAGCAGTTGGGCGCGAAGTAATGAGGTAATCGAGCTGCTCGGCGATAAAAGCCTTTGCTTCACAAGCAGGGAGGGCCCTCGAATTTGAATTTTCGAGCTCCACCGCCAAAGCCAATGCTGCTACAATAGCTATGGCTGGCGCCCCGCGAACGACCATTCGCTTGATGGCGTCATATGCATCTTTGCTATCTTTGATCAGAACATATATCGACAAGTGAGGAAGTTTAAGCTGATCCAAGATATTCAAAGAGCCACGAGTGTATTGAATTGCTTGTAGGGCCATGGTGATTGTGGTGGGAATGTGAGAACCGGAGGGGAAAATTGTCATGAACACCCAGGCAACCGCCAAGCCGACTTTTAACGTATGCTACCCGGCAGTCGGACATGACATGGTACTCGAATACTTTGCAAGCCCTTGTGCAACCACCAGGCTCTACATTTGTCTACCCCGCCCACCGTGCAAATTTTTCACTACGGCCCACCGAATCATGCCGTGACCTGCAGTGCTACCAAATGTTGCCCCAGACGCTGTTCGCGAGGATCAAATTCTTCATGCATTGAAGAAGAGAGAGAAAGAAGGTACTTCCTTTTGTACTCTTGCACGTGAGTTTGGTATTTCTAACGCAACTCTTGCAGATCATCCAAATGATAGTCTTACATGCAGAAAAGCACACAAAAAAGAGCAAAAGTTATCACCCACTGGTGAGAGAGTATTGGAGAAATGGTGTCAGCAAGAAAATATTTGGAGTTTTCCACCATTGAATAAATTTGTTAAAAGTGATAGTATTAGCTTTGGTACAAAAGTATACAGAGCTGTTACAGGGGTATTAATACCAATATGATTTAATATAATATTAACTGAATATAGCTATCTACTTTCTTTTCAATTCTTATCTTTTTCAAAACTTAAAGGTTAATAAAAAAATTGTGAAGATACAAACTTCTTATTTTATGACACTAAAGTTTATCAAATTCCTCAGAAAGTTGAAGTCCTCTTTTAATGTAACAATATAAAATATTTAATGTTAAGAATACTCGTAGAGTATAGAACTTGATAATCCTAGAGTACAACTATTGCTAGTAGATTGTTGGGTACAAATAGTACCAATATCACATATTATTGTCTATGTAATAATATAATGTTCAACTATGAAAAACTGGTGAAACTATTCATTCCAAGCTATGAAATTTTTATTCTCACTTTGTAGTATAGAATTTATACTTACTTCAAATGTTGATTGTCATATTATATGCCAACTCTATATACTATTTAGAAAAGTAAAAATATATGTATTTCAACTATCTACATAGTATTAGCAAAATGAAAAGTAGTTCAGAAGTTGTAACTGCATAAATTAGCTACTTTCAATATTTATAAGAATTGATTCAGGTTAAGATATGTCAAGAGAGGCTGATTCCAAATATGTTGCTTGCAAGGTTGGTGAGAGTGTTAGCAACGGTTCCAGGCAATCCGCCTGCGGTCCGGGTTTGCACCTGATAAATGGTTCGGTTCAGTTCTGGAACTGTCAAAAAATCTGACCCGTGCCGCCTTGGCGGGATTTTTACCTGGACCGGACATAAACATGGTGTTTTTTGGCCAGGTTGCACCCGGACCGTGGTACCATATAACGATTCCGGCAACTTTTGCTCGAATTAACTATCTGAGTTCTGATCGTATCCTGACATGATCAATATATAGATTGTGCACTATTAGCTGCTCTTTCACCTCCAGCATTGGGATTTGCGATCCGACTGATAATCGTTGGGTGGCTGTGAAATAATGGCACATTGTAAGCAAAATCCGTCGGTTTTCAATAGCTACTCCACGATTATTAGTCTGATTGCAAATCTGACAGCGGGAGGTGAGAGAGCAGCTAAAACTGCACAATCTACGTATTTATCATATCACGATATGATCATAACTCAAATACTTAATTGGAGGCAAAGTTGTGAGATTGAAAGGCGGGGTTTTTGGTGGTAAAACCGGCCCAATTGCAACAGTGGGGGTTTTCGTGTGGTAAGACCCATTGCAACAGTTTGGTTCGGGTTCCAACTCTAACCCGGAACCATTCTAGCGGTTTGGAACTGTTGCTAACACTAGGTGCCGATACTGGATGCAAATACTTTTTGATACTTTGGAAATTGTAAAATACAATGCAAGAATATACTACAAAGTATGTAAGCATCTGTAAAATACAATAACATTAAAACATTAGGTTTTCATAATTATAAAGATTCTGAGACACCTATATAGGTAAAACTACAAATTGACTATAAACTGCATGGCAAGTGAACACATATACACCCAGCACATATTAGGCTCTCTCTAAAATTCAGCAGCAAAAAAACATTCCATTCAAGCGAAATGGCTCCATCAGAGTGGACCGGATCCTGCAGAGCCGTCAGAGATGCCCAGGTGGCGGATTGCTTCGCGCCCAGCATCAATACAATGCGTTGCATAGTATATTGCCCTCCAATCACTATTTCAGCGTTTCTTTGCATTCTGTCAGTCTCCTATTAGTAACAATCACTCGGGCGTTGTGGCGAACTGTGACAATACGGCGGATTGGCATCAGCAACAACTCTAGTTTCCATCAGAAACACCTGGGTGTTCCGGACGGCTATGACAGCTCTGACGGAACCTCATACCCTGTGACCGAGAATTACACGCTTCCCATCACCCAGGTGACAGGTCGCGTTGCATAGCATCGTCAAAATGTATTTTCGTCACTGGAAGCCTCCAGGAGTGTCTGAGAGGATGTGGAGTGTAAACTTAGATGCGTCAATTTCAGGAAAGTCTCAGACCCTAGGAGGGCATTCCTGCCGGCCTTCAGAGTAACTGGGAGCGCCGGCGACAAGCCTCAGAGCACTGACAACAAGCCTGCGAGCACCTGGGACTCGCGCCGGCGACAAGCCTGGGAGCACCAGGGAGTGCAGGTGACAGACCTGGGAGCGCCGGCAACATGTCTGGGAGCACCTCGAATCACGGTCACGTATTCAGTGTGTATTCTGATCTATGTATCTATGTATCTATATAGCTACCCGTCCACACATGGTATATCTTGACTGGCTGCACGCGGTGCTTGGGAGCAATGCCAGGTGCGCCTGAAAATCACGATCGAGTGAATGCAGAAATACACTCTGAGGCTGTGATCAAGCGAGTTTAGAGATGCAATTGGAGTTCGAGATTGAGCGAACTCAGAGATGCATTGGGAGGCCATGATCGAGTGAGTTTGGAGATGCACTTGGAGGGCGAGGTCGAGTGAACTCAGAGATGCACTTTGAGGCCATGATCGAGCGAGTTTGGAGATGCAATTGGAGATTGAGATTCAGTGAACTGAGAGATACACTCCGAGGCCATGATTGAGCGAGTTTGGAGATGCACTTGTAGCAGGCTATGATTGAGTGAGATTGGAGGTGGTCGATCTGGAGGCGCTCGATGGGAGGCGTGCCAGGTGCTGGGACTCTATTCATCAGTTAGTTAACTCAACACCGTGGGAATGTGACAAGGTGACTTTACCTTTGAAGCTCTTATGGAGAACTGGCTGGTGGCGGTCGATTGGTAGGGAGATATGCTGGAAGCTGAATCTACATTCCGGGATCAACTCGATATCGTGGGAATGAAAGGATGACAGAACATTCTAGGTGTATGCTGTATTCGGTGTATGCTGTGCTCGGTGTATGCTGCACTCAGTGTTAACTCAAGATGATAGCATGGAGAGATAGAGAGGGATGACTTAACTTTGTATTCTTGCGATGATGGTAGAGTTGTGGACAAGAAGGAGAGAGATGGGGGATGAAGATCAGAACGATATGGAGGATACGAGTGGCTATGAGAAATCAAGAGAACACCTTGCCTGATTGTGTTTAGAAGACCTCGTATCGGTGGTATCACCCGCCGGATCGAGACTTGTACCTGCCGTATCGTGGATGGTCAATTCACTCGCACACAATATTCTCTAAGTCCCAGTTTCTCATGATGATTTCCCCCATCTCCTCTGATCTCTCTCTTTCTTGTGCTCAACTCTACCATCACCTAAGAACACGAAATTAAGTCATCCCTGTCTATTTCTCCTTGCCATAATCATGTGTTAACACCGAGTACAGCATCATCCAAAGATCAACAGTCTCCCGCTTACAGCCATTTTCTTATCACTCGGTGGCAGTTGTACTCAACTCTCTTCATTCTCACAATTACAAGTTAACAAATGAATAGAGTCTCAGCAGCCGTCGTGCCTCCCTCCATATCGACCGGCTCCAAGTACTCCTCCAATCTCGCTCGATCATAGCCTGAAAGTGCATCTCCAAACTCGCTCAGTCACAGTCCCAGAGTGCATCTCTGAGTTCACTTGATCTCGGCCTCCAAGTGCATATCCAAACTCGCTCGATCACGGCCCCACAGTGCATCTTCTGAATTCACTGGATTTTGGCCTCCAAGCGCATCTCCAAACTCACTCGATCACAGCCTCCCAGTGTATCTCCAAACTCGCTCGATCACGGCCTCCAAGTGCATCTCTGAGTTCACTTCATCTCAGCCTCCAGGTGCATCTCTGAGTTCACTCCATCTCGGCCTTCAAATGCATCTTCAAACTCGGTTGAGCACAGCCTCCCAGTGCATCTCCAAACTCGATCGATTACGGCCACCAAGTATATCATTACAGAGCAATGGTGGGTGTATGGAGATTCAGGGGTAACGGAGGTGGAATGCGCGATGTGGAGTCTATATTCGGGAGACCCCGGGGTAGATAGACAGCATCCCAGTTTCATCTCATCTTGTCATACAACGAAAATACACACTCTAACTTTCCACACTGTTGGTCTCACTCGCTCTTTCCGAGATTTCGTGCATCCTCACGGCCGGGTGGTATCATATCTTTTCACCTTCCTACGCTCCTTGAGCTTCATGTCGAAGGAACGCAAGGAGAGATTGTTGCAGCGTCACCCATTGCATTGCAATCCCGATACAAGCATGTACCCAATGAACCCATTCCAAAGTATGGTTGCAGTTGGCCACAATGCCAGAGTGTTTGTTTAAAATTTGAGACCACCAGAGCGAGAAGAAACTGCGAAACTGCGATCAGAGGGTGATATGCAATAGGACGAGTGGTATTGGCGCTGGGCGCAGATTGATCCGCCACCGGGGTGTCTCTGACTGGTCTGACGGATCACGTCCAATTCTGACGCAGCTATCCTACCCGGACGGAAATGTTGTTTGCGGATGGGGTTCATTGGGTATGTGCTTGCATCATGGTTGCGATGCGAAGGGTGACGCTGCAATAATCTCTCCTCGCCTTCCTTCTCCCTGCGCACAGAATTCTTTCCTCTCTTTGCTAATTATTCAAATCATTCCAAGTCGCCAGAACTATGTGGCTATTGACAATCCATCGCTCGTTCCGTCCATCTCCTGTCTTACTACTAGTAGGCATCGCTGGAAATACGTGTGCGTAGCCGACAATGTACCCCAGGCTGAAAACTTGCGAAGCAATGGCTGCCAGTGCGTTTCTCACTTGTACAACTTTCGAGACAGGATCCAAGTTACCATGATCTTCAGGTATTGTGGTCAGCGCCAAGGGTAACCAGTACTCAACGAAAGCTTGATCCCCGTACCGGAGATTAATTTTGAATAGTCATTGCAGTTGCCAGGGGAGACACCCATCCAGTGCCCCAGAACACCTCCCCAGCGGTTGATTTACCCGCACCCAGTCGTTCCATCGATCCCATCTACGCCAGCTCTGGCTTCCTGTGCATTGACACATTTGAGATATGCGATCGCAATCTAAACCCTCACCTTGAACCTTAATACCATGGTAAATACAGAGCTCCACTGCGTGCAGTTGTGCATCTGATATATACATCTTGTTACGACTCTTATGCTTGAAAAAGTCCTGCGTGCCGCTGTATATTGCCATGCGGTGCGTTGCGTCTTGCGTATTGTCGAGTAGTGCTCTGAAGTCTTTGATCATAGCATCAGGATGCTTGCAATTATGGCAGATTTGGGGTCCCATGAATTCGGGCTTTGCATTTGACTGGGGGCTCAGGAGGGCAGCCAGATCAGCACTGGAAGAAAGAACTTTGCAGGTGGCAGTGATATTCTCCCAGCGCTGAGCGAGGGCTTGGAGATTGAGCTCTCTGATTTGGAAGCAGAGGATGCGAAGCTGAAAGGTGATTGCTTGTGGCAGGTAGTTGAGATTGTGATTGGAGGCGTGCCAACCAGCTTTGAGGTTGGTTTTATATGCTTGTTCATGTCTCTCGGCAGAATACTGTTGCAATGTTCCGTATCGACGGATCTGTTGCACCCAATGAGGCATCAAGTGGATCTTCGGAATGTTGAAGTCGGCATCTAACTCCTTTGAAACATCTATCTTGTGGCTGATTTCATCCCGCCAGGTGTTCATTTCATGCCGCTTCTTGGACTGCGTCGAAGTTTCAGCTTTCATCTTGTCGTCTACCTTGCGCTTCTTCATAGGTTCCGTTCTCAGGGCATTGGCTTTGGCCTATGTCTTTTTGCCGGCTCGCCCAAGTAAGAAAACATCTTTGAAGTTGTGAAAACGACACTAGGTGTCCTCCATGTACCTCGATGTTGCGTCATTGTGAGATATATATCGAGCATACATATAGAATTCTAACAATGCCCATGTGCACTCAATTGTGTGATTAAATGTGGGACACCGAGTGGGGCATCCCCCTTGTAGAGACTCAGTTACAACTCCCAGCAGGTACCGGCTCATTTCCTTCATCTCCGTCCCATTCCGTTGAGAAACTTCTTCATATGACTTATTCTCTGGTGTGAGGTCGTGGTAAGCAGGCACAGATAACCAGATTGCTTTGTGCTTATTGAGCCGTTCGTGTGTCTTCATGAAGTGGAGAATCCAGTTCTGGAGGTGGTCAAGCATGCCGATCTGCATAGTATGGAGGAGGTCGGGCTTAGGGAGGTCACTCACGATACAAAAAATATGTCGAAACACATTGAACCCTTGGTGAATATGGCATGACAAGAGTTCAGCATTGGCTGTCATGGGGTCGGCATCGCTGAGCATTTGATATAAGATGTGATCCCGGCGGGGTTGTTCGTTGTCCAGACGCATATAATCTCCTGGTTCGTTCTTTTGACACTCGCACCAAAAACAGACAAACCACTTGGGATGATGTTGGTCACTATACTCAGGGCAACCTTCAAGCAATGCCGCTGAAACTGGTTTGCAGTGCCTGAAGTTGCCATCTGCACAGAGAACGTTGTAATACACACTGTCGGGGCTGGGATTTTGTTTCGTAGTGAGAGGCTGGAGTACCCGCTGGAGTACTGCCTTTGGCACATCTCGGTTTGTTTGCTTCTGCTCATCCAGCCACCTCTGATGAATATTGTGGTTCTTGATTGGAATCGGCAGGAGAGCGACCACTATGACGCTATGCATTGTGGGCATCTGGCGGATCTTCCATGATAGATTACCAATTGGCTTATATACAGGCCACTCTGTCTTTGGGCCAGCAAAATTCGAGAGTTGTGTTCCATCGGAGAAGAAGATCAAGGGAACCAGTGTATCCCCCACTCTGAATGTTGACTAAACGTCAATTAGCACTTTATTATCCTAGAGTATCTCTCCTTCCCTGTGTCTCCCACCACCAGTCCGCAGTGTGCATTTTGGTGTAGAGGCGTTTCGAGGGCGTATCGCTGTTAAAGCAACGCTGAGGGGCGTAAATGAGATGCTCGGCATGAGCTGGCTGCCGCATCAAACATTTCATGCTTTTGATGATGTCTCGACTCCAGTAGTTAATAGGGGGTTGGTGATTGTCATTCCATCTCATATCCTCGAGAGTGTGTAGTTCCCACTCCCCAAGAGCCTGAGCATCTGGCATGCTAGCCATCAGCTTTTGGACACAATCCCAGTGTTTGAAGCTTGGGAAACGCAGAGTGGTGTTTTCTTCCTTCAGCATGTTGTCATAGTACGTCTTCATGCCTTTCATCTTGATCCCACACTGGATATATTTGTACTCTTCACGCGTCACAAACGGGTAGTAGAGATTGTTCTGTAGGTTCATCTCAAGGCAACCCTGAGCGTCACGTTCCCATGGCTCAGCAATGTAATCTATCAGTGGAGCGCTGGCGCTGGGTGATATTCCCGTCCACGGCAGAGCAGGTGGCGGTGGTTGAGACTCCGGGTCTGCAATGTTTTCAACGTATTCAAGGTAGGGAAATGCGTCCAAGTCTTCAACTGCATCTTTGTTAGCATTGAATTCACGATGCTGAGCGGGTTCAATGCATCGGAGCGCGCTGCAAATATTCACATTCTTCTGGCGCGCAACTTGAACGTGTTCAGGATGGTGTAATTTGACATGTTTCTGTCGCCAGGTGTCTGAGGTGAACTTCTTTCGGCATGAAAATTCGGTGCAATCGGCGGGGGTCTCCCCTGGCATTGTCAACGACACACGAGGAGTGGAGTATACCCTGTAGAGAGAGATGAAAGTTGGTGCTGGGCCTGAGCAGCCTGGTGTGTAAGCTCACGATACTTTCAGCTCACTTATTGAACCTCGACATCATTACAAGGAGGTTCATTATGTGCCAGTAGTGTTAGCCTCAGTTCCAGGTTACCCGGTTTCGGTCCGGGTTCAGAACCGGACCGGAGCCCTGGGTCCGGGTTGTATCCTGGACCGCAGCTAAATCCGGCAGGTTTGGGGCCGGGTTGGACCCGGACCGCGGTTCCATTTTACAGTTCCTACAACTTTGGCTCCAATTAATTATTTGAGTTCTGATTGTATCCTGACATATTCTTTACATTCATTGTGCAGTCTTGGCCGCTCTTTCACCTCCCGCTTCCAGATTTGCAATCGGATCAATATTCATTGAGTCGCTGTAAAATAAAGCCAAAAATACAGCCACAATGACCGGGTTTTCATAGTGACTCATTGAATATTGATCCGATCGCAAATCTGAAAGCGGGAGGTCAAAGAGCTGGTAAAACCGCACAATCTAAGTCAACATTATGTCGAGATACAATCAGAACTCGAATATGTATTTGGAGCGAGAAATGTTGACTTTTGAGGAGCGGGTTTTGTGTGGAAACCCGTTGCAAAGGTCCAGTTCCGGGTCGGACCCCCACCCGGAACTGAACCACGAATCAGGACCCGTTGTTGACACTATGCACTAGCAGTTGCAAAAACACTGCATGCGTGATGTCCCATACTATAATGAATACAATGAAACCAATATAAAACCCAGAAATAAAATAAACCCTGAGCAATCCAAAAACCTTGCGACGCATGTAATAGTCAACGCCTGAGATAAATAGATTAGAAAACAGGAACTGAACAAGACAAGAACGTGACCCTTACCTGAACACAACAACCATTGCCTCCTCTGCAACATGAGGATATGTGCACTCCTCACCTACCGAGCCATCCGGGTGCGCCTCAGGAAGAGGGGCATCGGTGAGATGGACATTGGGGAGACTGTCGCCACCTGCCGATTCCCCAAGCAGCTCCCAATCCCCATTCACATCCGAGGTGTTTCTGGCTGCCTCAGCTTCTCACAGAGTTGGCACTGCCAGGCGTGGTTTTTACGGCATCACAAGCCCCAAATGCTCCAGCCCACTGAGGGGATGAGTCTCCGGAATTCAGGGTGATGGGCAAGGATCTGGGGTGTGTGGCCATGGGGCGGGTGTCGGAGGTTGCGGCCGTGGGGTATGCTCACACCTCTCATGTCAGCGACGGTTCCGGACTGTCACTTCGGGTCCGGGTCCAGGTCCAAACCGAACTGTTGTTAAATCGGCGGTCCGGGTCGTCACTAAACCCGAACCGTTAACTCAGGTACGGTTCTATGGTAAACTCTCAACCCGTCCGAATTGGGCGGGTTGTCAGCCGGTCCCCCTGTGGGTCCATTTATAGATTCGTATAAGGCTCATGTTTTTGCAGTTTGTTAATAATATCTTATCAAAATCGCGTTTTCAACAACCAATAATGCGTTTTTGCATGTTGTGCAGCTTGCTATATCAATCAATTTGGAATCCATGGTTTATCTTTGAGTAATTGTATTTTTGCCTATGAAGGCGGTCAATGATTCGGTTATGAGCGCGCAGGTCTCCGCGATGGCTTGATCAAGAATTATTCAAGACCTACAACTGTTGATGCTCCGTTGACGCTCATTTCAGGATGCAGCAGGGAGCATGTCGCTGTTGTTTTTGCTCTCAGAGGCTGCCAATATCTCATTAATAGATATCTACAACCAATCGAATCATAACTTACCCAAGATGCAAAGCTAAAAATTGTTGACGCTCCATTGACGCCCATTCTCAGAATGGGGCAGTGACCTTGTTGCTGTCTCTGTTGCCTATAAAAGCTGCCAATACGTCGGTTATAAATAACAGCAACCTGATCACTGTTTAATTACCGAACTTACAAGATCAAAAATCGTTGACGCTCCGTTGATGCTCCGTTGACGCACATTTTAATCTGTTGTCCAATCAAATATGCTGCCATCGACAATTGTTTTCATCATGATTTGAACTTATTGGTTGTCTTTCTGTCAGATAGAGACTCTTCACTTTGGCAAAGCCAAGCGCAGTAACTTTGTTGCACTGTTCGCTCTCACATGACTAAAATTTATATATCTTGTCAAAAGCTTCATTGCGCCTGCTACACATCCATTCATTAAATGGTATTCACAAGCTACTGCTCACCATTTGCCCATAATATATCTCTAACTGAAATACTTCGTCAAGCTACATAAAGATGCTTACACATTCTATCCTACTTTTTCTTCACACCCTTATTCCTCCTTGTTTCTATTGCATTGACAGTCCCAAACACCTTTCCGCCTGTCTCTTTGACTTCCGTGTTGGCCGAATCCATCCGGGAAAATTTTGCGCAGCGCTCACATCCTGCTGCTCTGGGGATTCCCGATCCTCGATAACATTGCCTTGGTCTATATCAGATTCATCATCTGCCATGCGATCGTTTTCGGTGTCATGTCGATTATCCAAGTCGCCATTCCAGTTTAGCCAATCTTCTGTGGCCGGAATGCTTTCAGGTGCGCGATTCTCATCACTTCACCAGCAAAATGTATTTTAGTCTCTGGAAGACTCCAGGAGTGTCTGAGAGGATGTGGAGTGTAAACTTAGAAGCGTCAATTTCAGGAGAGTATCAGACCCTAGGAGGGTATTCCGGCCGGCCTTCAGAG
>Ga0307515_10006886_pt1 | contig 22596 bp, 29 predicted proteins | sample 17_EM_MG_FD_194513 | JGI IMG/M metagenome (GOLD analysis project Ga0307515, IMG submission 194513) | Populus trichocarpa ectomycorrhiza microbial communities from riparian zone in the Pacific Northwest, United States - 17_EM | ecosystem: Host-associated > Plants > Roots > Unclassified | place...
CCTTGTAGAGTCGATCGCTGTTTTCATCGATCAGTGTACTGAAGCATACAGCAATGTCCCCGAGGGCGATGACGATATTGCTGCGAATGTTCGGATCTCGTGAGGTCTCGAGCATTTTAAGGAGAAGGAGGAGGTTGCTCTCGCAGAACTTCATGGAGACACACATCATCTTGCTGAGCGAGAGGGCGGCGCTAGTCCGGAGAATTTGGTTCTGAGAGAAGTTAACCCCATACTGACAGTAACGAATGATACGACGAACCTTGAAGACCTTGGGATTTAGACAAATGTGCTGAATCATCGGCCCGAAATCTGCAAGCAGTGATTGTTCGCTAAACATCATCTCATCTTCCTTGACACTCTGGATGAGATCACCAATCTCGTCCTCGGTGTTTCCTGCAACTTGATCGAGTTCCTCAACCCCCTCCTTAGCTGTTTGCGGGCTTGTTGTGCTATGACCTCCTTTCTCTGGAAGGGGCTCACCTTAGTTGGTTTGATATAACAAGCTCGAACGATCAGCGCACCTTTAACAGAAGCTTCCTTTCTCCTCTTAAGCTCTCTCTCGATCAACTCCAGATGGACAATGTGCTTGATTGAGACATGTCCCACCAAGAAGACCAACTGACTCAGCTTGAACGAATCTCCCATATCTGTCGTAGCGGTCTTTTCCTTGGCTCTGGGCGTCGCTGCTGTAATAGTGCCGGCTTCGTCCACATCCATGGTGGTATCCCCTGCTTCGGAGCGCGCCGCTGTCGGGCTCGGTGGTGGTCCGACGTCCGATGCAGTATCAGAAGTCACGGACTCGGGTGGTGCGTTGAAGACTCTACTGGTTAGGTTCTTGATGATATCGTCGCAGACTTTATCGGGTTGTTCACCCAGCAGATAGATGGCGTTGATCGCTTGCTCTGCCACACCAAACCTAGACACAAAGGGTGAGTCGTCTGTCCTCCAGGGAAGGGACCCATATAAACCATTCTTTGGACTTGCACGGGTATTCAATGACGTCTTGAAGCTTCTTGAAAATGGGATTCTCCATGCTCAGCCGGACGGATTTGTCCGTCAAGGAACCTTCATTCATAGTCAGCGCTGCGTCCTTCCAGATGGGTCCCAGCGCCGCACCTTTGACTTTCTTGACACTACCGCTCAGCCGTTGAAGAGCGACGCAGGTATATCTTGCAAGAGTCAAGTCGGCCTAGGTTATCGTAACAATTGGGTGAGGGTTCAGTCATGTACAATGGCCCTTACGTACCTTGCCTCTGGGACCAAGGCCAACCTTGAGCAAAGTGTCCACGCGGTCGGTCACGATTTGGCGCTTGGCTCCTGCAATCATCCCAAGAATGATAATAGCTCCGCGGCGTTGCTGCCGTGAAATGTCCTTGTCAGTGCCTGGCCGCAATTCGCTCAGCGACTCGTTCGTCACAATTGCGGGAAACAGGCTGCTCACTGTATGCCTGCCATAGCTTTTGGATGACGTCGTGGTGGATTTGGCCGTCCGCCATCATCGCCTTCAACAACTCTTCGAGCGAAGTTAATTCAGCGAGGCTCGCATCAAATGTCAATCTGTACACCATATTAGTAAAAACCGTTGTCAGACACAAAGTTCGCACTCACTCAATCATATTCTTGGTGATCCTGTTGACTTGCTGCTTCGGTTCGAGATCCGGCATAGGCTCGAAATAGAGACTCCGATAGCACTCAAGGAGCTTGGCCCGAATGCCCTTAAGCTCCTTTCCGTCCTCCCCAGCAGACGTGTTGTCCTTCGTCCAGATGAGATGGATCATCTTCTTGATCCCGGACTGGGAAAGACGAGGTTAGTCTGATGATGAGAAAACTGGAAACGGGAATAGCGTACGGGAGCGGTATCTAAGTGATATTCGTATGCAACTCTAAAGTACTCCATCGCTTCTAACACTTCTGCCTTGCTCGTGGATCCCAATAAGTTGCATAAGGATGGTGCGGCATTGTCTAACCATCTAATTAACTCCAGAGCGTCGGCATAGTACTTCCGTTGGAGCTTCAGCTGTTGCATCTTTGAGCCCTCCATCTCGGCGACCATTAGCTGCTCCTGAGAGAGGGCATTCAGGTTCAGCTGTTCAGACTTTCTGGGCTTCTTCTTCTTGACCGTTCCAGGGGTCTTTGCGGTTTTGGCGGCCCCTTTAGCCCTGGGGGTTTTCGTAGTACTGACTTTAGCTGACTTGCCCTTGTTGCTTTGGCGCGCGGGAGTGGTAGGAACACCTTCAACGTCCAGGATTTGTTCAGCTACTTCATCCTCATCCATCTGGTCCTCGTCTGCTTCATCACCTTCTTCAAGTGCGCTAGCACTTCCATCGTCGTCTTCCGCTTCGTCTCCGTCGGGCCTGAGGGTCTCGTCTGCGTCCACATCGATATCGGAGTGGCGAGCGGTGCTTCTGAAAAGTGTCGGTCAGCCGCGTGTTCAACTTCAGCGGAACCGTGACCTACTTAGACTTCTTGCCTCTCTTTGAACCCTTGGAAGTTCTGGTCCTGGCGGAAGGGACCGTTCCATCGACAGTGTTCATATCAATCTCTCCATCCTCATCGACTGTAACGCCTGGATCTTTGAGGATCGCCGATTCATCCTCCTCCTCCTCTCCATCTCCATCTCCTTCTTCGTCCTCTTCTTCTTCGACAATGGCACCCTCATCGACAGGCCGCTTCTCCAAGGAAGTGAGCTCAGCAACGACTTCACGATATCGTTCCTGCCATTCGTTTACATTGAGATACCCTCCGTGGATGACACCATAAGGATGAGTGAGGATGAGTTTCGTCAGAAGCGCGATGGCATAGCGCCGCACAGAGCTGCTCTTGTCATCTAACGCCCCAGCGGCGTGCCCGGTAATCTCGAGCCGGCGCTTGGGGAACTTGTGAGGAAGGCTTCACGGGCGGTCAGCCCACACGGTTGTAGATCTGAAAAAAGAGATGGACGCACTCGCAGAGCCTGATGATTACGTTGAAGACTTTGGCCCGGACGTAACTGTTAAGATCGAGGAAACGCTCGATCAGAAGGTCAAACAGACTGTCGATTCTCTTGTCGCGCTTCTCGTCATCAGAAGTAGTGAGGTATTTGATCAGATGTCCGATGTTCTCTACGATAGCCATTCGCATAGGATATGCCTGCGGGGTCGGTAAGTCAAGGCCGAGTGAGCGCAAGTCGGGAACGGACCTCACTATCAACGTGGGCCAGGAGTAGACTGATTTGCTTGAGGATGAGACGTGGTGACAATTCACCCAAACGAATCAAAAAGCGAGAGTAAGTTCGGGGCCCCTTCGTATCCTGGCCGTTGAAGGTTTTTTTGGCGACCTCCCTGCGCATTCATTCAGTCGGCTTGTCATCCGGCACCGATGGGAAGACTTACCGAAGAATGTCGTCTGCCAGATGCGTGTGGTCAAATTCATTCTCGAGAACGTTGAGAATTTCTGCCATCGGTTCTGACAAATGTTCGAAATACTGGAGGTCTTGCATCATCTGGATCTGGGCAGCAAATCCATGACCGTGGTTCTTCACAGCCAGGCATATGACCTTGTAGACCGCCAGCCTGATCTTCTCTGTCTTCATATACACCTCATTTTCCGCCACATAGTAGGCCGGACGAGTTACGCAGCTGAAGACAAGTTAGAGAAAGAGAAGATGTAGTATATGGGGAGCGTACGAGATGAAAGTGTCACGCTCAGCGGTGCTTGTCCATAACCGCGACGTGTTAAGCTTTAGAACACGGGTTAAAAGGGCCAGTGTCGCAGGGATTTGATCCGCCCAGCTCCAGGCGTTTTTCTTTTTCGCGTTTCTTGAAGTTGCAGCGGTTTTAGGTGCGCGTCCTCTCTAGAAGACCTTAAGGGATGAAGAACAACTGTTGAAAGGACTTGCATACTTTGGGCTTAGAGGCTGTACCATCTTCTTCACCCTGGGTCTTCACAGCTTCGGCGGCGCTGGAGATCCAGTTGATGAGGAACGCATACATCTCAAGAGGGGTTTTGTGCGCTGTGTGGACGTGATGATCGTCCGAATCCATATCACGGGCGGCGGCCTCTATCTCTACACTCATCATAGAGGACACGGAGTCATGTAGCTTATTCATCACGCCTGCATTCAGGCTAGCCGAATATCTGTGTAAACAGGTAAGCACTTGGGGTCGGACGGAACACCAAATTTTCGCGCACTTCAGATAACTTCGGTACACATCAAACACATTTGGATCCATGATATTCTCAGGTGAGTTTGCCAGAGCCTCGATCGCGTCTTTCGAGCATGACATTGTCAGCAACTCTTGCCAACTCCCAGGCACAACCAGAGGGCCCACCTTCGAGGGTGGAGTCAACGGATCCAGGATCCAAAGAAGACACGTCGACCTCTCCCGGGATCGCGTACGAGCCGACCTCAAGGATATTCTGACATTCTTCTTGCAAGTTGAAGTCCATCGCACTGCGCCACTCCTCCACAAAGGTTGGCCGGAGTTTAAGTGCGATATTTGTCTATCTCCTGAATAAGTGGATCGCGCAAGAACGCGTTACGCGGCTGGAAAACGCGGTCGCAGTCTGGTGATGGTTCGGTACCAAATAGAACACCACCTGCTTCTCGTGCTCAGAATATATTGGGTGAGGTAAATCCTAACAGGTCAGACATTCGATTTGGTTGCAAAGAAAGGAAGTACAGTGGTATTCAAGTTTCCTGCAAGCAAGCCTTTGATTCATGACCGCACTCGTGCGCTCGGATATGGCGATCGTGTGCACAACAATCAAGCAACCACCCAGGGAAACTACTTAATCGTCCCACCTTCCTCATTTGTAAAAAAGGTATCCGTGCTCCCTTTGGAGTGTGGTCATAAGGAAGACGATTCCTCAGAGTTTCAATCAGACCATAGATCCTGCTGTGACGGCTAAGATGTTAACCACAGGACTAAGTCGAGTACTGTATATGTGGCTGTATGGAGTCATGATGAATATTCGGCAGAGAATGAGATTGGGAACCAATGGGGCGTGAAGGGAGGAAAAGTTCCTTGAATAACTTATTGTCTAAGAAAATGAATTGAAACGTTTGGATGTATTAAGGCTGGTAAGCAACCTCCCCGCTCATCCGCCCATCCAATTGCTCCCCAACTGGTGCCCTGGATTCCCCAAGAGACTCTCATGACGAAGAATAGGCCTGGCCCCTTTGTATATACTGCGCAAAACTGAACGACATGCCCTAAGTGTTATTCGAGGCGGTTGCGGATTGCCGCCTCTCGCGCACTACTCCACCATATGGGCACAGTCTGGCTAATCACGCCCCGCCGACCATGTACCAACAAGGTGATGGTTCTTATCCCCGTTTCGCGTCACCTAAACCCCCAAGGCCCGTGTCAAAGCGGTCTCTTTGGTGGCCCCTCCTCACATAATCCTGCTTGCTCTGCCCTATAGAATACCATTCGGACACCATTTGCCGTCGCTCCGTTGCTGCATGTCCTGGTCGGCCAGGGGCAATGGAAGGATCCCGCAGACCGAACAATTAACATTCGTATCGAGAGTATATATGCCCGCCCTGTTTTGAAAGAGGCCGCGCGCAAACCTGACTCTCTCAAGCTCTCTGGAATTCTCCCCGGTGTTGCTGATGATGCTCACCGCTCTCAACTGAGCGCGTCCAACCATTCTCAACCGTCTCTTCTCCGTGATCCCGTCGAGGGATGCACCACCTTCGTGAGAACCGACGTCAACAGTCTCAACGCGCTTCATTGCGCCGATATGGAGAGGGACCCCGACAGCGTGCGCACCATGCAGTGGTACATCCAAAGGTGTTACCAATACGCTGTGCACCGAGCATCGGTCTTGTCTTCCATTCCATTTCGTCGTCTTGAATTGCATTGATCGTGTGGCTCGTGATATCGTCTCTTCCATTGCTTGTGTTAGCTCTGGTATATAACTACTTGTAGCCTGGGTACTCAATGGACGAGGTTTCGACCCCTTTGATCTTCGTCAGAAGGTTCTGCATTAGCCATCAGGACGCTGCTACCAGGTTAGACTCAGAACCACATTGCCTGGGTGTTGGTAAGCAGCCGGCTGTGTACTTGGTCACTTGGTCTTGACAACAGTGAAGCCTCAGGATACAGTCGATCGGATTCAAACGATGAGTCTTTGGTAGTACGCGTGTTGGTTCACTCGCTGTTGGTGGTGCAGGAGATATGCTATAAATATTTCCCCAAACAGGTCATACAGTAACGTACTTATCTAGCCATTGGGGTGATGTTACATGGTCCAATACTGACAATTGATGCACAAACACGAAAGGGGGGGATCCAACACATACTGGAGCAATAATGACGGAAAATGAAACTCCCTTACTTCCCTATTCTATCTACTTCTACGATAGGACTACTTATATAACGACAACAGTTGAGCCACACATGAAACCAGTGTCGGAATATACGGAAACGGATCTGCAACCCTGCATATAACCGATATTAAGGAACCGTAATTAAACCCAAACCGTACCTACTATGACGAGACCAACAATATAATACGACAGGCGACATTCGTGAAGGGGATTGAGAATTACCAGGGGCGAAGGGAATAGCAGATGCGGCCTAAGGGCCACCCACCTGCAGGTTGTTGGGGAATTGCAGTACCAGTCTCAGTACCCCAGATTTGAATCGTCTTGTCATCAGATCCAGAGATAATGTGCCGCCAATCAGGGGAGTAGGCAACTTTTTCTTTATCCGTGGGAGGTTGTTGTGTGGCAGTTGAGCAATGTCCGGCTGGGTTACGAACACCGGCACGGACGGACCTTGATGCTGGATGGGCGGATGGTTGAAAGGGGTCGGCAATCTAGCCTCGTGGAGCTTGTTGGAGATACTGCTGATGGCAGCGTCATAGAGTGCATCGAGGAGTATTCGGTCGCCACATTTCTTCTTCCACTTGTTTCTCTCCAGGAGCAATTGGTACACGAACATGACCGCTGGTTCTTTAGAATTTGACGCAATTTGACCGCCTCCACCTAGGAACGACTGGGTAGGAGAACTCTTACTTGTCAACGCACCTTTCAGGCTGATACCCCTTGGATGTAGTTTTGGCACCTCACCTCCCTCATCGCCGCCAGTGAATGAATCGGCAGCCACGTTCTCTGGATCATCTTGGTCGGAGACATCTTCGCCGAAATCCGATTGGCTGCGCCCCGAATCGTTGTCGTCGCTCGAATAGTGATTGTCTGGTCATTAACATCATTTTCCTCCGGCCACATTTCAGTGTCCAACCCGGCAGTAACCTCAGCGTCGAGGTCAATGGCCGAACTGAATCCTTCCGGCTGCAGGTCCGAAGGAGTTCGACCCAGTTTATCCGTCACGGTTTCAGATGCACCCCCTCGCCGCAAAATCCGCACGCTGTCCAGATCTCCCTTCAAAAAGGCACAGTGAAGCGCAGTGAGACCATTGATATCAGAAATAGCGAGGTCGATACCCCACTCGACGAGGTTCCGGAGGAGAGAGGGGTAGCCGTAGAAGATGGACAAATGGGCGAGCGTCTGGCCATAATCATTGGTCGTAGACAAGACCTCATGAAAGTTATTTCGTGTTTGAAGGCAGCTAAGGGTGTCCACCAGGGCTGTTTCGATCGGAGCGTCTTGCGGTCCAGCGCCGTGACTCCCTCCTTGCAGACCACGATTTCCCTGGTTTCCGTTGAGGGCGTTTAGGAGTGTTTGTAGCGCCGAATATCCCTGTGAATGGATACGTAGAAGTATCGGAAGTCTTGATTGAAATGAGTATGGGACGTTGAGTGCATTTCGAGAAACTCACAATTGATCATGATCTGATACATAGTGGAACTTAGCGATGCTGGTTCCGTACTCCGGCGCGTTTGTCTGTGGATGCTTCGATAGTGTAACATCGACAAGGCCTGGGGTGGTTGCGGAAGGCAGATTGCAACTAAGAAGGGAAGGACTTATGAATGCCTGAGAAACTCGATTAGAAAGAACTTCACAAGTAAATTAACTAGCTTACTGTTCGCACTACAGAAGTCCCAAATCTCGCAAACACAGGGAAGCGGACCGGGAAATCGATTCCTGCGAGCCAGATCACCGTACCACCCGTGGTAGATCCGGATTCAGGATTCACGTGCGTAAGGGTGGGTTCACACTCTCCATCAGTCCTTGGCAGTACAATTACTTGGTTAGGGCGGTTGGTGACTTCAAGTGAGGTGGAACTCAAGTCTCCAGTCTGAGGTGCCGGTGCCGGTGATGCCAGCGGGTTTCCACTGAATTTGCTGTCTTCCCAAGATTGGACGACTTCAGACGCGCCTTGGCGGTCGATATCCTGGGCCGGATGATGGATCTGGTCATATCTCGGGGGACGTAATTGTGCTGGATGGTGAATCGGGTCATTTCCTAGGGGGTGTATTTGTGCAGTGACATTGGGACCATCCATTCGAGGTCGGACAGCACACGCTTCAGGAGTTGGAAAGTCCCCTTCTTGTTTAACCTGCGCACTATTCCTCTTTCCATGGGTTACCCAGATCTTGGGCACGACATTAAAAGAGAACGGAAGTCGGCATTCAGCTACGACTTGTTTCTGACTTTCGTCTTCAGAGAGGATGATGTCCATACTATGAAACGGTTAGTCTGCGAATAGTCGCACGATAAGACTCACAGGTATTCCGTATCACCAAACCGATGGTGCTTCGGATAGCAGCAAAAAACAAACTCAACACGCATACTCCCGTCCTTTGGGTCTTTTGGTTCAATCATGTCGCTGTCAGTCTTGAAATCGATCAAGCCAGGAATTCCCCTCCACTTTCCCTCTCGATTCTGACAATTCGCACACGCATGCTCATAGAGTCGCTTGGTGGTAGCACCGTACAGGCGGATGCGAAGCTCGAGCAGGGTCTTACCGGTCGTATCGGCACAATGCCAAACGGAACCAGTTGCAGGTACCTTGATTCCAGTGCAGCCTGCGGGAGGTTTCCTTGGAAGGCGCTGCAGATTTATATCGAGTGCGAGCTTGTTCTCACGACGGAGAGTAATAATGTTCTCCCCGTCTCGGGGACGCGGCTTTACCAATGTGAGCCAATCGGGTACACTGGAACACCATTGAGAGAAGGACTGGACAGAAGTAGAAGTAAACGTACCCGACATTCGGCTCGTCCTGGCCCGGATTGTGTCCATATGGGGTGAGTTCAGGAAGATTGAGTCTTGGGCCCGCAAGGGGAGTATTCATGGGAGCCGTGCTCTGCATTTGAAAAGCTGAATTATTTGTGACCCCGTGATGGGCGATAGGTTCAGATACCGAATGAAAGGGGATGACCAAAGTGTCCCTTTTTTCCTGTGGTCCATTCTGGGAAGTTGGTGGCCCTTGCAAATATCCTGCCGTGAGGGAACGTGGTTGGGCAGGGACGACAATCCTAGAATGTCGGTAATTGAGCCTCAGCATCATCCAAGCTTTCAGAAGACCTACTCTTCATCCAACATACGGGTTCCAGATGGGGAGGAATTACTCTGGCTGTTACTGGACGCAGTTGAGGACTGGCTCTGCTGCATTAGACTCGCTAAACCGGCCTTGTTCATAGACTTCTCGTCACTCGAATCCGATACTCCATGCTCAGAATTAGTGCTTTGGGCGGGAGAAGGCGCATCGAGCTGTTGCTCCAACTTGGGTTGGTAATCTGAGTTCATGTCGGCATCGTGGTCGCTCAACGAAGCGAAGCCTTCTGGCATCAAGTGGGAAGGCGCTCGTCCAAGTGTGTCCAGTACAATCCCCGACGCCCCCTTCTGTTGAAGGAGATCAACGCAGGCTCTGTCGCCCATTTTATATGCGCAATGGAGTGCCGTAAAGCCATTGACATCAGCAATGGTGAGATCTATGTTCCATCCCACCAGCCGTCTAAGTAAGTTCGCATATCCGAAGTAGACCGCGAAATGCGCGAGAGTCTGCTTGTGATCGTTGGTTTTCGAAATAATCTTTCCGAAGTCCAGAGTGTTCTGGAGTGGGGCTAGTGCTTGAATGATTGTGGTTTCAATATCGCCATCGCGAGCCTCTCCTCCACGCAAGGACCGTTTCCCATTCCCCTTCAAATTACGATTGTTCATCTCCTTGTGGAGATTATCCAGTGCAGCTGCAACCTCGGGGGTACAGTCCTCTTGGATACGAATAATGACTGGCAAGCTAGACACCTCGGTGAGCAGCGGCCACAGGAGATGGTTTCGAGACTCACATCTCACTAAGGTCAGTCATATATTCGATTTTACAAAGGCTTGTACCCATAATAGGGGCGTTAGGGTTGGGACTGCGGGAGAGAGCTACTGTAACCGTGCCTGGAACATTAGCTGGCGGGAGACAGCACAAGAGCAAGTTAGGCATTTGAAAAACCTAGAAACTGTCAGGTATTTTCCAAAAGAGGGTGATAGCATACTTACCGCACGGGCGAAATTATCTCCGAACCTCGCATACAGTGGCAAATGGTGGTCTGTTGGGAAGTTCGAGCCCCAGATACAAACCTCCGTCCCACCACTCGTCGGTCCTCGGTTAGGGAATACCTTTTCTATCACAAGATCCCGCCCATCCACAGTCTCTTCATCGTCAGCTGCGTTGGCAGTTTGACGGCACCGGCGAGGCGATATAAGAGCTTCCGCAGGTGATGCAGGGATATGATTATCCACAGAAGGAACAGGATGTCTACTGGTGCCTGGTGGCGTGCTGTTTGCTGGCCTCCTGGGGTGTCTAGATGAGTGTTCCTCCACGCCAGAACGACCAGTGCTTTGCAATGTCGGGTTTCCAACACGACAAACACCACCGGGACGCGTCCTAGGCAGTTTAGGGGTGGGCAGATCTACTACGTCATCTCCATCCTCTGCCTGGAATCTCGCCCGTGGGGGAAGCTTCGGCACAATGATGAAAGAATAGGGCAGTGTGAATTCAATAACAGGGATATTCTGCTCTGCGCCCTGATTTAAGACGACTTCCAGACTGGAAATGACGCATTAGCCGCCCGTACAATGGCCATAGGACTACTCACTAATACTCCGAATCGTGAGGTTCGCGGTGTCTGGAATTGCAGGCCAAGGAGAATGCGACGGGTACTCTGCCCTTCTTTTGTGGAACGAGTATATTGCTCCTAGCACGAAAGTCTGGAAAGGCGCCCCTATTCCCCTCCCTTTCCTTGCATTTGTCACAGAGTGTGTCATATGGGGCCTTCGTTGTTGCACCAAGGACGCGGATCTGAAGGCGGAGCAGGTTCTTTCCCTCTTCACTGCCCTCGCGTTTGACCGAGGGCGTACTTGGGATCTTCAGTCCATCGTAGGTAGTTGATCCCCTTGAGAGGTTTTTCATATTGAAACTCAGGGTGATACATGCGTCGCGCCTTACTAGAACGGTGGTTTCTCCATCGGCTGGTCGCGGGTTTTCAAGTTCAATTCCTCGTACGGCACTGTGGATTTCATCAGGAGTGGTACTCCATAGGCAACTGCCACCTTACCTTGGGGGTAGACTAATGACCTGCGGCTCCGACTGGTCAACGAGAGGGCTTGTAGTTGCAGCCTCCAATGGCGGAACAGATAAGGTATTTTCAAGGGAAACACCTGTGAGGCCCAATTCGACCCGGGCTTGGGACTGCGGATGAGGAGCAAGGCTGCTTTGGGGCGAGGAAGTGTTCAGCTGCCAGTCGCGGAGAATGAGGTTGGCTGCATGTATGGCCCGCGGTTGCTCGACATATGGACACCCCCGGGGTTGTGACGCGTGTTCATGTTGAGATTGCTGCGAGGGAGTGCCAAGACTGAGCGGGTCGCAATATGTGTTTGTGTACAGATCGTTGGGTATATTACTGAAATAGGATTGCACGTCAATCGATGTCGAGAAGGGGCCTATATTTCTGCATACAAGGTGGAAGTTGCCCTGTTCTCTCCTGGCCTGGATGACCGAGAGGAGAGAATGGGTAAATGCTCCCCTAGAAACATTCCGGGCAACGTTGACGACCCTTGGGCGGACGCGGAGGGATCGAGCGGGTTCTTGTCACGCTGGTGGATTAAGAGCCATCTGTCGGTCCTTGCGGAGTAGACTGGGTCGCTGAAAGCACTACCGAATGATCTAGGTGACGCCATCGTGGGCCTGCGAGGTGTTTTTTCGCCAGCGTGCACCTGGTAACAGGTTCAGAGGGTCAGAGACTTGAGTTTGCACGGGAACTATTACTCGACTGTGGATGTAACCTCAAGTTAAGCTAGCCAGACTCATGCTTGTCAAATGTCCAGAGTCGGGCAGGGCAACACGTGGCTCAGGGCAGAGGGTAGCTAGGCGCCCGCGGAGTCGGGTAGTAGTCTTGTATGCCCTACACTATCCATTTTCATCTACCAGTCGGGTCAAATGAATGTTAACGAAGAGCATTCGCGGAGTAATCGTCTGGATGTACGTTGTCCGATTATGACCTACTCCTCTTCCCTATCCCCAACCGCCATAACACCTTGAACCGTCGCAACCGTTGCCGCGACAGATAATACGACAAAAATACCAATCTTTGTTGGGGCCCGCCACAAAAACGTAGGGACACAAAACACAACAAGATACAAGGGTTGAGATCTTACATGTACCCGAGAACCATGTGATGACCCAGGCCGGCAGAGTCAGAGGCCGTAATACCTGGATATCACACAGTATAGTAAATATCAGGCCTTGACAGATCAAAGTATAGGAGCGAGTGTCACCGCAATTTAATCTGTTTGGTCTTTTAATTCCCCATTCCCTACACAATCATCTGCCCATCCCCATCTGATCCCCATACACAACCCCATGTCTGTACCATGTGAGAATGTACATTACCGGTATTTGTAGTACGTGACCAGAGATAGGAAGATCCTCACGGTTCTTTCCCTCTGATCGCGCGCACACCAGTGGATTAAATAGCAGGCAAAGAAGGGGTGCACGCTGGTTGCAACTCTACTTTCTTTATTCCTTTTTTACGTGCGTTATAACCCGTATCAGTCGTCCTCTGGTTACTTGCAGCCATCTATCCAGCCAAAAGTTGCTCTCGCCGCACTTTGGTGATCTTCCCTTATTAGATATTAATTGTTGAGTTTCACGCGACTCTACTTTGGTTTGGGCTGTTTGTTCAATCCCCACACATAAGCCCCGGAATATTAGTGGAAATTGTTGCGGTTTGATTTTCCCTATCGCGGGGGTTTTTTCTTTCTTTTCGTTTCTGGTGGGGATGGAAGGGAAATACATCATGCACCGTGACGCCCGTGCGCCGTGTGTGGGACTCCAGTACGGCTTGCTGTTGGGCTTTCGCGCCCGTTGGACAGTCTGTTCCTTGCCGGTTGTCTCGGCTACATCCCGTTTACGAGAAATCTACTATCGGATATGGGCCTGTACCGAGATCGACAACACTTTCGTCTCCCCAGAGGGATCGGAGTTTCCGTTGGCTGATTAGTCTCATCGTAGGTTCCATGAATCTTGTCGCGGTCCAACTGTTCCTTATCGTGTTCGATATCATTTCTTTCAGTGTTTCTCTTGTCTCGTTCAGTACGACATCCTGATCGTTTATAGTGTTTTCGTTTCTTGATTTCCATATGGCCCATATTGTCATAGAAATCAGGATTCGTACTCCTTCTGAGTCTCTGTTACGGTCGTTATTGAACGTGGTCGTTGCTGTTCCTGGAGATGGCTGGCCAGCTTCTATTCGTGGTCTTTCTCCAGGCATCTTTCGCGGTCTCCCAGGCTTGTTCCTGTCTGTCGTGTTCGCGGGTTAACCACAGGTGCTGTTCGGTTTAATTCCGATATGTCATTGCCTGTATTCCTTTTACAAAAAAGAGCAGAAAGCTCTCTCGGCGTGTCCCGGAATGCTGTCCCAGTATGGGTCGCACTTAATCCTTCCTATGAGCGTGTTCCTAATCTGGTCTTTGAGGCGCAGTGGGACCCCGAGCGATTTAATTCCTTTTAGCAATTTTTCGTTGGTGGGCCGTAGGTCTGTCTCTGATTCTACCCTGTCTTTGGTCTCATCTAACGTATCCTGGTGAGGAATTGCTGTGATCTTTCTCATATGCCATCGGAGTATGGCTCCATATGTGTGGTTTGCATCTAGCACTTCCGCCGGGCCTGACCAATTGATTCCTCCGCGCTCCATCTCGCCGGTTTTGTCGATGAGCCCAGGCTCCTGTAGCTGGTCTTAGCCCTCCGTTGCTTGACATTGTACCTCGTTGTCGGACTTCTGACTGACATTCTTATCCTTCGGTTGTCACTTTATTGTATTCGACAGACAGCCATTTCTAGTAGTCCGGTACCGCTATGACTTTCATTTCGACAATCCTGTAGTATATAAGGCATGTACAGTCGATAGCGGTACTCTAGTCAGAATATCAACTTGCGCAAGCACCCTGCCCGTTCTGTCTCGCCATTCCTCGTGCCCTCCTCAGTCCTGCTTCAGTTGGCATCACTCACCCGATAGCGATACTGTCGGGAAATATCCTTCCAGCCCCCCCTCCGTCTCCCACCCTAACAACTTGTAGCCTCGCGCCGTCCTGTAGGGCTTCGTGGTTATCGATCCAGTCTTCGTCATCTTCCCTCATTCGTAAGTTACTATTTCTTCCGGTATCTGCCAAGGCATCGGCCCTAATGTTTCCATTGTTGTCCTTGTGTCCTTTGACCCACTTGAAGGGTGTTTGTGCTGGTCTCGTTCTCAATTTTATTAGCATACTCTTTAGGAGGTCCAAGTTCTGTATTCCTGACCAATTTAAATCTTCGTATTTGTCTGTATGCGTGCATATCGCTCTCAGGCTGATCAGTGAGTCTGATTCTATTTTCACGTCATCAGTTTCATTTTGCCTCAGTGCCTCTAGGATCGCTCCTAGTTCTGCTCGTGACTTCGATGCTGTTTTTGTTCGTTGACCTTCTAGACTGAGTGTGATATTCCGAAGGCTCCGGTCATATGAGGGTTTGTAGACCGAGTCTCAGCCAATTTTTTTTGGCAGGATCCTCTCGATAGTACAGTATACATACGTGGCTCGTTTATTGTGTACTTTATAAGCCGTCTCATCGTAGAATGTAATAAAGGAGGCGTTTTCATTTCCGTCAATGTGAAACCGTAAAATATCTAGAATTTATAGTGCGCCGCCGAAGGCAGGGAGATCCTCACGGTGCTTCCCCCTTGAGTTGTGCACAGATGCATATTCTATACATGACGGTTCTTTCCTCTCGGCGCCGTACACTAGTTATTTGTCGACGTTAGAGCTTGTGGTATCGGCACAAGCCGTAATTTCACATCACTCACGATTGGTATTCGGCCCTGACACCTTCAAGTCTACGTCGCTCCGCTGCCTTTCATCCTCTATTCATCGCCACCTACTCGTTGTATACATCCATCTATTTTCCGAGCTTTTATTTTCCTTGTATCACACTACCCCTTAACGTAGATGCCGCGTACCTTTATCACCAGGCAAACATTAGACTCACCTCAATCTATAGTCTTCTACGCACGTACACTACTTAGTGTAATAGTCGCTATATGGCCACGACTTGCGCCGGTCAGTCTCCAAGCGGTGGTACAACAGGACTTCAACATGCATTAACAACAACTGAGGAGGATGGCAACCTTTGAAGAGCTCCTTCTATTTCCGGCACGCGGTACGTGCAGCATGTTTCTGGTGCCCACTGCCCACAGCCCGACTCGTGACAGCTGATAAGCGCACAACCAGATGGTCCCTCAATTTGAGCCCCTACCAGCTCAGATCCTCTGGTCACCCCTCTTGCGCGTAGCTCGCAATGCCAGCGTCAAACGATGCCAACTCTGCACAAGGTACACTCTGGCTCGCTGTTTCACGCCACTATTTCTCATTGAGATCCACTCCAGGGTCTGGTGAACCTGTAACAGGGCACCAGCAAAACAGCGATCTCCTCCCAAACGATGTCGACTGGAATCTCGGACATTCTGGAGAGGCTGGACCGTCTGGACTACAACCCAGAGGGTCTGATATGCGTTTTGATTCTACATGGACCCCCGGGCCCGATATGGCCTATCCACTGCAGGCTTTAGATTTCCATAGTGGCCCGATACCACCTTCCGTGAATCACGGATCAAATCTTTCGATTCCTTCGCATGCTGGTGGCCATTCTCCAACGAGCAACCCATCACAAAACCACTTTGGAGCACACACAATATTTGATTCCGCGAGATACGCGGATCTGATCGCCTTGATGAATCTAATGCAGCAGTTTCAGCCTTCAAGTACTACCAGAAACGGCCAAAGTAACTCCCCCGCACCTGGAACCCGAGTAGTGGATAGAGGGTAGGCCTCCTGAAACATTGTACATTACTGAGCTCACTTACCGACCCTAGGAATGGTGCCACTGCTCAACCGCCTACGACCTTTGGACCCTCGCCCGATATTCAACCTCGAGGTGATCTCCAACCACTTCCCAGAACGGGAGAATGTTTGCGAGGACCAACAACTTCCCGGGAAGAACTCCAGGAAAACAGGGACACTACAGGGGCCCCCTTGTATCAGTCAGCTGAACCCATCGTCCACGATAGGGTCAGCACATACTTCACAGATAATCGAGCCTTTCAAATGCAGGGCACCGTTCCCATGGGTACTCCCATTGCGAACCCAGGACTCCCTGTTTCTGCGTTCACTCCAAATGACCTCAATCCGGGCCAGGACGAGCCGAATGTCAGGTACGTTTCACCCTTTACTTCTGTACAGTCCTTCTCTCAATGGCATTCCAGTACACCCCACTGGGTCACGTTGATAAAACCGCGTCCACAAGCCGGGTTTAACGTCATTACACTCCGTCGTGGCAGCAAGCTCACACTCGATATAAATCTGCACCACCTTCCAAGGGGACATCCCGCAGGGTGCACTGGAATCAAGGTGCCTGCAACTGGTTCCGTGAAGAATTGTGCCAATACGACCGGTAAGACCCTGCTCGAGTTTCGCATCCGCCTCTACGGTGCGACCACCGAGGGACTCTATGAGAATGTGTGTACGAGTTGTCAGAATCGAGAGGGAAAGCGGAGGGGAATCCCTGGCTTGATCGATTTCACGACTGACAGCGACATGATTGAACCAAAGGACACAAAGGACGGGAGTATGCGTGTTGAGTTTGTTTTTTGCTGCTATCCGAAGGACCATAAGTTAGGTGATACGGAATACCTGTGAGTCTTATCGTACGACTATTCGCAGACTAACGATTTCGTAGTCTGGAAGTCATCCTCTCTGAAGACGAAAGTCAGCAACGAGTCGTAGCCAAATGCCGACTTCCGTTCTCTTTTAATGTCGTGTCCAAGGGCCCAGCAGCCCAGGGAAAGAGGAAGAGACCGCAGGTCGAACAAGAAGAGGACCTTCCAACTACTGAAGCGCGTGCTGTTCGACGTCGAATGGATGGTCCCAATGTCACCGCACAAATACACCCCCTAGGAAATGAACAGATCCATCATCCGGCACCGTATATCGATCACCATGGCGCCCCTGAAGTCGTTCAATCTTGTGGAGGCAGCACATCCAATTCAATACTACTGGCGCCGCCCCCTGTACCTCCCCGGAGCACAGGCTCGACTTCTGCTCCAGTTGCCGCCATCAAGTCCCCTAACCAGCCTACTGCCCCGCCGGGGACAGAGGGAGTGGTTCTGCCTCCCCCCAAACTGCCTATGACGCGTTCTGAATGTGCCGGCCATGTTAGGAACCCGACTTCGCAAAGCACTGGTCGTTCTGGCGTGGAGGAACGCGCATCTAGGCACTCTATGGGTCCAACAAACAGCACACTATCAGGCACCAGTAGACATCCTGTTCCTTCTGTGGATAACCATCGCCCTGCATCATCCGCGGAAGCTCTTATATCGTCTCGCCAAACAGCCAACGCAGCTGACAATGAAGAGGCTGCGAATGGGCGGGGTCTTGTGATAGAAAAGGTATTCCCTGACCGAGGACCGATGACTGGTGGGGTGGATGTCTGTATCTGGGGCTCGAACTTCCCAACAGTGCAACTGTATGCGAGGTTCGGAGATAATGATGTCGTACCTGCGGTAGGTATGCACTCACCTCCTTTCAGAAAATACCTGACCGTTCTAGGTTCTTCAAATCCCTAATGTGCTCTTGTGCAGGCTCCCGCAAGCTAGCGTCCCAGGCAAGGTCCCAGTGGTCCTCTCCCGCAGTCCCTACCCTAACGCCCCTATTATGGGTATGAGCCTTTGTAAATTCGAATACACCGCTGATCCCAAAGAGATGTGAGTCTTGAGACCATCTCCTCTGGCCGCTGCTGACCGAGGTCTAGCTTTCCATTGATTGCTCGTATCCGAGAGGGCTGTAGCCCCGAGATTGCCGCTCTACTGGGTATTCTAGAGATTCTCACAAGGAGATGAACCATCGTAATTTGAGGAGGGATGGGACGACCCCTGCGTGGAGAGGCTCATCATGACGGTACTCACTCCGCGATCATTCAAGCACTAGCCCCACTCCAGAACACTCTGGACTTCGGAAGGGCTCTTTCAAAAACCAACGACTACAAGGAGACCCTCGCGCATTTCACGGTCCACTTCGGATGTGCCAACTTGCTTATACGGCTGGTGGGGTGGAACATAGACCCGCCATTGCTGATGTCAATGGCCTTACGACACTCCAATCCGCCAATAAATTGGGCGAGGGAGCCTACGTTGATCTCCTTCTAGAGAAGGGGGCGTCGTAGACTGTATTGGACATACTTGGACGAGCGCCTTCCCGCTTGATGCCAGAATTTTCGCTTCATTGAGCGACCACGATACCGATATGACCTCAGATTACCAACCCAAGTTGGCGCAACAGCTCGATGCGCCCAAAGCACTAATTCTGGGCATGGAGTATCGGATTCGGGTGACGAGAAGTCTATGACCAAGGCCGGTTTAGCGAGTCTAATGCAGCAGAGCCAGTCCTCAAGTGCGCCCAGTAGCGGCCAGAGTAATTCCTCCCCATCTGGAACCTGGGTGGCGGATGGGGTAGGTCCCCTGAGAGTTTGGATGATACTGAGGTTCAATTACCGAGATTCTAAGAATGGTGCTCAACCGCCTACGACCCTTGGAACGTCCAATCTCCTCGAGCTGATCGCCAAAAGCCTTCCCTCGCGGGAGATTATTTCCGAGCACCAGGGACTCCCCAGAGTGGATTTCAGATAACTAGGAATACCACGGCGGTCCCTTTCCTTCGAAATCGACTCATCGTCAACTATAGGGTCGGGATTTCCATGACAAATACTCGAGTTTTCAAATACGGAACGCGGCACCATGGGTGACCCCTTTGAGGACCTATGATTCCTGCACCCATCCCAAATGGGCTCAATCTAGGACAGGACAAGGAGAATATCGGGTCCATTCTACCATCTATTTCTGTACAATCCTTCTCCAGTATACCCCGCTGGATCACGTTCATAAAGCCGCGTCCAAAAGCCGGGGAGAACGTCATTACACTTCTTCGTGATAACCACCTCGCGCTCGATATAATACTGGAGTACCTCCCAGGGAACTACCGGTAGTGTCCAACAGAATCAATAGTCCTGCAACTGCTTCTGTGAAGAATTGTGCCGATACGACTGGCATGACCCTTCTCGAGTGTCGCTTCCCCCTCTACGCTACTTCCACCAAGCAATTCTATGAGCTTATGCGTACAAGCTGTTAGAGGTGAGGGGGAAAGCGAAGGGGGATTCATGGTTTGATCGATTTCAAGACCGGATTATACTCGCTGAGCTGAGTTTGTCTTTGGCTGCTATCCGCAGCACCATGGGCTAGCGGATGCGGAATATTTGTGAGCTTGATCGTGCCACTGGATCACGGGCTGACCATTTCGCAGTCAGGAAGCCGTCCTCTCTGCAGACGAAAGTCAGAAATATATCGTGGTTCGGTGCCAGCTCCCGTTCTCTTCTAATGTCGTGCACAAGTTCCCAAAAAGCCGGGGAAGGAGGAAGGGAGCGCGGGTTGCATGAACAAGGAGATCTTCCACTTCCTGAATCGCGTGCTTTTCGACGCTAAATGGATCGCAATAATGCCCTCGATCAAATATGGTACCGGATATCGACCGCCAAGGCGCCCCTGAAGTTGTTCAACCTTGCGAAGACAGCACATCCAGCCCGCCGCCGCTGGCACCACTGACACCGCCCTGCGAGTTTCGCCCCACTTAATGGAATCAAGCCCCTTAACCAAGTAATTACACTACCGAGGACAGATGGAGAATCTGCTCCCACCCTCACGCAAGTGAATCCTGAATCCGGATCCATCACGGGTGGTGCGACTACCTGGCTCAAAGGAATGGATCTCCCGGCCCTCCTCCCTCTGTTTGCGAGATTTGGGACCACTGCAGTGCCCACAGTGAGCCCGTTAATCACTTTTGTGAGGCACTTTCTAATCTACTGTCTCAGACATTCAGGAACCCTACCTTCTTGCCTGTCATCTGCCTTCCGCAACCGTCCCAGGCGTTGTCGATGTTACACTATCGACGCATCCACAGACGAACGCGCTAGTGTATGGAACCAGCATCGCAAAGGTCCATATCATAATAAATTGTGAGTTTCTCGAAATGCACTCAACGTCCCATACTCATTTCAATCAAGAATTGCGTATTCTTGCACAGGGATATCTGGAACTCTTCCCGGCGCTGCAAGCACTCCTCACTGCCCTCCAAGGAAACCAAGGAAATCGCTGTTCGCAAAGGGTGGAGTCACGGTGCTGGACTGTGAGACGACCCAATCGAGACGCCCTGGTGGTCATCCATAGTTGCCCCCTAACTTTCATGAGATATTGCCTAGGACCAACGATTATAGCCAGACCCTCGCCGATCTATCGATCTTCTACGGCTACCACTCTCTCCTCCGTCACCTCGTCGAGTGGAGCATCGGCCTCGCTACTTCCGATATCAATGGTCTCACTGCGCTTCATCGCGCCTGTATGAAGGGAGATCTGGACAGTGTGCGTAGCTTGCGGCGAGGGGCGGAACCTGAACCCGTGACGGATAAACTGGGTCAAACTCCTTCGGACCCGCAGCCAGAAGGATTCGGTTTGGCCATTGACCTTGACGCTGAGGTTGCTGCTGGGTTGGACACTGAAATGTGGCTGGAGGAAAATGAAATCGATGAGTAGAGGGCGCGAGGAGAACAGTTTAACAATCTCGATTCGAGCGATGATAACGACTCAGGGCACAGCCAATCGGATTTTGGAGAAGATGTCTCCGACCAAGACGGCCCGGAGAACATGGCTGCCGGTTCATTCACTGGCGGTGATGAGCTGAGGGAGGTGAGGGAGGTGGTGGAGGTGGACCCAATGGAAGCGGAGGCGGTCAAATTCTAAAGAGCCAGCAGTTAGGGTGATGAACCAATTGCTCTTGGAGAGAAACAGGCGGAGGGAGATGTACCGTGGTCCTCGAATGCTCTCTCTGGAAGGGGTCTCGATTACTAGGTTCATATTACGTAATTGGGTTATGATTGTTTATGTGTGCTGCGAGTTGTATTGGTTTGGACGTTACAGTACCCCTGTGCTTCCTGTCTCTCGTTATAAAGGGATTCGAAGGAACTGGGTTACTAACTGAGACCAGAGAGGCAACAAGTACTCGACATATTAACGCCTGCGATGTGCCGACGACCCTCTTGTCTCGCCAAGGCATTGTACGCGTTTCTTGTCAAAGTGGATGTTAAGTGCATCCAAGACTCCGGGTGGATAATCAAGGTGTTGAGTTGAAGCTGAATGTACGCACATCCTTCCTACTTCTGCCCTCGTCTTCCCAGCTAGGAAGAAGGAACTAAAGCGGGAACGCCGCCCCCAAAACACCAAAGCTGGGTACACCTCATATCATACCCAGGACGTCGGCTCTGTTGGCCTGTGTTCTGAGGCTGAACACGAGATCTTCATCTGGCACGCGCGTTACACCTGCAGCTTCGTTTACTGATTTGGGCACGGCCCGTGTAAAGGGTGCAGGACGATTTGTACGTGTTGGACATTGGACGTTTTCGGTAAGACTCCATACGTCTGCCATGCGCACGCCCTGTTGTTAACTTTGAACCCTTGGAAGTTCTGGTCTTCGCGGAAGGGACCGTTCTATCGACAGTGTTCATATCAATCTCTCCATCCTCATCAACTGTAACGCCTGGATACTTGAGGATCGCCGATTCATCCTCCTCATCCTCTCCATCTCCTTCTCCATCTCCTTCCTCGTCCTCTTCTTCTTCGGCAGGGGCACCCTCATCGACAGGCCGCTGCTCCAAGGAAGTGAGCTCAGCAACGACTTCACGATATCGCTCCTGCCATTCGTTTACATTGAGATACCCTCCGTGGATGACACCATAGGGATGAGTGAGGATCAGTTTCGTCAGAAGCGCGATGGCATAGCGCCGCACAGAGCTGCTCTTGTCATCTAACGCCCCAGCGGCATGCCCGGTAATCTCGAGCCGGCGCTTGGGGAACTTGTGAGGAAGGCTTCACGGGCGGTCAGCCCACACGGTTGTAGATCTGAAGAGAGATGGACGCACTCGCAGAGCCTGATGATTACGTTGAAGACTTTGGCCCGGACATAACTGTTAAGATCGAGGAAACGCTCGATCAGAAGGTCAAACAGACTGTCGATTCTCTTGTCGCGCTTCTCGTCATCAGAAGTAGTGAGGTATTTGATCAGATGTCCGATGTTCTCTACGATAGCCA
>Ga0307515_10006887_pt1 | contig 22593 bp, 32 predicted proteins | sample 17_EM_MG_FD_194513 | JGI IMG/M metagenome (GOLD analysis project Ga0307515, IMG submission 194513) | Populus trichocarpa ectomycorrhiza microbial communities from riparian zone in the Pacific Northwest, United States - 17_EM | ecosystem: Host-associated > Plants > Roots > Unclassified | place...
TTTACTAGCATTCCGCGAGCCAGTCCATGATCTTACTAAGGGCAGTTGAGCCTCTAAGAAGCGCTTGACCGTGGGTATGTTCGGGGGTATACAACAGGCCCTTATCGACACCATGCGATCTAAGGTATTTGGCAACACGCTGTAAAGGAACGGGGTTAGGTCTCCGCCGGCCGAAACAGGCGAGAAATTTACGGACATCGGGGTTAAGAATGAAATCTTTGCCACCGACAACAAACATCGACTTCGATGGGTCTTTGGCGTGGGGGATTTCCTCGTACCAGAGCGAGCCGTCGGGCCACTCGAATTGCCGGTGTAGGAAGTTGGCGACGCCAATTTCCGAAGAGACAAAGTAATGCATCAATATATCGAAGCCCTGGAATGACAGAGTGAGTAGATATCCCCCAGGGCCGAAGAGGACCCTCACAGTTTTGCCGGTCTTATAGAAGAAGTTATAACAGACGTCGCCTTCCCATAGACAAATAGTTACTGGATCAGCAAAACATGACCTGGAAACCAGATGGGGGAGTTCCTTGAGCAACCAGGCGTGTATGAACGAGCCACTAGGAAATTGTCAGTGGAAAAAACACTATCGCCAAGTGTAACCGACTCACTTCGAGTGACTGAGCACGGTCACACCCGTCATAGGATCCCCAATGGTCGATTCGTGGCTTTCATCGTCCTCTGGGACAAACCCATATTTCCTCATGGCGCCAACGATACCTTCGACCGCTGCGCGTTTGCCGAGCGGCCGAGCAAATGCACCGTGGAATATCCGCTGACTGACGTATGGTTGAATAGGTACAAGCAATGGCCGGTCTGGGAACCTCCGCAGGAGGGCAGTGATGAGGAAGCTGTAGTTGGATAGTCCGAGTCCGAGCCCATGGAGGAATACGATGGGCCGTGTCTTGGGATTTTTGGGATCCCAGCCTTCCGGGATGCGAACCACGTACTCTACATCCCCATGTATACCGAACTCGGCACCCCAATAATGTTCCAGGAATTTATGAGCCAAAACGTGGGCAATGGCGACGAAGGTGTACCAAAGGAGGGGGCGGAACGCGATATTGAGGTCGTCAATGGTTAGCATTATCGGGGTCACAGCTGGGTTGGATCCTTCAGGTATTTTGGTTCCCGACCGTTTCTCAATAAACTCTATTGCTTCTTCGACGGCGTGACTATGAGTATCCGACATAGGCTCCAGGGAGGGCATGGGTGCGTTAAAGATTGACCAGTGGACCCACTGCCGCAGCTCGTGCTTATGGATTGCTGACCACGGAACCTTTCTAAACCTTGGCAGACGTTAAAGGGGAGTCGAGTTGATCATGCGACCAGTGCTTACCAAGTGCTCAGGTATAAACGGAAATCTACAGCGCGGGGGTCATCGAAAGCAAGGGCCGTAGTGAGTTCCTCCGGGCTTCCAGGGTGATCGAAGTCCAACGTTTCGTCATCGTAAGGACCGGCCTCCGGTAACCCAGTCAAGCCCGTCTGCATCACACGACGGAAGGACGTGATATATGCAGGTGGGATGGGAGGTGGTCGAGAAACGAATTTCGCCAGATTATAATGGTATACGCTGAAAAGTGCCTGGGTGTATGCATCCGGGTGACTCATCGTAAATTTTCGCATGGTTGTGTAAAAGTGGGCGCACCTCAGCTACGGCGGCCGCAAAGAAAGCATACTGTCTTGAAGTGAAATTCCAGATGGAACCGGTGTAAAGAGAGTAGACGACATAACACCACGAAGCCGGTGTGATCGCGAAGATAGGAACGACGACAAGGGCCAAAACGAGATAAAATGAAATGGCTCGTCGTGTGGCTGGCAGGATTGCCTCAGAGCCATCCGGATTGTGGGCGACAGGTGGGCCAGCCATTTACGAGGACATGAACGGGGGGTATAATCCGCTCTGGACTGGGACGTTTGGTTCTTGGGGTATGGACAGTGCGAGGGTTGTCCTGGCGGTGCACTGACAAGTGTTGGGTGGAGTGGCTTGATGGCCCGCTTTCTTTATAAGGTGACATGTCGGTGACATGTGAACGTTCTGAGCGCGCGCCGACCGAATATTCCCGATCACAGGTTTTTCTCATCCTCCTCCCTATTCCTTCCTTTACCCTCCACCGTCCATCCCTCAAATCATGCTCCGCAACGCTCTTGCTGGTTCTTCGAGGTCAATCCTCGCCCCCGGTGTAGGTTATAACACTTCCCTAACTCGAAAGATGATTCCTGAGTGTATGCTATTTCCAGAGATCTGCAACGACCCTCGCTGCCGGTTTTCCGCGAGTAACACGCAGAGTATGATCTGCAACTGCTCCGAGACCGCGTGAAACTGACTCCGACGTATGTGTTCAGCCTTCGACCAAATACGGAGGTGTTTACACCGTGAGTGACGATCTGCGTCATCCCACACAGAGATACTCAAAATTCAATATAACATAGGTCACCTTGATTCCAGGTGATGGTATCGGAGCTGAAATTACCGACTCGGTCAAGGAGATCTTCGAGCACGTCAACGCTCCCATTGAGTGGGAACAATACAACGTCTCGGGAATGTCCACTGCCGGAGAGGACCTCTTCCGACAGGCCATGGATAGCTTGAAGCGCAATCGTGTTGGTCTCAAGGGTCAGTTCAGCGCGCCCGTCTCCCCGGGTTGGGGCTGATCGGATTGCGATCTTGTAGGTATCCTGTTCACTCCGATCTCCCAGGGCGGACATGTGTCGTGGAACGTCGCCATGCGCCAACAACTCGACATTTACGCGTCGGTTGTCCTTTGCAAGTCTCTTCCAGGCTTCCCTACGCGCCACTCCGATGTCGACTTTGCTATCATCCGTGAGAATACGGAGGGAGAGTACTCTGGCCTCGAACACCAGAGTATCCCCGGTGTCGTCGAGAGTTTGAAAATCTCAACCAGTGCCAAGGCTGAGCGCATTGTTCGGTTCGCCTTCGATTTTGCCTTGAAGAACAACCGCAAGGTGGGATTCTCCCAGCGTCGCTTGGTTTGCTGAGCGCTGACGTCACGAGACAGAAAGTTACTTGCGTTCACAAAGCCAACATCATGAAACTCGGTGATGGGTTATTCCTTAACACATTCCGTCGCGTCGCCGAGGAGTACAAATCTTCCGGAATTGCTTACAACGACATGATTGTCGATAACACGTATGTTCCTGGATAATAACCCTCATGGTCTCTACGTTAACCCTATCCCCCATAGGTCCATGCAGTTGGTCGCTAAACCCCAGCAGTTCGACGTCATGGTCATGCCTAACCTCTACGGTGCCATTGTTTCCAACATTGGTGCCGCTCTCGTCGGTGGACCTGGCATTGTCCCGGGGTGTAATGTCGGATCTGTACGTCCCGAACGCCGCACGTCCACCGTTCTAGCGCTAAAAACAAACTTGAACACGCGTTCAGGAGTATGCTCTTTTCGAGCCTGGCTGCCGACATGTCGCCAGCGATATCATGGGAACCGACCGGGCTAACCCTGCTGCCATGATCCTTTCTGCCACCATGATGCTCAGGCATCTTGGGTAAGTCTCTCAAAATTCAGCCCCCGCATATCAAAATCAGCTAATTTGTTCAAACTATTCTCAGACTGGACTCGATTGCTAACAACATCGCCTCGGCCACCTTCGACGTTATTAACGCCGGGAAGGTCCGAACTGCCGATATGGGCGGTATGTAACGCCGTTCGAAAACTTTTTTCACGTCCTTTCCCTGACAGTTTTTACGGCTTCTAGGTTCTGCCACAACCTCCGAGTTCACTGCAGAGATTATCAAGAATCTTGATTAAACCACACGCCTTTTTCTTTTTCTGCCTCTCAACTCCATACCCCCCCCCTCCACTTAAACGCGAGTGCTCGTTGGATAGACTCCGGAAGATAAACTCAGTTGCCGGGATAAAAAGGAGTGTGGTCTTGGGTGAAAACATCCCTAGACGATATCGATATCATAGATTTGGTAAGGCGCGTATAATGTACATAATCCTTTTCTGGAGGTGTACAACACACCGAATGGTGTCTGTTTGTTTATTCCATACCTGTCGGCCAGTCACCAAACAGTTCTTCCTCGTCCAGCTCGCCCGTGTCATCAATCCGCGGCTTCTTCGGTCGGGGTTCACCGCCTTCCGATTCATCTTTGACCCTGGGGGTGGGTTGGACGTCGGGAACGGGCTTCACGCCATTGAGATCACCGACCACATCCTCATGCTTCGGATCTACCCTTCCCTTCCTCAATTTGAGAATAGCCTCACACGATACTTTCCCTCGTTTCCCCCACCCGCTCTTTCCGGGATCGATATCCGGCCGAAGTTCGCAATACAACGAAAACCCTTGTCGATTCAACTCTTCCGGTTCGTAGGATCCGGCCAACAACCGCATTGCGCCCACAACGTAAGGTGTCGTCTGTTTCATGGAAGTGGCGATGTATTTGTATGCGTCCAGCGGCGGGATGGCTTTTCCGGAAGATAAGGCTCGCCATTGTGACCGTTCGTGGGAGATCTGGGAGCGGTACAATCGAATCCTATATATATCCAAGAATTTGAGATCAGTGATTATCGATTATTCCGTGGTCGAATCTGTTGTATGGGTGGGAGGCTGTGTGAGGTACGGTGGCGCACTCACCGACGTCCCATGAGGTCCACGTACGGCTGAGACCTGTCCATGGACTTTTTTACGGTTTCTTTCCCTTTGTCGGGAGTGTATACACCGATCGATGCCCCTTTCGAGACCGCATTCATCTCCGTATAATAGACACTCGCTGCATGCGAAACCGGCATCAGCCACGAATAGAACAACTCACTCGTGTGAGCCTCGCTTACCGATACTCAACGCTTCCTCCCTCTCAAACCCCAGCCGCTCAGCGACGATCACCGCCCAAGCAGTCATAACAGGGGCCCGATTGATCACGCTGCTCTTCACCTTCAAAACGTCCTCATCGAGGACCTCCTTAAAGTCGAAGTTTCCGTACTTGGCACTCTCCACTTCTTCGGGCGGTCGATCGGGAAACTCGTCATCGATATCATCCACAGTGCTTCGTTTCCGCTTCTGGGCAGACGTCGGCCCGAGCGAGGTGCCGGTACTGGATGTCTGGGGGGTCGGCCAGGGTATCTATATGAACGCTTAACCGGCTAATACCATCATCCTGATAAGACGAAATCAAGACTCGCACCTTGGGTTTGGAAGATCCTGGTCTGGAGATAGACGGTAGAGCAGTAGTGGACCCCACGGACTTGATATCTCCAACCTTGGGATGTGCGCCAGCCCGCACCCCAGTGGGACCGGCAGTCTCGGTAGTGGTCGAGTTCCAGTTTGCTTTCTTGATTGCTGCCAAGGTTAACCGTCTCAAATCTTTCTCCTCGATTCCGAGTGATTTGAGGGAAGTATCGGTCAGCCTAACCAACGCAACTGGTGTGTGGTGGGTCTTGTATCTAATTCGCCATGAGTCATTTATACCGCCAGACGATGGACAATCCGTAAACCAAGAACAGACATCTTCGATGCAACATGTATGGCCTTTGAATGAGGAATTTTACTAGAGGTCAGTTGTTTGAGAAAGTCTGGTAGCGAAACCTTGTCGGGCGAGGACATCGTCGCTGGAGTTATCAAGGGGCACAAGTGATCTGACTCAGAAAACCAGGAAAACAACTCTATTCCCCAACCACACTCCGTTGTAGGTGTACACAAGCTCGGTTTTAGTTCCAGCCCATACAGGGCCTGTAATTACGAGAATAAATTCACCTCCGCCCACGCACAGGGTAAAGACGAGCCAACTCTAAGGGATCTAAGCATTGACGATGGTGGTCTCAACAATAATGCCGGTCACACGATAAGGGTCTGGAGATCGCTGGGTCAGGGCAAGGAAGGATGATAAAAAGGGGTGAGACTTACCGATGTTGGAGGCCGGACGCCTGTCCTCCAGGTAGCCGTAACCCTTAGCAGCAACATGGCGAGGGATACGAATGGAAGCACCACGGTTGGCAACGCCAGAGCTAAAGGTTCCGATGTGACCGGTCTCGTGGCGGCCAGTGAGACGCATGTCGTTGTCATCTCCGTAGACGGCGATGTGCTCATCGTGCTTCTGGGCGAGCTTTTCGATGGCAGCCTCGATGGCCTTGATACCGCCCTCAGTACGCATGGCAGCGGTACTGAAGTTGGTGTGGCATCCAGCGCCATTCCATTCACCGCTCAAGGGCTTGGGGTGGAAAGAGACCTTGATACTCCATTGCTCGGCAAGACGGACGAGGAGGTAGCGGGCCATCCAGAGGTGGTCGCCCATCTCAATACCCAGGCAAGGGCCAACCTGGAACTCCCACTGGGAAGGCATGACCTCGGCATTGATACCGCTAATCTTGATGCCCGCGTACAAACAGACGCGGTAGTGAGCTTCGATCAAATCACGTGCGTAGACCTTTCCGGTGCCTAGATCAACAAGTCAGATCTGTGGGGTTCGGTCGGGGAAGTGTGCCCGTACCAGCACCGCAGTAGTAGGGTCCCTGTGGACCAGGGAAACCACCCTTGGGCCAACCGTACGGGTTACCGTCGACGTCGAACAAGGTGTACTCCTGTTCAAGACCGAACCAGGGCTCGGAATCCTTGGCAAGGTCCATGACCTTGGCAGCATGATGACGATAGTTGGTCTTGTTGGGAGTGCCGTCGTTGTTGTAGCATTCGGCGAGGACGATGATGTTGTCGCCACCACGGAAGGGGTCCTTGAAGATGGCGCAAGGCTTCAAGTAGACGTCGGAGTTGCCACCAGGAGCTTGGTTGGTGGAAGAGCCGTCGAAGTCCCAAACGCGCAGTTGACCGATGTCGGTGACTTTTTGGTCAACGGTCTGTATGATGATGGTCAACCGATACGTCAGCAGGCGCAAGTGAATGAAAGCATACAGTAGTCTTGGAACGGAGACCGCCGTCACCGTCAACCCAAACATCTGTATATGTGGATCAATTCCGGGGTTAAGGATAAAGCACAGGGGACGGGTGAAACATACATTCGGCCTGGACTTTCTCACCCTGGTCGAGGGCAAGGTATGGGGCCAAGAGTTCCGGACGGTAAGAGTAGGCCATTGAAACTACTGTGAGGCAGAGGAGGAGGTGGAGGTGGAGGTTAGGGATTAAGGAAGAGATAAATCTTGGGGCGATGATTCGCGGTCTTTAATAGTGTCTGCGATATGATGGGAGCCGGCCCGTGGGGGTGGAACGAGGCCCGAAAAGGGAAAAGTTCCCCATTCTGTTAATCCCGCCTCACCCTCAGCCTTCCCGTAAAATCCTAGCCATTGCAGCCAGGCTGATCTACGCAAATCTATTCATCTATGCTCAAGATGCAGCCTTTACCGGTTTGCGATTCTTCACAGCTTTCCGCCGCATACCTCCCGCTCGTCCCGCTGCCATCCGACGCGCCTTTTTGCTGGAGGAGCTATCGTATCCACCTGTTTCCGATCCGCTGTCTTCCGGACTAATAGCGGCTGTTTCATTCTCCCCAGATCCCTCGCGTTTCAAAAATTTTCCTCCCAACCACAGGAACAACCCAACGAACCAGGTGTTTCTCAAAGAGGCACGAGTCGCGCTCGACTCGTCCAAAAGAATAAACTCTCCGTCTTCCGCCTATGCAAAAAGTTAGAATAACGAATTGCCGGCCCGGACCCGTACGCTTACGATGTAGACATTTTCTCCTTCGACGACCATATCAATCATCTTCCCAGGGATCGCATTCCCCTCCTCGTCGAAGCGAATGCCTCCGCCAAGGTTCACTTTGACCTAAGGTGATTGGGCACACGATACCAATACCATCGCAATCATCTCGTCAATGCCGTGTCATGCTATCCCGTCTAGATCACACTTGCCTTCTTTTGGCCCTCCGGTGGCACCAATCGATTTCCCCACGCTGTTGTTCTCGCATCTTGCCTGATCTTTTCGATCCGTTCCAGATCTCTGGAATAATTCAGTCTCTGAACCATATATTGCAACCCCGTTGTGAGAAGGGCAAGGAACGTCACGACCGTCTGTGTTTCCGGGTGATGAAAATTTCCGTCGTTTGAGGATTGACGAAACGCAAGTGATGAGCGTGTGGGGATCGTGGGGTAGAAAGATATGCACTTACCCCGATCCCAGGTCTGAATCTGGCGTAGTAGTATCCGGTTCCCCTCCACTTAGGGACCCCATTCTTGTAGAAAAAGTCATATCTGGTTGGACGAGCCGAGGCGCATGTAAGGGATCGACCGCAATTGATCGGAGCGGAGGCTCATGGCCACGCCGCTTACCTCTTGCGGGACTCTGTATTCCTGAGAATCGCAGCGATGACGCCAAGTCGCGCAAATCGCTCGTGGATACCGACCACGCCTGGGTTCTTGTCAGGACTAGCGGCCACATCAAAAACGTTAGCGGGGGAGATAGATCAGAAGAACGGAACGGAACGGGTTCACGTACTGTAGCTGTATACTTTTTTTTCGGTACGCCTTGGATATCTCAACCGTAGTCGCCGTTGACGAAACATCTAGCCACGAATAGAACGTGGTCCCTTTGCCTGCCAGCATTTCAAGACGCCGTAAACACCCAACGTGTTATGAAACAGCCACGAGAACCTGCCTTCTGCCTTCTCCACAGCACTCACGAGGTCAAAAATTTCGTGATCTTCCTATGGAGGACCGCATGGGTTGTCAGGCCCTTTGTAACACCTCTAGCACGAAATCCCCGCTTCACGCACTTTTTCCCAACTGAACGGGTTAATGCCGCGTCGTAAGCGTTCGCAAACTAACCGAAAGCGACTTTGCGGGTACTCACGCTAACGCACACGTTGCCAGCAACGCTAACCAAAGGAACAAGTAGTGTGGCTTCATGACCGTCGGTGTGGTCTCTGCCGGGGTATGGTGACGGTGACGTTGAGGTGCTGAGAAAGCGCCGAGGGTCCGATCAACGAAAACAAATCACGTGATCGCATTTCTTCCCAGCCTGAGCCTGCCCTCCGCCAAAGTGGTTTTGAATCTGTGCAGATAGGATGGCTCCCCGCAAAGCGTGTCTGGTCTGCGGATCTCGACAATGGCATCGTGCGCCGGGAACTGGATATGTTACGTGTAGTGAGGGACATGTCTTGGAGGTTCGCCAAGCACGGAACTGCGCTTGCATCGATTCACCTGGTCTTCCATGTTAAGAACTACAGAACCGAAGCGAGGATATTGGAATTAGGCCCGCATGCGCTTCAGAAGAGAAAACTGAAATCGGGTCGCAAGAAGAAGGAAAGGAAGAACAACGCAGATCCTCGACGTGAGTCGCTTGAGGTCTGTGCATGAAAGTTGCGGGGATGGCTGATCTTTTTCACCTATGGTCAGTGTATCACGGGAATAGGGCCCGCTACCACTACTTCCAGTGTCTCCAACTTGTGCTGAGACACCAGATCAAGGCGTTGGTCGAGCTGTGGAAGCTCCCTCCAGAGTTTGAGGTGCGTCCGTTGTCATCTGCTCGCAGGATCTCAGTTAATTCCTCGTAGACAATCTGTCGGGATATTTGGGCCCTCCACCTGAGCACCCTCCCGCATGCGATCTCACCAGAACCACTTTTACACAAACAGGATGGAGAGCCCGAACCTTCTTCCCCTGTCAAGCACTTCTCCGAACGAGAGCTCGTGGATTCAAGACGATCCCAACATCCGAAGGACGGAGGATCAGATTCAGACTCTATCGATTCATCGTCCTCGGAAGGGGAAGACGATCCTGAACTCGAGGCTCTACTAGAACAACTCTCCGCCTCCTCGGAGGACGACGGTCCTGACCCCTTATCCACTGAGATCAAACAAACTCAGCCAACCCGCCGAGCACGGGGAGTTTATGAGCTTCCGGCTAATAATATTGCTGTCCTAATTCTGGCTTGCTGGACCCTGCGCCTTCCTATCACCTTTCGGGACTTTACAAAGTGAGTGATCGGTTGGGGCTTCTGAATTGGGGGGGATCAACTTAAAACCGTAAATTTCGTACATCCGCGTAGGATCATTGATCTGTACGACTTGCCATACTTGAGTGTCGTCATGCTAATTCCACCAGACATGAGATTGCACTTGACGAAGCATAGCGTCCAAGCACTCAACCCCCACGTTCGTTCTTGGCGCGGTTTCTCTGGACCTAGCTGATGGGTTTCGGACAACTCTAGTTCCCACCAAAGACGAAATTACTTCACGCCTTATCCTCTCGCCTAGCGAAGCGGATATTCATTAATTATCGCATCCTTACGCCCGAGGCGAATGCCGCTCCTATTTTATGGAGGGCGGTCAGGGCGCTCGCTGGCTCAGGTGTGTTCAAAGCCATCGGCAAAGTAACTCCCCAGAGTAACCAAACATCTACTAGCTGTGTTGTACGAAATGTCCAAGAAGCTCGCACGGACCTTATCCTTGCCTCTGGTCCTGCATAACATCTCTGCGCCAAGGCTAAGAGGTCTAAAACAATACGACCCAAGGGTGCACAAGTCAGATAACGTGTCCCCAGAGGTTGCTTTGATTTCGACGGCGATTGTTGTGCTCAGGCTCGTATATGGGCTCGACGGCCGCGTCCGGTACGTTTTTAGGGACGGATCCATGCCGACGCTGACAGTCGCGTGATCACTAGAATTCCTTCTCACCCCGGGGACCCAGCCCACGCCTTCCCAAAATTGGACGAATATATTGCATTATTGAAACAGATGAATGAGGAAGACGACCGCTCAATTGACAACATCCTCTCGCCTTCTACCGAGATGTACGGCATGCCACTCCCGGCCGCCGGATTTGTGGCTTACCTTCGGACTTAGGCACACGCAAGAGCTCTCAATGGATGAATTGGACGAGTTCCTGGACTTTTGTGCAGAGAAGGCCCTAGTTGATATCAACGATAGGAATGGTCTGTAAATGGTCTCATTTGCCCGGGATTCAACAGAGGCTGATTACCACTGAGCTTACAGATGCAAACAAATTGACAGAAGAGTTTTACCCCATTGTTCCGTCCTCGCCTTCAGGAAAAGATGGGCGCCGCGCTCGCCTTGAAAGGAAAAAAACGCACACACCGCCCCAACTTCCAGCCCAGCACCTTGCAGATCCAGCACCCGCAGAGGGCACGGCGACTACTGTTCTTCGTCCTGGCGAATCCCATAGGGTCTACTATTCCCACGATAACCTAGGAACCGTTCCCGAGAACTATGCACTAATAGTCGAACGGGCTGCGCACTGGTGTGGCGTCGGAGATGAAGTGGTATACGCCGTCGTAGAACGCTTTGAAAGGCGTTTCCAGAGGTGGAAGGGGAAGGACAAGGCTGAAAAAGACCCTGTGGGATCAGAGTTGGAATTGGAGGATGGTGAGGAGACGGAGGAATGATCAAACGTTGGCGAGGGCAGGTCTTGCGTGAGAACCTGAAACGGCGGCAGACTAACGTGGGGGCAGCAATGTGTTCTATATAAGGTGAGGTGATTGGACATCCTCTTCATCCTCTTACCTCCATCCCCGATTTGTCAATCGCCTTGAGGCGATGCTCGAATTGTCAGGTTTAAATGCGTACCAGGTCCCAAAAGCTGGATTTTTTTCGGGTCCGGCCCATCGGTTTGGAATTGGTGATACAACGTGCCCGATGGAATGACAGCACACCAGAAACGGCTGTGCTGAGGGATGTAATGGAAGGTGTCGGAATTGCTGACTGATCAAACACATGGAAGCCGTTCTGTATAAAACCAGGGCCACAACTGCAAATGAATGTTGAGCACGATGAGTGCACAAGCTTCGAACCAGTTTGGATCACTGACCAGGATGCTAGTGTGGGTAATCCTCTCAGCGAGTTCAAGCCTCACGCGCCACGCCTCGTCAACGTTGAACCAGGCTCGAACCTCGTGAAGGAAGTCAAGCTTCCGTTCGATCCCGGGGATCCGTTCAGCGTAGCGAGCCAAATTTTTATGGAACACGTCTGGGTCCGGAACGGACCATGGTATTTTCCCTGCGGCACAGTGTAGCCACCCGCTCTATGGCACCGAGACGTTTGGTCTTTAGCATGGAGCATCCGTGTGGTTCGCCGTTATGTTTGCGCCGGAAGGAACGCGGTCAGATCGCGTCCTCAGGCCCTGCGGACATTGAGCGAACTGAGCGACCTCTCTGGGGGGCGCTGCGCAAGGAACGGATGAGACTGAGAAGGAGATCTCCTAAACGGGCACCGTTCATTTTTGTACGTCCGTTAGGGGTATCAGAAACGTCCGTACCCCTGCTGGTGTCAGCCACGGCCATCGGCTTCCCTTTGGAGCTGAGAGTGCTGTTTAGAGTTGAACCAGCCAACTCCGCCAGGTACGTGTTGTAGTGTTTGATACAACTCCAGCTCGTTGCCATTTGCCGGTTACCTTTTGATCGTGTTCAGGTCCGGCGCCCCGGCATCGGGGTTTGGTTTTCTTGTTCAATTTTTAGTCTGGAGGACCGTCAAGGACTCACGGTGCATGCCGGGGGCGTGTCGTTAATTTTGCGATAACTGGACATTGGAACGGGTTAGCCCAAGGGACCTAGCTCAGCATCGAGCGCCACATCGGCCCCAATTCCTTCCCATCAAAAACTGGGCAACAAATTAGGTTCTTGAGTGACCCGGGGCGGCACCTTGGAGTTTCAAGCTTCGGGGGCCGGCATACGTTGCCGCCTTGGTGATGTAATCGGTAAGGGGCCCGATCACGAATTGGTTCTCACGACCACTCATCTTCACACCTGCAAACTAAGACTTAGTGTGGCCCCTCCTCTGCCCAACCTTAAGCGATCCTCGCAAGACGAACGTCGAGTGAATGCGCATATCGTAGTGTTTAATTGGGAGTGACTCACGCGGAGCAACCGAACGATCCGACATACGGTTTTGTGTAAACTAACAAAACACCCCAGTACCGATTGAAGGCGCTGAAGATAAAGTTCTTCGCTAGCGTGAAGGGGATGGATACGTAAGAAAGCTGCACTGACCCTGAGTACTGAGTTAGCCCTCCGAGGCGGCCGGATGAATTTTTAGACGGTTGCCGGGAAATTCGCCGACGTGGACTCCGAAGGAGGGGTTCGTGCCGACGCTTCCCGATATCGTCGCTCAGTTATCTCGAGGTTTCCCCCTACATTTTCTTCGCACTCGTACAGCTAGTAACGAGTGAGCAGATTAGCTAGATCTGGAATGCCGTCATTTTGGCGCAAAAAAACCGCGGCCGCGTAACCCCGTGCAGAAAGGGACGAACGTGTCCATGATTCTATCCCGCTTCTCTGAGCGCGACCCAGGTGTGCAGTAACCGAAAGCGTCGACGAGGCTGTAAGCACGGAAGGAGGAAGGGAATGCTTACGACACGAGGAACCGTTTTCATTTTGTTTTATTTCCATCCGCATATCGGCGTGCGGGAACAAGCGATGTAACGAGGGAAGTGCGGCAGACTGCCGACCTCTGATCTATCTTCTCTCTCCCTCTTCAGTCTCAGCTTCGGTGAATTCTCCCCCCCCTCCCTCTCTTTTCTTTCTTCCTTTACCTCTCCCTACCTCACCACCCGGCCCATGTGTTAGACTCCCCCACGACCCCTTTCAAAATGCGTCGCTTCGCCGCTCTCTTCAAACGCAACGACAAGTCAGACGTTCCAACGGCTTCTACCAGCTCCGGCGATGCCAGGTCTAACCCTCCGTCCAAGTCTACCCCGGTCAAGAAACGGTCTCGGTTTTTCGGGAGTTTGTCCGTAAAGCCCGTTCAGCCACCTGCTATTCGGGAGCCACTTCCTTCCACCCCACAGCCTCCTCTTCCGGCCTATTCCTCTTCCTCATCTTCCACAGAATCGCCCGCCCCTGCGACTCCCGACGATGACTCTGAAATTGGCCCGAGTACATCCCGCAGGAGGTCAAACCAATGGTCCGAAAGAAACCTGGCCCTTCCGCTTCCTGCTGCGGGTGGTTCATTAGGATGGGATCCCCACCAGAACCTTTCCCCAAACATCCCACCCATCGCCAAGTCTTCCGAATCCGAAGACGTAGACGATGAGTCCTCTACGACCTCTTCCTCAAATTCAGTTTCGTCTCCGTTACCCGCTTCTCCCCATAAATCTCTCCATTCATTGACGACATATGCGCTTTCACCCACATTCTCTGCTCCCCCTCTGCTATACCTCCCAAACGTCCCCTTGTTCCCTAGATCCACAAATCTCTCTTCCTCACTTCCTTACCGGGAAACGATGACCTCAACCCTTCACAGAACTCGATTTTTACGTCGCCTCGCCTCTCGCGACATAACAACTGTTTCCGAGGATAGATCCGTTGCATCCTTCACATCACGCCGCACTTCACCCGTCAAATCAAGATTCCTCCTGTCAAAATCTGACGACAGTCCGGTGTCTGATGCCACACGGGTCAGCAATGTCAGCCAAGGATTGAAACAATGGATTTCCCGTCCCGGTTTCGAAGACCGCATGTTCGTCTACACCCCCGGCCCATCAGGACAGTTTGATGACATTGCCGTGCATAATGTTTCTGGCGGTGCCTTGGGCGTCGCAGCGCTCGAGGTCTCAGAGACCGTCGAGCTTCTAGCCGGATACAATGTAAACGAACGGTCCGAAACTCTTTGGCTTCCCGTTTTGTCATCATCCTCGACAACCGACCTCCGGTTGCCTGCGCCAGGTAAGTGCCATGATCCATTCCATGCGTAACCACGAATTCTCACATGAATGCAGCGCCTACCACGATCTCCACCCTACTCGCGCATACAGGAGACCAACCATACAAGGCCGCCCCATCTCCACCGAGTATCGAGACTACCCCTTCCCCAGATCAGACGAAGGCGGTCAAACCGATACAATCAACACTCCATTCCTCGCTCTCTCCGGTATCACCGTCTCCCACACTACCCGTCAACGTTACTCCCCGCGCAAAACGGGTACGATCGAGCGTCAGATTCGACATAGAAGAGAAAGAGGACAAGGACGAACATGTACCCCTCGGACAAATAATGCGGATCAAACGAGGGAGGGAGGAACGTTCCAAATTCCTGGAACTGGAGAAAGAGCGGAGGGCACTTGAAGAGGAAAGGCTGAAACATGAGGCAGAGAAAAAGCGGTGGGAGCAGGAGAAGAGGGCTTGGGAAACCGAGAGGAAGGCGGAGGAAGAAGAGAAGAAGAAGAGGCTATACCAGCAGGAGGTCATTGCTGCACGGAAGCGACGGGAGAGTCAAATATTCAAAGTCGATTCGTCGCCAGCTGACCCCCCGGGAGCCGGATCGCAGAACAGTCGGAGGCAAGGAAGCTACTCACGACCTGCTTACGACTCTTCAAGAAGGCAGAGCTCGGATGCATCTTCACCGGGGATTTCCCATCCCCCCTCGAGGAATGATTCGTTCAACAGTTTACGAGGAAACTCAAACCCACTGTCACTGCACTCCGCGCCGCCCCCTTCTACGCAGTCCTCACATTCAGAACCATCGGCCGAGGACGCTACTAAGACCAGAGCACGACGGATTTCAATGTTTCCCCAGACTCCCCCTCAGTTGCCGATGATGACACAACCCTACGGTTACCCTTGGGGAATGCACCCCAAGCCTCAGATGCCGATGCCGATGCAGATGCAGATGGTTCCTCAGATGCCCTACTACGCGATGGACAACATGCCACTGTTACCTCCGGCAGCTCCCTTTATGATGCAGCGGGCCGGCGATCGGAGGCGGTCAATATCGAGCTCTATAAACAGGTCTTCAACTTCATTACATGCCCAGAGTACAGATAGGTTGCCACCTGGCCAGGGAGCCTCCTCCGTGCGACGTTCCGCAGGGCACAAGAGGAGTTCGAGCGGGGGATCTTTGAATCAGTTCGGGAACAGGCAACGGCCCAACCAAGGATCCGTCAATAGCAGTCGAAGGTCTTCCACGCTCGTGAGCGATCCGAGCCAGTGGAGGAATTCGATGAGGTCAAGACCACCAATACCGCAGAGCCATTCACAAGGGTCTGGGTCTTGGGTCGTTCCTTCGCCAGTGCCTCAGAGACTGCAGAATACGGTATCATAGCGCCCCCCTCTTGTAGAGGAAGACGCAGAGGAAGGTAGAGTCCATCCGCCTCCACCGTCGTCGTACGCCCATCCTTCCTCATTTGTACATGAACCGCCTATGCTACTCTGCATATCTTTACACCCCACCCTAATCGCGTTGCGCCAACTACCCACACTCGTTTGGTTCTCCCATCCACATCTTTCTCCCTTGGTCTTCGGATTCCCTTCACTCTCATCCTCACTTCTTCCGCCTCCACCCGCCCCATCTCCACGCAACGTTTATGTAACTATGTCGATGGTAATCCCTCCTAAGCAAGCCCTTTGCCTTGCTCTGGGAGCTTCCTCGGACCTCTTCCTTTTCTCCACCAATTAAATCACTCCTGTCATCACAGCACAATCATCGTTCTTCCTCAAGTACCCTGTTTTTTTTTCTTGTTCTAGGTTCGGACGTCTTCAATCCCCTCCCCTGTGACGCGTTCCTTCCTGTTCCTCCCAAGCACCCCGAGTTTTTTCCTCTTTCAGGGTCGATGTGTACGATGTCGTCAGCCACCCCATAAAGTTTTCGCATATATCATTATGTTTTTGTGCAACCCCCCATTTTTACCCATTCTATCCATACAAACTTCGTATTTTCCCGTGTAAATTTTCTATCCCACCTCCTTCATATGCACAAATTCTTGTCAGACGCCGACACCAACCCCCCACCCCATGTTCTCTAAAGCTGTGGCATTGTTCTATGTTGTAAAGGTCTGTCTATCATCGTCTCCTCCATTTTCATTACACCGCTACCCCCGTCGTACCACTGTTCATCCTTCCCCTTATTCAACATCACTTTCGTCCTACGGCAGATCTCCTTCGTTTTCCTCTCGCTACAGCTTGCTTTCTTGCTACTCCCAATTATAACCAACTCCACCATGCATAACATCTTGCTTCATTCGAGTAGGATGCTCCATTTTTTTTTTTGTCAATCTCATCCCTCCACCTTCCCGCCCACATTGTCCTGTTCCGACCCTTAAGCAGAGATATAAGTAGGATTGTACGCGCACGAGATGGGCTTGGAGAGGAGACCCTCAGTCCATAAGTATTTCTTCGTGTCATTCATCGGGGGACTTCATGATGATTTTTATGGCGCAAATTCATACTCATAGTGATTGTTATTCGTTGTGGGTGGCCTAGCGCCAAGGAAGCAGTAAAGATCGTGCTAGTGTAGGAGCGGGTGGGTGGTGGGGGGTGTCGCATCAGGGGAAAGAAGGAGGGGAGGTGATGGTGTAGGGGGTACAGTAGGAAGAGCAAGTGAATAAAGTCGCGGAATATACCAATAGGAAGTAGATAGATGAAGAGAAATGGTGCGATCATACGCCTCCCCATGGCCCGCGTATTCGTCGAGCGAGCTGAATATCGCGTTGCATGATCGTGACGCGTTTTGCATGAATTGCACAGAGGTTCCTGGATAAATGTTGTCAGATTTTGTGAGGTTTGACGCGGTTTTCGTTGGGAGGGGGGCTGAAACTTACGCGTCTTCGAACAGATGGACTAGGTAGGCTTCCGCCGCTTCTTGAAGGGCGAGGATGGCCGAACTCTGCCACCGTAATCCGACTTCCCCGTATTGGTTCGCTTGCGTCGTCATGTCCTGTGCGACCTCTCGAACCTATAAATCGGTCGTAAACTCGATCGTTGCGCGTGAATGGGAGCTGGAGTGCGTACGAGTCGTGAAAACGGGAGTTTTCGGAGAAGGAGGTCTGTACTCCGTTGGTACTTTCTGATCTCCCGGAGGGCGACAGTCCCGGGTCTGAACCTTTTCTTCTTCCTGGGTTGAGCGGCTTGACCTGATGATCCACGACCGCAAAGGACGGAACTCGTCAGCTCAATTCGATGCTTTAAGTGCAGCACTTACTACCGCCTTCTCCACCTCCTCTACCCCAAGAAGGCTGAGCACCAGAGGTTCTTCGAGTGGAAGGACCGGCGGAACTGTCGGCTGGTAACCTCCGACCGACGGGCACACCACCCGTGCTCTTCCTCGCCGTCGCCTTCCGTTTCGCCGGCACATCGTCGATATCTGACTCGGTCAAATCAGGCGAAGCTTTTCGCTTCTTAGTCGTCTTCGTCTGGGCCATCTCGTTTACTTTGGCTTAAAAATCCGCGTCGAAAGAGCAAAAAGCAAGAAAAAAGAAAGGTAGGGTGTCGCGTGGGGGGTGAAATGAAATGGGAACAAATTACAGAGGGTGGACGCGACTTAGACCTGTTCAACTTCAACCGAACGCGTACGAGGTCACGTGTTCCTTTGTTCAAAAACGATCATTGGCATGAGATCAGTTCCAGTCACATTTATATTATCTCGGGACGGAGATCGTGGCGGGAGTGTGCCACTGACGGCCACAGCTTCCCATTTGGATCACCGGTATATAAACGAGGGAGGATTCCTCTTCCCACTTGACCCTCGGCCACACTTGAGGGACATTGCTTCGACATGCCCGTTGCCACTCTCGACGATACCGCGCCTGAAGGCTATACCACCGTTCATGGATATTACAGGTTCACCGACATCTTCTACGAATGGTACGCGTGTGATTTCAATCGCGGGTTTACCTTTGACGGCTAGCTGAACACTTCGGCGATAAATGTTAGGAGCCGCGCGTTGCCTGAATGCGATCTTCAGGAGGTTCGCAACTTGAAGGCTTTCATCGCGTACGATGCTATCGTAGATCCTGGTCATCCGCTCTCTACCGGAAAGGGTGGAGTGGAACTCTATCTCGGTAAGCCCCCCCCCCTCTCTCTCCCTCGCGTGTACGCTACGCTTCGAGTTGTTTCTGAGACGTATTTATAGGTACTCTTCCGAATGGAGAGAAGAGGCTTATGTTCAGCTCCGCTCAGATCGAGTACATCCAGTACTGGTTGCACGCGATGAAACTCACGAAGGAGCCAATCGCACTCCCCTCGTCAGAATACCTTATCCAAATGAGCGACCTCCAGCATGTCTCTTCTGTCGTCTACAAAAGCGGTCAGGAATTCAAGAAAGCCCAGAAGGTACGTCCAAAAAGTCACGGAAAGGAAGAAAAAAAAACCCCTTCCTCTCCCCTCCCCCGGTCGTCGTGAGTTACAGAGGCTGATTTTGCGCGGTGTTCCAGGTCATCGAGAAGAACAACAAGAAGCTCAGAGGGACTTCGACCCTGCTCGGCACGCGCCGTTTGAACTTTGACCGCGCTCGGTCCTTTTGGCAAGCCCAGCGTGGGGCTTGGCTGGCCATCGACTTCGAAGCTTGGGATCGTGACCACTCCGTCCTGCTCGAGTTCGGATACAGCTCAGTCCAATGGCGCGATGGTCAAAAGATCGAAGATAAAGGCCACCTGATCGTCAAAGAGCACGGGAAGTATTTCAACACTTATGTCCCCAATTTCCGTGAGGTACGTGGGAGTGGTGGATCGAGACGCAGAACATCCCCATCGCTCATTCAGGTCAATCCCGATAGCATTACAACTTTGGGACGAGCGTGGAGGTTTCGAGGGCAGAGTTCAAAAAAAGGATCAACGACCTCATAACCGACTTGTCCAAAGACAAACCTCTCTTCCTCATCTTCCACGACCACCACGGAGATATCGAGTGAGTGTCATCAGAGAAGCGCGGCTCAATAGTGGGGTGATTCAGTCTCTGACCTTCCACGACCAGGTATCTCACGTCAAAAGCCGTCCAAGCACCGATAGACGGGCTCACCACCACGCTGCCGGAGACAACCCCAACCAAAGGTTTGTTCGTGCTTGACACCAAGGAGCTTTTCAGCGCCCTCGAGGGGGAGAGCTTCGGGAGCCAGAGCAAGCTCGAGAGGGTGTGCAGACTCCTCGGCTTCAAACCCGAGTACTTGCATAACGCAGGGAACGATGCTCACGTACGTGTACTCCCCCTTAACATCATGAGTAGGTTTTCTTGACGCATAGTGTGTTAGTATACCATGCTCGCAGCTGCGGAAATGATCTCGGGCGAAGAAATCGACACCCAGCGTGAAAGGAGATGGCCTGGCAGGACGGATACCACTGGTGTGGGAGGAGGTCCAGGAGTTCGCGTCCAGTTCCGACAGTGGGAGGAAGAAAGCGACATTTCGGACACCGAAGGCATCCTCGGCGGTTGGGCGCGAGCCTCAAATGAAGCTCTCATGTAAATCCCATTAGTACCGTAGATGCTCAATGTTGGTAATATGTTTTAACTCTCATACGTTCATCCTCCATCCCGCAAGGCTAAGTGCCCTACTTGTTCTTCTGGGTATCTCCCTCGTCGTCGTCTTCATCGTCAGATCTATCATCATCGGGGTTGCCAGTCTGGAGCGCGCTGTTGCCCTATCTCAGCTCAATTCAAATGCTGAGACACGCCCGACATACCGGAATGCGATCCTTAAGATCAAGAAATACCAAAAGAGGTTTAGAAGTTGCAGAAGTAATAGAGGGGCGAAAACCTGGTATTTCATCCACGGTACAAGCCAGGCTCCTGTTTGTGGTGCCCACTGCATGGACTCGGCCCTGAACGCAAGCGAATAAGGACGCGGACAAAGAAAGGAGCGGGACCACATACGGGATCAGATCGAATTCGAACCAAACAGACCACAGGATCTTCAGGTTGAGGTAAATCCTGAAGTATGTCCAAGCTATGATAAGACCAGTAAAGGCGATCGACTTGGCAACTTCACGTTGCATGTAGTTGAGGAGCTTAGAGAACTTGAAAATGCGCAAAACATCAGTCGCCGTTCTCAAAGCAAGCGGGGAGGGGGCTTACAGCAAGAGCCGAGTCCGGAAAGTCCATGCTCAAGTAGACCGCATGTCCGATCAAGTTTAGGTTGATGAGGTAGCTCCAGCTAAATTATCCCCATGAGCCGCTTCTAGAAACGAGTTTCCTGTTGGGAAAATTACCCGATGAGCCAGATAGTAACGAAGTGGTGGCACACGAGCTCGTAGTAATCCTTCCGTGGTTTCTCAAGACGGAGAAGGAGGACAAGGAGTTGTTGAACCCAAAAGGATGTTTGCATGAGATTATACAACTTGAGCTGTGGCTTGAACTCCCAGTGAGGATAACCTAAGGGATGTTCCGGCGGTCAGAACAGGACCATCTGTTACTGAGGGATACCGGACCTATCCAAAACGCTTTGGTGTTGTACCAGTATGTCGGTAGTTGTCTCATTATAAACTGCGGTCGTCAGGGTTTCATGACAAATCGTCGCGTTGAAAAACTCACGTATCCCCAGACCGACATCGTGCCCCAATAGACGACACTGTAACCCTGCTCACCGAACCTATCAAACTTTGACTTCTTGATCCCATACCACCGTGCGAAAGGGTGGAAGATGTGCAAAATAAATATCTGGCGCACGAACGAGAAGAATACCACGTATGAGGCGATGAACACGAGGTCCATGTAACCTTTGGCATATCTAGGGTCATCGGGGGGCGAGGACTCAATGCGGTGCGAAATAAAGATGAGAGGGGCGAAAGGGTTGGCCAATCCCGGTATGACGTGGGGTGTGATGATCTCCCAATTAATGTACAGCGCAATGACAGAGGCGATGATTTTGAACGACGAAGCTATGTCAAAAGTGAGTATATGCACGAAGGGCGTCAGGAGAGCCGCATACATGGTCTTACAGCCCAACGAAGCGTCCTGAGGTCGGACCAGAATCCCTCTTCCCTACGTCGTTTCTGGGTTGTTGGCGACAGCGGTGGGGTACTAATCGGGGTATCAAAGGGCCTGTAAATATGCTAGGTCACCGTCAAGCTCGCAAGAATGAGTGGGGGCCTTACGTTTGAGCCTGGAAAGGACCAGTAAGATGATGCGCTGGATCTGTCCTGCCGCGGGGGGTCAATAGTCTGCACGGTAAATGGAAAAATAAGATACGGACTCTATTCTCCCGAGCTGTCCTTTGATAGACCCGGCCCTGTCCCTCTGTTCGGTTTTCCGTCTGGTGGCCATGAGGGAGAGGTGAACGGGGAGGAGAGTCAGGTCCGATCTCAGAGAGGCGTCTGTCGGATGTACTGCGAATGCGCCGGTGATCCGAACCGGAATTGGATTCTTGTCGATTGTCGCCTGTGGCGAAGCGCGAAACGCGTTCGAGGATTGACCTCCATGTTCTCGAGCCTTGGGTTGTTCAAAAGGACGAGATGCCCCGACATCCAGAACTGCAAACGTACAACTTGCCTCTTCTCGCACAGTCAAGACGCTCCTGCTGAACCCGCAGCTCTGGACATCCCCATCCACTCGTCAAAACCTCAGCCCCAGCCCAAGAGGGAACAACCAAAACCCACCCCTTCATCATCTTCTCTACGGAACCAGACCGTCCCTTCAAAACGAACCGCGTCTGGGTTGCAGACCGCAAATGGGATCCCTATCGCCGAACCTCCACGCAAGATCTCAAAAGTTGGCACCGCCCGGAAACCTGGCGCCATACCCACATCAAGCCAGATATATGTGAGCTAACTACCCGACTACTGTCCTGCGATTTGCAGTAACGCTCAAGATGTGACTCACCTTTAGTCTGATGTTCCCGTGCTTAAAGTCCCTCTAGCACAATCCTTGGTTGCAATTCCCGTCCGACAGGTACTTGACCGTTTCAAATTCACCAACCCACCTTTCGCGAGTGTATCCCCTCACTTACACAGTCCAGGCA
>Ga0307515_10006888_pt1 | contig 22588 bp, 24 predicted proteins | sample 17_EM_MG_FD_194513 | JGI IMG/M metagenome (GOLD analysis project Ga0307515, IMG submission 194513) | Populus trichocarpa ectomycorrhiza microbial communities from riparian zone in the Pacific Northwest, United States - 17_EM | ecosystem: Host-associated > Plants > Roots > Unclassified | place...
CCCCCCCCCTATTTCGCCCCTTCTGTGCTGGACTAACACTCCTCAATCCTCATTGATGCTCCTCTGTGTGGATTGGCACTCCAATATGTCATTCCACACTGCATACCCCCTCCCATCATTTTGGGGCTCCTTGGTTATTCTAGGTGCTACTGAATTTCCGTCAGCGCTACTCAGCCAAGACTTGGTGCTGCTCTATTTCATTCCGCATTTCTTTGACCCTCTTTTTAGCTCTCCTCCACAAGTATGGGTGCTCCTCGATCTCTGTCGGTGCTTCTCAGCCTAGATTTGGCGCTTTTCTTTGTCATTCCACACTCCTCCATCTCCTTCTGTGTACTCCTCTTTTCCACACAGCACTCCCCATCTGGCGCTCCACTTTTGCTGGTAGTTGCTCCCCTTTTTCATTTGAATATATCATATTGCCTTTCAAACTCCAATCTAAATTTGCAGCTGGCTAATATCTCATTACATATTTGTTAGATATCACGTATTGAGCAAAACTACATTGGGATTCAATTTTATCCACTCCCCAGATACGGATAATCAGCAAATACTAGGAGTAGCTCCAACTTCTTTACGTTGTAGATGAATTTTGCATTCCTGCTTTCCTTGGCCCAGATGAGATGGGAAATGTAGCAGATGACATTGACACCGTGATTGATTGATAGGATTCAATTCCTTAGTAGGGTTATACGTTTGGTGTACATGCATTTATGTTTGAATCACTTAACATTTTCTTTGGTTCCCTAATGTAGCAAGGCAAAAAATACAATGTTAAGGAAGATGATAGCTAGTATGATTCAGAAGTGACAATGAACAATAATCCATGCATTATATTCACTGATGAGTAAAATTGATTACATGTGTACATTCGGAGAGTCCAAGACAACACCTGCAGTCCTCCAAATGAATATTCATAACACCCTGGGCATCTCTCAGAGTTTGCTTGTGATTCCCACATTTGTTCAGCGACACTCCCAGGTGCACCCAAAGTTCTCTCCAGCACTCAGACGTGTTCCCAAACTTATCACAATCTCTCCCACGGTAGTCCTGCACCAGTCTTTGAAGGTCCCAGTTACTTCAAAGGTTAGTTGGAATGCCCTCCTAAGGTCTGATACTCACCTGAACCTGATGCTTCTAAGTTCACACACCATATTCTCTCAGACACTGCTTGAGGCTCCTAGTGACTAAAATGCATTTTGCTGATGTACTGTATAAGTTATTAGAATATTAGTATCTCTTTAACAGCTTGATAGTATATTCAATAGAATAATCACCTTATATTCTAATTCTTGATTTCAAGTAGTTTCACACTAAATGAAATAGTAAGCAATCCCAATTGATAATATAAAGAAATGTGAGATGAAATTACCTGAAGACATTACCATATAAAAATATCAAATTACCTCTATAGAGTGAAGATTGTAAGATGTATTAGTTTACATGTATGTGAGTCAATACTGAGTTTTTTGAAATAATTTCCGCTCTATTTGTACTTACTACAGCCCAAAGTTGAAGCTGATTCAATTTGATCTAGATTATTACCACCTTGATTCATATACTCTTGTTCACTTTATACTATAAATTTTGCCTAACTTACTTAGTACCCTATATAAAGTGTATTTCTTTTACCATAAACTCTTCTTTCTATGCAAATGCAGTCCAAACTTGCAGTGTAGAAACTTTCACCAGGTTGATCTGTAAACTTTGTATAAAGCAATATCTCCAGGCTCTCTCACAATTCCATTCCCTCACAACACTATTTCCTTTTTGTCACTTCCGTTTTCGTCTTACTGCAATTGAGAGCCTGATTCGAGGCCAGCAGGATAATACTTAATAAAAGAAATATCAAATATACCGAAATCAACTCAAGATAGAAGTGGTACAAGTACAAGAAGACACCAGAAACAAACGCCATTATATGGAGGATCAAATGAAGCAAGAATCTTTTAATCTACAAACCCCCATAAAAGTCACCCTCGTCAGCAAGGAAGCTAGCTGCATCCTCTCCCATCCTTTTCATGAACTCTTCGTCAACTGAATCCTGATCAGCAAGAAACTCCATGCCCTCATTGTCGTCGCCAGTGAGATCGATTGGCTCTGAAACGGTGTGTGCTGTGTGAGCATTTATATTGGCAGGGGTAGGCTCAGTCGATTGATGTAATCCCAGGGTCTGCATATTGTTCTCAATCGTGCCTGCAACATTTTCCTGTACTAGGAGCGGTGTGAAAAGGAGTTGGCTCGGTATTGCCTTGTTGAACGCTTGATGACGGTGTTCGTAACGTCTCCAACCCAAAGTGGCTCCAGCGCCTCCGGTACCCATCTCATTCATCCTCGATCCAGTAGAGTCCCATTCCTCGCTGTTTATGCTAGCAGTTTCTGCTAACTTCTTAAACTTTTCAAGACCATGGACTATCCGGAATAAACTGGACCCTGGGTACCATCTGCCCTTGATATCTTCTAGCTTGACTGTGATATTGGTCGAAATTGATGTATACGTCCAATACGGTGCGGCTGGATCGGAGGCCGAAAACCGTGCCCGAGCTTGAAGATCCCCGAGGACTGCGGATGGGAGTCCAGGCGGAGGTGGAACCGAGTGAGGGTGGTTGGTGAGACGGAAAATGTCGCCAGTAATGGTGACTCCTGAATCGCGACTTCTGACGCCGACGGGAGCTGGCGCAAGGTCCTGAATAGATGAGACTACCATAATTTCACGGCCAGTAGAGAAATTCGGATTAGTGGATGTTTTAATTCGAACCGCATCTCCAACCCAGAAGCGCTCAGCACCGTAATAAACACCCGAGTAGTGGTTCTGGTTTGTTAACTTCTCGATTAGGGTGTAGGAGATGTCGACATCGCGTGACTTCAAGATACTAGCATCGACTTCAAGCGATCCAGAACGACTCTCTTGCTGCCATGGTAAATTTTCATAAGCGACTCTATTGTCGGTATCGAGATTCCGGTTTGTCACTGGTGGTGTACTCCAGGCAACCCATGGACGAAGTTGTACAGAAGGAATGTCATTGTGCGCAGGGGTTTGTTCGCAGATCAACGGGGATTGCAAGGGGTGAATCTTGTAATTACTCGTTGAAACGGCCGGAACTTCTGTCACAACGCCTATGGCCCAATGAGGACCCGTTTGAAACCAAACTTGCTCCCCGAGACGATAGATAGAGAGACCAGGGAACTGTAGGTCATGTTCTCGTTCGCGGTGTGTAGCGCTTGACAGAAGGATGCTCTCTGAGACAACTGGTTGGGTGTGAATGGGGGGAAATGAGCTGATAGTAGGAGTAGATAACGCTCTAGAAACGACAGTATTCGCATTGCTGGGGGTAGTAGGCGGGGTAGTAGATGGGGCTGAACGGTGACTCATGGGAACCTGTGTCCTCGCTCCCGCCGGCACGGCTACAGGAGCTGGCTGGCCAGAATTGATTGGAATGGCCGCCGGTGCTGTTGCGGGTGTGGCCGACGGTGATCCTGCAGTCACTGGCCCTCCCTTACATGCATGACACGCGCAATTCGCTGGGTTCTTTGTCTCGTCGGTTGCTAGCCATTTCACATGGACAAGAAAATCGCCAGGCGAGCGAAACCTTTTACGTGGCCCCTTGGGATGGCCATACAGATAAGTGTCTCTTCGAGCCTTTCCGCCACCGTTTCCCTAAATGGTTATCTTCATTAGAATCCTGCACAAATTAGGAGGCACATAGGAAGTGGGTGAACGTACCGGCACGCGAACTTGCTCATACAATCTGTAACCATCAGGCAACTTGTCGAAAAAGAACTTTTTGCCCTCCCTGATTTCGCTTATCACATTCGGATCGGTGCAGCTGGCTACGATACCCTCTGCCAAGATCCTCAGCCATTCCATCTCCTTCTTCTCGAATCGGGCGACGGGTCTCATGTAAGTTTGCGCGCCGTTATCGTCTGGAGTCATGTCCAACATGTCGGGGGTGGGTCCATTGACACCGTCCTGCCAAACCTCGGTTCCATCTGAATAGTGGAGTTTCAAGAACCTGACTCTAGGGTCTTGACCAAGGTCTTGAGTAGCAGTACTGATAGAGCCAGCGGATCTTTTAGTAGCATTTCCGCTGCCGTAGGTGTTGGTGGGAGCCTTTCGTTTAACCATGTCGGTGGGAGGTGACAGGAGTTGCACAGAAGGAGACGCCATCGTGGAAGAAGGGGAAAAGCCCAGAGGAAATACCCTATGTCGAGCTTCGAAGTGAGGGTATTATGTCGTCGAGCGTGTCATCAGTGGATGATGGGATGTTTGGATGATGCGCTGAGCTGCAGCGTGGGATTCCGTTCAGGAATAACTGCTTGGCACATGAGCATTTGGATTGCGACTAGACGTCGAAGACAAAGAGTCGAGCCTACGCGTTGGCACTTGTATTCCTAGATAATCAATAATCAATGGATGTGGTCAGTGAAGACGGTATTCGTTTGCCTCTACTGCGTCGTTTCGATGTGTTTGACGAACACGAGCAGAAGAACGTCGAAATCTTCCTCTTGTAGCCTAGCCGCTAAGGTGACACAAACGACAGGGCGTCAAACATCGTCTACAAATCACCAATTCAATACTTAAGTAAGTATCATAAGGGTACCAGTTTGTTCCAACTGGATTGTATTGTGAAGCGATTTAGAGGTGAACAAAGAGAACTGGAGACAAGATCAATTGTTCGTCGCTAGATGCTTAGCGGAGGTGAAGGAAGCTTAGTCATCCTAGCAACTAACTGCATCATTGAGTTACTCCTCACCATTAAACTCATTGTTTTGATCTCTTACATCCAACCATTGTCCTCTTTATCTCACCTTCCATTCCAACACGCTGGGGGTCACTATCACACTGATTCAACGCTCTATTTCTGAGAATGGCTTACCTAGCTTCAATCTACAAAGCATCCGCCGTGCGACGTGCTGTAAAAGCAAACTTCTTCTCTCCGGATGAGCCGTCGCTCATTGTCGCGTATGACATACCAGTCTACGTCGAACTGCGGTTGTCAAGCTACTGACCTTACACTCAGCAAAGCCAACCGCGCAGAAATATACACCCTCTCTACATCCGGCCTTTACCTACGAAACTCCTTCACAGTCTACGGCAGCATAAACTGCCTACTTACCTTACGGCCTTCTAATTCCCCCACAGATCATCTCTTTATTACCACCGATCACAATGACTACTTCACTGTGTCATGGGACCGCGAGCGTGACACGATTCGTAACGAACGCACTGCTCAGGATGTCGCCGACCGTTTCCTCCGCGATGCACCGGGAGGACCACGATATATAGCCGATCCTGGGGGGCGCATGCTAGGAGTACACGTCTATGAGGGGTTATTCCTAGCCATACCATTCGTATTGGCAGAGAAGAAGGGGCGCAGAAAGACAACATCCAAGGGGGAGATTGGAAATCTGGACGAACATTCTGCAATCAGAATGAAGGAGCTCATGATTATTGATATTGCATTTCTGTATGGAACCGACGTGCCGGTGTTGGCAATACTACATAGAGACGGCAAGCCGGAAACTGCCCAGCTATCGACATACCAGGTTATTAAATCCGGAGGTGTATGCGAGCTGCAGGAATGGGAGATCAAACATAGCAATCTAGAAGCTGCGGCGAAGATGTTGATTCCGCTACCTGAATCGCTGGGAGGTGTGTTGGTTGTGGGGGAGCATATGGTGGTGTATCTATCAGCACTAGGGGAAAGTGCTCGGACTGTCAAGAGTCCATTGGTCGAGCCTACAGTGTTTCAAGCTTGGGGAATGGTTGATCGCCAGAGATATCTACTCGGCGACGAGGTAGGAAAGCTGAAGATGCTTTTCCTAGAACTAGATGAAGATGATAAGATTGTCCACATCAAGGTTGAGACGATCGGCGAAGTAAGCACTATTATAATCCACCACCATTATATCAGGAATCTGACAAGTATGAGAAGACCTCAACCGCCAATACGCTGATATATCTGGACAATGGGCATGTATTTGTCGGCTCCCAGCACGGAGACTCGCAACTGGTCAAATTGTCCCCTCAAGATCCGAAATGCCAGGTTATCCAGAGTTTTACCAGTCTTGGACCTATATTTGATTTCCAGATCGTCGGTGCGAGCCATTCCAGTACAGAAGACCAGCATCAGTATAGTTCCGGGCAAACCAAGATAGTATCCGGTTGTGGCGGTTTCTCAACAGGAGGTTTACGCTCTATGAGGAGTGGTGTGGGATTGAAAGATTCCGCCATCTTGGGAGATATGGAGGGTGTCAGGGGGTTGTGGGCTGTCAAGACTGATGCTGCCAGCGAGTACGTTCGCCCTCCCTATCAACATTTGATAGTTGCTAAAGCGGAGTCCAAAGGTTTGATGACACACTGGTGGTCTCGTTCATTGATGAAACTAGGATATTCAGGTTCGACCCCGACGGTGAGGTTGAAGAACTGGACGATTTCAAGGGATTTTGCCTTGATGAAGAGACTTTGATTGCAATAACTTTAACTGAAGAGAAACTACTACAAGTTACACCCGCTCGGATAACGCTGATCGATGCAGAAGGTGGCACGGTTCTTTCAGAAGTCACTACCACATCCAAAATCACTGCTGCCAGCGCCAACCATGAAAAGCTCGTTTGCAATGTCGGAAACAATTCAATCGTTGTTTACGATATTCTGCATGAGCTGAAGGAGATCAAAAGCCGAACATTTGAGAACGAAATCGCTTGCCTTTACGCGTCATCAGCGTTCCCAGAGATCTGTACAGTTGGTTTTTGGACTGTGGCAGCAGTTTCACTACTATCACTACCTGGATTGGAAACACTTATAGAGGTGTCACTGGGTGGGGATACGGCTGGTGTCACCATTCCGCGCTCAGTAGTAGTTGCGCAGGTACTCAAGAATCAGCCTCCAAGTTTGTTGGTTGCCATGGGGGACGGAACGCTATACACTTTCTCCGTGGATGGCAAGAAGAACTACGCGCTCTCACAAAAGAAGGCCATTGCATTGGGAACACAGGCGTTTTACTTCCAAGTAATTCCTGGGGAAAATGATACTGTCAGCGTATTTGCGGCCTGTGATCACCCCAGCCTTATCTACAGTGATGATGGCCGCCTTGTATACTCTGCCGTCACCGCTGAGAATGTCACAAATCTGAGCCCTTTCAACGCGCAAGCATTTCCTTCATCAGTGGTTGTCTTGGCAGACGGAGAGCTCAAAATCTCGAATGTCGATCCGGCGCGGAATATCCACGTCAAGACTCTCAGTGTTGGGGATGTTGTACGGAGAGTCTCGTACTCGAGGGAACGACAGACATACGGGATTGTTACAATACACTCGTCTATTGAAGTATCAACCGGAGAAGAGAGATATACCTGCTATGTGCGCGCGGTTGATGATGCTGAGTTTGCTGTTATGGACTCTTACGAGCTGCGAGAGCGTGAGCTCGTCGAGTCCATTCTTTGCGCTCGGCTTGACAATGGTGACGGAACAAAGAACGACAAGTTTTTGGTCGGGACAGGGTTTCAACCAGGCGCTGAAGACGATGACGAGGATCTGGAATGCAAAGAGGGCCGGATGCTCATTTTTGAGTTCTCGGAGGATCGGAAACTCAAACTGGCCGCGGAACTGAAGGTTAAGAGTGCTGTCAAGGCTATGGACATGGCTGGAGACCATATTGTTGTTGCTCTGAATAAGACGGTCAGTTCAAATTTCATTATTGCTTTAGTGCCTATAAGCTGACAACTAATAGGTTGAAATCTATTCATACACATACACTATAACTCCCACCAAGCCTGAATTAACTAAACTCACCTTCTACCGCTGCCACAGCGAGCCCGTCGATCTGGGCGTAATGGGCAACATAATTTCGGTCGGAGACCTAATGAAGGGCCCATACATCCTTGAATTCACCTCACCTGACCTAAAATTGACCGAAGTGGCACGTACATACCATACTCTCTGGAGCACAGCCGTAGACATGATGGACAAGGACACCGTCATCAACGCGGACGCAGAGGGCAACCTCAGCATCTGGCAACGCGATGACGCACTGCTAGTCGCCGACCAGAAGCGTCTGCGTCTTATTGCCGACATGCGCATCGGGGAGATGATAAACCGCATTCGCCGTGTCGATGTGCAGCCGCTACATCTGGTTCGCGATGCACCGCTGCAGCCTACTGCCTATATAGCTACCGTTGAGGGGAGCATCTACCTGCTCGCAAAGATCTCGGATGCGAAGACACAGCTACTGCTACAGCTGCAGACAAATCTGGCAAAGGTCGTGGTGAGCGTGGGCGAACTGGAGTTTAATCGCTGGAGAGCCTTCTCGACTCCGACTAGAGTTTGCGAGGAACCGTATCGTTTTGTGGATGGTGACTTTGTGGAGAAGTTTCTGACTCTCCCTGAGGATGCGGCGGAGAAGGTGTGTAAGGGTGTTGACAATGATATTTATGCCCTAGGCGCCAGTGTGGAAGAGGTGAGGAGTTTGGTGGAGAGCTTAAAGACGTTTCATTAAATGGTCATTGCGTTGGGGCTGTACATACTGGTTTCATTATCTATGGTTTGAATGATATGGATACGTATTTAAGCATATATGATCCTTCTTCAATCATGGAACCATATTATAGCCCAATCAAACAACCATATTGCAGCCATAGGTTAATAAACGCCAGTCTGCAGAAAAACACCAGCACATTGGTTGAAACATTTGAATATAAAGGGTCAAAGTGAAACTAAAAATAAGGGAAGTATATAAAAGACCAAACGCCAGTTTCCTCAATAACAAACTCATCATAGAGTAGCGCAAATAGAGGAAACCACCCAAATAACTCATCATCAATGATGTTAGCAATTCGTAGAGCTGTGACCCAATCAATATCAACGATAATCCACTCAGCCTTCTATTCGTACATCAAACTCTGCCCCATTTTCTCACTCGAATCCAGTAACCTGCGGAGAATGTTAGTCTGACAACCCTGAAGAATATTGGATCAACTCACGAATACTGTTTGGTAAGAACACACTCTCCGCCTCTTTCCATATCCACGTTGTAAACGTAAAAATCCCCATCGCTGGTGACGACCATGATCTGTGGGCTCGTACTGCTCAATGCAACAACACTTTTAACACCTGGCTTCTTTAACTTGACGAACGCAAAGTCTCGAGCCGGTTCCCACATTTCCGTCACAGCGTTCGGCAGGTACCCCCCGGCCGCTCCAGCCAGCGTTCGACCTATGCTTTGGGAGGAGCGCCGGATCATCGAACCAAATGTACCCGCTCCATTCCGACGTTTTGCTTGCACCTCGTACTGCTCAAAGCCAGCTCTTGCCAGACCCGCATGGTTTGACGGTGATGATGATAACGAACCCGTCGGCGAGTACCCATCGCTTGCCGTTTCTCCACTGTGCGAGGTTTGTGCATTAGAAGATGCCGGGGAGCCGCCGAGTCGGAATATATGAACCGTTTCCGTTGCAGATGATATGCACAACAAAGAGGACACCAAGTTGAAAGACATGGAAAATATCCGCGACGGATATGTGCCCCTTCGAAATTGGTAAAGCTTTTGTGCATCTGGAACGCTGAATACTCGAATTATGGTGCCTTTGTCAGATGCTGTAGCTAGAAGAGTGCCGTCGTTGTTTAGAGCTACGTGGGAAAGGGGTGACTTGTGGGCTTCAACCACATTTACTGCTTCGAGCTTCAAGGCATCAAACAAAAGCACATCGCCTGTCAGTGGAGACGGTTGGCCGGCGGTCGGTGGTGCATGAGATGGCGGAGAAAATGGCGACGGGTTCGATGAAGTAGGTCGCGGGTATGCTATATAACATTTTTCAGAGGACGGAGATAGAGAGCAGATGGCTATATCGAACCTATCAGGATAGAATCCAGCAGTACAGGGATTAGGACATACCATTCGGGTTTGGCGAAGTCTCAATTGTGTGCAGCAGCTTCATGTTGCTGATGTCGTAGACATATATTTGCTCTTCCAGGACCACTATCAAACGTTTCCGATTCAGCTTAACTGCTAATATAGAGGTAGGAAATGTAAGCTCGCAAATCGTTGTCTGTCGCTGTTTGAAAAGTTAGCTAAAAGAAGCTCTACGTAATATGAATTCGCAGGCAAGAAAGACAATCGGAGTGACCACGCTGAATGAACCTCAGAGCGAACCTTCGTATTCGTTATCACAAGCCGGCGGGGAGAGAATATGAGGGCAACTAGTGACGTGCTAAAGAGCATTTCGATAATTGAAACATCTCCCTCCTTATTCTCGTACACATTTCGGAAAGGATCGCAGTTGTATATCCGGTAGCCGTTGTGAGTTCCCACAGCAAGACAGGAATAGTCCTGATTGAAAGTAACGAAGTTCATAGCATTGGTCATGGCGTCTGTCGGTTGCGCAGTGTTTTATGCTAGGACACCTGCAAGAGCAGCGGGGATTGTAGAAGTTGGTGCCGGTACCGATATATACGTGGATAAAAGCCGCGTATTGGGATATAGAACGGCGGGGTGTACTTCAACCGAGAGCTTTCAAAAGGTGTGAGAAGTGTGGGTGAGGACCAATATATTCTGGAGCTCGTGTAATTGACTGTGAGGGCGATGGTGTTGGTACTGGTTTAAGATTGAGTATGCAGTTCAGTAGAGAATGGACGATTGTGTGATGATAGCGATGATAGTTGGCAGCAGCAGTAGTTATTGGCTTTTCCCTTCAGTGACGATGGTGATGGGAGGAACGTGATGTTTCAACAAGCAAACGAACAGACAAGAGTGGCTGGGGAAACTGAGCAACCGGAGCAATCGACGCTAATCCCGGCATTGTTGGCTGCATTCGGATGATGCCGTGCTACGCTGGGAATCGCCCTGGTTCTTCACTTGAACCACTGATCAAAGTATCTTCTAGTGCGTGTTGCTGCGAAAAGGTACTTCGTAGAGTACTTCAGATAAGCTCTCATCGGTGCTGCCTCTGTTGCCGCGCATAGTGCACTCAAAACCACACCGTTCCACAGCTTGATGATGTCTCAACCCATGCTCCGTCAAAAGAGAGCGGTCTCGGCCCTTGACTCTCGACCTGTTTCTCTAGTCCCCGCCTGCTACCACACCGCTCTTAGATTAAGTGCATCTTCGTTATCCCCGTCTCCTCGCTGCTTGCGAGAACGTTAGAACGATCATGCGGCGAATCCCCCACCCTCCCTCTCCTACTTTCCCATCCACCCATCTCATATCGACTTCTGTACCAATAAATATTCCAATCACCAATCACCAATTACCAGTCAGGAAGGATTCTTGCGAAGAAAAATGTCTACGCCAGATCCTGACAACCCTACGAGTTCTGTCAACAACGATCGCCAACTGAAACCATCACCACCCACCTCCATCACCCCTAGCAAGAAGAAAGGGAAACCGAGTCAAAAAGAGAGACTGGATGCTGCTGTGATCGGTGTATGTGTTTGATCTTGTGCTGCAAAACCTCTACGCTCTTCTGTCCGGTTTTGATACACGCTGACAAACGGGTGCCATCTTGAAACATAGACAAATAACAGTTCAATCGTCTCAAAACGCAGCGTGGAGAGACTATACTCAAAGGATAATGAGCACCAGTTTCTTCGTTACTTCGTCAAAAAGCCACAACGCAGGTCTCCAATTGTATGTACAATTTCCACGGACAGCTAGTGTGTACTGCCCTAAACCGTGGTGAAGATCAACAGGGGATACTGGGTGCGGATGCAGGCTGTCGAATATGTAGTGCATTGGTTTCTGCACGACAAGCTGCCACGCCTGCCTGTACCGAAGAAAAAAGTTGTGATCAACTTGGGATGCGGATAGTTGGTACTCCTTCTAACACTGTAGTTCGCCTGTTGAGACACCCGCAGCAGTTTGTATATTATATTGGGTTCGATTCTAACGTTAAGCAGTGATCCCTTGCCATTCCAATTCCTTTCAAAGGAGAACCCAAATACTGAAGTTCTTTACGTTGACATCGATTACCCCGAGTTGGTAACTATCAAGGCTTCTATTGTAGCTCAGACTCCCGAGCTACACGGCCTCCTCACAGAGATGCAGCATCACCCAACTCCTGTGGACCATGTTCACTATCAGAGCAAACAATATCTCGCACTCGGGTGCGATCTGAGAGATGTTCAGACACTCCAGAGACTATTTGAACACCATAGGCTAGTGGACGCTGCAATCTTCTTCACCGCTGAGGTTTCCCTTACATATATGGCTCGCGATTCTGTTGACGCGCTTGTGCAATGGGCGGCGAATTTGCCTGATGGTAACTGAGATATCTTACCCTACTGTGCTCCGCTCACCATTGCTGCCAGCACGCTTTTCTATTCTTGAACAGATCCTTCCATCTGGCCCTCATCATCCGTTCGCTCGGACCATGCTCAAACACTTCGAATCACTCTCCACCCCGCTCAAATCAGTCTCCGCATACCCGCAGCTACGAGATCAAATTCGCCGATATTCTTCACGGGGCTGGAAATCTGTGGATGCTTGTGATCTTCTTGCTTTCTGGAGTAACCGGATCCCACACTCTGTACGTGAGAGAATTGACACAATCCAAGGAGAACCGTTTGACGAATTTGAAGAATTTTTCATATTTTGTCAGCACTACTTTATTTTATATGCCCACAATGGCAGCAATCCCTACACCCCATTCCACTCTCCGGACATCTTGTGGAGCGCTGGAGGGGAATACCGCCGGTTTCTTTTGACTAACAGTACAACTAGTTCCGACGAAAGCACTGCTTGTACGGGATTCAGCGCAGAGTTTACAGCTTCGCGCACTTTGAAACGAAGATTTGGAGCAGCTGCGTCTATTGGCTCGGATAATTTGGTGTATCAGGGCGGGCAAGGCCAGACAGCCAGGCTAGAGACGTCCTTGTATATCACACATTCCGACGAGGGTATTGGGCCCGCGAAGGGAAGTGGCCCTGGTGCGAGAGTGTGTCACACGATGACAACGCTTCCGAATGGCAAGGTATTACTGATTGGGGGGAGAACTTCACCAGATAAACCATTGAAGGATACCTGGTTGCTGGACGCCGGTGTATGGAAGAAGGTTGATGATATTCCGAGTGCAAGATATCGCCACTCTGCCACAGCAGTTGGCGATCGGATCCTTGTCTATGGGGGACGAGGTGAGAATAGGACTACGCTTGGTGATTGGCTACTTTGGTCGGAGGATCGAGGTTGGAGGGTTCTCCCAGCTGTAGGAACTTCACTACCGTTTGACACCCCTTCTGTGAGACAAGTAACAAGCTGATATAGATGGCTTGTGCCTATTCAAAGATCACCAAGATTCGCCACCGGTCTTTGCTGGACTGATCGTGAATTCGGCGCTATGGGAGGAGGTTTGGACGCTAAAGGAGATGTACTGGATGATATGTGGCGTTTGTATGTTGCGGACTATTGCCACAGCCGGTGCTACGCTCACCGTTACCTAGGGAGTTACATGAGGACCCAACGACAGGAAATGAGACAGTGCGAGCGTTCTGGTCTATGGTCAACATTCTATCTCGCCGGAATCTTTGGAAAAGGTTCGGTGGACAGATGATATATGCCGGTTTTGGAATAATTTTGTACATTGGCGGAGTTAGTGGTCTAGGGTTGATGAAATGTGAAAACGAAATATTAGAAGTTGATTGCAATAAGGTCAATTAGATTCCCTTAGTCGCATACTAGGTATGTCGTGCTAACCGCCTCAATAGGTCACGGTGAGGGCGGTCCGTGCTGGGTTTCCGAAAGATAGGACCCCATTTCTGGTGGGACACTCTGTGGTCTGCCTACAGGATCGTGTAGTTATATGTGGAGGCGGTGGTGTGTGTTTTAGCATGGGCTCTTGTACCAACGATGGCATATGGACACTGAGTGGCAACGAGAAGTATGATTTGTGGAGATTTATTGAGGAAGGCCAGAGGTTGGAGGTCATTTTGCAGGATATGAACACACCAATGTCCGACACGCCAATTCCGGAAACCCTAGCAGAAGCACAACTGGATGGGTATGGATCAGTACCGAATATTCTGGACGTCAAGAAGGTCAGCATCAGTTCTCCCGAGGAATTCGGAAAAATTGTGGAGGCAGGGGAGCCAGTCGTTTTGCAGGGCCTCAGCATAGGCTCCTGTATCGACTCTTGGACACCGGAGTACCTCAAATCTACCGTGGGCAATAATCGCCTAGTTGTAGTCCATATGACTCGATCTTCCGTAATGTCATTTCAACAAAAGAACTTCAAGTATCAGACAATGTTATTCGGCGAGTTCCTTGACGCTGCCTTCTCGTTGTCTCTGTCGTCGTCGCCACCGCATCAACGAATGTACTTCCGCTCCCTGTCTGTCACCAAACCTAACGCCGCACCCGCAAATCTCCACAACGATTTCCCAGAGATTGCGCAGGATTTTGTTTTGCCGCCCCCTCTCTCCATGGCGACTGAAAATCTTCATAGCTCGCCTCTCCGCATATCTAGTGCGGATGTTGGAATGTGGCTGCACTACGATGGCATGGCAAATGTCCTCTGTCACATTTCGGGAACGAAGCTCTTCCGATTATATCCACCCACGGACGTTACAAAACTCTCTTTCCCCCCAGGCGCAACCACATCTACCATACCGGATATTTTCTCTCAGACCGTGCCGGAAACTACTCCGTACGATGTTGAACTTAATCCCGGAGATATTGTCTATATTCCGCCGCTGTGGCTGCACGCCGCAAAACCACTCACTCCTTGCATCGCTGTTAATGTCTTCTTTCGGAATCTTAGCGACAAGGCGTATCCTCACGGAAAGGACGTGTATGCGAGCAGGGATCTGGCGGCGTATGAGAAGGGGAGAAAAAAGGTGGAGGGGATTATCAAGGATTTTCGAGAGCTACCGAAGGATGTGAAGATATTTTACCTGCTACGACTGGCAGAAGAGTTGAAGGATGGTGCTAGCAGGGAATGATTGTCTAAGTATACATGTAAGGAATTTCTTTAAGCCCTCGCCAGTCTTAAGATTTCTCAGTACAAACTTGCAAACTTTTAATGCTACTCACACATACATTTCTCTTCACCCAAGCTGGGCGCCATGGCCCCAATTTTTAAGGACTCAAAAGATGCCAGGCTACTTCTGTAATCACAGTATAAAGGAAGCTACGTACTTTATAGCTCTTACTGTTGACGTCCTGCTTAGCGATCTCTTAAGCGAGGTAGCGCTTGCTTTGTTTTTAGTCAACATCCTGTGCTCAATGAAGCTATGCAGCACGAACCAGTACGAAACGACCTTCTTCATGTGCTGGATATTGTCGTCATACCTATCTGGGTCTTTGTTTGGATTATCCTTTAAGGTTGAAACAATGTAATGGCCTCTAGAGTTGTCGACTTGTGAATTTGTAGTTCATAGATGGTAGTCTTTACTTACGAGTTGTGTCCAACAGTCTCACCGCTACCATCGATTTTTGGGCCATCTTGCACCTGTGGTTTTGTAGTCTATCAGCCTTCTAGTTTCTGGTGAATAAAAGCTCAAGGCGGTTGACAGACCAGTAGATTTACTAGTTTGAAGCCAATCTTCAAGAGTATCGGGAGGCATGTTCACGAGTTCTTTGAACTCACTAGAGATTCATCGGTTCTGGACAAGACAGGAAGTATCTACGAAACGACGGTTGCTGTCTTTCACTATGGCGGGATATATTTGTTAGAAGAGCTGATGGGAGCGGTGAGTGAAGGATCTAATCATCAAAGGAAATGGATGGAGGACATATTGAGTACTCTTTTGCATGCAGAATTCGAGTTGCAAGATATCAACGTCATTTACTGGTAATGATGGTGATAGTCTGTAACTTGGACAATGGTCTCAGGGCCACATTTATTCAGACGTGCCGATATGGTTTAGCCATCGTTACTCTTGGAAACCCGGCAGAAGACAACGCATGTTCACTCGTAAGTTGCAACCTCTCCCTCAAAAATAATGAGCGAAACCAAACACAGAACAACCGCCATTACCCCTTGTCCCCGCCCCGCCACCCCTCAATCCCCGCCTCAATTCCATCCCCCAACCAACCACCATGACTGACGATATCCAACGTGTCCTTTTCGTCGCCCCCAAAGTCCACATCTACCCTGTCCCGCCGCTCGCATCCAATCATGGTTACCAGGCCTCTCAGTGGAACGTCGATAATGAAAAGGCCCGTATCTTCACCGCCCGGATACGTATCATCGAGACGGCCACTGTAGCTGCCAATGACGAGGAAACTGTGAAGACTGATATCAGGCTTGAAGATCCAAAATCGGGCGACTTGTTTGCCAATTGTCCCTACGAGGTACCTCGGATCCCGCCATCATCGTTTTATTTGATATTGTTACCTCTCTTCCAATTACTCTGCTATGCTCCGTATGGGTATGCACAGCTAATATGGATACAACAGGGCGCGTTCTGTGTCGAACAAGTCGTCGACTCCTCCCGCTTTTTCGCTGTCCGAGTCGTCGACGGCCCACGAAAAGCTGTCCTCGGGGTCGGCTTCGAAGATCGCGGCAATGCTTTCGACTTTGGTGTAGCCCTGCAAGAGGTCCGGCGACATATGGACGCTACAGCAAATGCAAGCAATGGCAAGAAGCTCAACGGAGGCCAGAAGAATGCAGCACCGTTGGCGGAGAAGAAAGACTACAGCTTGAAAGAGGGTGAGACGATCAATATAACAATCGGGGTAAGTTCTGGCTCCAGCGCTTTCTGTCGGAAAATCTATTGATGTTCTGGGATGCAGAACAAAGGCCGTCGTCGAGCCCCATCGGCAAATAGTAACAACGGACAACTCCCTCTACCATTTCTACCACCACCCCCTAGCGCGGAGGACGTGAAGCGAAGACAGAGTAGGAACCTGGACGAGGAGGTAAAGCTAGGGTTTGATGATGATGCTTTTGGCGACTTTGTTTAGAAGCTCTTTATGCCATAGGTGTTTCTGCATTTTTGAGTTGCTCTCTTCTCCCAGAGTCAGAACTGGTGAGTTTATTGTCTTGTGTTTTTCTTTGTTATTACCAGCCACGGTCCAAAGGAAAATGGGTGAAGCGGTCGTAATTGGATGGGATGGGATGGGACGGTGTACTTTGGATTTTGGCGTTTTCAAATTGATTTGACGATGGTCTTTATAATGATTTTCAGTTCTCGTTCTGCTATCACGGCCACCGGAGTTTCTGCAGCTATTTATCTAGTTGCTTGAGATGAGGAATTATGTCCAGTTGAGTGAGTTAAGAAACAAAGTGGACGTGGACGTGGAAGGGGAGTGGATGGGGGAGTGAAACGACAAGTGAATGTGGAAGCTCGATGCGAAAGTGATACGAGTGACGAGTGATTGCGGTGGAAGGTACTGCCCGCACCAGATTGCGACCCTAGAATGAATTTAGATAAATTCACAGGTTCAGCTGCACCTCCGTCATCCCACTGTCACACGGAGAAACCCATCACTACTACTACAACAAGAACACTTTGATCGCTTAGCTCTCACCGCTGCAACAAATTTGCATCACGAGACAGCCTTCATTCCATCACATCACGCGAACAATAAACATCAGGCAGAGACAGCTACCATGCCGGAACCAATGTCCCGTGAGTCAGCCATCTTCAGTGTTTCGCCGTTCCAGCACCGTACTCTTGCATCACTTGTCACCCCAACGATCATGAGAGAATAGTGATGTTTCAGACTATTGACAAAAAATTCACACAGCCACCCTTCAGTTCTCGCCTCCTTCATCGTCCTCCTCAAGATCCCATCCGAAACCTGGAGTCGTCTATTCAACAAAGGGCGAATTCGACATCCGGGAGCATTATTTCAAGCTTCTCACGGAAGATCCAACCAAGTCCATGCCAATTGCCGCCATTGAATCACTCTCAGCTCTCTGTGACGCTACAAGAGCAGGAACCATCCATGAGCTCATGTCAGCCATCGAAGACGGTGCCAACGCACTCAAGAAATCCATCCCGAACGCAATCTCTCTAACCGCCGGCTGCGACCTGTTTAAGCGCTTCATTATCGCGCACGCACATGACGACTCCAAGGACTTTGAAGCGTTCAAGCAGCAGCTACAGACAAACGGGCATTTGTTTGCGCAGCGTGCGAGAGAAGCAAGAGTACAGGTTGCAGAGATTGGTGTCAAGGCTATAAAGGATGGCGTGACGGTGTTTTTGCATGGGCACTCGAGATGTGTGATTGGATTGCTGAAGAAGGCGGTCGAGTCGAAGATTCGCTTCAATGCTATTGTTACGGAAACGAGACCGAGTTTGTTGGGCCTCAGGACGGCAAAGGAGTTGAGGACTGTTGGCATTCCCGTGGCCGTGGTGGATGATAATGCTATGGGATATGCGCTGAAGAAGGCAAAGCTTGTCATCATTGGTGCCGAGGGTGTCTTTGGCGATGGGAGTATACTCAATATTGTATGATCTCTCGCTCCCAGTAGGTGTATCACGCACATACTGACGCTCCACTGTAGCTTGGGTCGTATCAACTTGCCCTTGTGGCAAAGACTTACAACCGACCTGTGTATGTCGCTACGGAAACACATAAATTCGTCGATATGTTTCCACTGGACCAGTTCAACATTGTTGTGAAACAGAATATCATTGACTTCAATCCCCCCGAGGGCGTTGAGGGAGCCACGCCTCAAGATAAACAGGAGTTCGTGGATTACGTTCCAAGACAGTTCATTAAGGGTCTTATCACGGAAGCAGGGCTCCTTACTTCCCAACAAGTGTCGGACAAGATTACAGCAATGCGCTTTGAGTAGTTAGAAAAAGCTGAAAGGCCATGTTGTGTTTAGTACTGGATGTGGGGTAGAGGTGCGACAACGCCTATGACGAACTGGGGGGCACTGACGAGTTTTAATTTTGTGTGGAATACGACGATCAATAACCACATAGGCAAGGTAGCCTCATCCAGCTGCAACGCTGGATCAGTAAAATTCTCCAGTTCATCATAGGCGTTATCACGCCTCTTATCGGTATTGGGCCCTGCCAAGATCATGGTGGGGCAACGATAAACTACTTAAGTAATCAATTGTTCGGGCACGCGATGACTCGGACTAGTTCCTACGACTGTGAGGAAGGTGAACGGTTCCAAGTACTTGTTGCGGCTATTGATTTGATACAAGAAGGATGCGCCTTTTTCGGTGCGGATTTACTTCATTAACGTCTCGTAAGTCTCCAGCTTCTTCCTCCCACGTCATCACAACATCCGAATTGGCCTCCAAATTATGAACCTGACTCTTAAACCACAGTCAAAATGGCCACCTCCTCTCCTATGGTGATCCCAACAGCCGCGCCACCGCTAAACATCTTCACCACCATCTCTTCCCTCCGCACCTTCCGGCGACCACTCTACAGCACCAAAACACTCGGCTTCGTCCCGACCATGGGCGCATTGCACGAGGGACACTTATCACTAATCCGTCATGCCGCCTCCGAAAACGACGTAGTAGTCGTTAGCATCTTCGTCAACCCAGCACAGTTTAGTCCCACCGAAGATCTCACTGTATATCCACGCACACTCACTTCAGATCTTACAGCGCTGGAAAGTCTTAACGCTGAGTTCGGTGCATCGGGGGTGCGAGGAAGGATCGAGGCGCTGTTTCTCCCCGCTGTCGCAGAAATGTATCCCTCCGGTATCCCTCTACAGGAATCTCTGCAGCGCGGCGCATTCGTGACCGTCCAACCACTCGCATCAAAACTCGAGGGCGTGTCCCGTCCGCACTTCTTTCGAGGCGTTGCGACCGTTGTCGCAAAGCTCTTCAATATAGTCATGCCGGAGCGCGCATACTTTGGTCAGAAGGATGTGCAGCAGAGTGTCATCCTGCGACGCATGGTGAAGGATCTGCAGTTTCCGGTTGAGATTAAGGTTTGTAGTACGGGAAGAGAGGAGGATGGGCTCGCGAGGAGCTCGAGGAATGTTTACCTTGGCGAGAAGAGGCGTAGGGTTGCGCCACTGCTGTTCCAGGCGCTCAGAGCTAGTGAGGTGGAGTATGAGAGGTTAAAGAGTCAGGGTGGGGCTGTGGAAGCACAAAAAGTGTTGGAGAAAGGGTTGGAGGTGCTAAAAGGTGCGAATCGAATGGAGGAGGGCGTCAAGGTAGAGGTTGAGTACTTTAATTTAGCGGATAGTGAGGACCTAGAGACACTGGAGACGGTAGATGGGGAAAAGGGTGCCATCTTGAGTGCTGCGCTGAGGATGCTGCCGTCAAAAGAAGGTGAAAGGTCGGTGAGAATTATCGATAATATCATCCTAAAGTGAGAAGAATGATATATGGAAAGAGGTTTCTAGAGTTGAAATGTTTATATACCCTTGCATTGGAGGTGTGCGTGTATTAATTGTGCATAGATTAGGTCGATTATAGAAATGAGTGATAGAAATGTTACATATATGGATCGCCTGCCTTGTATAGCTTATGGGCTTCAGCTGATGGAGATCATGATAGTCATTAGACTCAGCGGGATATGTCACCTGAGTGCGCATGCATGCGTACAAGGCATACTCTCAATGCCGTATATAAGATCACACAAACACCCGTAGTTTAGAATACACAAGCTTCTCTAGCAATCACTATTTCAACAAGTTATGAGACCGGCTATCACTACCATATAAATCCAAAGTTCTGGCAATTATTCTCACGATCATGATTATTCCCCCAATCTCCAAAGAGCCTTAAAACCCCTAAACCTTATTACTGTAGCAATGACAACAAAGCCAACATAAACACCCACTAAATACTTAATACCATCATGTCTACATGCTATCTTTAGTCTCACAATGGCTATCTCACTAATAGTATTTACAGTAAATACAACTTGATCTTAATCAAGTTAAGGTTAGTATGCTTAGTTTAACACTGGATTTGGTGGATTCACTCTGAAACTAGACTTAAATCAGCTAAACTATCAGAATTTTCACTCTTGCCTTAGTTGATGCCTGTTAGCATATAGTTCAAAATTTTATTAATATAATAATTATGTAAATTTCAATCTATTATATTGTAAAAGTGTTTTATAATATAACTATTGATAGATTTAGATAATACTTATAATAAATATCAATAATTTCCAATATTAATGTTTGACCAGCTAGAAATGAATTGCAGCTTACTAATATGATAGTGAATTGACTATTAGATTAGAGTAAGTATATTACCTGCCAGTTAACTACAATAAAATATTATATATTATAGAACTCTAGATTGATTTCAATATTCCCATGTATTTCAGAAAGCACTGGCACATTGTCTTGTGTTGAAACAACACTATTTGAATTTCTGACTGAATCTGTAACTTTTCTGCTTTAATGGTAACATTCCCTATACATCACTATTATATATTGGTAGTGTTAGCAATGGTTCCAGACCATTGCTTCAGGTCTGGGTCTGGGTCGGAACCGAACTGTTGACAAATTGGTGGTCCGGGTCATCAATATACCAGAACTGTCAATTTGGGTACGCTTCGATGGAAGTCTCCAAACTGTCTGATTTGGGCAGGTACTCAATGGGTTGTCCAGCAGGTCCATCTGTAGATTTATATAATGCTCTTGTTTTTGCTGCTAGATAATAGTATCTTATCAAAATCACTTAGTCAACATCCAGTAATCACTTTTTGCATGTTTTGCAGTTTGCAATATTGATTATTTTGGAATCTGTGTTTTTCCTTGGATATGTTGTATTTTTGCCTATTAAGGCAGTCAATAGTTCTGTTGTGAGCTCAAATATATGCACAATACCTAGACTACCCAATAAGCAAGACCAAAAAATATTTACCCTCCATTGATGCTCATTCTCATGATGGGGTAACGAAGATATCATGCACTGTTTTGCCAGAGAAGGCGGCCAATTGTTCATATATGAATTATTGCCACAAACCAACAGTTAGATTACCTAAGATGTAACACCAAAAATTGTTGATGCTCAATTGACACTCAATTTCAGAATGGGGCAGGGAGCATGTCACTTTTGTTTTGGCCCCAAAAGGTGGCCAATACCGGATTTATGGATGTCTGCAACCAATCCATCAGCAACAACTCCAGTTTCCGTCTGAAACGCCCGGGTGTTCCGGACGGCTCTAACGGCTCTGACGGAACCTCGTACCCTCTGACAGACAATCAGACGCAACCCGTCGCGTTGTATATTACTCTCGCCGCTCCGGCGTCAGGCTTCCTTTACTTTGCGTCCGGAATGTGGTGACGTATACGCACCATCAGAACGACACGTATGTTACACTCTTCGCAGGGGTTGCAGTTATGCAGTAGCAGTTTACACACCGCCTGGCGATGTTAATGCCTATCTTCGGCCGATAGCCACATGCCGCACTCTCATTTATGTTTAGCTTTGAGATTTTGTCACATATTGGAATACAGTTTTCGCTTCGGATACATCGCTTGCCGTTGCATTTGCTTCGCCATTCTTGTATTTTATGTCTGAAATATACTGTCCAATCTTCACACTCTCTAGTACTATGCCCTCAGTCCTCCACAGTCTGCGTTGATCCATCATCGGCTTGCGATGCTTATTCCTCCGCATCCGCATCCGCATCGTCGCACTCATACCTGTCAACATCACCTACTATGCCCTCAGTCCTCCACATTCTGCGTTGATCCATCATCGGCTTGCG
>Ga0307515_10006889_pt1 | contig 22582 bp, 19 predicted proteins | sample 17_EM_MG_FD_194513 | JGI IMG/M metagenome (GOLD analysis project Ga0307515, IMG submission 194513) | Populus trichocarpa ectomycorrhiza microbial communities from riparian zone in the Pacific Northwest, United States - 17_EM | ecosystem: Host-associated > Plants > Roots > Unclassified | place...
AGACTCACCCAGACTTAGATCACTGGGAGCTGGCCAAGAGATGATCTAACAAATTTGAATTCTAGGAGTATGTTAGAGCCATATACATCTGGAAGCATAGGAGCTGCTAAAAATGACAACTCTGGATTGGCTGGGCTGGAGATCTATCTGGGCGCCTCCAAAGGGCGGCGAAGCCGTCACCGTACCTTGTAGATGCATACGCACGCATCCACACTTGTATGATCATATATATATGGCCTTGTGGCCCTCCTTAGATAATATCCAATCAAGCTTCTCTATCATCTTTACTTTGAACACTTTCTTACAAACCAAGTCGAGTAATATCAAATCAGCTCAAGCAGTCTACATCTACAAACCTAGACATTTCTTATTACTACTTCGATAGCCTACACCTTAAAAGCAAGAGCAAGTAGGAGGGCTTCGCTTCTTTGGTATACTAGCAGCTGGTAGTGAATCCTTTTAGCTTTTCCTCTACTAGCGGAGATTCATGAGTCTGAGGTTGGACAAAATCTGGCAGTGTGACTGCTGGGGTGCCCGCAACGAGTCAATATGAAGGCCTTGGCTGATCAACCGCGGAATCTCATTTGCATACAGGTAGCCTGAGTATGGAGGAATAGAATTCAATGGTTGAGGTTGAATAAAGTTAAACCTACTTCGCTATAGAGCTCTCTTAACCAGTGAATCTTAATTGAACTCGACGCCATTTATTCCTTTGCTACGCGGTTTATACGGTAGCTTCGTTGAATCCCCATTGCGGCTCAAAATACAACCCTTTATTAGCACTCCTTTGCGTTTTGTGCTCTATACCTACCCCTCCACTGACGTCAGGACTTGTAAACCCTCTCGTTGGATAAAATGGACTCTGATTTTCTCCAGAAGTGTGCCCTCATTACCGGTGGAGCTCCCCGACATTCAATTTCTCTCGACCATCTTCCGAACGAACTCATTCTTCAGATAGCCGAGAACCTAGATTCTTTGCAAGATTTAAACTCGTTACTCCGAACAAGCGGTCATTATTCCACACAACTGACGCCTCTTTTACTGCGTCGAGCAGCGTCTACGGTTTCAACCCCACGTAAGCGCTCGGTATTTCACTGGGCAGTTGGCCATGGATGTCTGCCATTGGTCGAACGACTCTTAAGTCTCCCGTACGACAACACCAAAGATTACATCAACAATCCAGATAAGTACGGCACCTTACCTCTACATTCCGCGGTCGTAGGAGGCTACGAGGGTATTGTACAGCTCTTGACTTCAAACAACGCACGCATCGACTATCCCCTTCCGAGGATTGCCGACGCTTGGACGCCGTTGCACTGCGCGATTTCTTTCGGTTATCATTCGATCGCTCGGCGCCTTCTCGTTGCTGGAGCGGGCCCTGAAGCTAAGACATACGCTTGGAGACAAACTGCTCTGTTCCATGCCATTCAAGTCGGAGATCTGGATATGGTGCGGTTGCTTCTGGAAATGGGAGCAGATACTCATGTCACAGATTGGGATAATATGTCAGTACCGGGATCCGCCCGAGCAGCAGATAGTGGCATTGCAAACTTTTTGCTGCAATCAGGTGCTGTAGAAACTTTTTCCCTATGTGTATGGATGGTTCGGCAGAAATACATTCACCCCATCACCATGTCTTTTGAGGCCTGGTGTTGTAAAAGACTTAAGGTGGCCGAATACGATGGGTGCTCGTTGTGTATGAAGGCTTGTTTAGAGGTTGATTTGGCATAAATGCGCAACGTTCCCTAAGTCTCGCTTCTTGGTATTAAAAGGAGTAAGTAAAGTACTCATATGGTCATGCCATGTTTCTAAAACGGTTGAGACCGGGCCGTACTTTCATACCGAAATTTCAATCCTATCGAATGCACAACTCTAAGGGAATCGGAAGTATGCTTTTCGAGCCCTTAGATGCTACGACTTTTGCTCCTAACACCATCCATTAGAGAAATACCTGTAGTATAGAAAGTCTATCTAACCGTTCCAACCGATCAAGACAGTCTCAAACGCTGGGAAGCACTCCGAGACTACGATCAAGAGAGCTAAAAATTTACCCGAACAAGACATACCAATTTTGTTGAGCCTTAAGGTTCGAGACTGCTCTTTTAGACTGCACACTTTACTCTTCCCTTCCCTACACATCTTAGACCTTTAGACCTGTGCCTAGACAGTCATCGTACCATAGCCAATGAACATGGTTCTCCCCTTAATTTCAGTGAATTTCTAAGCGTTACCAGATGGGAAAAATTTTCTGATCCGTTAGATTCGTTCGAATGCTTAGACAGCCTTTCTATCCTTCGGGAATCCCCCCATTATGTGCGCTGTTCTGACCCCGTTGTAGAGTAATTTACTTTGTCGAGAGTCGGGGCTACATACTAAAGTGAAAGCTTTGCAATGAGGTCGGCAAGCAGGCCCGGTCCTGTGACTAGGTAAAGAACTTAATGACGGGACCCTCACCACATATCACCCGGTAGTCGCGTGACCGTTGGTGACGCTGCACCTCCCTTCAAGATGGGGAGAGGGTAGTGGAGGGGGGTCACGAATTTACTTGTTTCCTCTGCTGGTTCAAGAAGTGGCAGAGATAATTAAGGGTGGTAATAAGGAAGATGTATGTCATGACCGCAAACGGCCAAATACTGAATGATTACAACAGCCTACCTTCAAGATTATACCATAGCAGCTTGCAGACGAATGCAGTGTGATTACAAGAACAACAACCTACCTCCAGATGATATCTTTCGTCTCAGCATCAAAAAAGGAAAAAATAGTAATTATTAAAAATTAGCAGAGGCCAATTAATGACCACAGGAAACACAACCATTAACCATCCTACGTCACTATCATCCCAAAAAATATCCGTTTACATCCCTACTTCATAGCCACCTCACAACTCGGCACCTTAACCCGGTGTGTATCTAACATCTCCTCCGTCTGCCCCATCTCAAACTTAAACTCATCTGTCACGATCCTTTGTCCCGTGTACCCTTCCCCGCCCTGATCCTTCTCGAGCAGACACAAAAACCACTTCGCGCCCCTGCACTCCGCAAACTTCGCCAGCACCCACTGCCCGCAAAACATCTCCACATTCTGTTCTCTCAGGAACCTTTGCGCCTCTGGCGCCATCCCAGGAGCGCCGTCGTGGATACCCTGGAATGGCTCCTTGTTGACTTCGAACGGCAGGCTGTCCAGGAACCGCAACTCGTTCTTGAGCATGAGGGTTGAGCAGATGAAGCGGGTTTTGGCCTGGATGCCGCGCTCGTTAATGATTTGACAAGTGAAAAGGTCGGATTCTGGGTCGATTGTGGCGGTGTCGCCGTATTTCTCGACCGCTTCGAGAGAGGGCGTGATGGTTCTGTTGATCATGATGCAGACGCGCTGGAGCTCGAAGCTGGCGATGACACCGGGATAAGTCAGGGTGATTTTAGATTCCGATATAAGGGGCCCGAGGTTCGCGTATTCGTTTTCGTATCCCTTGACATTGACCGGATATAGCGATCGTCCCGGTTTCGAGCTCCCCAGGTGCCGGCCAGTCCAATTGAAGACCGAAATGTCCCGCGATTTACCGACAATCTCATCGATGGCGCGAGCCACCGTGTCCTCGAACTTTTCGCCGTAGTCAACCATTAAGTCGATACCGAGCATGCCCATCACCGAGTAAATCAAGTCGTGCTCTATGGTTGTATTTCTGGCGGACATCAATGCCAACACGGTGCTTCCTCCTAAGGCACCGGCGATGGCTTTCCCCTGACAGATTGCTGGGCCGGGAACGGAACAGAGGTCGGCAACGACGTCCTGTTTGCTGAGATTTCCACCGCCGTATGTGCCGATATGCTCCCAGCGCTTGTTGTAGAAGACGGCTTTGCAGCACATAACGACTTCTTGAAGGGTCCAACCTCGAGTACACCATCGTGGAACGACACTCCGCCTTTCCCTTCGGTCTTTTTCTCTTGCCTTTTCCCTTTCCTTTAGTAGCGCTTTCTCCTTCTCCTCGATTGCGTTCGTCAGCTTCAATATCGTTCTCTCGTTTGCATATTTCAGGTCAGTAAGGCGTTGGTAGTTCTCAAGGCCTTGGGTGTCGAATTGTGTCAGATCAGCACGCATACCTCCCATGCTCTCTAACTCGCGGTCGCCACCCCGATTACTCTGGAGAACACTATCCAACCTCGAGTTCAAGCCATCGATCTCTTCCTGGAGTGCATGTATATCCCGGTACAATTCCAGAGACATCGACTTCTTCAGGGCAACTATGTCTTCAAAAGTACAGGGTTCGGTGTCGTCTAGGTACACCAGACAAACCTGGGCGTTTGCATACCAGTTGGCCATACTACGGATTGATACGCTCTCTTCTGCTTTGTTGGTTTTGTCGATGCAACAAGTATCCATCCACAAGTAGCGCGTGCCTTGGCTTTTTGCTGCCTGAACTGCCCCCTTGATCTTGTCCCCGGCATTGCTCGCTCCCAAGTTGAAGACACCTCCAACCGCTAAGACATCACTCAGAATGATCTCTTTTTCGCACCATGTGTGCGATAGGATACTGTATCCGTGCTGATTGTTGGGTGGTGGGGCCACCACTTCTCCGGTATTGACATCAATCAACCGTACTGGTTGAGGCAACGTCTCTGCAGTGCCCGCTAATCCCGAGAAACAATGTTAGCACAGAATAGCGGCAGAAGTAGGAAGGACTCACGGGCATAGCTTCCTTCGGCCGGAGTGGGGTAGCCTCCTACAGCCGGTGGGGGGTTGGCTACAGGGTCCGAGGGATAATCGCCTCCAGTCGGTGGAGGGTTGGCTACAGGCTCCGAGGGATAATCACCTCCAGTCGGTGGGGGATTATCTCCATTGGCAGGCGGGGCATAGCTTCCTCCAGCAGGCGGGGGATTGCGTGGTTGATCTCTCGGATATTCCCGGCAGGCAATATGATAGATTACCAGAACCATACTCGCGCATCCGATAATGAGGGGAATCAACTGCCCACTCCCGCTGACACTACTGACACCGTCCACACCCTGAAAGTCTATCACCATCTCCACAAAGAGGATAACCATTAATATGACGAGCCCTAAAAACCAAGCCCCGAAGACGGCATGTTTTGCTTTCCGTGTACCGTTCGCGTCCCAAACTTCGTCCCTCCTCGAAGTGCCGAAATATCCTCGCGGTGGATCTGGTGGCGGTTTGCCGACCAAATAGACGTAGCGGTTGCCTAACATAGTCCTGAATTGGCCCGTCACTGTCCATCCCTCACGAATCCCACTCGGGTGATCCTCGTCGTGATGGTATCTCCACACATGGCGGCGCATGAGGAAATGAACCGACGCTGCCAATACGATAACAAACATTATGGTGGAAATTATCCGGCCACAAAGTCGGAATCCGCGTTGAAGGTGAACTCGTTGGCCGCAGAGGTATACTGTGTAGCCGGGTATGCAATTACTCCCGGTACCCGACTGGTCGATTCCGCGGAACCACCACCAGACCAGATATAGCGACACTGTGAGTAGAAAAACTCTCCTTAAAACTTCAACGACGGAGTCGAACTTGCGATAGATGCATGCTACAGAGCGATCGATGGCCTCCAGCACGAGTAACAGTCCTACCGTGCTTCCGAGAAGACAAACCACAATAAAGCCATCGGAAGCCCATATAGCATCATTTCTTAAGCCTAAAGATATGAGCAGGGCTCCGGAAAATACATAGGTGACGTCTCGTATTATGTCGCGTTCGGAAGTCCCCAGGTTTGAGCTGTAAACCAGAACTAGAGCGAACCATTGCAGGTAGACGCCAATTCTAATACCGAGGCCATAAATGTCCGTTCTATCGTTTACCAGGTTACAATTGGCGTCGGGATAGATGGTTGACATTGTGAGAAGTTCACTCTAACAAGTTTAGTCCACCAACCCATTTAGTCTAGGGCAGGATCGATACTAACATTCTTTCCCGGTTCGAAACCAATTGATTATAGTGAGCCGGTAGTCTTCAACCAGTATATCAAACAGCGGGCAGATCGAAAGGGGTTGCGACAAAAGACAAAGTGCAGACGAGTATATCGCCCAGTATCCGGGGCTACGTCCGCGCTGAGGTTGCGGTGGGCGATGACTAGAATTTCACAGTCGAAGTCCAGCGGGTAATGTAAGTCCGTTCAACCCTAAGGGTCAGTTGTTGGTCGATTTCTTTTCGCCAGTTCGATGCGCGGACATCGCCTATATCTTCATTTCTGGTGTTTAGATCTGACTGGCTCGATGTGCGCAGGTCTTTTCGAACAGCGCATACGTACCCTTGCCCATGGAAAACAATCTGTGTCCACTGGAATGCTGCATTGAGAAACCCTGCTCCTACCAACGAGACCCGTTTGCGGGGGTGATTTAAGGCTGCAGCTCCGAGCGCGGTCTGCATGTGTGCGTCACTGCACCGATGAGATACAACTGCGCACCACTGTTTGGGCAAGAAGCGAGCCATTGAGCAAATTGCAATTGGCCGTGTTCTGCGAGTTCAGCTGATAGTTGTCAATTGGTGTCATTTTGCATGTCACGACGCTCGAAAGAGACATGCAAAGGAATGATAGGCGATGAGTTGCAGAGCGTTGATGCAGTTAATCTCTTGGGATTGGATGGCAGGCTGATGTCATGCATAATTGGCTGACTTGCATGCACGGGTATGGGCGAAAAGATCGGAAAGCCGTTAGCGCTAACGCACACAAATCCCCATGAGGACATGAGCCGAGCGTTCCACTGTTTAGACCCGTACACAAGTACGTGGCATGGGTCGGTTTGATCGGCGATCCATTGGATCAGCCCTGCCATTGTGATTCACTGCAAGAGGAAATACAAGTAGACGAAATACGCCCATGTGCTTTAGAACGTCTTCCTCCTCCTCCGCCCGGAACCCTTTTCCACCCATCCGCTGCGTTCACGATGTGGTTTAACGCAGCACTTGGGACCATAATTCCTTTCCTCTTTGTTTTGCAAGCGCAGAGCCACTACATTCCCGCGCCGCTCAGCAAGAGACACAATCTTCTAGGCTACAAAGACTTTTTGAATTGCGGTGCATCTTGCGCTATATACCCTTCGGACCAGGTTCCGAATATCGACTGCATCGACATAGATGAAGGATGTTTGAAGAGCTGTCTGAAGTGTCCTACAAAGTAAATCCCAGATTCCTAGATCCGAGATTGTGTTTGATAGCTGACAACTCTGATCCCATAGATATGCGGGGTAAGGCTAACACCGTTTGTGCGAATTCTCAGGCTCTAACATTAGCAGAAACGACTATCCGACGACAAAAAAGGTGACGACGATCGGGGTCACTTTCGTCGTATACGAAACCGCACCGGCGGGCTACTGCATGACAGTGAAGGTGCCGAAGAAGAGCGTTAAGACAAAGACAAAGACAAAGACAAAGACAAAGACAACTACCACCACGACTACAGAGGAAAGCTTGATTCCCTTGTTGACGACCACAACGACAACTACAGAGGAAAGCTTGGTTCCCTTGTCAACGACCACAACGACCACTACAGACCTATCAACGGCCACGACTGTATCGACAGCTACAGACTTGTCACTATCAACAACTACAACTACAACCACATCAATTATACCCTTGTCGACAACCACAACTACAACCACCGACCTGTCAACAACCACCACCACGGACTTGTCAATAAGCACAGACCTGTCGACGACAATATCTACGACTACAGACCTTTCAACGACCACAACAGTATCCACAACTATAGACCTGTCATTTTCAACATTAATATCCGTAACAACCACAGCCTTGGATACAACCACAACCACAACAACATTAGCCTCGTTGACAATAACTGAATCGTCGACAACGACAACCACCACTACCGACATATCGCTCTCGACAACCACCACTACAGACCTGTCTACAACCACCGAGCCAACAACCACAACCACCACAACCACATCACTATCCACAGCCCTATCGACAACCACAACCACAACCACCTCCGAATCAATTTCAATAAGCACCGAATTCTCGGTCTCAATAAGCACCGACTTCCTATCAATCACAACCACAACCACAACCACAACCGCATCAGACCCAATCCCAATAATCTGCACAGATCCATACTCACCATGCATCACGTCTCCTTACAACATCACAAACCCCTACGTCCCGAACTACCCGGATGGGTACGCTTCATACTCCGGCCGGACCGATTGGGTGGGACCGCTTGCGATCGTCCTGCCGTGCGCTGCCGGGTGGTTTGCCTTGGTTTATGTGCTGTTGCATCAGTCTGTAATCCCACCTGAGGAGTGCTAGTGAGGTGGTGGGGGTAAAGGGGTTTCTTAATGGTAATGACTTTGGGAGAGGGTAATAGGGTAATATGAGTTTATGTCGTTCGGAATTAATGAAGTAAGACATGTTAAATTGGCAAAGTAATGGGAGAGGTACCATGTGATGAGAGCTGTTTGTACATATTTGTAATTAGCGGATGCGCTATGAGAAAGACCAGAAATGATAAATGTATCATGCTATATACCGCTCTTACTCTATACGAAGATAAGAAATTAACAACTCTTCAGCCTGTCTACGGCTAACCCGGGTCTGGGATTGAGTAGTGTTTCCAATGCTTGACAAAATTGCGGATTTCTAATGCCCGAGTGACTTGTCGCGATAGAGTAGGCGTAACAAATGGCTTGCATGCACCGGTTACAGATGGCGGTTTCTTTTGTTAGAGGGGAAGAGGACTCGCGACTTTGCTTTCGTTTCTTTATGTTACGGAAGAAGTGGGGAGGAAATGTGTACGGGATATGCCATGGCCGCAAGCGGCCGAATGCAATATGATTACAAACAAACAAACAAACCGGTTACAGATAAGTATTTACATCTGTTTAAAGAGTGTAGTACTTAACAGAGCATGATCACATCGGACTTGTGGCAAGGGTTCTGAGGGGGAACATTGGTTGCGTACGCGACACTAGACCCCAATCATTGATGGTCACTCCCCACCCTAACTTGAGATCATAAGTAATCACTCGCGAAGTTGGAAGTCTTGGGACTTACTCATACACTGACGCCATGCTAAACAGTCTAGCTAATCATGCAGTTTATTTCGTATAAATACTTTCCAGTCTAGAATAGAGCCTTCTATCTTATCTAATAACAAACCCCTGGGTTTGGCGTCTGCAAAACTCTACTCGGCTAACGCCATCACCAACACCACCGCTATCATCATTTTTCACATAGTCCCGCCCGTCAGAACCCAGCTCCAAATACTCTCTTTCAGAGTTTCAACTAGCTCGTTCTCAAAAGGACAAGAACAGCAGCTTTCGTCTATCCCTTTACCAAACCTGTGCCGTGGCCGCTGCCGGCAGTTTTAGTGTTGCACACGAAACAAGCCGACCCGGGTACTCGTCCCTGGTTCGAGACGAGTCGGGACGGGACTGTTTTTCTGACGAGACGAGATATCCTGGGCTTTTTTTCCTTGTTTTCCCGGGTACTCACGCACCCATACGGATTGATAGGATAGGTATTCTGGATAGGATATACAGTGACGAAGGTGTATCTGGCTGAACCAGAAGTCATTGCACGTGCATACCAAGAAACCGCAAAGCAAAACAACCATCTATGATCTATCAACCATCAATATCTACAACCCCCCAACCAACTAAGTCACCAACATAGGAAAAGACTTGTCGGTGTCCCACCGCGCCTGCTGTTCGTCTTCCCTCCTATCGCCGAAACTATCCATTGCTTCCTTCAACTTGCCAAGAATAGCATCCTTGAACTCTCCATCCTTCTTTAAAAGACTCATTGTCGCCATTTTGTTGCTGCTAAGTGATGTCGTGCGAAGTGATGTCGTGTTGGTGTGCAGCGTTGTTTTTGACGTGTTTTTGTGAAAGCTGGTCGCAGCGAGCGAGGTAACGCAGGGTAAACGAGAGATGATATATATATATAAAGCGTACGAGTGCCCCCAGGCGATTCATTCCTTCATTCTAAGCAGAGGGGGATAGCTAGTAGTAATAAAGGAGGAGATACACTTGCACATAGTGCATGAACATCATATTCACAGAAGAACTAGTGTACGTGGGGTAGAAGAAGACATCCAGTGAAAAGTTCTCTTCGACTGTCTGAGTCATGGTGCGGTCCTAGCAGTGCTATAAGCCCAAACCCCTCTTCTTTTGCTCAGTCCCGGGTACCCGGGCGATCTGACAGCGTGGTCCCGGGCAAGCGAGACTTGATGGCTAAAGAGACGAGTCGGGCCGGGCCTATCTCATGTCTCGTCTCGTCTCGTCTCGTGTGCAACACTAAGCAGTTTGTTGCGCACGGAAAAGTCTGACTCGGGTATGCAAAGATCTTCTCGGGATTGACCGACGGAGACATATGCCGGACGCGTGTTTCTCGGGAGGGACTGAGTTGAGGTAGAAGTAGGATTTAGACAAATAAGGTAGAAAATTTAAGCCTTAGATGCAAGACATCGAAAGGTTGAGACCACTATGTCCCGCGACGGATGACGAGGATGATGATAGTACCCGGGGAATGCAGTAATCTGGAAAGCACTCGGTGCAGTTATTGATATCGTTGCGCGATAGTCGTTCATTCATCCACAAAGACCTGACCATGAATGAAAGTCTTGGTACTTTTGACATACAAGTGGAAGCATTGGCCCGTGAAGGCACAGCCGGGGCTTGATTTTCTACCCTACGCCGTTCCTTCCTCCTCATGTAGCCTCTAGCTATAGGCTAATCCTCAATCACACATTCCTGTAGCCGGATTACGACATCACTAAGGAAGGCCATTTGCAGGTCCTTCTTGGTAAAATCGCCTTCCCCGAGTCCAAAATCGCAGTAAAAGCATCGCTCAACGACCTTTGCATATTTTGGCGACACATCAATTGCCAGCCGCTGTGTGTTTATAATCTCTTGAAGCTTGATGTACTCCCAAATAGGATCTCCTGCGGTAAAATTGGTGATGCCTTTGGGTGAACCAATTTCTGAAAGTGTCTGACCGGTTGCAATCTCCGTGAGGACAATTGCGAGGGGGAAAAGTTGGTTATTGCGAGCTATTGTGTGGCGGGATGGTTGGGAGTTGGATGTCTCGAAAAGTGCGGTGATGTGGGGAGCCAAAGATAGTGGTGCCGACCCCGTCGTAGACACCCTGTTGCGTCCGTTGGAGGCCCATTCATCAAGGAAAAACGAGATATCTCCGCTTCTCCAGTGTTCCTGGAACCATGACGAAGAGAAGGACCCGAACTGAAAAATGCTGAGTGCGAGTGTCCGGGCCATACGGAGCCGTTCTGAGAGCGGCGGAAGATGCTGTTTCCCTGATTCTGACAGAAGGTTTGATAGTGACATACGTGACGATGGAGAATAGGAAGTTGTCTCTTTGTAGAGAAGATGCTGGCAAGATGTGCTCTCATGCTTGTTACGGATGAAACCCAAGTAGTGAGGTGATTGTAACCCTTGTCTTGCCGATTTGAGAACAGAGCAGAGGTTTGTGATCATGCTGATGGAGGCTGGAGGCGGGACATTATCCGATATCTGGGACGATATCAGTGGGGCGTTTTCAGTAATGGTGTCAATCGCAAACTGGAGGCGTTGAGCTGTCCTCCTTGGAGTGACTAAATCTGAACCGGATTGTTCCGAGGCTTTACGTTTCCAGCTGGAATTAATTGATGGTCGTTGAGCTGTAGTAAACATCGTTTTTACAACGTCTTCTTCTTCCATCTGCCATTCGGACTCAACAAGTATGCAGATACACTCTGTCTGAGATTCTCCGGAGCGTGTATGAGCTGTGTCCGGAGAGATAACCAGTCGGAAGTTCGTGCGCCTAGCGGAGTGACCCTTGGTGATTTGATGAATTGCTTTCTAGTCGAAGGTTTACGTTGTGACATGAGCAGGGTGCCGCCAGGGACAAGCCTTCGTGGAGACGTTGAGCAAAATCGCGGATTGTAAACACTTCGGTGACGGTCCCCGTTTCTACCGCGGACGAGTTTTCTGTCTCTGAAGACAATGACACCTTTACAGCCGAGCGCTTCTATCGGCGGATTTTCTATAGCTCTGAGTTTTGCTTCCTCAGCCAGCGGAGGTCTTGGTTCTGTTGCTTGAGTATTGAGAGGAGCTCTTTCACCCTCGACTTTCCAGCGATTGCCCAATCAAACCGACACTTCACACCTCTTCTGGCTGCCCTGCTTTCATCGATGAATTGTTGAATATGGTTCGACGAGCCTGCGCTTGACAAAACCTATCCACATAAGGTCAGCAGGCTGAATATTTATAGCTGCAGCGGTGTGTTTTTCTGGTGCCCGGTCTTATAATTAGGAGGATGGTGTGGTGCGACTTCGTTGAGCCATGTTGTCCTTGTAAACCCATGGCCAGCTACCAGAAAAGCGGGTGGGTAGCGCATGGGCACGAGACAATTGTGGTACATACCGAGTTCGATGTCTCTCCTGTAGATACTTTCCCTTTAACAAGCGCTCAGAGATCTCCTCAAGCGTCTCCCTGCTGGAGTAGAGAGCCATTGCTAAAGATTCTGAGATGTTTGCAGCACACCATGCAATGAATTTTTGATCTCTCCATTTCGGGTGCTCTTTGTCTTTAAGCATCGCTTGAACCGTCTTGTTGCTCACACCGCCGCTTAATAAGCCTCGGTTTCCATTTCGAAGAAGTACTTTTATGCAAAAAACTTGGCGATATACGATTAAGGTTTTCGGTGGGATGGAAGATACTTCTAAGGAGTTCCGCGCATCGTTTATATCCGTTGTAGGTGGGGATAATGAGCGCTACTGCGCCTAAAGCAAGACCGGCAGCTTCCGCCATTATTGCTGTTAATAGAGTCTTATCAGCCGCACTGTACGGTGAAAAGGCTTGAGGGAGCCAACGGCAAAGACCGTGGAGTTTGCAGAGAAACAAGAGTTGATATATATAACCTTGCTTGAGGCTCGATATTGGTGACAGTGGCGGCAACGGTGATGATGATGGACAGCTGTCAAGTTGAAATTTCTATTCGGCAGGGTATGCAACAGCAAAGCAGAAAGGTACATGAGTGCGCACGGACGGCCGAGGGCAGGCTGTGCAATGCGGTGTAACCACTTCGTATGCGGCAATGCGCTCAATACCCCGCCCTGTCTCTCGCACAGACAGGGCTCGGCACTTTCTTCTGATATTCGCGGGTCTTGAACCTATTCACAAGAATACTACCGCCTATCTGAAACCCGGTCGTTGCCTCCCTCTCTACTAGCCATCAATGATGAATGCACAAGGAGGTGCGGTAGCATCGCTCTTTAAGTTATGTCTGGACTCATTTGGAGTCGTAATGAACTGGGTTCCGGTGCACCAGCAAGGCGCATTGAAGGAGGAGAGACACCGACTAGCGCTGTGGAAGGAAAGTTTTGACAATGATCTGGACCAACTTCTTGAAAGCAATGAGGCGGATCGCTTGAAAAACATGGTTTTCCTATTTCTTGGGAGCGTTGCGAACTCGCTAAAATAAATGTTTGTTCCCCATGTTTCTTCTATGTTCTAACGGTAAGGAATATTAAGGTACTCTCAGATCACCATGACGACACATTATTATCACGTCTCCATGATATTGTGATACAGCTCCCTGACGAAGTATTAGAGCTGTTGCATGTCTCTGGTGAAGGCGAGGATGATGATACTAACAGCCACGAGGAAATTCTAGAAGATATTTGTGACTCAATCGGTTCCCTACGTGATCTTACATCTTATATTGAAGATCTACATTCCGCATCAGATTGTAGTGAATCACCACCCCCCTCCCCCACTGTTTCGACAATCCCGGAAACTCAGCCTTATCGATTCCACATTACGACTAAGTACAAGGGACTTGACGATAGACTTATAGATGCACTTACAATTCTCAACTGGCACCGGCATCAAAGGGTCCAGGATTGGGCCGAGTCGCATCTACAAAATACCGGGATAGATGTTGCATCGCCAGAACATGCCAGCCTTCCGGAAGAAGTGAAGGATCAAAAGCACTCTTTGATTGCACCTGAATTTGCGCCAACCCACCGCCACCAGTGGCGAAGCTCGTCGCTGGTAAGCCCTTTACTTGCAACATCTGCTTCAAACAGACGATATTTATCTCGGATATGGTGAATTGTGCAACGCAATGAATGTCAGTACTCGAGTTCCCTATGACCCTAATTCTACTAAAGCTTTAGGAAAGAACACATGTCCGGCGCGACCTACAACCCTACAGTTGCATTTATCCAAGCTGTCCTAGTCTAGACAACACAACTTTTGCCTCTCTCCATGAATGGCAAAAGCACGACGTACAACACGGTCAGCACCATCACCGTGCGGTGGGTGTATGGACTTGTGTCGACGGTTGTGAACAAGTATTCCGGGGGAGACATGCCTTCGAGACTCACATATTAAAGGAACACCTACAAGCAAACTTACGTCTCAATACCGATGATATTAAGGATGTTGTAGACTCGTGTGAACAACAAGAAGATCTATCGGCCTCACGACAATGGACATGTGACTTCTGCGGAAAGTTGATTGAGGGAACCAGGGCCCTTCTAAGATTGCACGTTGGTCAACATATGGTCAGCATTGCTTTGAAAGTGCTGCCACAAGACTGCCTAGAAGATGAGGAGTTAGACGACGGGTACGCAGACGAGCCTGGTGGGGTTTCTTTGAAAAGTTTGACTTCCACTGTTAATCAGTTCGCTTACGAGAATGGTAAGCATGCATCGCACCGGGTCTTTGGCCTTGAGTGATACTTATATCTCGATTAGGACGTCGGTACCACTCTTACTTTGGTGAAGACAGGGATCCTATGCCAAACGATGAGAGGGAGCAAGATAGGTACGTTCCGCTTTGAGTTAATGGAGCTCAACCTCCTAGCTGATGCAGGGTAGACTCGACTATCACCACACAATCATGTCTTCTTTACTAGAGGGAAAGTTACACTTGGCACCCCTAGAAACCCCATACCGCATCGTTGATATCGGAACTGGAACTGGTATCTGGGCAATCGACATGGCAGATATGTATCCAGGTACTGATGTTATCGGAAATGACCTTAGGTATGTCGCAATCGTCATGCTCATGCTCGTAATTCCGCTATCATATTTTCAAAACTACGGCAATCATGCAACTCTTGGCCAAAGCCCCCGTCTCTATGACCAGGGAGTGTTCAACGCCCGGATAGGAGACTGACCATGAAGTAGCCCGATCCAGCCAGAGTGGGTTCCTCCTAACTGCAACTTCGAAGTCGATGATGCCGAGAAGGAGCTTGCTTACGGAGGGGTAGGGACCCCTTTCCCCGGAGCAATGAACTGGCTGGCCACGAACGAAAGAACTCACTTGCATGCAACATAACAGAATTGCATCGATTTCATCCACGCAAGAAACGTATCACAAGCAGTCGGGAATTGGTCTCATTTGATGTCAGAGATATTTCGGTATGTCTATTTCTGTTCTCCCAGTATCAATTCTTTCCATGAATCTCGGTGTAGCTACCGGTCAACCAGCAATAACCTTCGCCCATGAACTTGCTGGTCAATTCGAGAGCCTTACATTGTTGGGGATGTGGAAATGTCTTAGCGAGATGAAGAAGTGTAATTATCTATGAGCTGTAAACTCTGCCCAGTGTTTCACCCACCTCCCTGCGAAGATAGAACTTGCTTGCTGCACTGTTAGCTCGTTAGCTGCACATCTATCGCTAGCGATTTTAATCCGTTGATGGCCTTCTCTAACTCACCTCCCGTCTCCACTGCGCCTGTAATACAAGTCTGACCAGATCTAGGTGCACCAAACCCGGAGGTTACGCAGAACTAGCTGAGATCGGGTTTGAGCTCCACTCCGACGATGACACATGTGGCGAGAACTTGAAGCGGTGGTTTGACTTATGCAACGATGCTCTAAATAAATTGGGACGCCCACAACCTACTGGGCCAATGTTAAAGGAGCGCTTGGAAAATGCTGGCTTTATTGATGTAGTCGTTTCCAGCTTCAAGCAGCCGTACGGGCCGTGGCCAAAGGACCAAAGGCTGAAGATGGTTGGAGCCATGGTCATGTTGATGGCTGATGACCCGATGTCGTTGTTAGAGGCTTATGGCATGGTTTTGCTCACTCGCGTCTTAGGTAAAGATGTGGAAGAGGCTACGAAGATTTGCGACGACGGCGTAAAGGATATAAAAAACAGGAATCACCACATGTATAACTTTTTGTGAGTCGAGTCCCCCACCCCTAGGGCCAATATCACCAGGTTGATAATGTGTTTTCCAGCCATGTTGCATATGGACGCAAACCAGACGATCTACTTCATTTCTAGTTAGGAAATATGGTTTGATTTTACGCATTTTTGAAACTCCTTACAGGTACTGTTTCCAATTTGTATAGGGAGTTGAATATCTCATCTTCATTATTCATATAAGCACACGGAATGTGTCTTTTTCGATTCTTATTGGTCAGAATTCTGTGGCTGAGTGGCTGATAGTGGCAAGTATAAACCACAAGAACTCAAATCAAAAACAACCCACTAATTTAAGTCAGCAAGTTGCACTCTGACAACAAAGTGTGATATACATGAAATGTGTATAACTATACCTGCTTTCACATCCCAGGTTGAGATTCATGATATTTTTAATATTGGGTGAGCAGTTGTGGATTAATACCTGTATTGTAATGTTTTTTACAGTAGTATGAGGAGAATTTGCAATGGAGTAAATTGGCAACTGGGAAGTGAAATAGGACCTATTTATGGATGTTTCATCTCTAGAACATGTTGTGATCAGAGCGAAACTTGGTGACATCATTGGATTTCGAATCATTTAACTAGCTTAGCAGGCAGCTTCTTTTCAGCTGATAATAATTGCCCTGGCCATAGAAATAGTACAACCTCACAGAGACTTGGAGAGATATACTAGTGGGCTTGGGACCTGAACAGTGGGTCTACGGTAGAAGTTGAAGTTGAGTATACACGGGGTGGTGGAAAAATCTGTATCTTATCCCCAGTGCTTACATCGGCAGGGGAAGCCAGCAGGGGGATGGTGGTACACAGAAATACTGGGACTACAGAGGTGGACTGGGTGATAGGGGGTGTATATAGTTAGGAGACTCTGAGGTAGATAGGTACACCGGGAAAATTGGCATTACATGACTCATAACTCATAGAGCAGTGGTTTCTGGTATGGTCATTAATAGCATATTTGATTTGTGGCAGTATGAGCTCCTATGAACCTGCACATTGACTAGATTACTATGATATACATACAATTCTGGGTGCTTAATACTATACATCATCAGCAAAAAATATTTCCGTCCGGGCGGAATTGCTCCATCGGAGTGAACACACTCCGTCAGAGCCGTCAGAGACACCCCGATGGCGGATTACTCCGCGCCCGGAGTCAATTCAATGCGTCGCGTTCCATATCGCCCTCTGATCACTGTTTCACCGTTTCTTCTCCTTCTGTCGGTCTCCTATTTCAAATGATCACTCTGGCGTTGTGGCCAACAGTGACCATACGTCGGAATGGGTTCATTGGGTACGCGCTTGCATCGGGATTACAATGCTATGGGTGACGCTGTGAAAATCTCTCCTCGCGTTCCTTCTACCTGCGCGCAAAATGCAATTCTCTCTGTACTAATTATACACATCATTCCAAGTCGCCTGATCTATGTGGCTATTGACAATCCATCATTCGTTCCGTCCGTCTCCTGTCTTACTACTAGTAGCTATCTCTGGAATGACGTGCGCGCAGCCGACAATATTTCCCATGCTGAAAACTTCCAAAGAAACGGCTGCCGGTGCTTTTCTCAGTTGTACAAATTTTGAGACCGGATCCAAGTTACCCGAGTTTTCAGGTATTGTGGTGAGCGCCATGGCTAACCAGTACTCAACGAAAGCTCCATCCTTGTTTAGGAGTTTGATTATGAATAGTCGTTGCAGTTGCCACGGGAGACGCCCATTCAGCGCACCATAACACCTCCCCGGGCGTTGCTTCACGCATACCCAGTCATTCCGTCGATCCCCTCCCCGCCAGCTCTGGCTTCCAGTGCATCGACACATCTGAGATATGCGTTCACCATCCAAACCCTCAACTTGGACCTTAATACCATGCTAAATACAGAGCTCCATTGCGTGCAGTTGATCATCCGATATATACGTCTTGTTACAACTCTTATGCTGAATAAACTCCCATGTGCCGCTGTATATTGCCATGCGGTGCGTTGGGTCTTGTGTATTGTCGAGCAATGCTCTGAAGTCTTTGATCATAGCGTCAGGATGCTTTCCATCACGGTGGTTTTGGGGCCCCACAAATTCGGGCTTCGCAAATGACTGGGAGCCCAGGGGGGCAGCCAGAGCAGCACCGGAAGGGCGGACTTTGCCGGCGGCAGCGCTGTTCTCCCGACGCTGAGCGAGGGCTTGGAGATTAAGTTCTCAGATTTTGAAGCAGACAATGCGACGCTGAAAGGTGATTACTTGTGGCAGGTAGTTGAGATTGTGATTGGAGGTGTTCCAACCGTCCTTGAGGTTCGTTTTATGTGCTTGTTCATGTCTCTCGGCAGAATACTGTTGCAAGGCTCTGTAATGACAAATCTGTTCGACCCAATGAGACATCAAGTGGATCTTCGGAAAGTTGAAGTCGGCATCCAACTCCTTGGAAACATCTATCTCATGGCTGATAAAATCCCGCCAGGCGTTCATTTCGCGGCGCTTCTTGGACGGCGTCCAAGTTTCAGCATTTGATTCCTCGTCTACCTTTCGCTTCTTCACCAGTTCCGTTCTCAGGGCATTGGCTTTGGCCTTCGCCTTTTTGCTGACTCGCCCAAGTAAGAAAACATCTTTGAAGGTGTGAAAACGATGCAAGGCATCCTCCATGTAGCTCAAAGTTGCATCATGGTGAGATTTATATCGAGCATACATATAGGTTTGTAACAATGCCCGTGTGCACTCAATTGCGCGATTGAATATGGGACGCTGAGCGGGGCTTCCACCTCGTAGAGACTGGGTTACAACTCCTAGCAGGTACCGGCTCATTTCTTTCATCTCTTTCCCATTCCATTGAGAAACTTCCTCATATGACGTATTTTTTGGTGTGAGGTCGTGGTAAGCAGGCACGGATAACCATATTGCATTGTACTTGTCAACCCGTTCGTGCGTCTTCATGAAGTGGAAAATCCACTTCTGGAGGTGGTCAAGCATGCCGATCTGCATTGTATGGAGGAGGTCGGGCGTTGGGAGGTTGCTCACGATACAGGGAATATGTCGAAACACGTTGAATCCTCGGTGGACATGGCGCGCCGAGAGTTCGGCATCGGCTGCCTTGGTGTTGGCATCGCTGAGCGTTCTATATAGGTTGTGATCCCGCCGGGGGTGTTGCTTGTCAGAAGGGACATAATCTCCAAGTTCGTTCTTTGCACACTCGCACCAAAAACAGACATGCCGCTCGAGATGATGTAGGTCGCTATACTCAGGGCAATCTGCAAGACATGCTGCTAAAACTGGTTTGCAACGCCTGAAGTTGCCATCTGCACAGAGAACGTTGTAATACCCACTCTTGGCGTTGGGATTTTGTTTAAAGGTGAGAGGCTGGAGTACCCGCCTGAGTACTTCGTTCAGCATCTCTCGGTTTGTTTGCCGCTGATCATCCAGCCGGTTTTGAGGAATATTGCGGTTCTTGATCGTAATCGGCAGGAGAGCGACCATTACGACGGTGTGCGCTGAGGGCATCTGGCGGATCTTCGAAGATAGATTGCCAATTGTCATATATTCAGGCCGCTCTTTCTTGTCCCCAGCAAAATTCGAGAGATGTGTTCCATCCGACATGAAGATCAAGGGAACCAGTGTATCCCCAGTCTGAGCGTCGCCTTAACCTCGATTAGCATGATATCATCCGGGAGTATCTCTGCTTACCTGTGTCTCCCACCACCAGTCCGCAGTGTGCATTTCAGTATAGAGGCGTTTCGGTGGCGTATCGCTGTTAAAGCAACGCTGAGGGGCGTAAATGAGGTGCTCTGTCACGGCGCAAGAAGGAACAAAGATACTTGGGAATAATAGAAGATAGATACGGAGGGTGTGGAAGGAATTGTGTTACGGAAAGGCGGAGACGTTGAAAGACGCGGAGAAAGCGGAGAGATGGTGGCGGTATAATTTAGTAAGATAAGGAAGTGGTCTGAGGTGTTGCGACGTGAGGAGAGGTGGCGTGGTTGTCACGATAAGGAATAACGAAGTGGTGTGTAAGATCATGGGATGAGATTCGGATGGTACATTGGAGCATGGGGAATGATTCGAGGGTGGCAGACGAATTGTATATAAAGTGAGTGTTGATGGTGTTGGAGGATTTCCTTTTCTTCTCTCTTTACTCGTTCTCTTGTATAGCAAAGCAAGTTACGACTTTGAAACAGCTTCGACTCTTGTCTTGTCTTGTCTCGTCTTGTCCGGACTTTGAAATAACATTATTGTTACCAATATCACCTACGCCCGACCCCGCCCGTTACAATAGAACGAGTCTTACAACATCGTACTTGATATTGAATGTGCCTATACCCCTCGACAGGGTGTAAGTATTGTTCCGAACCTTGCTCCGTTTCTTGTTGGGTTTACCTAGCATCGAACCACCATTGGATACACATTTGGGACGATTGCGTCGACGAGTTATTACGACTTACCGGATTTGATATCCGTCAGTACCCTCACCGATCACCATATTCGAATGCACCAGTACGACAGTAAGTGCACTTCTCGAACAAATTGGTTCGATCTTGCTGGAATTCCTTGTCTTGTTTTTGAACCCGAACCCTTGAACGCATTTGAAAGTATCGAAGAGATACTCGCAGCATCCTTCGAGGAAGAACCCCTCGAAGCGTATTTTTGGGAACAGTCGACTGTCCCCTCCCCGTGGAATACTTATTGGACAGACGCAGCTAGGGAAGGCGGCGGACTCGACATTAACGATCCCGTATTTGGACCGCATTGGACTCGGTATACAGGAGCACACTCCTGGTTTCCTTGCGACCCCGAACAACCGTGCGATTGCGAAGGCCATAACTGCGCCGGAACACATTCGACAATCGGACACGCAGCAGCAGCAGCAACAACAGCAAAGGCTCTTGGGATTCCGCTGATTGTTATCGTACCCCCGACTCCGACCCCCTCCGAGATTGACGCATATAATTGGCACTGGTAGATGTGCTTGATTCGTTGCAATGTCAAATTCAATGGAACCCCGAGCGGCCCTGGTCTCCGTCGAGGATCAGGGCACCATCATGGCACTCATCGACCTAGACAAAGACAACATCGGGTACGAACAGCTGACAGAGGCGTTCGTACAGACGCAGGAGGTATTGATGCGGGTAGCACAATACTCCCAACCAATTCGAGATGTACAGATGGTCTGCGAGCATCCACAACAGATAATCGACCTCCAGCGGCAGATCACAGGCCTGCAAACGAAACAGTTCCTGCCCCCACAATGCGACCACACCGAGATGGAACAACAAATCCAAACTCTGAGGAACGAACGGGACGAGGCCTTGAGGAGACCACCGGCTCCAGGAACCGACGAGGATCTGCGACAGGAACTGAACGATATGACGCAAGACGCACGGCAATCTGGAGAGGAAGTCCGCAGTTTGAGGACTCAGTTAGCGAATGCCTTGATGTTACCAGCCAGAACGGCTCCGGCTGCTCCTCAGGCTCAGGAGGATAAAGGCCAGAAATTTCCCGACTCCCCGGACTTTTCAGGGTCGGATCGAACTCAGTTGAGAGGCTGGATTGCTCAACTCCGGATGGTCATACGACACAAGCCCGGCAGCTTTCCCGACGAACAATCGAAGATGCGGTATGCATTCAACCGTCTGAGGGGAGTCGCCTTGGGCCAAATCTTGCCACCCGTCCGGGAGGACGGAACGATAGGGCTGGAAGACCTACCAGCTTTTATACAACTCCTGGAAGCAGCTTTTGGGGACCCAGACCGAGTGGCCACCGCCGAACGGAAGATGAGGGAAATTAAACAAAAGAACCGTGAGTTCTCTCAGTATTATGCTGAGTTTCAAGTTATCGCTGCCGATTTGGATTGGAATCCTTCGGCCCTTCGAAATGCTTTGAGGATGGGGTTGTCTGAAGAAATGAAGGACTCCTTTACCTATAGCGATATGCCTGAGGAACTTCCCGCGTTTGTGACGGTTTGCCAGAAGCGGGACAACCAGATACGACAACGACGTGCAGAGAAAGCGGCACAAAATAAAGGAAGCGGGATAGGTTTCGCTTCCTCCAGACCCCCTCTGGCTCCGAAAACCCCGGAAATAGCTCCTGCAGGAACGGTTGCCGGATATACAGGACCAGCGCCAATGGATCTTAGCGCAGGGAGAAGAAGGATTTCGGCAGAGGAAAGAGCGAAGAGATTCGCGGATGGGAGGTGTTTATACTGTGGCGGGTTTAACCACAGGGCAGCAGAATGTGCGGCGAGAAAGAAAGCTCAGACGTATAAGGCGGCTGGAGCGGAAGTTAAGGAAGTAGGAACCAAGGATGGTTCCGAGGAATCGGGAAAAGATTAGGTCAACCCAAGCAGGATGGCGCTTTGGTTGACGGAAAAAGTTTTGTTTTAAATGCTTTAAAATGTTTTGGAATTTCG
>Ga0307515_10006890_pt1 | contig 22580 bp, 8 predicted proteins | sample 17_EM_MG_FD_194513 | JGI IMG/M metagenome (GOLD analysis project Ga0307515, IMG submission 194513) | Populus trichocarpa ectomycorrhiza microbial communities from riparian zone in the Pacific Northwest, United States - 17_EM | ecosystem: Host-associated > Plants > Roots > Unclassified | place...
CCCCATGCCATGTTCCCCACAATTTGGATGTTCATGTTTTCGGAAGCCAGGCAGGTACAGGACATAAAAACAAGGCCAGGACAGAGAAGCGAGAGGTTTCAGACCTGAATAGCAACGTCAGACTGGTTTTAGAAGCCTCTTCTTACCCAGTCTCCTGCCACTAAAAGGGTAAGTGATCCGTCACCTTTAGCTTGGTGTTCAAACCTTTCAAGCTCTCTGCAAAGGTAGAAATGATCACCAAAAGATGTGCAAAACAATAGTGCCACACCCAATGCATGAAGCCTGTGCTCGTGATTAGAAGCCATGGCTATGAACAATCTGAGTTAAAAGAGACAAGGTTCCCGAAAAGACTTGGAAAGAAAAAACTCTGCAATATATGCAACAAGTCCAACACTTGACAGTTAAATAGCTTGAGGACACGCTTTATTTCTGACCTGGAGAATTAATAGCCGGAAGACCATGTTTCAAGGATACAGAAGTGGATAGGCATCTCTGTGGAATATATGGAGATATTTAGATCATTGTTTCTCTGCCACTAAATTCCTTTTTCACTCATTATTAAAAAGGAAAGAGAAAGAGGAAGGGAAAATACCAGAGCAGATTATTAATATTTTTTTCTATCTGGGCTAAATTGAGGAAACCGACTTAACATTTATTGAGCAAGGATCTATTTCATTCGAGATGTATCCTCATAGTGCAAACAAAATTGTTGTTATGTCTTGCCTATTAGAAAGCTTAATACTTATTTAGGGTTATTTATTTTGGAGCTTTGACAGCCTAAATTATTGATTTTTAAAGTTCAAAGACTCCAAAAAAACTCTGAAAATTATCAAGTATAACAAGCCTTTCTTCTTCTGCTTGTTAGAGCAATCAATATAACTTGCTTGGTACTACGTTAATTAAAGTAGGATTCTTTCTTAAAGGGTTGTATAACTAGTACCACTCAATTTACATCATAAACCTAGGCAATTTTTGCCATTGCTTGCTAGTCGAAGTAACAAATGATTTTAATTTCGCTAACTCGTGCAAAAGAACCTGACGACGAATTCAGAATAATCAGAATAATCAGAATTTGGAAGATATGAATAATATCATCCAAAAATATTCAGCCTTGTTGGAAATTTTGCAGTTTCTCGGTATCCTAAATTCTTATCATGATTTCAGGAAGCTTGCTGAGTCCATGGATTATTTATCAAATTTATTCTGCAGGATTAATATTCTCAGACAATATTGATACAGACAGCTAAATCAACATCAGACCCAATCCTTTTGTCAAAAATAAGCAAGCAAACAACCAACTACACAAATTAAAGATTTTGTGTGGTTGATGGAGAAATTTTATGATTGACAAGCCAGGAACAAGGATGGATAAAAACCCACCATCCAGTTCTTTTCAACTTCGCACTGCTTTCGGTTGGTATGTCAAATTCCAGAGTCGTTGTTCGATGTCAAGGAAACAGCTTGTCATGTTCTATATCATGCATACTCGGTATGTCAAACTGCTAGTCAGGAATCCACTCAGTAGATAACACAACTCCACAGAAGAGATCTAGAGCTAGTACTTAGAGCCTAAGAGGGAAAGAAGGAAGGCCCTGTAGTGACCTGATGTCTCTGAATGAACAACTTCAGGTAATGGTCTTTTGTACTTCTTCAAGAACTCTTCCTCGATCCTCTGCAAATCAATCTCTGCCCTCGTAACCAGTATCCTGATTAGAGTACTATCGTCTGTACCCAAACCTTTCGTTGCCTTGCGCAACACCTGAAGAGCCATTCAATGATGAGACTAATTGTTGACAAGTAAGGAGATTTCAATTGCTAACTACCAAAAACTTCAAACTGTGTTAATATATAGATTATAAATGAGAGAGGTTAATTAGTGTGATGATACCGTTGCATAGTGCTTTGTTGGATCAACAGCATATTGCAAAATTGTTAGAAGGGCATACTTGAAATTCCCTGATGCTTCTCTTTTAATTGTCTGCAGCATGTTGAGCACGGTCATGAAGTGCCATAGGAAGAATATGGAAGTAAAAGTAGATAAATCACAACACAATGCAGATGAAACTATACCTTTCTCAGTTCCTTTCCAAACATTTTATGGTAAACAGAAGCAAGGGCAATCAAATGTGCGGAGCTTCTTTCAGTGAAAATCTGAATGAAAGTGCTCTCATCCATTCCAGATTTCTTCACCCCAATTTTGTTGATAGCTTTAGCATCATCCTCTACCAACACACTATCAATTTCTGGGCCATCGTACCGTGTTATTGCTATAAATGCGAGTAGCAACTATCAAGAGAAAAGAAGGGAGAGAATCAAACCACAATAAATTTTGAAAATTGAAATCCCAAAAAGGGTGTCTTTGAAGGAACTAGACGATACTTCATCTTCAACCTAATTAACCCACACACTTTACAGCCTATTTTTAAGACCAATCTCATGATTTCATTAACAGTGAAGCTTAAAGCCCTCAAGTCGTTTCAGACAACAGCAGATTCGAAAGAAATATATACAGCTTTCTTCTCGTTAATTGATGCTTTATCTGGACTTCTATTTCCTCATATATACTTTGCTGTCTGTTAATGACAACTATACCTAATCAGATAATTAAGTAGCCCTTTCAGGAGCCGCTCATAACCAATAAATTTAAAGATAGAACCTGATCAGAAGGTATAGTACTGGAGAATTTTATCAGGACAAAACAAACATCGAGCACGATATTTTCCAGGCCAACATTCAGGGAAGGTGCTCGTCAGAGCTATAAAAATCTTCTAATGCACGATTAGAGAGAGAAAGAGGGAGGACCTAACCTTTTTATGATCATCGGATGTGTGACACCCAATGTCATACTCAAGTCGCGTGCCAAAAGTAGGAGTGTAAACTTGCTTAATCTGTCGAATCTGGGATGAAGTGCGGGTACATATGATTTCAGTGGCAGCTTTGACATCAAAAATAGGTCCTGTCAAAGCCTGTCTCAATGTTGTAACATCCCGTTCTATAGGACTTTTCATCCATAATAAAACTGCTTTCTGAAAATTTAAAATATTACAGGATCAGGACCTCATTCAATAGAACTGGCTAGCTTTGCCAGGCCTTACGCACCTTGAGATGGCCATGAAAGAATAATCGCAAAACTGTGTGGATATAAATTAACTCCAAATTAAGTTTCTGTCCTAGCTAGACGTACGTACCTTGAGATGGCCATGAAGCTCATGAGCCAATTGTTTTTTGAGGTCATCAGAGAACAAGGTCTCGTATTCTTGTTGAATGCTATCACGTTGAGATGCATTTCTAAGTGCAAGAATATTGACAACAACGGCAGCATCACAGCCTAATCCTGATTTTAAAGATAATTAATAGAAGAGTCAATGCAATGCCATTAATTAATTTTTCTAACATTTTAGGTGGAGATTAGGAGGAGAGATTAACAAAGATCGATCAAGAAGCTACCTAGCTAGCTAGCTATATATATATGTCATGCAATAAAAAATGGGAAATTAATAAGAAATCAACAAAAAGTAAAGAAATATTACTACGTAGAGACCTTTGAAAGCACGGTTTAGTTGCTCGGCATCATCACGTGAAGATTTTTGCATTGAAGGTTTTGTGAAGGTTGACATCTCTCTTTTTCAAGAGCTTGTTCTTTGAATATCGAAACGATTGAGTAAACAATCTTTTTTTTGTGTGGAAGAAGAATGCTGTCAAAATATATATATATGGTAGAACAAAAGTCTGGTGAATAAGAATTTGAACGAAGAAATGAAGTTAGATCGCTTAATAAGAAGCAAATTAATAACTAGTCATTCCAGAAAAAAGAAGCCAGCCAGCTAATTCTTATCTGTCAACTAAATATTAAGGCAATTTAGGATTCTGGCATATATATCTACATTTAAATAACACAAAAGTATTCTTGGTTCACAAAAAAAAGGAAAATGTATTCCTCGGGGAGGCCTTGAAATGGCAAAGATTGGGCGGTAGCATTTCCACCTTCTGGGTACCTGGACCTGACCAAGGTTTTTTTTTTTTTTTTCAAATAAAATATAAATTTAATAAATCATTAACTAGCGTTTCACATCCATATCTTCAGCAACCAAATTCATTATAGACCACAAAAGTGATTGCCCTAATTTGTTTATTTTTTAATTTCAAAAAATTTTCTAAAAAAATTTAAAGACTTTTTATTTTTTTGTTTTAATTTTTTTTAGTGTTTTTATATTGTTTTGATGTGTTGATATTAAAAATAAAATTTTAAAAAAAATTATTATTTTAAAATAAAAAATACTTTTTACATGTTGACAATTCAAAAGTTCACTGGCCCCTGTTGAAATCTCATCCAGACGATGCCGGATGTAAGAAATTAATCTTGAGGGAGTTCTGTCATCAAGCATCTATACTGTTGTGATCCTGGCAAATTAATATAAAACTACTGAGACCATATATATATATATGTGGAGAATATATTTGCTTTTCAGATGACTGGACCCAGAGTCACCGTCATCTCTAAAATATACCCTAACATGCGTTCTATAATATTATTGCTTATTGCTCAACAACTATACAATCATATAGAATTGGCATGCATACGCCAAAAGACACCCATAATATCTTTTAACCCACTTGGGATTTTAAACTCTATTTTCCTGAATCATGTCTGTGATTATATTATATATCCAAAATAATAATGATGATAAAAAAAAAAGAACAAATAATATATCATGATGCCCACACCAGTTTATCCCTCGTGGACTGCTCTCTAGCTAGCTACTTGTTGTCATATATATGTTCTTTGTTTTACATTTTCAATCTTCTTTTCTTTAAAATTAGGTCTTAAATACATGGTTAATTAGATTAATTAGTGAATCAAATTTGATTCTTAGACTGCGCTAATCATTGGAGGTTGCTTCAGTATATTTTTCATGGAAAAAAATCTTCATAGTTGTAGACTAAACAGGCATTGGATCATTTATAATCCAACGAAAATGAAAGGATGACTAGGACAATATCTGATCTCTAATACAATCACATGGAGATCTGAGAACAAACAGCACTGTACACTCATCAGCAGATTCAGAGCAACTAACACAGAAGCTTCTAAATCCCTCTCTGTATTAGATAATATAATGTAAATCACGTACTTTATGTGGGTGTATACATACATTAATATATGTGTGGTTACTGATTGATGTATCTTTTTTTATAATTTGAAGCTTGATCTGCTCTTACATGGATATCGATCGGATAATGGCATCTCATATGTGGTCGTTATTTGATGATCAAACCTCTCTGAAAGGAAGAATTTTTGAAGCCCTTTTAATGTGCTTGAAACCTGAACTTCTGCAGTAAACATGGCCTTGACTGGTCTATGATCAGACAAGTTTGACTCACCTCTAGTGTAGAAATGTTGCTTTAGCCCCTCCCCGTGCCAAATAATCCGATCGCACCTATATTAAATAAGAATGGAAGGCAAAAACTCAACTTCATACGAGTTTTAGTTCCACCTCAGTATTTGTGAAACATTTATATAAATGAACTCTAAATCAGAAGATTAATTTGTTGATAATTAGTTCATTACCATGCAGGGGCACGCCACTTTCCACCTCTTTGGCCTTCAGCACATCCAAAATATACATTTGATTTCAGGCAATATTTGTAAGTGGGAGCAAATTTGATAAGTCCTTCATGCCAACCTTCAAATACTTGTCCATTTACGAGCCCCATCCTTAGCTTCATTAATTTCCGTGAAAACAAAAGATTTCAAGCCTTATATAACAACCTTTGATTTTTTTTAATGAAAATCGAAGAACTCTATCAGAGAATTAGAAAGGTAATACACAGCAGGTCATCAAGAGAATGGCACTATAGAAGCAAAAGCAGCAAAGATTGACTCTGAATATCTATACCTGATCATTGTCTAGCAATGCATTCCATTCTTTTCTATCCACCAATAATCGAGTTGTTGCTTCTGGTAGAGAAACTCTATAGTTCAAATCTCCAAGCAAAATTACCCGGCTGCGGAAATTCAATCAGGAAAATTTAGCTGACGCTCAAATATTACAATATTGATCCAATAAAGTAGCTTTTACAGTCTTAACGAAAAATCTTAACTTCATTAGGAAGTCAACTTTGCTCTAAGAAAAGGCTTAATTACACACGCGCACACACAAAATAAATAAATAGATGGTTAATTTACAAACGTATAAATCAACCCTCCGAGCGGTTTAGCTACCAACTATAGGGAGCCCACTTCCTTCCTTTCTTTCTTTCTTTGTTTTTTTTTTTTTTTCAAATACCGAAAAATTTAAAATTAATACAGTATACGGAGAGCAATTTACATGATATATAATTAAAAAGTGATTTTTATAATTCTTGAAGGCATGACAATTAAGCCCATGATGCCGACAAATTCAAAGTTGGAAGATGGCAATATTTTGACTCTTGTTTTATTTTATTTTAATTATTTTTATCACTGTCTCATTTTTTTGGTTAGTAGTGAGACCAACATCATTAATTATATAATTTTCCGAATAATTAAACATTGATTAAGAAGGTATAATATAAATTAACTATCAACATATGTATAACGAATTGGTTTGGACGGTTTCAAAAGTCTAAAACCTAATTCACGTACTCATGATCTAGAATATTTCGCGGCAAATCAAGCGAAGGGCGTCTATGGAAGCTTGTTCGAGAAAATATTTCGGCTACGTCAGAATTTCTAAGCTTTTCATCTCCCTCTCTACCTCCTGAAGCTAGATGACTGCACACAAAGCAGAAGCTTGTTTCATGTAACCGAAATCTAACCGACACAGATCCCTGCGAAGTCAAGTTTTAGAGAGGAAAACGAAATATAAGATGTTGCTCTAGAAAGTTGGGAATTGTAACACATGGTCAACTCTTGTAAGTATTGTTAATTGCCGAAATAATCAAATTAATGGGATCCTGTGTGATTTAGCTGATTAATGATAGATGTTGGCATTAAATTACCTCAGTTAAAACCCAGTTAGAGAAGAAAATAATTGAAGAAAATAAACATGATTAAGATGTCTAAATAGTACCTTGTTTCCTAGGCCCATGATGCCACAGCCTACACAAGAAACACTAGGATGCCGGACGTAAGGACGGAGATCACTTCGAATCCAAACTGATATTAATATCCCGACCATTTGTTTACAAATGACACACCGGAAGTCTTCAGGAATGCTGCTTTCGAATACTGCCTTTTCATCTTCGTTGAAAGAGGTTTTTTGTGTTCTTATACCCAGCTGCTTGTGGTTGTATTTCTGTTTTTCTAGGCAATACTGAATCTTCTTGTTCAATGCTTCTCTAATCAATGAATTCCATTTCATTGAGATCTTACTATTTTCAGAACCTAAAACATTTGATGCTCTTAGAGGCACAATCTCTTGAAACCTGATAATTAAAAAAAAAAAAAAAACTAACTTAAGAAGAATATTATATATTAATGGAAACTACAGATTTGCTAAACTTCCTTGTCAAAACTCACACTACTTACCCAAAAACGTATATGTCGCAAATATTATTGGGAGTATCTAGCCAATCGGAAATATCCAAATCTTCCTGTGGTGCAATCCCGCCAACATTCCATGTGCTGACGAAAACACTTAATTTACAATCAAAGAAAAAAAAGGGTATATAAGATTTAAGGATCAAATTAACTTTATATATATATTAATTAGAAAATGATAGAGATTATAAGATGTTTGCTTAGTTAATTACTTGTAGTCGTGGAAGTTGTCCTTGCGCTGATTGCGGATGGTGTTATCGCTCAACGATGGTTGGCCTAAGCTTGAAATATCCAGCAAGCTACAGGTTCTTGCGTCAACTGGAAAATCTGCCACAAAGTTGTTGTTGCTCAATCTATTTCCAAGGATCTTGTTAACTACTAATCTTGGCCACATGACCTGAAAACGTAAAGAGCTAATTAAATAAATAAGTACACGAATGAAAACACACACGACGATTGTTTTTAGCGTAGGAAGACTACAATGGCGAAGGAGGGGTACAGAACTATCGTACTATCGTAATAAGCTGATGTTTGTGAGGGCTCACTTCTGGGTTTTCTGCCGCAGCGCATAGAGAGGAGGGGGGGTGAAGAGAAGGAGAAGAGCGTCAGAAAGGGTTTGGATAGACAAGGCCAAAAGAGATAAAAAGAAAGTGCAGAGAGATAAATCAGCTGAGGGATGAAGAGAGAGACCTCTGCAAGTTGGCTAGGAAGCAGCAATTCCTCTGACGTGAGTCGTGATGCGCCTGGCTTCAATTTTGTTTGCTTAATTACTTTGATAACTTGATTTCCTCAATTAACAATCATGTAATTCAGAAAGAGAGAGACGGAAACAGAGAGAGAGAGGAAAACATTGGTCTTCTTGCAGGGATTAAATTTCCAGTTTAATGGGTTGATTTTGATTTGAAAGATATCTTAAGTTTTCTCACGGATTAGTTAAAGAACCTAAGGTGGTGCAAGTGGGTGTGGGTCCATGAACAAAAATACTTAAAATTTTATGAATAATTACTGTAAACTTTTGATGACATGGCAATTGGGATATTGTCAATTGAATACTATTTGTCGGACCAATTTGTATTTTAAAATAACTTTCCAGGTTATCATAGCCACGTTAGCAACATGGTTCCAACTTGGAGAGGCATGTTTGTTCTCTTGGCCAATAGGATGATCCCTGAACGACCGCATGATAAGGCTGTTTAGTATTATGTTTTAAATAATATTTTATAAAAAATTTAAAAGATTTATTTGAAATTAGTTTTTTAATATTTTTTATATTTTGATGTACTGATATTAAAAATAATTTTTTTAAAAAAAAAATATTATTTTGATATATTTCTGAGTAAAAAACAATTGTTATCACATTTTCAAATACCTCTTAAAAGGAGCATCGATAAAAAAAAACTAAAGAGAATTATAAAGTTACTCTTATTGACGTTTCAAACTCATGACCCGAGTCATTAGACTCGAAGTTCCCGGCCTAGAAAATCATTAAGTTCAATTCCCGATCAATCAAATATTGAAAGATAAAATTAAAAAAATCAATTACATTAAATGATTATTAAAAATAATAATTAAAAAAATAAGAATCGAAGTTAAAATACAAAATAAATTCTATATTTAATTAAAGAATATGTTTTAAAAAAATAATCAATTCAGTAAAAGGACAAAAAAAATTTAAAAGAGTAAGTCTCAAAATTGACATAAGAATTAAATAAAAAAAATGTTAATTAAATTATTCGAATAAATAGTACCAATGGATTTGAAGCTACTGTGATTTTTCAAGAAAATCTAAACAAATTTTAAATTAAACAAATTTCCTCCTAATGCTACCAAAAATAATAAGAATTAAACACCCAAAAAGAAAAGGTAACATTTGTATCAATACACTCACTCATTGTTATAATTTCAATATAAAATTATTATATGAGTCTTGCACAACATTTTAAATTTATAAGTTAAGATCATTTTTTAAATTTGTCTTAAAATCTTATTAACCAAACGATTATAAATTATAATTTCATCATCTCTATATATTTTTTTAATTTAACTCTTAAAATTTAATACAAAATGGTGATGGGTATAGAAGTTTCAAATCTAAAAAAACTTTTACTTAAATAAATGTATTTGATAATTACTAAGAAATTATTCTTAAAATCTCATTCAACAACTTGAATTTTAAATTAAAATGATTTTCCTCATAAAAATAAATGTGAATTGATATTTAGAAAAAGCCTTGTGCACACACAGTATATATAAAAATTTAGGAGAAAGGTTCGAAAAGGCTTTATGTACACACAGAACATACAAAATTATGGAGAAAGATTCATTCGGATGTTTGCAACTTCCACTGGAGCAATGTCGTAAGATTAAAAATCATTGCAAAACGATATTGGAAAACGTTTTATGTGATGGGTAAAACATTACAAATTAAAACTATGGAGAAAGGTTCACTCGGATGCTTGCAGCATCGAGTAAAATCGACTGATACTTCATTTTGCATGAGAACACGTGAGAGTGTCTTTTGGGGTTTGATGTTGTAGGGCTGAACCAGTTTCAGTAGTGATTGCACTATGTCTCAGGTGACCTAGGGAGTAGAAAATAATTAGAGACCCGGTCTGAAGATCAAGCAGAAAACCTCCGAGGTGTAATCAAGCTATATATATGTGTGTGTGTGTGTGTGTGTTTGCTAGGTGAACGATTAAACGAAAACAAAAAAGTGATGTTAGAGACCAGAGAGAACATTAGATTAGTGTCGGGCCTGATCATACTTTTTATAATGTAAAAAATAATATTCAGACTATGATAAGGTTTTTTTTAAAAAAAAAAAGTCAGGTTATTAACTTGTTTTAATAATATGATAAAAAATATATATAATTAATAACTAACCTCCCGAGGCTTTTTATATTAGTACATAATGCACCGAGTCTCTTAACGTTCTTTTTTTTCATTGAATTTACAATTCCAGTTATTAATACTAGGGCATGGCTAGTGTCTGCTCATTGCTTTCATGGTTTAACCCCTGAAGTGTTTTTCAAGGAACTTATATGGACTATGATTAACCAAAGTGCTTTTTACACTAAATTTGAGAGTTCAAGAATCAGTTTCTGTCCTGTTTCCTGGAGCATGGGGGTTTTCTACATAAATGATGTTTCAGAACTTGAGTGGCTAAGCTTTTTAATTCTGATTTTGCATCTTATACGTACCTTTAGTTATGCTTCTTTAATATTTTACCTGGCATATGATTTAACACAGTACGTATAGGATGGTGACAACAACAATAGTCGTTTGATTTCAGGTTCTGGTAACCCTCTCCTCTCTTTTTTTGTATCTTTCTTTTGTTCTTTTTGCTAATTAAGTAGTTTAGGATTTAAGCGATGGGTGAAAACTAGGTCTTTTTTTCTAGTGTCTGAACTCTGCTTGCACGTTTTTCTTGGGACCCCAACTTATCAAGGAACATTTATGGACTGCAATTTATTTGGAGTGTTTGATTCATTACTCACTCCTTTCCTTTTTCTACCTGTATCTTTCTGTCTTGCTTTAGAATTTTGAGTGCTTAGTCCAAGATACCAATCGTGTATCTTTCCAGAAGCATGAATGTGAACAGTTGTCTTTATTACATGACGTTTTGGAAGCCACGGTCTGTATTTGTTTGTTACAGAGTTTCTACTTCTCTAATGGAGGTAGGGTTTGACCTTTTGATTCTGTTTGTTTGTGGCTCCCAGGCCTCTATAGTTTTTGAATGGAAAATAGAATGTGTTTCTCAAGTGCTCAAGGAATTAATTAACTATTGGCCTTGCTTGTGCTGCGTCCTTTTATTTTCACTCTGTGCAGATGTTCTGTAGCTGATCACTTGACTACAGTAACGGAAAAAGCATCTTTAACCTTGATTTTGCATTTGGATCAAGGATTTTGCATGTTTTTCCAGGATTAGTTGGTTTTCAACTAACATGTAAGACTAGGATTACCCTGGGAGTGTTTAATGCATTGCCTACTCTTCAATTTCAATGCTTGTTATATTTTTTCAGTGTGGAAATAGGAAACACTACTGGGGAGCTTATTCTAAGCTTCGGTTTTCAGGATCACGGACACTTCCAGGAGTCTATCAACTGCTTTAAGGAAGCGTGCTGAAGTTCTCCTGAGGCTTTGGCAGTGGTTTATTGTTCCCTTCTGCCAGCTTCATAATTACTAACCTCGTCAATACGGCTGTTTGGTTTGCTCTTTTTATCTCCATGTGCTTTTCAACTTCTAACAGCTCTTACACAATTGCTTGTCTTGTTTTAATTTGTGCAGATACTTATCTAGATGATTATGTTTTCAACAAGATTACATCAATTGTTTCCTAGCTGGCTTTTTTATTTGCCTTCTGGTTTGAGATCAAGACAGGTGTTTCTTTACTTTTCTATTTCATTCTAGTCAAGAAGAATAATTTCCTAAATTATAACTATTTTTTGAGCTCAAGTGAATTTATAAGTGAAGCATCTATTTTTTTTCTTCTCGTCTTCATAATGTTGTAAATATGCATTGGTATCGTGTTGGCATTCCCATTCAAGAGTTTTCTTGAATTGAGTTTGTTATTCGATCTCGAACTTCCTTGAAACCTTGATTTTTGATAGGTGACTTTAGAGTCCTTGATGCTTGGTGATGCTTTAGGATCCTAAATGAGCTTTCTTTTCAAGCTTATACTCTTCCCTACGAAACAGTTTATCATTCTTCTTTGGTGATTGTGGTTGACTGATCAGCTTCTTATTGGGATACTGGCAAGTACTTGTAGGAAAGCCTTCGAAGGATTTCTTGTTCTTTTCGTTTATGTTTCTTGGTGCTTGAGTTTTGTGAGAACAGATGAACACAGAATGAAGCATGTGTGGTATGTAACAGCTGGGTGTTATGTAACAGCTGGTCTGGCCCTTTTCCTCTTCCATAAATTGTTTGGATACAGCATGATTCTTTCTTTGGTGATATTTGGGATCAGTTAATGGAGGTGCAGTCTCAGACATTCTTGCGAAGTGTTTTTTTTGTTGCTCCATTCCGTGCTAGAAGTACTTGGTTCTTTGAATACTTGCTGGCTCAAGATATTTGATCCATGTAACATCCTTTGCTTTATGAACTCTTTTCATGGTTTTGAAATTTGTATCAGTTTCCTATTGTTTTTCTGGGACTGAACGCTTCTAGAAGGCTAATTCTTATGTCCTTTTGCGTTCATATAAATTGCTGGTGTTTGCTCGACTGGTGGATTTTTTTATGGATACCTTTTCCATATGTTATGTGCTGTGTAGCTTTGCTATGTCTTTTTCAGGGATTTGTATGATCCAATGTGATGTGAACCAATCTGTTTCTTCAAACGGATAACTGTTTGTATATAGCCTAAGTGTGTTTTTCTTTGTTTCCTAGAGTTCATGGAAGTTGCAAAATATGGGGAACTTGTGAACTTTGAGGTGTGTTTGGATATTATGGATCTTATTTAAGGGAAGGGAGATATTGACATCGGTTCTTCACAGCTTTCCTCGCTCCCTCACTGCCACCATCTTGGCTACATTTTCCTATCTTGTTCTCATTTCTTATTTTTGGTTAGTAGATTTATGCTCTTTTTCAATCTGGCTAGATGTAGCAGATTTTGATCCCTTGCAGGTAGCATCATATCTAATCACAGTTCCTAAACAGAGATGGAAGTTTCCTGTGCTTTCATGGGGTAAGATTTCATTCAGAGATGCGTTATCATTCTTTTTGACAATTTATTGGAAGTGTTTTGTGAATTGGTCCTTGGACAGATCCAGATAATGAAATCATCATAATTATTTTTGGGGTAAGACCAGGGCGCGTGGTCTTTTTCCTTTTCTTTTCACTCTTTAATCCCATAAATGTGGTTAACACATGACAATGAAGTTTGCCCACTTCCATTTTCAGTAGTTGACTAGAGAACGTGGGGTCATATCTACCATTGTGTTTGTTTTTTTAGATTAATTTCATCCTTTCTTCTTCTCAATTTTTCAAGAGTAATCAAGCATCTTTCATTTGCTCATGCAGATATCTTTTAGGATTCTAGGTCTGGGATGCTTAAATTTTGACACTTCATTAGTAAAATGATTCCTTGCATGTAGAATCATCCAAAATGGTAAAACTTGTTAAAAAGGGTGAACCATTCTGTGTGATATGGATATTAGATATTAGAGTCTTCGAAGATAAAACTTTCGACTATTACCCAAAAAAGAGTCCTTGAATAAGAGAAACCGAGGAACTGTCAGAAAAATCTAATGGTCTTGCTGTCCCAAGTCCTGATGTAGAGTTTTGGAAGAGGAAGGTGATAAAGGTAATAACGCCAACAAGCAGGGAGGGTACCATGCATGGATGACTGCAACCTTGGGACTCCTATTTATAAATACTTGATAAAATGACTCCCTGCTCTTTTCAGAATGTAGATGAGCCAGCCTCGCACCTTAAACTGGGATGCCTAGGCATGCTGTAAGTAATCACATGGTGATGCTCAATTCCATAGATTTAAGATTTTCCATAAAGCGGGTGCCTGGGAACACATGATCAATGGTGATGCTCCTGCAGGTTCTTCCAGTTCCATAAGTAGAAATGGTCTAGACTCGGAATTAGGTTGCCAGAATAAGTAGGTGGCTCCAACTTTATGAGTTGTGATGCTCCTTCTGGTTCTTCCTGTTCCATAAGTAGAAATGCTCTAGACTCAGAATTATTGCCAGAACAAGGTAGGTAGCACTGTGATTTAGGTACCATATGTTTGTTTTGGATCAGATAATATAGGTGCCGCCTCCTATCAGTACATTACTGCATCCGTGCTTCGGCATGAAATTTAGTGATTCCAAACCAGAGCCTCTTAAGTTAGGCAGGCCCATTTTCTTGTTCGGCCTTAACAGCAGATGATATATATCATCATGTACTATCTTGACATTTCATTCATTGAACCTCATTGCCCGAATCTTTTGTGACAATTGCAAACCAAGTTTCAAGAGATTGATATCCTCCTACCCTATTAATTGGGCGCTTGGTCGTCATCAACCCTATCATCTTTAATTCTCAGCCAACAAAGATTGACTGCTGACCACCGGCTGTATAGCATCAATTTAGTGGTCCAGAGTGCAATCTGTTCATGATCCACACGGAATCATTGCTGACACATAATATTACTATTTAGAAGGTAATTTGATACTTTAAGTAGCAACAACCGTGTGCCATGCCTTAACTTTTCTTTCTCCAATCTCTATCTTGGATTCTTCCATTTGGTGTACTAGAAAGATGTATCCACAATATTCCAAGTTATGAATCCTCCTCCAGGTTTCTTTCCTTCGAATTGACCTCTCTCTCGTCAGCTGGATGTTAAATGCCGAAGTTTATACAAACACCCCCATTATTGCCCTGCAAGCCTGTAGTGAACTGGTATCCATTCATGTCAAACTTCATATAATTTGCTCGTCAAAATAAGAAAGTTTGATTCAATTCATATATATAATCAGGTGATTCATATGGTAAATGAGGCTACATTAGATTCAACTCATGAGACTTGAGTTTCTTCTGACTCCTAAGTCGTTTGTTTTAACTAATTCTCTCCCTACTAAGCATGGCTTCGATTTGATTTTAAACTGAGTTTGGTGACTTGAAGTGATGACACCATATAACCATATGATTTAAGATCCGTACCGCTAGTTCTTGAACTCTTCCTGCATTGTATCTGTCACATTAAAAAGAACTAGAACTATTTATTTAGATTTGAAAGATAACATTGATGTTTAGATCGTATATTTGTTAGGTCACCAATCAGTCGTGTTTGAGAGAAAAACTTGTCCAGAAGTGAAGTTCATAAGAAGAGCGATTGCTGTCACTTGTAACCCTTTTTTTCCTCCAGCGATTTCAATTATGTTTCCGATGATCGTGAAGTATAATTCTTCTTTTTTTACTATTCTGGATATTGAGCAGAGTATTGCGCTTGGAACTGTTTCTTAAGTTCAACTCACTCTAGGAGAAGTGACCAAGATTATCGATAGAACATATTAGTAGTCATTCCTTCAATGGTCCCACTTATTCACACTAGTCAGCTCTATGCTAACATATGGTTCTGATTACAGAGTTAGGTAAGGATTTGGCTGTTCATGTTGAGATGCCACCTACACCACAGAAGCTAACCATGATCCAAAAACTGCTTTTGAAGAACACAACCTACCTACTGTATAAGTGCAAAATATATATATAATTTTATTCCTTTTACATTATGTTTTTTTAATGTGTTTTGAACTTATTAAAAGTTATTTTATGAGTTTAATGTACCTAAGAGACTTTATGAATTAATTTCTAAAAAATAAAAAAATTTACATTTTATGTTTCGGACTTTGATTCTTGTGATAGGTTTTTTACCAAGTTAGAGTCTCGGAATATAAACATGAGCTTGATCTGAGTTGAAGTGCATATATCAAGCTTTTTGATAAGGTATTATAAGTAGAGATTTGAGTTCATTTGGACCTCTGAATGGACCTGCAAAAATCAGGTTGGAATTTAACTTGCAACAGAATTCTTTATTTTCAAACTTAACATTCAAATGAGTATATCGAAATCAGGGGATTTAAAAGCCCAAATTCATCTACACATTCAGGGCTACAACTTGTATGAAGGTCTCCAGGTTAGACATAATCATTTTCAAGATGAAAATCCTAATGTAAGATGAAGGACGAGTTCCATCTTCTGATCTAATAGGAAACTAACAATTTAAAAATCTTATCGTTAAGAAGAGATCTGATGGGAAACTAATAATTTGCAAAATAATTAACTTGATTGCTGCAATTTTCACTTTAATTTGTTAGGAAGAAATAAGTTAAGTTAAATTATTCAAGGTTTTGAACGGTTGCTTGGAATAAATTTAATAGACTTGCTCCTATGGCTATTGTCAAGTGAATGAGAATTGTTTTCCAATATTAAATTTGTTTGATGGTAAGAAATTAATTAGAAAGTTTTGTTTAACTAATCTACTCATAATCTCTTTGATCTCTTTTAACTTTAAGGAATGTCAAATTTATTTACTTGACTTGCAAGGATATTAATTTTACTTCGATGATTAACAGATTTATAAGAATGAATGTCTAAACCTTTAAACTGAGTTAACGACATATCAATTTATCATTTTTATTTTTAAAATCTCGTTTCTTTAATTTTTAATTTAAATCACCTCTTGTCCTTTTTTAATTCAGTATCTTGAAGAAAAATTAAACAAAATTTCTTCTAGATCTAACCTAATTTTCACAATCATATCATAAAATTATATTATTTGTGATAGTGAAACCAGAGTTCGACGACGGATCACTACTGTTTCGGGTGGTGGGGGGTGAAAATAAGAGGACCCACATGTGTGAATATCATGGATATTGAGTGGGTATGGACTTGTATGATTATGGTTGGTGATAATGGTAGGAATAAACAGGGATGCCCTCAACAGGCTGTCTGAGAGTCTGACCTTGGATGTGTTCTTCTTTAAGACTTTAATTATATCGAAAGAGAAGAAACATCATATTTGACAATTTGATGAGGATGGTCATAATCTCTAGTTGGACCCCTCCCAGCACCCATTTTCAGTTATCTTGCTTTCAAGGAAGGTTGATGCTATTCCTTGCATCGCCACCTACTATAATATCAAGCTGCTGGGTCCTTCCTGTATAACCACTTTATAATAATTGTGGATCTCTGCTCTGCGCTCTTCTGTTACTTCAATCATAGTAATATTTTCCCTGCTCCCAACCCTCTATGCTAGGTCTTTGCACAGTTTCTGATTAAACTCGCTTTTTTTTCCTCTTTTTTTTGCCAATTCTTATACCACCTACCCTTTACTCTTGTATTTCAATGCATTTAAGAAATAAAATTATACGGAACCTTAATGATCCCATGGATCAACCTCTAATGAAGTCTCCAGGTTCCGTCGGCATGACCTAGAATCTCTGTCGTAGGTTGAAAGTACACTAACTTAAATGATCTAATTTCAAACCATTCCCATGGGGTTTTGTTATCTCCAAGTATCCTTCTATGTGTACACATAGGAAGACGAATGATTAACTAGACAAGGATGAATGATTTGGTTTGGATGGGCAAAGCATGTCATAGTCAGGTTAGATAAACTAACTCTATTCAAACTTCGATGTTAATAAAGTTTGGCCGAGCTGGATTATGGTCATGAGCCTAATCAAGCCTGTGTTTTGCTAGATCTCCTCTAGATTTTCCCCTAGATCATGATCATCTGTGATCAGTCAAGTGGTTATTACTAGATTGAGTAGATGCCTTTAAGGACATTGGATGGGCTCTGCCTTTTCCTTTTCCTTTTCCTTTTCCTTTTCTTTTTCTTTTCTGAACAATTCTTGTCCATCCCTCTCATGTCAAGTACCAAGAAAAGAAGTACCGTCTTTTATTTTAGCCCGCACGTGTTGGAACTCCTGTTCCTGCTAGCATAGTTATTACAAGATCAACTTTACCATCTTGGACCTCGAGGGTTTTAAATCCTTTTAAAATACTCAACAGTTTCTTTCATTTATTTATTTTTAATTTAAAATGTTATTGTTTTATTTTTTTATAAATAAAATGATTTAACATAAAACTTAATTCCAACGAAGTTTTGATTTCTCAAGTCATTAAGTTGATTTGCAGACTAGTGCCTATTATCAATCATCAACAAGGCAAAATAATAACTAGTGGTTTAACATTTGTTCTTTTTAAATAAGATTTTAAATTTAAATCTTATATATAAAGTATATCATCTTTGAAAGAGTTTTGCTTCTTAATAAATGAACCAACTCAACCAGATTAGTTAGGTCCAATACGCTTCTAAAGGTTTAGATAATAAAAATAAAAACAAAACAAGGCATAAAATGTAGACGTTATTAATGTGATTTGCGGATGCTAAGCATTAATTGATGGAATTTTGTTGACAGATACAGTGAAGCTTGTAACCTCGTGCTAAGAAGAGGATATTGCAGAATTGGTAATGGACATTCTTGAGCATGTGTTCGAGCCTTCATAATCGGTATATCGAAGGGGTATACGATAGCGTGACTGTTTGTCGGTGATTCAATGGTAGGGCCGTTTTGCAAAGTGTACATTATTTGATAACAAGAGAGGGACTGGGGAGTGTATTTTTTAGGTAAAGTGGAACATAATTAAATAATAAATTTTTGGAAAAGATGATTGGACCTTGATGTTTAATTCGAGAATTTACTTTCGGAATCATTTTTCATTGGATCTGCGGGGGTCTACCACACGGCCAGCTGATATCATTTCAAAAGGAAAATAACACTTAAACTTTTTTACCCTTTCTTTTTAATACGTGGGTTCCATTGGAGAAACAAAGGTGAAATGTAAAGATGATATGCTTTTTTATTTCAGCTTCGCGAGCCAGTTTTTTTTTTTCTTTTTCTCCCTCGTGTCACGTATATGATTAGGTCTGTATCTCCACTACAACCTGCGAAGAAGAGTAGAGAATGTTGCCACGAGAATCACAATGTTGTCTTGATAGAACTATTAAACAAGTAGAGCAAAATTCAAGAGCTGGGAGAATGGGCATGTGCCCAAGCTAAAGCTAATCTCTTGTCTTTTTGTTACTAAGAACTATGATGGATAAATATTATGATAGTACGCACGCACAACTTTTTTTTAAAGAATGTTTTTCCACTCCCTTTTCCTAACCATAAATAACGGTAGTTTTTACATGTATAGATTAGCGTTGAGACTTGATAGGTTGAAAACTGGCCTGGTAGTTATGTTCATGGACTGGTAGGATTTTCGTGGATTATTTCTTCTCGCATAAGAGGAGAAAAAGGAAAGAAAAGAAGTCCGACACGCACAATATATAAAAAGGAAAATATAAAGATTGGAAGGCAAGGATACCTCGCCGGCATCTACGCTTTCATATACTAAGGCCCGCCACCCTGTTTCAAAAACAAAAACAAGAAGAAGAAGGCCAGCCAGGGTTGCCAAAAGTTCAAAACCAGAAAAGGTAAAGATGCCAAAACATTAATAAACTGCGGGTGAGAATTATCTTTGGCGATATTTTTAATATTCAAAAATCAAAACATCACCCTGTGTGGATGCATGGGCAGGAGCATCCAAGGTCCATCTACCTGAAATTAATATTACTAGATCTTCTTGACAATCCAAAAGGAAATGTATTGGGAGTTTGTCCTATACAAAATGTGCTTAGTACCCTGTACAAGAATTGAATGGATCAAACTAAACCAGGTTGGACCAAATTGGACTTGGATATGATAAAACAAATGAAATATTCTATCTACTGTTGGGTGCCCTTTTTGGTTTGGTTGGTGTGAACAACTCTTTTATTAATTTTGTTTTTGTATTCCGTGGGTATGGGTTAATCACAGCAACAATTCTTTGTAAATTATAAAAATAATTAATCTCTTTATTAATTCTAAAAAACGTTCTTTCTATTTCACAACTAAAAATAGTTAATTTATGTTAGAATGATTTCGTTTATATTATTTCATTAATTTTCATAGATAAAATAACTCATTTTTCTATGTTTATTGAATTATTTATTTTATTCTGTAAGACTCATAAATAAGCATAATCAATTATGTCCAATGCATAATAAATACAGTACTTAATTATTTATTTTTCATATCTCATAAATAAAAATATTAATTAATTTTTACCACGGTATCATAGACAAAAACTAATTTATTTTTTTATAGTTACTTTTATTATTTCAATAAAACAAATTTATTTTATTTTTTCAATGATAAAATTGTGATGGATTTGGTGCGTCAAAAACTACATGAAACAGGTAAAAAAAAAAAACTAAATTTTCATTTACTCCGTGCTTGTCCGGTGAACTTCTGATGTAGGTGGATGTCCATTACTGACCAGGCAGAGCATGTAAACGTTGAGTTCATTAATAAAAGCTGGCAACGATTTTAAAGGCAGGAATATTCAAGTCTCCAAACATACTCGATATTTAATGATAATATATGCAGGTTGTTAGCTAGCCGTGTCTATTTTACATCATAATATGACATGAGACATGCGACAAAATTTAATTGTCTTAAAAAACTATGTCGATCAAGTTTAACGACCAGAAACATTTTTATCTGATCACAAATCCTGATTTTTATTGGACTTTTCTAGTACATGAACCAATACACGCATAAACAGGGAATATAATAACTTAATCTGTGGTCGTAATCTGATGCTTGCTTGTCATTTAAATTCAATAATCCATCATTTAACACTTTAATTAAGCTTTAAACAAAAACCACTGTCAAGTTTGTTCTAAGGGTTATGGCTGATTATGCGGCCTACCTTTTCAAAATAATCAACACCACATTATTGCAGAAATGGTACTACTTATCTTCCCCACCCAGCGACTCCACTTGTTCTTTTTCTTTATGGAAAAGATTGGTACAATTGAGGTTTTCTGCGTGGACAACGCACCTGCAACACAGAAGTTATTGTCTAGCTTGTCTCGTCTTTCTATCTCTTTATCCATTACTACAGTTGGGTTGTTTAAGCCTGGGATCCTTGTCCAAACTCCGGGTAATTAGGGAAAATCACTGAGGAAAGATAGAAGAGTATTAATTTAATGTACCAACAGTTCATATATTTTACAAGACGAGATGTATGGCTGACTGCAAGAAGAACAACGATAAGAATGTGTTAACCATAATAAAAAAAAAAAAAAAAAAAGTGTTAGCTAAAACCTCTTTGTAAGATTCTTTGTTGGAAGAGTTTTTTTATTGAAGAATTATTATAAAACTATTATTGAAATGTTTAAGGTTTTGAATAGTAATATAGATCGATAGCATCTTCTCTCCTTTTTTTTTTTTAATTGATATTGAAAAATCATTGGGTCCGTCATCTTCCTTTTTTTTTTCCATAGCCAGCTATACTTCCTCTTATCTCTGCCCTGCTTCTTGCTAATCTTTAAACAACCTTGTTTGTAATTACCAAAAACACCATGTCCTCCGATGCAATATTATAGTGGTATTTTCTTCGTACCATTCTTGAATTGATGAAGAATAATATTAAATAATTTTTTTAATTTAAAAATTTAAGTGGTTAGTTGAGTTTTTAGTATATAATTTATATAATTTTCTGATATATTTTTTATTTGTATAAACTTACATTATCTTGTATTTATTTTTTTATTAAATAGAATAAAAATAATGAAATCTAAACTCATAATCACTTGAAGAATAAAATTTTCATATTATAATTTTAATTCAAAAACTTAAACAGCTAATAAGATTTAATATATAATTTTCTAACAAAAAAAACCATCATTTTCTCGGGAAAGAGGATTTATTTTCGATGATCCATAAGAATTATATGGGATTTTGTATAGCTTCTTTTATTTTGTTTAATATTTATCCAAATATATTATGGATGGATATTATAACCTACTCCGCCAGTCGAATTATTATCACCTCAATAATTATATCGATTAAGATAATCGTATTTTTGCTGGTAGATCATATGTCAATTATTTGCATGATTGTCAAGTATATGTGCTTGTGACGGATGTCATATGGTTGTTATACTAGCTAGTTGGAATATAGATCATATGTCAAAAAGGATATGTATTTATTATTATAATTATAATTTTTTAGGAACACAGCTATTATAAAAAATCACAACTCTACCCATAAATAGTCACCATTATGACTTTTCGCTGAACATGTACAGGAGGCTATGTATTTTAATCATACCTTTCAAGTTAATAATGTTCAAATATAATATATTTTTACCTTTTTTTATTGTATTAAAGGGTATAAATTATATCTCTTCTTTTTTTCAGAGTTTTTCTATGAACAGTCGCATCTCTTATATAAAAAGTAATGTAATTTTTTCTTTTATCAAATTCATAGATTTTAAGGATTGTGGGAATTGTCAGGTATCTCAATTCCACCTAATAATAGTCAATACTGTAACTTTTCATCATATACATACTTGGAAAATTTATGTCCTTTAATCGCATCCTTTAGATTTATATTATTTATAAATCATAATTTTATCTCTCTTTTTTTCCTTGAAGAATCGCATCTTATTATACAACAAATGTTAT
>Ga0307515_10006891_pt1 | contig 22576 bp, 10 predicted proteins | sample 17_EM_MG_FD_194513 | JGI IMG/M metagenome (GOLD analysis project Ga0307515, IMG submission 194513) | Populus trichocarpa ectomycorrhiza microbial communities from riparian zone in the Pacific Northwest, United States - 17_EM | ecosystem: Host-associated > Plants > Roots > Unclassified | place...
AGGATAAAAAAAACAAAAGAAATAGATCACGTTTAACCTAGTCAACCTGCTAAATCTGCGACTCGAGTTATTGACTCTAGTAGGTCATTTTTTTTATTTTTTGATATGATAAAAAAAAATACAAAATTAATTTATCATTAACTTAATACTGAATGATAAATTAAAAAAAAAGCTACATTAAAAGATGAAATTAGAAAGAAAAAAAAAACAAAAACCCGGACATGAGAGCCTGGGTGGCCGAGCACGGCTAGGCCTGTTTCAAGATCAGGTGAGTTCTTTTTTAAAAATAAAACTTATAGATAACACCTCAAAGTTAATAATATGCCTCCCAGTCTTGATCCTGCGACCTCATCGTTACACACCCTCCTTCACTCCTCTTATACTTAAGCGGATGATGAGCTAATAAATTCACAACATCTTTAGTAAATTGTTGCAATTGATATAAATTAAAGGATAGTTTCGTCTTGTCTGTGATGACTTTTACTATCATTTGAGTGAAATAATGATACTAGAAAACTTTTAGGTGGAGTTTGCCTGGTAGGTGGAGCTCACCCAGTAAATAAAGCTCGTCTGATATGTGAGACTCACCTAAATAGCTGGAATTCACTTTTTGTATATTATCAAAGCTTTCAAGTTTCAGTGACATTTTTTTGACGTGTACAAGCCACCACACAAATTATAGTCGTCGTCTTGGGGCATGGTCGTGGAGCGTAGTTGTGGATATAGTCGTAAACATAGATGTAGACGTAGTTATTGATATAACTACCATTGTGTTGTCAACCATGAAAAAAGTTTTTAAGAAATAGAAATGAATTGGTTTTTTGTTCAGGTTTTCATAAACAGCGTCCATGATGAGGTCCTAAAAAATTTAAGCAACTTAGCTGCTTAGATGCAAAACTTATATGTTGGATAATCGATTAATTTCATGGTTCTAACAATTTGATTCATTCTCCCTATCCAAGATGACTTGTAGTTCGTGCCTTGTAGGTCAATGTGACCAGTACCTGCAAAAGGTCCATTTTTATAGATTTAGAGACTCTCAAATGCTTAACTAAGTATCTTTTTAGAGAGAGAAAGTGTAAAAATATTCTAGAGAAATAGACTCTGAAAATATGTATGCAATAGAGAATAAAGATTGTGAACATGAAGATTGAAGGATTCGTGAGGTATTTATAGCTAATGAGTCTTTTATTTTATATAGAGAAGAGAGGTTGGAGAATTATTTCTTTCCTATGATATTTTGAGATGTATTTTACTTAAAATAATATGTATTAGATCAATATAAAATATTGAAAGATCCACACGGAGGTTTAAAAAAATTGCCAATGGCTCATGCAGTTTGCTTAAGCCTATTAGGGGCAATGCATAATGCCTAAAGGAGTCGATAAAAGTTGAGTTAATTTTGTAAAGGTTGGTTTGCTTTTATGGATTGCTCAAAGTTATTCCTCTCTTGCAAGTATCGTTGTCTTTATATTGCACCTACCTTTAATAAGTTTGATATTAATTTATGGTCAGAGACAACTATCCGACGTACGATGCACACGAATAGAGAAATATGCGATATACCACTGCACTTGTATCCACCATTCATGCTTGGAATTTTTTCTTTTTTCTTCTTATTAATATTTTAATTTATTTTTGCTAAATTTTTATTTGTCCAGGCCCCACACACACACACACCAAACATAAATCTAATTTACCAACCTAGGCACATTTCTTTTTAATCAGGGCAATATTGTCCTGGACATAAATTACGGTGGTCTTGTACAAAAGTTACGAATTTACTATCATCTTTACAGCAATAGAGAGTTCGTCACCATAACATGAGACAAATGGAACTTGAGATCAATTTGTCGTAACTTCTCAACGCACTAGTAGCTTTAAGGACAAAGAGGAAGATCTATGTATGTATTAAGACCCCTACTTACTTATCTAAACATATCTATCGAGATTGACCTTATACTATTATTATTATTATTATTATTATTATTTATTTGATATTAATGTTTATAAAAAAAACTAATTAAACCCAAGAATTTAAATTATTAGATAAATTTCAATAAATAATTCATATAATTTTCTAACATGTTTCCTCAAATGAATATTTGAGTTTGAAATGTACACAAAGCTATAATTACCTTAAGCTTAATTTTATTAATTTATTGTAGTGGACATTTCAGAAAAGTAAAATGTAAAAAAAAATAAGGAGTCACTATCTAATTTTATAGTAACTAGAAACTCTAACTAGTATTTAGAGTTCTATATAAGGGTTGATTATGCTAGAGGAAAGAAAAAAAATCACCCTAAAACATCATACCTAATGTAAATTGTATTGTTGCTTATTTTTCATGAAAAAAAAATACTTATTGTGCTTTTTATAAAAAAAATTTAACTAGACTATTCCTAATTACAAAATAATGATTTGGGATTTGCTTCTAACATCAAAACTCAATCCTCACTTTTATGATATGGTTGTTGAACTCAAGAGGATGGTAACAAACAATTTGAGATTTGGCCTATTCTACTTAATTACATTAAAAATGAGTTCAAATATTCTCACTTACACTCTAAGGCAGATTCTCTTGTGGGATAATGTCCCAACACATGAAAAATTATAACAAAAATTTGTAGACATTGATAAAAATAGATGAGATATTTACAAGCACAAATAATTTTATCATACATGATGTTCATTTCTCTATATTTGCAATGAGTCTTGTATTTTGATTACAAGGCCCATCACACAAAAAAACTTGGCCCACATTAAAATGCATTTCTTAGCAAAGTCAAACATTCCAACATTTTTAATAAAATATTCCTTTTTATAAAGAAAATCATCAAGACTTTATTTTTATTTCGTTACTCACTTATGGTGTCAAAAGTAAATAAACCATCATAGATCGTTACTTAAAAAAACTCTTATATTCTTCATTTATTCCATGCGAGATTGGTGGTTTTTATTAAAGTAATATGATTAAACATTATTCTAGGCTCAATAAAATTATATTTTGGTCTATTTTACGAATCCATTAAGGTTAGCTATATATATATAAAATCATTTCAATGTCATCCTTAGCATCACAATAGCATAAGTATTTATTAATATCATTATTCAGTTCAAATAATATAAATGATACGTTTTATCATGCATACATATTAATTTCTCCATGTTTGTGACGAGTCTTGTATTTTGGTTACAAGACTCATCACACGAAAGGTTTGGCTCATATTAAAATGCATTACTTAGAAAAGACAAACATTCTAACCTTTTAAACAAATATTCCATTTTAATATAAAAAATAATCATCAAGACTTCATTTTCTAAATAAAAAAAAAATATTAGTTCTTAGTCTGTTACTCACCTATGGTGTCAAATATAAATGAATCATCATAGGTTGTTACTTTTGGTATCGATTAAGGGTAGCATATCTATTCTACTTTAGTTTTTAAAATTAAAATTTTCTTTCAAAATACATAAGTGTCTCAATCAAATATTAATCAATGAATCATAATGTGAATAAACATTTATAAGTCATTACTCTTAGGTGTCGATTGAAGGTAACAAGTTGGTCAATTTATTTATTTGTAAATTTTCTTTCCTTTCAAGTAATGATTATTAAAAATAAAGATAATAATCATAATATTTGATCTTGAATGATTATCTACTGACAATATCTATGCATAAATGAGTAATGATAAACTGGTATGCATTGGTATCGATCGAGGACAACGATATAAAAAAATAAAACAATAAATATTATTGTTAATATAACAATACATTTTAGGATAAATAAACCATTATAGATTGTTATCTTGAAACTACATCACTTTTAGTCCAAATAAGGGACATCTGTTTTTAGATACTTCTAGATCTTGCCTCCAAAATTTCTTTGAAACTCTCAATGCCTCTTTTCTCTTTCTTTTCATTGGTTTTCTCTCGTATTATATAATGGTAATAAAGTCTAATTTCTAAAACATTTGAACCATTAATCTTTGCATCAAAACAAAACCACTTTGCAATATCAATATTTATTTTACTTTTTTCTCTTCTTTCTCTCATCCCGCAACTATTATTTTAAGCCTATTGCATAACTGCACACATGGCTACTTCATAAACATGTCTTCCATATCACAAACCATGGTAAATCTATCCACCCTCTACCAATCCTAATGGCATTGGTCTTATCCGTATCAACCTTCAACATGCTTACCACTATCTATATTTGAAACTTACAAAGAACAACTATATGCCTTAAAAATCTTAAATTTATTCTTTTTTTAATTGTCCATGGATTATTTAAATTCGTAAAGGGTATTAATCTATACCGTGCTGAAAACATCATGTTTTACTAAGGTTAAATAATGACCTAAGTAGATATATGTTATGGTTGCTGAAATTTATGCCTTGTCTTTTAAGGACATGTGGCCCCTGATATCATATGATATGACTATGAACATGGTAGGTTGTAGATGGATGAAGCATTGCACTATTCAGACAATGATCAATATTGATGTTAGTCAAGGTTAGTTGGTTCATCAAATTGATGTATGTAATGTTTTCCTTAATGGATTTCTTGATATGAATGTGTTTATGGCTCAACCTCATAGCTTTGTTGATCCTCAATTACCCAAACCATGTTTACAAACTAAAATATTCTCTTTATGATCTAAAATAAGCACCCCGTGTATGGTTTGATTAGATCAGTTCTTAGTTTCTTTGAATTTCATAGTTTCAAAGTTGATATTTCCTTATTCATTCTTTATTTTGTCGAGGCTACAATATTTATGTTAGTTAATGTTAATAACACTTTACCTACTAGTGATAATATTGTCTTTCTTTAGCATCTTATTACTCTTTTTTGTACTAAGTTTTTCATTCATGACCTTGGTTCACTTCGCTATTTTCTTAGCATTAAGGTTTCTTCCACTATATATGGTTTATTTTCTTTCATAACAATATTATATTGCTAAACTTTTGAAGAAAACTAGAATGTTTGAGTGTAAACCAATTGTTGCTCCTATTGTAGTGAGTTCTTTTTTATCCAAATCAACTGGTTCCCTTATCCCAATCCTACCCAACTCCAACAATTAGTGGGTGTATTCTAGTATCTCAAATTCACATGACCTAATATATGTTTCATGGCTAATAAGGTATGTCAATACATGCATTCTCCCATCAATATTTATTGGTTGGTAATTAATCATACCTTGTGTTATCTATATGACACTTCATCTTTTTGTTTGCACTTGAATTATCATAGTGATCTCTCTCTCGATGAGTTTAGCGATTTTAAATGGATTAGTAGTGTTGATAATAAAGAGTTTAAGAGTGGCTACATTATTTTTCTTGGTCAAAACTTGATCTCTTATAAATGTAGTAAACAATGTATTATTGCTTGGTCTTTAACAAAGGTGGGTTTTGGCTGTCAAGATACGTCACCCACGTCACTTGTAGGGTGTGGGTGCTTCACTTTTTTTTTTAATATATTTAGTCAAAGATCAAATTGCTTCTTAGCTAACTTGATAATAGCGGAAAAAAACCATTGTGAAAATACCAAAAAAAAAAACCCTTTAAGGCTAATTTTAATTTAATTAATTCTAAGGGTATTCTGGTTGTTTTATTGTGTATTTTATTTTTATTTTTTATATTTAATCAAATACTAAATTCCTCCTTAACTTACCTTATAATTACAAGAAAATCATTGTGAAAAGACTAAAAAGTCTATTGAGGACAATTTTTTTTTCTTCCAATAATATTTTTGTCGTTTTACTATGCTTAAAAAATAAAAATAAAATATATATACATTTCTGGTCAATCATTTAATGATCAATGATTCCTCTGAAAATATCTAAATACCCTCAATATCAAGGCATTTGATATTTTTAGAGGAAAGACAGACTTTATTGCACTCTTTCAGTAAACAATACAAATGAGTACGGTCTACAGTGTTTTTTTCATGCACAATTAGTTTTTGTTAATATAAGAAAATCGCTAACTTTGTCAAAGATACATGAACCATGATCGATCCGAGCCCTCCCTTCCAATACAATGAATGTTAATTGCATATCAAAGCTACAATCAACCTCAATTCACATAATTACTTCCAAGTTGTTGAACTGAAGTTATGCGTTAAACATGTGCAAATGCATGTTGAACTTATCAGCCAAAATAAATGTTAAACCACGATAATTGATGGTAAGACGAGCACATAAGTCAACAAAGAAGGGCATAGCGAAGGAAGTGATTGGCATGCTAATGCAAGGCAGATTCTCGCCATTGGGGACCAGTTGCTCCTCCTCCCTCGCCTTGTCATGAAAAACATGCCCGCCATAAACACGTGAACGAAAATAACAGGAAGCTATGAATGAGGTATTGTCTTGGCTTAAAGTGCAGCCAATACCCTATATATTCCTACACACCAAAGAGAGGCCCACATACTCCTCTTGACGGGTCTATGCTTTTCACGCGGTTGCCTTTTGTTCTCTTTATCTTTTCATGCATAAAATCCACAAATGGGACGATGTGGTGGCTATTAACACCAGGCCCAGATAAATTAAGAGATTTTTCAGTCAGGTAATTCTTCTTTTTTAAAAAAATGGAACATTCTTTTCTTCTTTTTGTCAGAACGTCCAAAATTCTTTCAAACGATCAGTCATGGCTACTAGATGCCTTAGTTATTACTACATCCTCGTGACCAAATCATTTTATTTCAAACGTACATCTATCTATTGATATGAAAGTTGACCGACCATCTCAATTTGGATGAATTTCAGTTTGCTAGCTTTTAACAAGGAAAAAAAATGCAAATGCTTTCATTTCTCTACCGCTGGTAGACAGAGAACAAAGTTCAACAACCAAGTAAAATACAACAGAGGAACCTTTCTGGCTAGTCAAAACTCTCGTGGACACTGTATTCAGCGGCAAGGTTAAAAACAGTCCCTGCCTCTCTCACCCCTTCTAAACCTGAAATCCTCTTCAGAACAAAACCAAGCCATCAAGAGGTATGAATTGACACACAATATGAGACAGCCCAACATGAAGCCTGAAAGGCTGAAACACATGCTGTCATACAATCTCCAGGATCCTGTGACCACCTTGTGATGAGTCCTTGTGCACCAAACAAGGTGCAAAAAGTGCAATCAGCAAAGGATTCCGTCTTAGACAAGAAATAAAACTATCCTTGCTAACAATCCCATCACCATCGGTATCAAATACATTGAAGAGCTCATGGATCTGCGAGTAAACAGGGAATACACGTTTTGTTATGAAAAACTGTTCTTTCTTTTTTGTTAGAGAACAAATAAAGACAAATTGGATGGAAGATATTATGCAAATCAAATTGAACAAGTCTCTTCGCAAAAATTTGAATGCAGCTACCATAATAATCCGATTAATAATCCCACAAAAAGGAATTCATTTACAACAAATTAGACAGATCAGCTAACTGTTTACCTCATCCTCATCCAAGTTTTGGATTGCTAGTCTTATTGTGTCTCCCAACTGATCAAAACACAACAGAAAACAAGAATGTGAGCAAGGATTCTCCCGAATGAAAGATAAGTAAATTGACAAGTAAAGGAAAGGATTAATATACTTCTTGCTCTGAAATTAGACCATGTCCTCCGGTGTCACATTCAGTAAAAGCTAGTTCACAGGCTTGCCGGAATAGTGGTTGCTTCAAGACATGTGCTGATCCATACAAAAACTGCAAGGACCAAATTATATGATCTTGTAAAGCCAGCCGCATATCATGAGACTATCAAAACATAGTTTCACACAATCCCTTCAGCCAAAAATTATTAGTGTACAGTTACTATAATATCAATGATTTCAGTCATTCCTGGCAATGGAAATCCTTGTAGAAGTCTAAAAAAAGTGTTCCTTTTCCATTTAAGTAGCACATATATGTTGTAGGCCCATACCACAAGCATTTTCTTATTCGTTTAAGCACAGTGTGTTATCTGCTAAATATCCATTAAGTTTGCTCTTGCATCAAATGGAGCTCCAATTAGTACAGAAATAATTCAAAAAAACTAAAATAAAAAAGTAGCGGATCAATACATTTGAAAATTTGAACCACTTTACATTGACTTTGCTCTTGCAAAGTATTTGGAAATCCAATAAATGTAAGAAATTCTGGAAAAGGATAACGAAAGGAGCAGATAATTATCTTTAGACCCTTTTTGCATTGGGTTAAACAGCAGCCAAAAGCTGTCAGTTTGGACCATTTTTACATTGAGTTCACAGCGGCCAAAATACAAGCTACATTGTTTTGCATCTTTTTTCAAAAACCCCAAAATTTTGCACCACCAAAATGGAGTAACACTTTGGTGAGTCTAGTGGATGAAGTTAAAGAGCATTCAAGGATCCATCAGAAGCTAGTGGTTGAGCACTTTAATCTTTTGCATCTTTTTTGACAAAACCCAAAATTTTGCACCACCAAAATGGAGTAAAACTCCAGTGAGTCTAGTGGATGAAGTTAAGAGTATTCAAGGATCCATCAGAAGCTAGTGGTTGAGCACTTTAATCTTGGTCTTAAGATCATGAATTGCCAAATATCTGTAAATAAAACTTCATAGATCTCTAAGTTCAGTGAGAGATAAGAAGCTTGGGTTTCCATTTGCCTACCAATGTGCCATAGATTTGTTGTGCCAGAAAAGTTAGCAATCAGTCACTGATATGGGCACACAACTGGTAGCTGTTCAGGTCTCTATGATCGCAAATTGATTACAATACCCATTCTAATGATAATTGAACTTATTAACTCAAGCAGGTGAACTGCATTCATGGCAAAGATGAAACAAACAAGGGCAAATTTACCTGCTTGAATGTAATTGATCCTTTCTTCTCTACGTCAAGGAACCCAAATAACTGCAATCCAACAAAACTCACTTATTACTCAAGAAAGCGCAGAATCATGTGCGTGAGAATAGTTTAAAAATCATGATCTGCAGCCTGTTCAATTATAAATTACATACATCAAACTTCATATATTAAGAGTTCAAAAAAATTTCATATAGCACAAGTGACTATCCTTGTTTCTTGTCAATGATTAAATGATATAGCCTTGCTGCTTTGGTCAATTTCCATTCCACAGTACAATAATAATCTTCAATTTGTTTACCCTTAACACAACCCAGTCAAGAGAGATAAACTAGAAAGCCATGAGCAAGAACATTAATTCAAATATTGTTAGATCACAATTTTTTTATTTGAGTGCCCTACACAAAAATCTACTTTTCAGGATAACTAACCTCTTCTGAAAGTGTACAAGTCCTCACTCTCAAAGCCCTCAAAAAGTCACGGAATTTAACACGACCACTGTAGAAAGAAAGAGTCAGAGCATAAGCATTTGCTATCACAGTAAGAAAAAACAAAAGGACTTCAATGATCATAGTCACGAATGAGAGTTTCAGTGTTTTCAATTAAAACTTTAGATGCATCATCAAACCATTACAATGTTAAGCATAGCAGTCAGCAACAAAGAAGAAGAATAAACCATATTTTATGGACAACATAAAAGAATAAACCCAAAGTTATGGACAGCATAACATGGAAGCATGTTCCCGCAGTAACTTGCAGACTTGTAGAACAACTAGAATTGAGAGACAGATGAGAAGAGAAGCCTACTTACAATGCCTGGAAGGAGCGCAGGCAGTCATATATAAAATCAAATAAACATGATATTCATCCTAATAAAGAAAAATGAAAATAGCAATCACCACAAGATCACTTAACAGCTCAGAGAGCTAGTATGGCAAATCAAACACAGGAAAGTGGGAAGCCACAATTCAAACACTGCATCAAATTATCTAACAATACAGTTAAGGGAACTTGACAGTCTTCAGTTTTGCCAGTTCAAGAGGTGCAAGAATTCCACCCGGGGGTGCTTGCCAGGGAATTGAGTAGTCTGAGTAGTTGAATGCTAAAGGGTGGAACTGTCATCGAATTCTTCATATGATCCCACTTTAGTGGTCCATAACTAGACAGTAGCCTCTAAATTCAAGTATCCTTCAATCAAAAGCTAAATCATGCAATAAATTCCTCAGTTCAGAAAACTTCAATACCTGGCATCTGGATTCATAGACAGAAACTTGTCGAGAAAGTCCACAGCTTCCAAACTGCTTACATGAAACAACTGAAAAAACAAAATAACCACATCAGTAAAAATATGGTAAGATAAGCTGTGAATAGGAAATAAGAATGATGCAAAGCCTTTTTTTTTCAAAAAACTACAGGACTTAGTTTTTTAATTGTGCATTGCAGAAACCACATGCTCTGGCAACTCAATGGGTTTAAGAAAACGATACATTAGAATGAAGCAAAGATGTGCAAATGCTACGTAGTTCAAATTGCAGAAACTCATGTTACCAAAAACATGGCCAAGCACAATTTATCTGAATAATTCGTGAGCTACTTTCAGAGTAAAGAGCAGCAACCAATTCATCTTGATCTCTCAAACTCACACACACAATCACCCAAAAAACACGAGTTAGCTTTTATACTACAATCCCAACCAAGAAATATGAGGATCGATTTTCTTTCTTCTTTCTTTTTCCCCAGAAATCTTCAGGAAAATCCGTCCTGCATTGTCAATTACTTCAAAACTACAGGTAAGAGCAATATCTGAAAATGATTTTGCTACTGTGTTATTTCTATGAAAGCACTCATCCTCACTGGAAACCCCAACTAGAGGTGAGAAAGGGTCTTTAGTATCAAAACCACATGTGACTTTACCAGCTTATCAGACAAGCACCCACAGGTGTCTTGCTACAGTTACAAGGAAGAAAATTCAAAATTAGAACACGAGCATTTTAGCATAACCAAAGACAAAAGGCAAAAACACAGAAAAATAATCCATTTCTTTATCTAGATCAGATATATAATTCTGGTTCAATTTTCTTAATTAACAAGAAACTCAAATTAAAAGCATTTGAATCAAAATACTTACTGATTCCACCTTAGCCATTTCAACCATATAACTTGAGGGCTTCTCCTGTAAAACAATGTCACGAGAAAAATGAAATATCAGCACGAATGCCACTACCTTTTAGTTCCTCTGACAACAATGTCAACTTCTTATTGTATTAAACAAATTAATCAGACTAATACACATTGATATGTAAGGCTCCATCATGCAATAACTATGCTAGCAAGATGCAGCAAACACATTATATACACAGAAGAAAAATAGAGCCAGTTTGATGTAATTCATGTTTTTACACCAAACAGAAAAGACATGGTTGCCAATAAATGAGGAAAATGTCCAGTTCAGCTCAAGAGTATCAAAGGATTTGAGATGTCCAGTCCCTCAGTGTCAGGAACTCGAGATAAGGCCACACCGGATCAACACCAATATTTCTTTCTAATTTGTTTCATGTCTAATCATCACATAAAGAAGTTATGACTTATTAGGTGTAAGCTTAGAACTCCAGACTTAAAAGCAGTGTGAGATGTTAAGTCCTGGAAACACAAAGCAAACCAGATATTCTTAAGTCAACCTGTATCATTACTCTTTCATGCTCATTCCCTAAACACACCAATCAAATACTTCACAATGTGGTGCAAACCCATAAGCAAGATAATTTGAGAGGCAGATGCTGACAAAGAGATGTTATACCTGCTTCGACTCGGATGCTTTCATGAGAAGCATCACGTCGCCGTAAGAGTGATACGTTTGAACAACATTGAGAGCAGAAGCAATAGCATGGCTAGTCTGCATCGATTCATATTCATCAATGTATCAGTATTAGCAAACATCAATGGAATACAGATGCGGACAGAAAAATAAAAAACAATACAGGTCCATAACGAGCAGCAGAATACTGAGCATTTGCAAACATCAAAGGAATACAGATGCGTACAGAAAAATAAAAAACAATACAGGTCCATAACGAGCAACAGTATACTGAGCATTTGCACGTCAAGAAAAAAGAAAAGGAAATTAAAAAAAAGTCCAATCAATCAAAGAACTGAAAGTAAACGAATTAAATCAATTACTTACCCTCTTGGCAAAATGAGCAGGATTTTCTTCGCAATTGTCAAGGGGTGAAACAACTGGTAGATATTCTACCTGTTCAATTTAAAATGAATCATTACAATTATTTGAATGTATAAGAGCTTAAGGTCACTGTATTACATGGTAACCCAGGATCATATTTAACAGGTAACAAGAAAGCATACCTCCATAAAATTGTGAAACTGTGTAAACATTTTAAACATGAGCATTCCCAAAGAAATATTCCCCCTAATAAAAACAGAAAACATGGTAAGTAAGGTTGACCAAACACCATTAGAGACAGGCTAGACAGTCAATAAGGAATTTCCATGAATGAAGAAAGCCATACCAAGATTGATCAAAGTGAACATGGGGATAGCGGACAATTATGGGTTGAATTGCATAACCAGGGATGAATGCTCCAAGTTGGAATGAAATAAGAACCTTTCCGTTAGTAGTCGTTCCCTCAGGAAACAAAAGCACTCGAGGAAATTTATCACATGAAGCTTTTCTCTGTATTCAGATCTTGAAAGCACATTTCTGTATCAAATAGCTTATAAATTGATAAAATTATTTAGATTTATTTTGCAAACTAAGCATAATATGCCCTGCTGCATTTCCCAATTTTATAGACTTGTTAGGTTTTCAAGATCTACTGGGACTACTACTGAAACAACACAGTGACAAGTTTAAGACATCCAGACAGAAAAGAGCATTCACAAATTAGGTGCATTTTCATGAATCTGAGCATTAGATAATTAATGTTATTCACTAACCACTAATATTATTGAATAAATGAAGCATAACTAGTAAATATTATAGAAACTTTCTACCTTTACTTCATTAACAGCATGCTTCCTTGATGATGGCAAAAACCTATTTACATATATCACCTGTGAACACAGCAAAACAAGAAAAGTGCCAATTAAAAGCAATTATTTATTTATTTACTCTTTTTTTTTTTTGGGGGGGGGGGGGGCGGCGCGTAAAAAACCCAGTCAATTGCACCTAATGTGATGCTTTGCAATAAGATTACCTGCATTGCTCTAATAATAGTTCCAACAAAGGGCATAGAATCGTGTGACTCGGCCGCAACAATTGTAGGGAAGAATTCAAAAAAATAAAAAATTGGATCAATATATGATACATGATTAGACACAACGATTGGTGCAATTTCTCTTGGAGCAAGCTTTCCTTTTCTTTTAATCCAATGATAACTGCAACACCAACCAAACCACAAAACAAATCACATCAATTACCTTCAATCGAGTATCGCATAAAAGTCAATTCTTTAAGAATATAAAATCCCCATTGTTTCCTACAAGTAATGCCCGCAATATTAATAATCAAAACCCCATCAAGTACATAAAAAAATCAATTCTTTTTTCCAACAACTAAGCAGACCAGAAAGTTTCAAACTTCTACAAAAAACAGGTCATTAATTAAAAAAAAGGGTAAAAATTAATTCAACATAACCCTCCAAAAAAAAAAAAACCTCAATCCCCGTCAACTAAATAACCAAAACTGAAAACAACTAACCCTAATAAATCGCTCGCGCACAAAAAAATCCTTTAAGCAATCAAACAGACCCTAAAAAGAGAAATTTAACATACCCAAAAGAGAACAAAATACAGCGAGCACAACCCCTAGTGACCCACATTAACCTAGACCTCCATTTGGGCATAGGATTATGCATGTCCTTCCATCCTTCTAATGCAATTTTTGTTGCAACATATCCTATAGCCAAACAAACCCCAAAAAGCACCAATCTTGCAATTGCAATTGGCAAACAAATCACAATCTTAATCAATTCATATAATCCCTCAATATAAGGCGTATCATTTTTAAACGGATCCAGGGTCGATGGTGCGGGTACTGATAGTCCATCTGAGCCGAGGAATTCAAAAGGGTTGCGAGAAGAAGTATTGGGGTTAGGGCTAGGGTTGTGGTTGTGGTGGCTGTTATTAGATTGTTGAATGGTGAAGTCAGAGTCAGGAACGGAGAGGATTAGATGTGGAGAATCAGAAAGTTGTGAGCAGAGGAGAGGGGATTCAAGATCATGGTTTGCCATTGTTGATGGTTAGTGAGGTGAGGTGAGGGGTTTCAGGGAAGGAATTTTTTGGTTTTTTTTTTTTTTTTTTTGCTAATTGGAGGTGGAAGGAGTGACGGAGAGGTGGATGGATTGTTTACTTTTATTTGTTTGGTTTCTTAGAAAGGCAACGAGTGAATGGGTTTTTTTTTGTTTTTTTAATGTTATCTCCCACGATGTCCTCATGTGGCTCTTTTTTTTTTCTCTTTTTTTTATGTTCTTTTGTGTCTTTTGCAAAACCGAAATCAATTTAGAGTTAGTTTAATAGAATAATTTTTATTTTTTAAAGTAATTTTTATTTAAAAATATATTAAAATAATATTTTATTTATTTTTAAAATTTTATTTTTGATAAAATCAATAATATATATGGTAAATATTCGGTGAAGAAAATTTAGGTGATGTAACTACAATTTTAAAAACTAATAATTATTATATGAAATCATCGGAAAAAAATAAAAAGACAAGAGCTTCTGATGATAGTGAGAAAACCAAAGCGAAACTCATATTCTTAAAAGAATACGAGCAAATGTTGGTCTGCTTAAAAAAACACAAGAGAATTCTGACTAGTATAATTTAATTAGTCAAATTCTAAGTTTGTTTTCTAGAAGTTATCGGTTCCAGTTTCACAAATTTCATGGCCATTAGAGATTTACATGATCGTTAACTTCAGAGCTCATAAAATTAGTTGAGATACATATAAACTAGCCCGGACATTTATTAAAAAAAAAACAGCATGAGTCTTCAAATGAGAACTAAACTCAGCTAACTTTTTCCAGATTCAAAGGTGGCGAGCAGTATTTTGCACATGAAAAAATAAATCATTAGCCATCATGTGGAAGACATATCTCAGTTATTCAAAGAATACCTTCATTTACGGATCTAGATTTACAAGATTCCTCGGTACTGGTCCTGCATGTTCTGCTTCAAAACTCTGAAATATCTAATATTAGATAAATGGCCTGAGATTCTCATATGACAGTGATATCTGTATCATAAACAGCCTGCCAAACCCATCTGATTCACAGCAGAGTAAGCGTAATCTTATTTTTCCCAATTCCTCTGGAGGTTTTGACATCAAGGGAAGAGAGTGGTCACAATAATTTAGATCTCAGCCCCCATGATGTACATCATTGCCGCTGCTCATTGCTGTCAAAAAACAAAGAGGCAGAATATCAATTTGCAACAAAAACTAAAAATTTTTAAAAAACCTAAAAAAAAAGAAGAAGATGAAATTCAACCTGTGTTACAATGTTCACGAGGCTGAGATTGATTACATAGAAGACAATAAACAAAAACCCAACAAAGTACACTTCTCAATAAAAAAATGTTCAGCGATGAATTTTGAAAAACAAATTTATATATATAAAGATTTGAGTTGATTTGAGTTCATAGTTTTAAAACTCGGCCCGGCTTACCGGGTCGATCCAGGACCTGGCTGACCTGAGGCTGCAACCAGACCAAGTTTAAGAAAAAATAAGAAAAGTTAAAAATCCAGGTAATACGGCGGGTTAACCTGGTAACCTGGTTGTAACCCGTTGACTATTTATTTTTTTAACCAAAACGACATCATTTTGATTTATAAAAATAAATTGAGGTTGGCCGATGATCATCATTACTTATCCCTATCAATAACTAATTTTAGAGTGTTTAAGATTGTATTCGTGGTTTGTTTTAAAATATTTTAAAAAATATATATATATATCAATATAATATTTTTTATTTTTAAAAATTTATTTTTAATATTAATATATTAAAACAATTTTAAAATATAAAAAAATAATTTTAAACAAAAAAACAAATCTAAATTTTGGCAAATCTTCGTTTCCGCTACATTTCCAAACGAGGTCTTCGCTTCACGGTCCACAACCAACACACAAACTACAGTCCATGTCCGGTCCAACCGACCCTACCCAAAGGTGAGTACTTGGGATCTCTAAGCCCGATGGGCCTCATATTTGGATTACTCTCTGTGTGACTGAAACGGGAATCAAATGCCAAGTCAGAGAGTAGGGGTTTCTTGTGGGTTTGATCAAGAAAATAGAAAAAGTTTTGCCTCTTTTTATTCTTGGTGGGGTTTGGGAGTTTTCAGGGGAGAGGGAAGGTGGTGGTGGTTATTGTTGTTAAAATTACAAATTGATTTGTAAAATTATATGATTTTACGAGTTAATATATATATATATATATATAAAATGTGTAAAATCAAGTTAAAAATTTGAAATCGATCAAACTCAGTAAAATCAGACCGATTTTACAAGTTTGACAAAAATTAAAAAATTTACTGCTTTCCTGTCTGAGTTCCCTGACACTCCACTTCACAATTTGTGATTGAAAGTTTAATTTTACATTTCATTATGTGATTACTTGAAAGTTTAATTTAGAATTGAATTTCTAATTTAACCTTCACTTCACAATTTGTGATTGAAAGTTTAATTTTACATTTCATTATGTGATTACTTGAAAGTTTAATTTAGAATTGAATTTCTAATTTAACCATATAAAATATTAACACAATAAAATCAGGTTGATTCAATCAGGGTTTTAGTAGCTTATTTAACTTCAACTCAACTTGATTCAATCAGGAATTTAACTATATACATGTATGTTTTTTTTTTTTTTTTTGTATTTTGCCCAACTCTCTACACTATACATCATTGTTAATGCATATATTGATTTTTAAACAGATTGTTTGTTTTAGATTTGTTAATTTTTAAGTTAATGAAATTTTATGGACATAATTATATTATATTGTATTTTTAAGTTATTTAAGCCATATATGAATTTTTATTTAAATTATGTATTTTAAGGTGTTTGGATATTTATATTGTTTATTTCATTATTTATTAAATTATTAATATATAATTAGTTAAAATATTTTTTTATAATTTTATAATATGAAATTATTATTTGAGTTTATATCGTATATTTTATATTTTATGTTGTGTTAAAAAAATATTTTTTACAATTGATTATGGTAGCAGTAGATGTCGTGGAGTTTTGAAGAGGCTGTGGAGGACAAGATGTGGCGCGCGAGGGAGAAAGGTTTTTGGCGGCAGAGATGTGTGAGGAGGAACATGGAGAGTAGGGTTTCCTGGTTTGTTTATTAGTAGGGTTTAGGCTACTTTAAAAGATTTTAATTAAAGTAATAGATTTTTAAATTTTTTAATATAATTATATCAAAATTATTAAAAATATATAAAAATATCAATTTAATATTTTTTTTAAAAAAAAATAATTAAAAAAAAAACATGTTGAACCATGTTATCAAACATAATTTCTATAATTAGAATTGTGTTGGGTTTTGTTAAAGAAGATGGTCTAGTGATTATTTAAACTCTCTAACCAGTTTTTTTTTTTTCAACACTAAATATTTTTCCTTGAATAAAATTTTTCTCTTCTTTTTTTTATCATGCAATGATAAATTATTATTATTTTTATTATTATTATATTCAATGCGAGGTATAATGAATTTTGATCAATTAGAAAGATAAATAGTATTCAATATAAAGTACACACATTCCTTATTTATAACTATTTTTATTCTTAAATTTCATCATATTTTTTTCAAATATATCTTTTACATGGGTTTGATACATATTGAATATCAAACTTTTTTAATCACCTTACTTTAAAGTTATTAAACAAAAAACATAAACAAAAATATTCAAAAACACTATTTCTATACAAGTGTGTTATTAAAATCATAATTATAAATTCTTATCGGGATTATAGGTAAGGATGGTCAACTCAATTTTTTTTAAAAATTAAAATAATATTATTTTAATTTATTTTTTCAAAAATAGTCAACTGATTAAGAATTAAACTAGATCAACTCGGGTTTTTAACAGGTCAGATCAAGTCAATCCTTTATTTATTTATTTTTTCAACTTGAAGTACTAGTCTAAGTCTTGGATAGTCAGGTCTTAAATCGTTCCACATAGCTAATTCAAATTTTATAAGTATGGCTTACTCTTGATAAGTTGGTGTAACACCTATTATATAAAAGTATATTTTTGCCAACTTATGCCAAACCTCATTAATTTATGTATTACTTTAACTCAATTTTTTTAAAAAAGTAAAATAAAATCATTTTAACGTTTTTTTTTTTAAAATAGTCAACTAATTAAGAACTAAACTGGATCAACTCGGGTTTTTGTCAGGTCAAATCAAGTCAATCCTTTATTTATTTATTTTTTCAACTTGAAGTACTAGTCTAAGTCTTGGATAGTCGGGTCTTAAATCCATCCACATAGCTCATTCAAATTTTATAACTAAGATTAAAATTACCTTTATATGGCTTACTCTTGATAAGCTGGTGCAACACCTACTATATAAAAGTATATTTTTGCCGACTTATACCAAACCTCATTACTTTATGTATTACTTCAACTCAATTTTTTTAAAAAATTAAAATAACATTATTTTAACTTTTTTTTCAAAAATAGTCAACTGATTAAAGACTAAACTGGATCAACTTGGATTTTTATCAGGTCAGATCAAGTCAATCCTTTATTTATTTGTTTTTTCATCTTGAACTAGTCTAAGTCTTGGATAGCCAAGTCTTAAATCGATCCACATAGCTAGTTCAAATTTTATAACTAAGATTGAAAATATATTTATATGGCTTACTCTTGATAAGTTGGTGCAACACTTACTATATAAAAGTATTTTTTTGCCGACTTATACCAAACCTCATTACTTTATATATTACTTTATATTTAAGCATATTTTATATTTATTGAAAAATTATATATATTTTTCCGATTATAAAAATGATCAGCATGGAAAGAAAAAAAGATTTTAATTATAAAATTACAAATGTTAGTCTTAATATGGGATTAGGAATCCATTTTAGTTTTTTCAATCAAGGTTAAACCTTTCAATTCCAAATCCCTTTTCTTTGCTTAGTTTTACCTACTCCCGAGACCAACACTTGGTTAAGCTTTTCAAGTAAATCAAGTTTATTCTTTAATTTTATTCTCTTTAAGGTTATTTCAAGTACTTTTTTTTCTCTTTAAGTTCAAGTTTGTATTTGTTTAAATCAAAGACCAAATCTTGGTTATGAATCTAAGCATCAACTTCATTCAGTCCTGGGCCTAGCCTGATGGGGATGTCTTTCTAAAGATAAACTAAAGCCACTTGCATTGCTGTAAGAAAAAAAAACTAAGGGCCATTCCAGTTAAACTGTCTCTTAAGGAAACTTTAAGCCAATATCCTAAATTCTATTCTCATAGGTTGAAAGAGTTGAATTGCTTGAATTGGACTTCAAGGAGGGTCTTGATGTTATTGGCACTTTGTTTTCAAGCAACTTCTCCTAATTTGACAATGATCTTTTAAGGTTATGTATCATTTATGTCCGAAGATTTCTAGTTTTAAACTTTATATCTGTCATTTCCACTATGCCAAACAGATGGTGTGGCAGAAGCAGGTTAGCCAAGACACTAGCTTACTGTAGTGTAAGAAAGTTTATGGATAATACCATCCCTCAGCTGAAGTGCGGCCATTTGAGATGTTATGCCTCATATCGACTAATCAGGATGGCAATCAATGCTACAATTAATTGGTTTCTGCCTTAATAATATTTATTGTAATCTGTGTATCTTTATTAATTCCGAAATACAGGCAATTTTAATTTATTTAGGCCAGGAATCTTATTAGGTAACTATATTTTATTTTATTTACTTTCCATGTTTAGTAGTATTAGGGTTTCTTCATTTTCTAATATAGGAACTCTGTTATGTACGGTTCAGAGGGTTTTGGGGATTGATAGCATACAAAAAGGAAAAGGAAATGGTGGACAAAGTCCCTCCAAAAGAAGCAATCCCAAACTGAGCTATCTATGACATTGATTGACGAGAGAATAAGAGCACCATGATTTTGTTTTCTTTCTTTTAAGGTTTCCCAACCTAGTACCTCATCAAACAGAACTGAATAAGTACACGTTTCTGGTTCTTATCATCTTTGGAGCTTGTTTGAAGTGCTGCTATTGATAAACTAAATTACAAGTCCTGAAGATTTGCACCAAGACCTTAATTAATCCTCCCAGCAACAGCATGTCAAGGAAGAAATTGATTATTCCTTCCATTCTTCTTTCAAATGTTCTAATCTTCATCTTGCTAGGTTTTTCTGCTGCAACTGAAGATGAACAGAAGGTTTTGATTTATCTCCTGCATAATAGACATCTCTATATATGTTTTCACTTTCTAACGTGTCATTCATCTTCCAGTGCAATAATTCTGAATCTTGTTAAATGAACAGGAATTCTTTATTGTTTATCTTGGAGATCAACCGGTGATCAATAATGTCTCTGCGGTGCAAACACATATTGATGTTCTGTCGTCCATCAAGAGAAGGTAAGTCCACTTTCTAGCTCCCTTCAAACTGCACTCTTGATTGTGCAGTTAATACATGGCCTTATATAATCGTCTGATATTCGATTTGAGGGTGGAATAGCCATACCTGCAGATGTTTATTCTTTTTATGTGAAACAGTGATCTAGAAGCTAAGGAGTCCATCATATATAGCTACACAAAGATCTTCAATGCATTTGCTGCAAAGCTATCTAAAGCGGAAGCCAGAAAGCTGTCACGTATGTGTAACGCTCCATTCGTGTATGTTTCCTTGGTAATATTATAGATTCCAGTTTTGGATTTTGATCCAGTTTATTCCTGGTGTGAATATTAATGTTCAGTCCTGGACGAAGTTCTTTCCGTGTTTCCAAATCGGTATCACAAACTCCACACAACCAAATCATGGGATTTTATTGGGCTTCCTAGCACTGCAAAAAGAAACCTGAAAATGGAGAGGAACATAGTTGTGGGTCTACTGGATACAGGTTTTTGAATCTTCTTGATGACTGAAGTAACTTCTGTTTTAAGTTTCTTTTCACAACAGCAAAACAGTTATTACTATATAAAAAAAAAACTCCGTTTCTTGGGGTGTATACCAGGGATCACTCCGCAGTCTGAGAGCTTTAAGGATGATGGTTTTGGCCCTCCACCTAGAAAATGGAGAGGCACTTGCAGTCACTATGCTAATTTCTCAGGATGCAACAAGTAAATTTCTGTATTGTAAATAAAACAGAATTGTTATTTTTTCCCCCTCCCACACGGATATAAATTTTTAGAATTCGTTCCGGTACTTCTTTCAATCTTTGATGATCACTAGTTGATAGGAGTTGCATTGGTTTAATCTCTGAGTTCTTTCTTTCTTGTTTTTTCCCCACCTCATCTCGGATCTTAAAGCAAGCTTGTAGGGGCTAGATACTTCAAGCTCGACGGCAATCCGGATCCCAGTGACATCTTATCTCCAGTAGATGTGGATGGCCACGGGACACACACATCATCCACACTAGCAGGAAACCTAGTTCCAGATGCCAGCCTATTTGGGCTAGCAAGAGGGGTTGCTCGTGGTGCAGTGCCAGACGCTAGGGTAGCCATGTATAAAGTGTGTTGGGTCAGCTCTGGTTGCTCAGATATGGACCTACTTGCTGCATTTGAAGCTGCTATACATGATGGTGTTGATGTTCTATCAATATCCATTGGTGGAGTGAGCGCTGATTATGTATCAAATGCAATAGCCATAGGTGCATTCCATGCCATGAAGAACGGAATTATCACAGTGGCCTCAGGTGGAAATGATGGACCATCTTCAAGTTCCGTGGCGAACCATGCGCCATGGCTCTTGACCGTTGCAGCTAGTGGCATTGACAGGGAGTTCAGGAGCAAAGTTGAGTTAGGCAATGGGAAGATTGTCTCGGTAATATTGTTCAACATCCCAGAATACTAAATTCAGATTGAATATATTTCAGACAACAGATTATAATGATGTTTTTGCATTTAATGTGACGTAGGGTATTGGAGTGAACACATTTGAACCAAAACAAAAATTATATCCAATTGTCAGTGGGGCAGATGCTGGTTACTCTAGAAGCGATGAGGGTGCAAGGTACTGTTTGGAAAAAAAATAAATGCTAACTGTTTAGTTCACGTAGCCACCTTATTCTATATAAATATAACATTGTAAATTAATAGCTAGCAGAATAAATTGCATGTGTATGTGCATTGCATAGAATAGTATATATTAAATTAAATGAGCACAAAAATTCTTTGATTTATAGATAAAAAATTGTAGAATTATATTGAGCATAAAATCACCAAACTACATATAATTATATCTATGCGATGAAATATATACCAAATGTTTAAATTATATCTACTTGTTGATGAATTTTGGATGAAATAACAAAATTAAAAACAATATTGTCAAGAATTAAAAAATTATCTTTAGGGCTACAAACAATTTGTATGCAACCAATCTCCTAGAATTCCAACGACATCCTAGAAACTTAAATAAACACTCAAATTCCAAAGTTCTATAATGTAGACAGCAAGTAGGAAAGGAAAATTGAAGGAATCAAAAAGCTGTAGGTAGCAGAATGGTTTTGCTATGATGTTTAGTAGATATATACACCGCCTAGAGCACCTATT
>Ga0307515_10006892_pt1 | contig 22574 bp, 28 predicted proteins | sample 17_EM_MG_FD_194513 | JGI IMG/M metagenome (GOLD analysis project Ga0307515, IMG submission 194513) | Populus trichocarpa ectomycorrhiza microbial communities from riparian zone in the Pacific Northwest, United States - 17_EM | ecosystem: Host-associated > Plants > Roots > Unclassified | place...
AACTTCAACTTCTTCGCGGGTTGTCCATTAGTCTCCGCCTCCTTCCTCTTCTTCGACTTGGAGATGTTCAACAACTCGTAAAACCTCTTCTTCACCGCCATGGCAATCTGGCCGACTTCAGAATCAACACCATTGAACCGGATGGCGTTGTGGATCATCAAGTCGATGTCTGCCTTCATAGCGTCCACGGAATCGTACTTGTCGCCATCCAGTTTCTGTTTGATCGTGCTCAGATCCCGGGCGTCTTTCTTCGGGATGACATCGAAGTAAGTGGGAATCTGCAGCAGCACAGGGTCGACTGGTGCTCGGAAGACAAATGAACTGAAACGAGCAGTTAGTGGCGGGGTCGGTAGGAAGGGGATGAACCCACATGTCTTCTTTTATGAGTTGACTAAGGATCCCCTGCAAACTCCGCTTTTCCCCCCATTCCAGTCTCTTCTCCATCGCCCTGGCCCACTCCTTGGTGAATGCTGCCTCGACATTGTCCGCGCAGATGTAAGGGAAAGTGCCCGGGGGGTTGAACTGTCGGCAGTTACGGAAGACAAGCATCACATCTTCCTTGAAATCCTCCATCCTCTCATACTTGTTCTGGTTGAGGCGTTGATTGATTGTACCAAAGTCCATCGGGTTCTTGATCTCGTCATAGTACCTGGTGACGGCCAAGAGTCAGTTCCGCCATCAACAGAGGCAATGCAACAGTAATCAACGTACGTGGGGCAGCCATCCGCTATAGGATCAACGGGCCGAGAAAAAATCGCGGAATCTGGAATCCTCTGCAGCGTCTTAATTACATCCTTACAACGCTTTGTATTGACGGGCGTCGACGCAGGAACCTTCGGTTTCGGGCCAACGGATGCCCCTCTTCCCTCTGGTTCTTTCCCTTTCCCGTTGCGGATCGGTTCTGAGGGTGGTGATGGTTCAGGGCGTGTTGATGTTGGTGGGGAGACGGTGGGCTTAGGAGTCTTCAGTTTGAACGTCATACCAGAACCGTTGCGCTGGGGTTGGGAAGGCGCTGGCGAAGGGGTAGATGGACCACCGGTAGTTGAGCCGAGTAGAGGAGATGGACGTTTCTTCAGAGGCGCCGCACTCGCCAATATGTCATCGTCAGAGAAGATTGCGTCCGAGGTTTTTTTCCGCTTCTCCCCTTTATTGCTGTGAGCGACCCCATTCGTCCTGAGTTTGACAGAAGCCCTGGGCTCTTCCTTTACGGCTGGCTTTGGGGGTGGCGGTGGTTTAGAAGGAGTGGACTCCGCAGGTGGTTTCTTAGGTTTGGCTGGAGTCTTGGCACCCATGCCATTGACCGGACCGTTATCATGCGTTCCACCCCCAATCTTCAGCTTGATAGTCGGACGCGCGCCTGCCGTCTGGGTTGACTTGTTTGGTGGGATCGATATTGTTTGTGCCTTTGAGTCAGGCTCCCTATCCCTGGATGTTCTCACCGAGGGAGTCGCGGGAGGAGGAGGTGGCGGCATGGAAGGATGAGCGCTCTTGTGCGACTCGACGGTCTTGTTGATGCGAGCCCATTCTAATCAAAATATCAGCGATACAGAAATTGAGCTAGAAGTGCTCGAGGCTGACGCTTATCGAAGAACTGTTCCAATCCAACAGCTTCCCCATGAACGTAAGTTCCCTGGGGATTGTAGGTCTTCGAGTTGTTGACCATGAGCCGGAAATCAGCCTCGAAGCCGCCCCGGTCTTTGTAAAGGCCACTGTTAAGCTTCGCACTCATGGTACTCAAGTCCATAGGGTTCTTGATGACCTTGAAGTAACTAAATGGTCATTGGTCAGCGTTGGCACACAGATAGGTGACCCATGACTCACTCTGGGGCCCTATCACGGACAGGATCCACAGGTTGGAGGAAAAATCTAGCACGCTTATGCGCTTGCAGTTTCTTCAGAGCGTTCCTGCAAGCACCCAAGTCGTACACCGACATTCCAGAGGTTTGAGGTTTCGGCACGGGCTTCTTCCTGTCCTTCTCCTTCTCCGGCTTCTGACGCTTGGGGGCAGGGATGACAAAGCTACCTTTCCGTTGAGGAGCGACGGGTGTTTTGGGGGCGGACTCCCGGTGCGGACCCGAAGGAACTAACTTGATCTTGGTAGTGGACGGAGTACCCGCGGCTGGACTTGGTTTAGGGCCGGTCTTCAAAATTCTTTGAGCGACAGGTTGGATCCTGACCACGGGAGACGGAGGGGTTTCGGTCACTGGTGTCGGTGGCAGCTGAATCGTGATCTTCGGAGGGGCCTCCTCGCCGCCTCGAAGAACCAAATCGGCCAGCTTCAAGACCGCCCAACGGGCTTCTTGATCAGCATCGCAAGACCTGGGGTCGAGGGTCAGAATCGCAAAGGTTCACTCAGAGGAGATCACCCACAGAAGCAGGGGCATAAGGAACTCTCGGAGTACGTCATTCTTGCCCACCTCCTTATCCTTTCTTAGTGCCTTCAACATCAATTCTACGTCACTCTTCTTGTTCTCCTTCTTGTTTTCCGGTATTGAACCGTCTTCTTCGATCAACAGGGTTTCAGCGTCCTTGGATGATCCCTTCATTTCACCCATGTACACCAAAAGAGCAAGGCTGTGACACGCGTTGATGGCGACGTGTCTACGAATGACACGAGATGGGTCACTGGCAATGATAGCGAACACGTATTTCATGATCTTCGGGGTATACCACTTCGTCATCAGGAGGGCGTCGAAAGCCAACATCCTGACTTGAGTGGAGTTCCCTTCTCTGCAGGACCCGTCAGGAAGACGGACGGCCTCATCCGTGTAAAACGCACCTGGTAAGCGGGAAGAAAATACGGGAGTCAACGGGCATCATTCCGGCAGAGCTGAGCATTAGGTTGAACTTTGAAGCATGCAAAGTCAGCAGATGCCGGTCTATCGTACGGTATACCCCTACCTCGAGGGCGGCAATCGTGACAACGTTGTGGTAGGAGGGAATCAACCGGTCCATGTTACGGTATCGGTCCACTTCGGCGATCGCCTTGTGCATCAGCTCGGTGTCTTCAGCGGTTTGCTCCACAATCGTCTCCGACTGTGTAAGTTCGCCACGTTCGGGAGCTGTTGTGCAGAGCGTCGCGGCAGTCAGGGCGGTGATATTCGTACAGATGTAGAAGGCGTCGGAGTACTGGGTGAGGGTCAGATCAACGGGGTCAGGAGGGTCGGGAGTGCAACACTCTTACAGGATTGGATGTGTTGTCGTTGTACCGTAACTGGTCGATTAAGAAACGGCGGACAATGACGGGGGTCTTGCCATCGCCAAACCGAACCCGGGAAACGGCCTTGAGGAGGCTCTTGCGAACGAAATACTCTGCTACATCCGTGAAGTCGTTCGCCCTTGGAACATATGTGTGATTGAACAGGTCCTGGCCCTGAGTCTCGGGTTCGTAGCAGTAACGCAAGAAGAGTTTGAAAAGGTGAAAGAGACCCAAAAATTCCAGCTTCTGAATTGCGCACTACGAGCGCGTTAATTTTAATCGCGGGATATCTAGGTTCGACTTACATGCACCAAAGCTAAAGCAGCTTCACAACGTATTCGGAAGAAATAGTTAGCGACGAGGACGGTTTTTGTCAGGGTGCTGGAAACAATCGCTGTTGGGCGACGGGCTAGCGCACGCACGGCCTATGTTTCGCTCAGTTTGGGGTGAAAATTCGCAGATCAGTGATCAAACCTCAAGTTGGGCCACAACATCGCGGTCTCTCTGGAGTTGCGAGACCCACATAAAGTCCGGCTGCTCGAACCCGATGGCGGCAATCCACTCGAAATCGGCGTCCATGCGTATCCACTCGTAAGTTGCCCCAGACATGCTTTGTTCCTCTTCTTCGGTCCAATCTGCGACCTTCCAGTTCTCCCGCTCCTTCTCGTTCTCCCAGATCTCCAAACCAAACCCCATGTCAATCATCCCCATTGCTTCGGCGGCCTCAACGTCCCCCTCAGCTGCCGCCTGCGCTGCTGCCTGGCGTGCGAGATAGCGTTTGGTGTTGCGGCGGACACGCTTGTACTTGGTATTGAATGGGACTTCGTATCGTTTATACGGGGACCTTATGTCAAGAACGTGTTCATACGGCGTCCCATCTGCTTCGTGGATCCGAATGGTCATTTGGCCCTGTCAGAGAAGTGCAGTCAATGAGGGTGCCATGAACGGAAGCCACGCAGTTGTCTCACCTCAAAGAAAGGAACAGGTTTGTGGATAAGCTTGCTCCGGTCATTCTTCTCGTGAAAGATGTAAGCCGGACATTCCTGTTGCATCGAGATCTCCACGGCCATCTTCTTCCGGTTAAACACCGCAGAGAAGCCAAATGTCGGACAACCACTCCCGTATATCCACTGGTCCGCAAACGCCCTCAGGTCCACTCCACTGACCTTGCGACAAATCCGAAGAAAGGAGTGAGTGGAGATATAGAGGTTGGTGTCACCTACCACGCCCTCTAGGAATATCTTGTTGAGGACACGTGGAAGGCCAACAGAAGTACCGGACTTTCCAAGCCTGCGATCCAGGATATGTAAGACGAGCGGCGCTTTCAGATTAATGAAAGGTATCGCGGCAGCGTCCGGAGGTTCAGGGTTGTTCGGACGGCATATAGGGGGCATGGCACCGCGGTCCAGCTCCACCACACGCTCCATATCCTTCTTCAGCCTGAATCTGTACTCGTTGTTGCCAAACAACTTGCACAAGAATAACCCGGTCATGTACAGTCCCAGCCCGTTCACAAGCCAGAGATCCGACCAGTTCTTCTGTTGCATGTTTATCCCCATCCACTGGCAGGCCAACGCATGGCTAAGACACAGGCGAGCCTCGTAGACCTGGTCGATCGCGTCCGGGCCATGCAGGAGATCTGTGGACACAAGCGCCAGAGTCGCGCTATCAAATCTCTGCGTCGGTAGCTCCTCGACAAACACGAGTTTGTATGAACCGAACGGATATGAGTTGAAGTGTGTCTGGTAGAAGTTCATGGCACTGCGCAAGAACGCAACAGTTGTAGCGAGCTGAGTCTCCTGACCTGGCAGACAAAAGGCATGCATGAGGGGTGGTGGTCGTGCGCTAGAAATCTCCTCGGCAGCATCGGGTGGAAGCGGCAAGACGTGGAATGGACCGGCCGAAAATGCGATGTGCTGGACCGACGTAGGAACGAGGAGACTGAAAAGAAAGATGGTTTTGCTCGAGTTGTTGGGGTGCGCAACCTATCTCTGGATGAGAAAAATGATATTAGTATTGCAACTACACGTACCTGCTCGACCAAATCCCCACTACAAACGACGACGGTTCTGTGTCGATCATCTGGGTAGTCAAATTCATCGTCAAGCAAGCCTAGAAGTTCTTCTCGCTCTTCCAGATAACTCGGGACAATGAATTCAAACTCCCAGGCACACTTCGCGTAGACGCTGTCCACACAAGGGATCCAACATCGCGCGGCGTCCGGGGAAGGTGTGGTGTACACGTGCGGAATCCGCTGAAATTTGGCACAATAGGTCAGGGAATATATGTCTTGAGATACGCCGACGAACGCACGTATGGGTACGAATCGGTAGGAACGACGAACTGCACTCCATCGACTGGGTTCCGCAGACTGTATACAATTTTGATCAAGATTTCCTCGTACTCTGGCCCTGAGCTTTGGGTTCCTTGCGCCGAAGGTCCTGGGGTTTGTGGTTCAGGGGTTGAAGCTGTGGGGGCTGATCAGAAGCGATAGGTGGTTAGGAACAAGTGAACACACTTTCTCCGTAGGCATGCCCACGATTCTCCTTGGGCACCAATCGAATAGGTACTTCCTTAGGCATCGCGATTGAAAGCTCTCCCTCATCTCCTTCAGCGAGTGCCGAATACAGCTTGCGTTTCAACTCAGAGAACCGATGACAATCGGACGGGTTAGAGACGTTGAGGTTCGCAACTGCGTCACAGTGGACAAATTCAGCTGGATATGACGCGACTGTGACCGACTGGATAACTGCGGAGGGGTGGTTGCTCAGAGAACTCCAGGAGTGGAACAGGAGCGGGGACGCGTACCACATTGCCTCGAATGAAGGTGGATGGTCCGTAGGTCCTTGGTTGTCGGGTTGATTCGCAGTTCCGTGTATCCCTGAGCGCGATTCGAGTGGCGTGAGGGTCGCAGACGGCACGCCAGCAGAGCGGGGTACTCACCCAGAGTGCTCCCGCGAAATCGAGCTCCAAGACGACTTTTTGATGACTAGTAGAGACATAAGCAATGTCAGTACACGGACGAGCATCCACAGGATGAAATTAACGTATATCGTGAAGCCTCTTCGAGCCTGCTCCCGCTGCATGGTTGGTGATAGGAAACGGCGTTCGGAACGACAGTACGGGGCGCCAGTTGACTAAGTGGCCGTCGAAGTTGGTGAGAAGTGTTGTGTGTGATGGATTGGGCACAAAGTCAGCGACTTTTGCTGATCTTGTGCGAGAAAGGGAGTCGAGGGTCGGATATCCTGTGGCTCGCTCGTTGTTGCAACCTGAGAGGGTGTGGTGGTGGGAAAAATCGCTCGAAATGGCAACATCAACGTGCCGGACAGCGGAAGCGGACGCGAGAACTGGCGGAAACCCTTCCTATCAAAACTACCTCATGTCTTTCTCCCTCCTTTCCAAGCGGTGTGAGCACCTCCCACTCCGCGTCTCTGCGACATCGGTGCGTTACTCCGGCCGCAAGGAAGTCATTGGCGACCCCCAAAAAGAAATCCTTCGTCGCGTTCTCTACCCGGCGAACATCCGAAATCGGGCCAGTCCCGTTGGCACTTGGCGGCCAGACGTTAGTCGCGTTTTGCAACGCGCCATCCCCTCCGTTCAAGCACACGAGACCATTGAACGTGCCTGGCTTCTTCACAAGCGCCACACCCGATGGAAGAGGAACGCTGAGCTGGAGAGAAAGTTCGAGTGTATGCGCAAGGCAATGGCGGAGCTCGAGATTATGGACCCCCGTTCGTACACGGAGGCGAACCGGCCGGAGGACCCTAGGGCGAGGAGTGTGGTGGAGGTTGAGCTGGCCAAAAAATTGCGGGGCCCGGAGAGGAGAGCCGTAGAAGCTAGGATACGAGGGTTGTTCCCTCGAGAATTACGCCCCCCTCCCGATACCCCCCCACAAACTGGTTGGAACTACGATTGGAAGCCAATAGTGCCACCTACAACCTGTGAGCCCATCATACCGACTCACCCCGTCTGCCCATCGCTCATTTCTACACTACAGCATAAACTCTCTTCTCTGGCTCGTACACTAGATTTCACGGTTCATCGATGGTGGAGTATTAATTACAGTCTTCCGATTCGTTCCAATCAGCATAATACAACTGCCTACAACTTGCTCCCCACCCTATGGCCACACGCTTCTGTATGGATCCACCATGCTCATCTCAAGCCCCGGGTCACCTTTCGCTCCAGAAGGATTCTTCGCAACAACTGCACCATGGACAGTCCCAAGGGCCTCTGTCCAGCACTCAAGCGCTGCATATCGTTTCTTTTCCAGGCTTTGCCTACGAAAGTGGTCGGTCAGAAGAAAACAACAAAAGTGCACACAACGAACTGTTTATCGAGTTCCAGTCGCATGGTGACTTGATCAATCCGCCCTTCGACTTTTCCATCCAGAATGAGACCAATGAGCAACTCTTCCACTTCATCCTTGTCCACGTTGAGTTGCTGTGCCAGGAACGATAACTCGAGCCTTGTGTATGGTTTGATCAAATCGATGAGGTATTGTGTCCGCAAACTGCGTAGCAGTTCCCCGATGTACAACCTGATGAATGCATCGTCCATGATTGTGGATCGGTTTTCTGCCAATATCTGTTAGCCCACACGGCCCCGATCACAACCGGAAGCTCACCTCGTAGAATTTTCTCAGCAGTATGGACTTCTCTCCGTTGATAAGCATCAACAAGGTCGGTCATTGCCTTTATCTGAGAGTCGTTCTTATAACTGGGGTAAAGTTTTGTCAAGTGCAATTGAGGGGTGAAATAATTGTGGAGACGCTCACGGCTTGGTCTCTTGGCTGTCAAACGGATTGACCTCACTTCCGGTCAACATGTTGGCAAGCACGAGATACTTGAGGACCTGTATCCTTTGCTGCGACCCAGCTTCATCGTAGTTACGGAACGATTCGAAGAAGTCCTCGCTGGCCTTGTTCCATTGGCCTATCGAGTAATAGATGTGAATCATCGGCAAAAGTAAAGGGCCCAACCACTGACGTTCGCCCATCCACATCTTCCCTCCGCATTCCTTGATCACACCCATGATTCTCGGGTGAGGTATCGCTGACCGGACAGAAGTAGCGGCGTTGTAGATTTCCTATCTGGTGTGATTGACCGGGGCGAATGGCGCCAGTGGACGAGACTCACCTTGAGCTTTTTGAAGTTCCTTGTCTCGTTATACATCTGGATCTCCAAAGCATAAATCTCGAGGAGCTGAGTACCTTTTTGCGATTGGTCATCGCTCTCGTTGGCAGCAGTGGCGTTGGTCAGATCTCGAAGAAGCTTTTTTTGATTTCGTCAATCAAAGTGAACTTTCGGGTGAGGAGAACAAACCTTTGTCAGTCTGTGATACTCCTTCCTGTCGAGCCATAGTTTGGCTAACTTCAAGTTCGTCTTCGCACTCAATCGCTATTTTATGGGCGGTTAGATACCAGTCGATTAAACAGGATAATATGATACACACCTCATTTTTTGCCTCCACCAGGGCGTTCTTGGTCGCTTGATAGAATTTCTCGAGAATATCGACCTCTATAGGACCGCCCTTCCCACCCCCAACGTAGTCCAAGATACCGTTGATCGACTTCTCAGAGTAGTTGCGGGTCACTGCCGACTTAGTGTACGTCAATAGTTGACGATATGTCTCAAGGGCCTCGTTGGGTCGTTTGAGGACCAGGAACAATAGTTTTGTCGACTGCTTGAGTGCCTTGAATCCCCTGTTCCAGTACAGTCAGTCATCCGAGGGTCATAACGAATAATATTGGATACCAATCCCCTTTCTCCTCTTCTTTGTCTACGATAGCTTTGAACTCCTTCAAGGCCTGTTCTGGGTCATCTTCCTTCTTCGCTATCCGGGGAAATAAGGATACGAAGGCAACGAAGGAAAACCAGCATACACTTAGCAGTGTAGTACATGTTCTCAATATCCGCGCTTTCCCCCTCATCGCCATCCCCGTCATCAGAGTAATCGAAACCGTAATCCTGATAAAGTGGTGTCAATCAACGGCAACCGAACGAGTCTCTGGGTGTAGACCTCGTCATCGCTGCCTTGCATATAATCGGCATCATCGTCATCCATGGTGGTAACGTGTTAGTTGGTGTTTAGTGGGTACGGTTAGATAACGTCGGTGGAGGGGCGTAAGGAGAGGGCTCCCACGTGCTGTTGGCGATCGCGACGCGCTTCGCTTTCGGGTGGCGGCCAACGGCAGGAATTGTGGGTTTGTAGACTTTACACATGTTTGCAACGCTCGGGATCTCCGCCGCACAATTGTCGGAATCGAAGAGTAGGCTGAGCGGGCGTGAGCAACACTGGAACCTAGGTCAATCCTACCAAGCGAACACTACTCGGTAAGTTGCCGAAACGGGTCACAAAGCCCACCGCCTGTGCCAATACCCCACAAAATGAACGTCTAAATGGTCACTGTTGACGCCGACCTCCAGCCATGGAATCTCCCCTAATATCGCCTGGAATCCCCCATTTTCAGGCCGCCTCAACATCCAGGACGAGCCTCCAGAGGCTAGACGATACGCCAAGCCTGACCTCATTCAATCCCTTCTCCGAAGAAGACGAGAACGACCAATCTTCCTACGCCCTCGTCACCTCCCTGCTCTCTCGCGTCAAGAACACCTTCGTCCCGACCTTAGCCACCTCTCCCAACCCTGCCCCACCTATTCAGCCCTCTCCCGGTGGCAGCAAGGAGGGCAGTACCTCCGAACCTCCACGACGGGCTTCCCTCCACACCCAGAATTCGAACGCCTCATCTCGCCCAGGACCTGAACGATTGACTCCAATTCACAGGCTCTCTTCTTCACTTCCAGCTCCTCCGCTGGTTTCCTTGACACCAGTGACATCAGAAGCGCCTTCGTTCAACCTCGAGTACGACAGACCCTCATCTAGAGGCCTCTTCTCCTCCTCCATCACCGAGAACGGCGATGGCCCAAGCTATGGGGTAGCTATCCCCGGATTTCCCATCCAGGATAGTGACGCGAGGAGCATCAGGACCACGATCAGCGTACACCGACAGGGATCCGTTTCAAAGACCATGCGTCGCATCAGAGGCGAAGGTATGTTATTCGTCGTTTCCCACGTCAAGTACACTCATGCAGTCGCGAAGGACTGTCCCGTGACTATTGGATGGACGATGAACTCTGCAAGGAGTGTTATGACTGCAAGAGTGTGTTCACGGCATGGAGGCGCAAGCACCATTGTCGGATATGTGGTAAACCTTACACCATCACTGCTCCCAGTGGCACCCGGCTCACGTTCGTTCGACGGCAGGACAAGTGTTCTGTTCGCGGTGCGCGTCAAACGTTATCAAGGGCTCTCGGTATGGTCATGACGGTATGATCCGAGTCTGTAACCTGTGCCTCGAGAAATTGTCCAAAGTGGAAGACGACGACGAAGACGATCGGCGGTCAGTCGTATCCAGCACCGCATCTCCATTCGCCACCCACCATCCTAGCGACCTGTACTCGCTGGCTCGGTACTCGAATTCTCCGTTTTCAACATCCCAAGTTCAAATCACCAACCAGAAACCAGATGCATTCAACCTCTTTTCCATCGCCGAGTCTAAGCGTGGCTCAGAGAGCTTGCATTCGCCCGTTGGATCCGCAGGTGCACCATACGATCGAGAAGGTGATCTAATTCATTCCACCGTGGTCCCATTCCGGCGGAACCTTTCGAACGATGAGGCAGAGCCTATCCGAATCCCGAGCTCAGGACACGAACGTAATCTTTCGGCTCAATCATCGAAACTCCCCGTCGAATTTCCAATCACTGTCCCTGTCTCTGGAAATGGTGCTGTCAGTTCCGTCACCTTCCCGGGTAGCCCTCCAGAGCACGCCCTTGAGTACACCGATGATATGCGGTCGAGGATTAACTCTTCCTATGGTGACTTCGATGGGACCGGTACCCCCTTCGTCCGTAGTCGTGTCCAGAGCAGGATACCAGATAACTTTGGTCCCGAACCAGGGTGGAGGACTCGTCGGGAGAGTACCGCGTCAGTTCACTAGTGCCGTATTTAATGCAAATTTACTGACTCCGACTAGTTACGCACAGGAACTCAATCTCATCTCCATGTTCCACTTACGGATTATGCTTCGCCAGATGCTGACGAAGGAGGGAATCCCAAACATCACAGAATGGGAGACCACTCTCCTGAAACTCGCCCTACAGATTGCCCGCGATTTGACATTCACCGCCCATCCCCAACGACAAGGAGCCGATATGGACGTCCGCCGGTATGTGAAGATCAAGAAGATCCCTGGAGGTGCTCCAAAGGATTCGGAATTCGTCGATGGGGCTGTGATTACTAAGAATGTGGCGCACAAGGCGATGTCTCGGAGCCAGAGGAACCCCCGAGTAATGCTCGTCACCTTCCCCCTAGAATTTCATCGAGTGGAAGGCCAGTATATGCACTTTGGACAGGTGGTACGGCAAGAGAAGGAGTACTTAAACAACCTTACGGCTCGTATCGCCGCTCTCCGCCCACACATCGTCCTGGTCGAGAAGTCCGTCTCAAGGATCGCTCTCGACGCACTGGCCAAGCATAACATTGGTGTCGCTCGCTCTGTCAAGGAATCTGCGATCCAATTCGTGGCACGTATGACCCAGGGAGACGTTTTCTCTTCGATCGATAGGCTTGCCCTGGAATCCCGCCTCGGACACTGTGCAAAGTTCCAGATCCAGACCTTCGATCATCAGCTGATCCCAGGACGGCGAAAGACATACATGCGATTCGAGGGGTGTAACAAGGAAATGGGTTGTACCATTCTGCTCCGAGGAGGGGACAACGATACGCTCACGCGAATCAAACGGGTCACTCGGTTCTTGACTTTTATCGTCAGGAACCTCAAACTGGAGACACATCTCTGGATGGACTCCGTTATCGCACTACCGCAGTTGACCGCTGAAGCTGTTCCTTCCGCACCATCCTCGGACACGTCCAGCTCTGTCGCAACAGGGCTTCATCCTTCACTGTGGGCTTTCTCAAACCTCAAGTTCATATCGGATTCCCCGTTAAGCATAAGTGATACCCCCGATCCCCACATCGACGAAGATCTTCCAGACGACGAAGCCCAACAGCGAGCACTTACCCGCGAGATCCAACAATCCCTCGACCCCTACACGAAGACGTTCATTTCCGTCTCTGCGACGCTCAGGTTCCAACCTCCCCATCCGATTAAACGTATGAAAGAGCTCGATGACGCGCTCAATGCTGCGAAACGAGCATGGGAAGACGAAACCATCAGACGAGAGGAGAAGACCGGCACACCCACCGCAATCACAGAACTTCTGACCGTGAGCGAGAGGGGGTCTCAGGTTGACACCCCTACCGAGCCCGTTTCACACCATTTCCAAGAGGCCACCATCACACCGAGTATTGATGAAGACGATATCAAGGCTCAGATCGAATCCCTCCCTGACCGGATAGCAGAAACCCCGCCGAGAGACCTGGTTCTGTCTAACGGAAATGGGTACTTCGAGGTCGGCACCGCATCCACTCTTTCGACGGAGGTAAAGCCGAGGGTTCCTGAGGAAGCCATTCCTTGTGTGCTCAAGACCGCGGAGGACATTGGATTCGAAAGCCGTATCACGCAACTGAAGGGTCAACATGAGGAGCAGAGGAAGATTTGGGAGTGGTACCTACGCAAGAACAAGGACGATTTCGTCGTGGAAAAGTACCAGTGCATTGCCTTGTGGGAGTGTACGATGCCAATTGTGGATTACGGACACCGAAAGGCTTGCACGCCTCCTCAACTCAAATACGTCACGTTTTATGGAGACAACGACCTGACGCTCGGACAGTTCATCGAATCCTCGATCAATGACACCCTTGTGCAATTTCTTGATCCCAAAGCGATATGTCCCGCGAAAGGCTGCGGCGAGCCGATTGCGAGGCACTGCAAGGCTTTCGTACACAACGATACGAAGTTGATGATCGCCGTGGATCAATGGGACCAAATTCATGGACACGGAGGGTCGAGCTACTTGGGTTCCCCCGACCTCGTCACCACTTGGAGCTCCTGTAGGCTCTGCGACATGGTAACCCCATTCATTCTGGTCTCAGAGGAGATGCAGAGGTATTCGTTTGCCAAGTTCCTCGAACTCCATCTCTATCCCGCAGATGTCCAATTCGTCGAAGGGGCAGGGTGCCAGCACAACATCTACAAACACCACATCCGTTACTTCTCTAAGAGGGGTATGACTGTTCGATTCCAGACCGATCTTGTTGACGTCTTCGAGGTCGCTTATCCTCCCAGCCGAATCATCGTCAAGCCGGAATCTCGACTTGAATTGAAGAACGCGGATTTCACTCGACTACATACTCGGAACACGCTCTGGTACACTGCTCTGGTCGACGATCTCAAGCTGATCAACATCGATGCCGCAACAGGAGACGAGGAGGCTGATCTGAAGCTCACTGCGGATATCAACGCGTTGATTCTTCGAGCTGAAATGGAGAAAGACGAGATTACGAGGATGATCAACCACGTTTACAAGGACACGGGACCTACGGATACCCTCGGTCTCAACCAGGTCCGGGCGTACAGGCAGGACAAGATTGTAGCCTGGCAGCAGGACTTCGACCGCCTCCCCAAGGTGCGACCAGCCCAGGTTAATTCGAGAAAGTCGTCCGCTTTCGGATCTGTGCGCGCTGGATTGTGGCCAAGGCGACAGGACTTCCCAGGCCCATCAGACCACCATCCCTCTTCTGCCAGTGTTTCCGAGGCAGAGGAGTCGACTCCTCCTCCGCTGCTACGCAAGGGAACGGGGTTGTCATTTGTTTCTACTTCATCCGCATCAGATGCATCGGAACCCGAGATGGATGGCGCCCTATCGAGACTAGTGGAGAAGGTGATCCCTTTGGCAGTGGCTACGACGAATGGGGTTACGACGAAAGGAAACGGGGCCGTAAAGTCAGTTCCGAAGGAGGAGGGGAACGACGGAGACAGTGATTCTACAATTGGCGCCCCCGGACCTTCGGCTTCGTCCCCTATAGAGGTGAGTCCTCGGGTGAGGGGAATGTTACATGGTCCCGCTCACCCTGTTGGCAGAAGCGGAAAGAACTTCTAGGGTCTCCTCCACCAGAACCTGCAGAGCCAGCCGAAGAGCGCATGTCACGACCGATCTCCCGCCTCCCTCGGCGCCCTACGCAACATCCTAGCGTCGCCGAGCTTGTGAAGAAGTATCAGGAATTCCTACCGGCCAGTGGAGTCTCGGACCTCGCGAAGACAGCGCTTGCTCCTGATCTTCCTGAAAGTGAACCTGAGGTTTCTCCTCCTCCTCCTCCCTTGCGCCAAATTCCCCGCCCTAGAAACAAGAGTCGACACGGTAACCGCGTCGTTTCGAAGAGAACCTCCACTTCCGATTTTGAGCAGGGCTATGCTGCCAATGTTGCACCTCGCCAACGGAGGTCTCTCACCAGCCGGATACCCGCTCCTCCTCCCCTCGACCTGAACCAAGAATCCCGAATGACCTCTCCTGATAAGCGGCCGCCCATGACACGCGGCCACACGTATGAAAACCCCAAGCTAAGCCCAGTGGTCGCAGGGAACAATAGGGTTCGATCGAGATCCTACCAGAAGGGTCCGATAAAGGACAAGCCCCCCGTCCCTCGATCTCCTGCCGCTGGGGGAAAATCTACCTTCCGCCGTCAGCCAGCCCCAGGAAGCAAGGTTTCAAATATCGCGAAACACTTCGAACGGATCTCTCGAGACAACGAACGTTCCACCAGGAGATACGCTGTCATTCGTGGTGGAAGGAAACCCAGGCCCGTTGCCTCAGCGCGTGCGAAGGTCGAGATTCTAGACAGTGTCAGGGATGCCGTCAAGGACGAAGAGTCGGAATCGTCGTCTGAATCGAGTGAGGCCGACGACGAGGGTGAAGGCGAGGACGACGCTCCAGTCCCGGCGCCGAAGAAGAACGATTCGATGAATAGCACTACTTCGAGACCAGAGACAGAACCTGAGGTGGATCCCGTTGCCGAGAGCCCCGTGGAGATAGAGGGAGGCGAAGCACAGTCTTCGTCATGTGTCGTACAAGAACCAACGGGAGTCCCCGTCACTGCGCCACTACGCACAGTCGATGAGGCCGCTGAATCTGCGCTCCCTTCCACTCCCGCGTCCCCAACAGTGTTCACCAGCCAACTCCCTCCCTCCACCCGCCCATATACCTCGTATGTTCCTACCGATACGGAGACGGGTGCCAGTGAAAGGAATTCTATATTCCGAGCGCTAACGACGCTCTGGCCTGGACCGGCCCCACAGTCCAGATTCAGGTCGGGGAGTGATGTAGAGGATTTCATGGCCGACCCAGAACACATTTTCAGGGACGCATCCATGGTTGTTCGTACCGACGAGCCTACGTCCATCATCGCCTTGGCATTGAAGTGCGCTGCTTTGTCACCGCATTCTGCAGTTATTGACCTTGTTGTAGTTCCCCCCTGTATCGTGAGATGTTGACGAAGTCGAGGGCTGAGAAGCGCATTGCAAGGGAACCTCGAGTGGCAAACGACAGCAACGAGGCCTTCATGCCTGACGATAACTCCATTGGCGAATCTGCCTCCACATGGGGAGTTGTCCAAGTCGATTCCGTTACCGGTGGTGATCCTACGGAAGACCTGAAGATGCCGTCATCCAGACTCCCTTGGGCAGTCTGTGCGTCGTTATAACCTCTTGATCAAACCTTAACACTGATTCCTGATATTGATCTATTCAAGCGTTCGAGAGCGGCGGATTGACAATCACCTGCACAATCCTCAACCCTGAGCAATTTGACGCTTTGAGGAGGGCCTACGATTGTGAGAAGAGTATGATCGAGAGTCTCGCCAGATGTGTCAAGTTCAACACCAGTGGAGGCAAGTCTGGGTCCGCGTTCCTGAAGACCAAGGGTTCGTCTACCGTCCTTTTTACGCGGGTCTTATCACTCAAAAATTGTACAGACGATCGGTTTATCGCAAAGGAGATCTCCAGAGCGGAGCTGGAGACGATGGAGACATTCGCACCTGCTTATTTCGATTACATGTCGTCATCCTTCACCGCTGGAGTACGTTTGCTTCCGATAACCTTATCGCCTGTTCCTCTGGCTCATGCCCTTTAACCAGCGTCCTACCCTTCTCGCCAAGATCTTCGGGTGTTTCAAAGTTACGTGGAAGGCTATGTCACATTCCGGACCGGGTAAACCCAGGGTAAACCAGATGAATCTCGTCGTTATGGAAAACCTGTTTTACGATCGTCGATTCTTGAAGGTGAGTCAGAGTCACTTTGGGTTTACATATCGGGAATATTTGGTCGAACGATGATCGTGCTTGTTTTCCCGGAAAGATCTATGATCTCAAGGGATCGACGCGGAATAGACATGCGCAATCGACCGGGAGGGAGAATGAAGTGCTTTTGGACGGGAATTTGAACGAAAGTAAGCTTCTGGCGGCTGGATGTCCCAAACGCATCGCTGAGAATCACACAATCTCCAACAGCCGCGCACCTTTCCCCTTTCTTCCTACGCGAGCACTCAAAGAGGATTCTCCGCGGGGCGCTTAATAGCGACAGCAAGTTCCTTGCAGACATCAACGTTATGGATTACTCGTTTGTGGTTGGCGTCGATTCTGTCAAGAATGAATTGGTAGTAGGCATTGTTGGTGAGTTGCCCACGGGCGTTCCGTTGTTTGCATGGACGGTGGTTGAATGGACCAGACTACGTGAGGACCTATACGTGGGACAAAAAGTTGGAGAGTTGGGTTAAAGAGTCCGCGTTTCTCGGAGGAGCGGGCAAGGGCGAGCCTACAATCATATCGCCCAGGCAGTACCGGCATAGATTCCTGACAGCGATGGAACGATACTTCCCACTGGTACGTGATGTATGATCTGACCCTCATCGGGAAAGGCGCGGCGGACTAAAAGCGATCTTCAGACCCCCGATCGGTGGATGAAGCAACAGGATGTGCCAGAAGAGTACGACGCTGACTGGTAGCTGTTTTGGGGACAAAGCTCGAGTCTGGCCCACACCTTCAGTGCAGCCTTGGGTGATTTTCTAGTTGACCTGGGTGTCCGTTTTGCTTTCTCGCATTTGAGACCCTTGGTTTATTACGATAGGATTACAGCCAGAGGAGAATGTAGGATGTGGGTGACAAGTGGACTGATTTCGTACGACCAAAAGGCGGCGTGCCATTGTTTTTTGATTGACAATTGAGGGACAACGGAACGCGGAGATTGAATCCTCCGATAAATCGAATTTTTGCTTTCGACGGATCCGACTCGGTTCCAGGTCACGTCCCCCCATAAACACGCACCGCACACGCTCTCCAAGGTCATCATACCCACCCGTACATCCGCTAACGACGAGCAAAAAACGAACGAACGTATACGACAAAGACGACAATTCTCTCTCACGTACTCCTCAAAAATACCACCGAATCCAGATTCGCGACGCGTATCGTTCCTCTCTCTACCTCCTCCCCCACACTCCCACACCGCCTGCGTCCTGGGCAGAAAAACACTCTTCGCTTTGCTTTTTTGCTTGACCAGCTGTTCTGCTTGCCATTGTACATAATCCCGCTCGAATGGATCCTCACCAGCAGCACCACCCTATGCAGAACGATGCCCAGCAGTTGCCAAACAGTCAACCTCCCTACCCATTCTACCCTTCATCAGACGATGATCACAACTACGGCCTCGTGTACCCATCCCACCAGCCGCCCCCTCTGCAGCCTCCTTATCAAATTGTAAATGGTTCTCGTGAGTTTGATTTCCCTCCGTCGAGACCCCCCCACCTCCCCACCGGTCAACCTCGCCGCGTTGTTTCTTTCTTTTGCCTCAAGCTTTTCATTTATAACCCATCTCTCTTTTCTCCCGCAGGCCCCTCTTCCATGTCGGAGTCTGACATGTTGCAGTATCAGCGATCGCTTCAAATGATGCCTCCGCAAGGCCACTTTACAGGCCCCGTGTATAACGCCTCGCCGCCTCATGGTGACCTCCAGCTCTCGGCATCTCCCCCGCCTCCCTCGCCTTCCCATATCTATGATCCCCTCTCTCCCAATATTTCTGGTTCCGATACAGGCCCATACCGTTCTCACTCCCGAGGTTCCAACTCTTCCGCAGGATCTCCCTCCTCTAGTCGTGGTCACAGCTTTGCCAACCGAGGCTCTGTGAGATATAATCCTACCCCCTCCCCCACCAGCACCTCCAGTCGTCGTAGCCGCGGTCGTTCCATCTCTGACGAAGAGGATCCAATGATGGGTGTCTCCCTCGCTGAACATCTTGCCAACACCAGGAAGGAAGCCACCCGAAGGCAGCGTATCGAGGCGGAACAGCGCCGCCGAGACGAACTCCGCGACGGATATGCCAGGCTGAAAGATGTCTTGCCCGTCTCAAACCAGAAGAGTAGCAAGGTTTCCCTTTTGGAACGAGGTTTGTGATTGAGATTGGTTCGAGTCACCACGGTTTTGACCCTCTTCTTGTAGCTACTAATCACATCATGCACCTCGAGAAGTCGAATCAGGAAATGCAAGCACGTCTCGCTCAGGCGGAGATGGAAGTGCAGAGACTCCGTGCTCTCAACGAGAAAATATCCCTCGGCGGTCCCAAGTCGTCCGGGAACAACACCCTGGATCAACGACCGCTCTCCACTACCCCGGACAACGGACCCTCCCAACACTCGCGGCATAACCTCACTTTGATTGGGAGCCAGAACCCTCCACGGGAGGATTCGAGCCCATCAGCGTCCGAGGGGGATTATTAACTCTCCCTCGTCCATTCCCACCTACAACACAAACTGTTCCAGGCCCTGCCTGTGTATTCTATTGCCCGCTCTCCAGTTTTATTGCTGCCGACCGCTCTCCGCCAATTTCTCGTTGCATTTATACCTTCATTTTGTGGACTCGCACCAGGGTGAAGGACTGAGGGGGAATGTAGATGGGTTTGTCTGGTGCCGACTAGTGCTTTTGGCCAAAGCTTGGGTTGAAGGTGACGGGGACGATCGCGTCTGGTTGCGCTGAACGTCCCAGTCAACCTCCCCGTGCTTCCGCTACGACGCCGATAGGACAAACATTCGCGACTTAACGTTACTGCTAGGGCTCGTAGGATGCTCCCTGAGACGCTGTGCGTCGGGGGTGCTACCTCGCCAGGACCAATCCGTTTGAAGTCACAACTCCGATATCCCTCTCTCTTTGGAATCTTGGACGCTTGTACAAATTGTAACCGCGCAGAATATCATCGATAATCTCTCCACCATTTCCTCCTTTCTACCTGTACTCACCCCACACTCTCCGCTTTCCCTTCATGCTTCCTTCCCCCGCCCATATTGACCTTTGATTATTTCTCGCGATTGTTGCTCCCCACCCTGTGTTTTTTCTTCCTCTTTTATTCATGATATTCACGAGAGATGTTACGACCCATCATCTATCACGACAACCAAACGATCTATACGAGCCTTAGAAAAGCGGGACGGGGGCAGATGTGAAGGGTGTGGAGAGGTTGTGTTGTTTTGAAACGAGCGAGGCCAAGGGGTTCGTTTGTCACGGTACCTTTTTCCCTCGTTCCTTATGACATGGGTGTCTCTTGACCAAACCACTGGAGCTGGCTCACGATATCTTGATGTGTGGGGATGACCCCCACGTCAGTGTGACGACTTATGAAGAAAACAAAGCTCGATACATTTGATGGTGTAAGTTTTGAGCTCTTCCCCCCAGAGTATGGTCCCTAGTTCAATAGGTTTTGGAAAGAAAGAAAAAAGAAATCTCTGTGGGGTATCTCATCTATCTGTGTGGTACATTACAATTCCCGCTCAGATGGTCAAGTGAATATGAGTGGGCGCCAATCCCCAGAAAGTACATCCGATGTCGGAAGTGCCATCAACTTGACCATCGGAATGAACGTACCGGACAATTATCAGATTATTTATGAGGGGGGAGGGTGGGGGCCGGGGATGTCGATGAGGGAAAGGACCTGGAACAGATTCCAACTATCCGCTGCCAACGGAGTCATCGGAAACATCAAAACCCAAGCCCCAATTCGCTTCAAACGCGCGCCCAAACAGAAAAAGAGCGAGGTGGGGTGGGGCTAAGTTTGAGGGAGAAAGGGCATGTAACACTTGGACTGAGTAAGAGGTGCCGAACGACGAACACGAGGCCCCAAGCGGGCCCCCATCATCATATCAACGTGCACGTCCTGCAGGCAACTAGTAAAAGTATTTTCAGATCATTACGAACCAAGGTTTGGTTTAAACCCATTCGCGCTGAGGTATACCGGAAGGGTAGAGATAGAAGGAAGGATCCTCACACGCAGGAGATGGCGATATCGATATATTCGTACAAGAGCACACACTATACGTATTCCACACTTTTCGATACTCGAATCCCCCTCCCCACACCCCGTTCGGGTTAAGCCTGGCTGATGGGACCATCTCCGGGACCTTCCTTTCCCCCCCTTGCTTCCCTTCCCCGTTCTGAATCCCGCATATCCGCCACGTTGTATGGGTGCGCGGTGGCGTTTTTAGCGCCGTTTTGACCATATCAGTTAGTGCCCCATCCCTCCGACCCCATACTTCCAAACCCTCCATCGGTGGCTGTGGAATATGAGGGTGGAAAGATAATGAAACGGGGGTGGAGGGGTGCAGTGAGTGAGTGTGGGATAGATAGCGGACACTGCGGATTGTCAAAGCTGAAATGGAGAGAGAAAGAGAAGAACGACGCAAAAAAGTCCAGAAGATGTCCGACTTTCCGAAAACATTTGAGAAAGAGCCGAAGAGACGGGATCGTCCCTCTCCGCGAATGGATAGTAGCAATAATAGTACGGTCCAGACAGGGAATACCGAGAGATCTCGACAGAAGCCGGAAACCACAGTGCTGATCTCGATTCCCCCTTCCCACCCCTCCCACCCCCCACTGTCGTTCTCGCTCTCCCCCTCTCTCAAGATGGACTGGGATATCAAAGACGTTTGAAATTAAATTTCATTTTCCTCCCTGTTATTTTATTTTATCCCATTTCATTCCGTGCGAAGAACACGCGGCGTTCACGAGTAGTGGGCGTCAGAAAGACCCGCGGACCAGATACAAGGTAGGACGTCCAGTTGCCTTGCGGAGGAGAGACATGAGGCTCGAATCAATTGCCAGAACATGAGGCGATGAGAATCCAACTGCCAAAGGTCGCGGGAACGGCGTCCATGCGCAAGGTAAGCAGCAAGCCCTGAAACTCATACCCAAAGAATCAAGGCTAGCCAAAAAGATGAAATGCGGGTGGCCGGCGATTCAAACCGCTCCAAAGATCCCGAAATGGTCCTGCTTTGAAAAAGAAAAAAAAAGTGAAAGAACGTCCGATGTAAAGTTCGCAACTAACCAAAAAACAGAGCCGAATTCTTTTGCGTCAAGTGTTCTGACGTACCTCTACTACTACCCCAGGATTGCCCCCCATCCGAAGAAGTTTGGAACATGTTCCAGCGTTTGATCAGATACCGACTACGTCTAGACGGAGTCATGTCGGCTATTCCCTCTCTCTTTCGAGCTTTTCCTAATAGGTGACGTCTTGAGATCGCTGGGGTTGGGAGAAAGATAAAGAAAAAAGAGGGGAGGATTCGAGTATGAAAAAGTGCGAACCGGGAACATGCGGTCAGCGATGACTAGGCAGTAGGGTTTCCTGGCTTGTACCCCTCGTCATACTGATGGGTCGACAAAGGTGGGGGATTCCCGTCGGGCTATCAGAAAGGTTCATCGATGAGACCGGTGATTGGAGGGAAGCGTCATATAACTTCCACGGCGTGCGTTATCCGGGGGGAAGAAAGAGGATCAAAGAGCTAGTATCGCGACCGGCGAATAGGCACCCTGATTCAAAGGGCCTCCATTTCGACGAGATATCGGATAATCATCTAGAGAAGAGGGGACCATGTTGTGAGCGAGAGGAAGAAGGGGAGTGGGTATGTAAAGGCCGCTCTCCAAACCGATAAATCAATTAACCAACGAGTACTTCCAAGGAGCATTCTCCGCTAGGAGAGATCCGTTCTGACCAGGAGGGTCTTTCCGGATAGCCTTCCGGGGGGAAAGCATTGCCGGGCAGGAAGTGGGTCTTTCATTTCCAGCGGCGTTCCTTGATTTCCTGATATCATTGTCGGGATCATATGTAACGACCGAAAGGCATGGAGGAGCGGTATCGATACCCCCCAATCAGATCCCGAAGATTGTACGTTTTGGTTCGTAGGTCTCGTCGGTCTGCCTGCCTTCACAGGAGCCGAGAGATGGAAAGCTCTCGAAGGCGGGTGCAAAGACAAAATGGAATAGAGTAAGGTCTGGAAGGAAGTCAGAGAAGTTCAGGTGACTGGCGAGAAGGAGTATAGAGTTTTTGTGTGTCGAAGCAATAAAGACGCCTACGAGGGCATCAGCTGGGGGGGGGGGAGAAGA
>Ga0307515_10006894_pt1 | contig 22572 bp, 12 predicted proteins | sample 17_EM_MG_FD_194513 | JGI IMG/M metagenome (GOLD analysis project Ga0307515, IMG submission 194513) | Populus trichocarpa ectomycorrhiza microbial communities from riparian zone in the Pacific Northwest, United States - 17_EM | ecosystem: Host-associated > Plants > Roots > Unclassified | place...
CCATCTATCTGCGGATAATATGCGGTAGAAGTTGCTGCTTAAACTCCTTACTCTACTAAGAATACCTCCTAGAATACTGCTATAAATCTTAAATCCCTGTCTAATATAATCTTACTTAGTGCTCTATATCTTACGAATACTTCTTTAATATAGATTCTAGCAATATCTTCCACTAATATTTCTTCTATATAGGCTATAAAGTATCCCTACTTTATAAACTTATCTACTATTACTAAAATCGCGTTATAATCTTACCCTATAATAGGATCTCTTAATTTTAATAACTTAATAATAAAGTCCTATAATATAACCTCCTATAGTCTCTCTAGTATCTTAATAGGTTATAGCCCTCCGTATAGCTTATGCCTTATTAGTTTATTTTTTTAGTAATCTAAATACTCTTTTATAACTTTTTATACTATGCCCTAGATTCCGTCAATAATATACTCCTTTTAAAGTCTTAACACTAAGCCCATAGCCCCGTTGTGTCCTTAAGTTATTCCCTTATAAAAATCTTCTATAAAGTACTCTGCTATACTTCTTAGGATATACTTTACCTCTCTATACTTATACAGTATTTCTTCCTTTAAATGTTCTAACTATTTTTTTTTACTATACCTTAAAGATCCTTTATGCCTAAAAGCTTTCTAGTAACTTATAAACTCTCTCTAACTTATCTTTTTAAGTTACTATAATTTTTAGATAATTATACCTAATCAGTCTATCTATATCTTTTTATAGTAAAGCCCCTAATGGCTTCTCATTATTTTATAGTTTAGCTTTTTAACTTAACGCATCGGCTTATGTGTTGTTTGTGCCCTTAATATACTAAATCTTAAAATAGTATTCTGTAAGTATCTCTGCCTATTTAACCTGTCTTTAGTTAAGTTCCTTTATTATTAAAAATCCTATTAGGTTTTTATAATCCATCTTAACTATAAATAGTTTCTCTATGCCTTATAAGAATGCTCTCTATTCCTTTAGTGCTATAACTATACCTAATAACTCCTTATTATAGATATTATAGTTTAGTTCCGGTGGTATTATCCTTTAACTATAGTATACCACTAGGTGCTATCTATTTAAATACTTTTATATAAAGTATGCCCCTAGTGCAAAGTCTAATGCATTTATTTCTATAACCGTCCCTAGTCCTAGTTAATAGATTTTAAGAACTAGCTCCTAAGTAAACAACCTTTTAAGTTCTTTAAACAGTTCTTATTATTCCTTTCCCTATATTTATAGTTCTTCTTTTTTTATTAGTTGCGTAAATGGCTTAATATCCTTTAACTATTGCGCTATAAACCTTCTATAGTAATTACAAAACCCTAGAAATAATCTTAACTACGTAACGTTCTCTAGTTCTTACTAATTTACTATAGCCTTAATCTTTTTTAGATCTATACTAAGTTGGCCTAGTTTAATAATAAATCCTATAAAATCGGTCTTCCTAGTAAAGAATTCGCATTTCTTAATTACTACTAGTATTTATTCTTCTTATAGTCTCTTTAAGACCTATTTAACGTGTTCTCTATATTCTTCCTTAGTCATTAAGTAGATAATAATATCGTTAAGGTATGCTATAACAAATTTATCTAAGTATTCTCCTAATATATTATTAATACGCTTCTAGAACGTTACTAGTGCGTTTATAAGCCTAAATTATATAACTAATGGTTTATATAGTCCTTCCTTTAACCTAAAGGCTGCTTTTTATTTATTACCTTCTTTAATTCTAATCTAATGGTACGCCTATCTCAGATCTATCTTTATAAAGATTTACGCATTACCTATCCTATCTTAGATTTTGCTAATTAAAGGTAAAGGATACCTATCCTTTTTAGTAATGCTGTTTAACTACCTATAGTTGATACACAGCCTTAGTTTACCGTTTTTCTTTAGTATAAACAGTACTGGATAACCTGCTAATAACTGTAATAGTCTGATGTATCCCTTTTATAAGTTTTCTTAAATAAACTCTTTTAGTACTCTACCTTCTTCTTTAATAAGCTTATAAATTGAAAAGAACCTTAGACTTATTTCTAGTTCTAATTCTATCTTATAGTCCCATACTATATACTCTAACAGCTTTTTACTTTCTAGTGACTATAGTTTCTTACTATACTTATGGTATCTCTTTAGTACATAACTTAGTCCTTTTTCTGTTTCTTTATAGGTCGCTCCTACTTAGTACTATACTAACTTAGCTTATTATTACATCTTATGGTATTAAGTATCCTTAATATCAACCTAACCTATAACCTAATTGATCTTTAGATTGTATTCCTATAACTAAGGCATTCCTAGTACTACCTTATTATTCCCTAATAGTAATATATTAAAAGACATCTCAATTTATCTCCCTTTAATAGTTAGCTAAATAGGTCCTATTTTAAGATTAATAATACCTCCTCCGTAGGCTATCGGATCTCCTAAAATCGTCACTAATAGGTAAGGATATTCCTTTTTCCTATATAGTAACCCCATTCTTTTAACTGCTACTAATAAGATATAGTTCCTTATTACTCCACTATCTATTAATACCTTAAACTGTTAATCTTACCACTTTATTTATAAATTTAGGTGCCGTCCTTAAATTCCTTTAAGGGTCTAAGGCTCTACTACTAGTTCCCTCTAGTTTTATAGGCCTCTACTTTTCCTAACTATTGGCTACTTGATCCTATTTATACTTAGTCTAACTTAGGCTAATACTTAGTTCGCTTTTTATCTTTAATATACTATAGATATATATTCTTAGGATATTCCTACTACTATTATCCGTCTAGGCATTCTTCTATAAGAAATCTTCCTAGTTAAAGCATTAAGTTTCCTTATTCTTAAACTTTTACTAGGTGCTAACTATGTATATACTTAGCATTTTAATATTTTACCTTATCCGTCATCTAATATATCCTTATTAGATACTTCCGGTTTTTATCCTTAGGTGCTCTATATATATTACACGCATTATCTATACATGCGATCTATAATAAGGTATAATATACTTAGTATCTTAGGTTAACTCTTAACTCGTCTTTATCCTTAAGTTTAAACCTTTCTCGCGTTAATCTAAGCGTTATGACTTCATTTATAGGTACTAAGATTTGCCTTTCGCTTCTCTAGTCCTCTAATTACTCCTTTAGATCCTTTAATATTATAATTAAGGCTCCTTTAATATAAGTTATAGCCTTTTCTATAATTAGGTGGTCCTGGATAACTTTCTTATCCAACTATATATAGAAATCTTCCTACTTATTATTGTATCGTTGTCTATACCACTTTTAGTACAGCCCTTTAAGTATATACGGCTTATCCGTAAGGAAGTATCTTTTTATTACTACGTTATAACAGCCTTTTATATATCATTCTTCGAACCTAGTTAAAATCCCTAAATCCTCTTCTTATTTTAGTTTAGTAAGCTACTTAGCTCTTAGTGTGCCTGTTCTAGGCCTATTAGTAATTCTTTATACTAGCGCTCTATCCCTTATACGGCCTAGTATACTAAATCTCTTATCTAGTTTCTACTCTTGCTATAAGGTAATTCTTACTCTAAATTCCTCTATAGTTTCTTTCTTTTCGCGTCTTATAAGTAAATCCTTAAAGTCTTCCTACTTCCTAATTTTATTAATAGTCCTTATTTATATATTAAAATCTTAGTTCTATAGAATCCTTAATCCTAAGCTTGCTTCTATCTTAAGCTTTACTCCTACCTTAGTCTAACTAAGCTTAGGTATTCTTATCTTGTCTTAAGAGTCTTAAATCTCACTTATCTTATCTTAAAAATCTTATACTATAGGAAACTTCTATCCTAAGCTCGTTTATATATTACTAAACTAAGCTACTACCCTACTCTATCGGTTTTCGTCTGTTATAGGTCCTTAGGTATACCTTATCTTATCTTAAGAATCTTAGTCATCTCTTATCTCGTCTAAAAAATCTTAAGCTTTTAGCCTTTTGCCTTTATTAAGTAGTAAGCTAGCACTAGCAGTTGTCTGCTTACTTAATCTTCTTTAAATATTGCTCCTTCCGTCTTATAAAGCGATGGATGCCGTATTTAATAGTATTATAATGCCCGTTACTAAACCTTACTCTATAGCGGTCTCAGTCTCTACCTCTATTATAACTTCTTTAAGGTTTACATACTCCTAGTAAGTTGCCTTTATTGCCTCGTTATCTGTAAATATTTCGCCTATATTAAACTCGTCGTCTTTAATATCCGGCCTATATAATAGTTTATTAGTTCCTCTATACTCTATAAATTTTAGCTCTTATAGCTAATAGCTTACGCTATACTTAGCGTTTTTATAAATTTAGTATATATTGTTGTAATAGAACGCAAAGCTTCTAATTAAATATTCTTTTGTTCCTCGTAGTATACTATTATCCCTCTATATATATATATCTTCTACTAGTCTAGTTCCTTTTATTATATAGTAACTCTAACTATCTTTATAATCCCTAGTAAAGTAACCTTATTTTCTATAATTTATATAAGCTCCATCTCTAAACCACTAACTTTGCTATAAAGTCCGCCTAAACGTCTTCTACTACTAAGATCCCTAGTTTAGCCTTTGCTCCTTAGTCCTATAATTACTAAATCCTTAACCTCTAAGTTTTTATAGTTTTTTACTCCATCTTTTATAGGTTTCTTTAGTACCGCTTAGGTCCATTAGCTTTACGCCATACTATAGTTTCTAACTTGGCTTTAGTTATTATATACTTTACGTCTTATATAACTATAGAACTCTATCCTAGCCTCTCTTAGCCTGTTCCCTTTAGTAGATCCTATTATTAATCTTTATTACTTAATCTATTAATTCCCTTAGGGTATCCATATCTTCTATTAGAATAATTACGTCCTAGACTTTAGCCTTAAGTCCTTATTTATACTATACTATAAGCGCCTTATTATTCCACTTAACTTATATAGCTAGCGTTTAGAATTATATTATATACTTAATTACTAAGGTTCGTTATATAATATCTTAAAGTTTTTTTTCTGCCGTGGTTACTGCCTTCGGGTCTCTAAATATTTATATAAGTTACTTTATAAACCCTTCCTAACTTAAGAACATAAACCGCACCTCTTAGTTAGTAGTTATTATTCCATTTACCTATATTTCTATAAGGTAAAGTTTAAACCATTTAAGTACCCTCCCTAATAGGAATAGTCCCGCATAAGCTATTTAATCTATAGGTATTAGCAGTTTTACTCCTTCTTATATAACCTTAAAGTGCATTTACGTAAGAAATCCTTTAAGTTTTAACCTCTCTCCTAAAAATCTCTTGATTAAAGGTAACTTAATCTTTACTACCCCTATCATATTAATCATTTATTTAAGCGTTATATTATTCTCTATTAACTAATCAACTATCTCTTATAGTTATTTAACCGTCATAGGTTATTGCGAGTTAGTATCTGCTATACTAGTGTCGCCTCCTAACCTTAAAGTAGTTGCCGCCGTTAATGGCGTCGTGGTGGCTGCTTTTGGTGGCATGTTATTCGACTTATTAAAACCGTAACTAGGTAGTGATTGTGTAACGGAACCTTATAGCAAGTACTACGATAGGCTCGTTAATGGGCTAGGTGTATAGGTATTGCAAATAAGTCAACAACGTAATAATAACTGGTGGAGTGGTTGCCTAATAGATTAACTCTAATTGTATTCTAAGAATTATTACAAGGAAGGAACTATCTAGGTAGGGACTAAGGGTCCTTAAATACACGACCGTACTCCTATAAAATCCTTCTTATACGTAATATATATATGCTCTATCTGCTCTATTATAGATCCCGCAGATTATACAGATTATACAGATTATATTATGTAACTCGTACTACCATTCTTCGTTATATGGTTCTACCGGTTCCATCCTAAACCGTGCTCTTATTAACTAACTAGCTTCTTCCAACTCCTCTCCAAGTAGTTATAACATTGTACTTAAAGCGTCCGTAACACTAGCGCGGCGTTTAGGTGTTAATAGAAGAGTATTACAAATCTTAAAGCTATATAACTAACGAATAGGCTTAGAGCCTTATAGATTATATAAATCTATTTATAAATTAAGGGATTCCTCCTACACCGCTAATAGTTAAACGCTTTGTTAAAGATATTACTAGAATTAACGTTAGAAAGAACTACGTTAACAAGTTTTAGTAAAAGTTTAATAACTAGCTTCTAGGTAGTTATATTGCTCCTATAGATCTTAAACATAAGAAAGCTGATAACGCCTTTTTATACAGCTTATATTTCTAGATCCTTTATTAAAAGATTAAGCAATATAGTATTCTACTAAAAAATATATATAATATAGACGAAAAAGGTTTCCTACTTAGATGCCTTATAAAGCTCTACCGGATCTTTAGTAAGAAGGCTTAGGAGGATAGATACCTTAATAGTGCAGGCCAGGATGGAAATAGAAACTAGATAACTATTCTAGTAACAATTTATGCTAACAGGACTTATATTTTACCTGCTATTATTTATTCTTTAAAAAGCAGCAATATCCAGCTAAATTAGCTTTAAGATTACGAGCCTAAACAGCAGCCTACTTTCTTTACCGCTTTAAAGAATAAATAGACTAATAATAAGATTAGCTATAAGTGGCTTACTATAATCTTTAACCGCTATACTAAGCGCAAAGCGTGCTTAAATAAAGAGTGGAGGCTTTTAATCTATAATGGCCACGGCTCTTATCTAAATATAGAGGTCCTTAACTGGTGCCATATAAATAAGGTTCTTGTGGCTGTATTTCCTCTATATAGTACATATAAACTTTAGCCTCTTAATATCTTATTATTCTCGCTGCTAGTAAAGTATTATAGCCGTAAGCTTAATTACTATATAGTATATAGTTAAGGGCTTATTTCTATAGGTAATCGACACTTCTAAAGGATCTTTTAGGCCGCGTATAATTAAGCCTTTACGCTAGATAATATTGCTAGTAGATAGAGGAAGACTAAAATCCATCCGTTCAATCCTAACGCTATTTTAGGCTACCTCCTAAAACGTACGCGTAAGGAGTCTCTACTACCTAAAAGCCTACCTAGGACAATTCTACCACTCCAGCCTAATAATAGGACTGGTATGCGGAACCTGCTAAACGCTATAGTAGGTAAAGCAACGAGAGAGGAGCTCTAGCTACGCTTAACCTTCTAGGATATATAGGTAAATAATAGACTTCTTATAGAAGAGAATAATGGGCTTAAGGCAGCCCTTTATAATAAGAATAATAAGCAAGCTAAGAGTAAGGGCCTTTTTAAAGAATTACGCGATGTTAGAGAGGGTAACTTTCTATTTTTAAGCCCTGCTAAAGTACAGCAAGTAAAGGACCTAAAAACTAAGCGTAAGTAGGCCAAGATAGACGAACGACGCGCTATTAAAGAGAGGAAGATCTAATAAGCAATTGCGAAAGAAAATAGGCTCCGTATAGAGGCAGAAAAGAGAGCTACTTAGCTTACTAATTAAGTGCGCAGGGCTACGGAAAGGCTATAAAGAAAGCTGAATAACAATAAGCAAGAGAGGATCGTAAGATAGCCCAACAGCTTCACTAAGAGGCTAAGGCGGCTAAAAGGACACCTAGGAAGAAGAGTAATAAGGTATTTAATGAGGAAGTTTAATTAATTAAGGTGGTGGAGGTAGAAGAGGCTGCTGCTACACCCCCCCCCTTAGGGTACGCGAACAAGGAAAATAAACCTACCATAGAGGTTTAAGGACTGCGAGCTCTGGTTGGCTAGATTTGCAGCTCCTTAAAGCCTCATCTACTAGAATTATATAAATATTGGATTTTGTATATCGCGAATAGCCTCAATTTTGCTGAAGTGGTGATGCTAGATTTGGCCTGTGCGACTAGGCGGGCTGTGCGGCTAAGCGGACCAATACTTATAGACCATACAGTCGTTTAAGAAATATCGGTAAAAATCGCCAAGCCGCAGCAGCGCGCATCACCCCCCCATCAAAACAATACACCCTCTATAGCTTTACCAATATAGCTCTATATTTTATAAATAGAGGCTTATTTTATAGCTCTATCGTAGGGCTATAAAATAAACCTTTATTTATAAATTATAAAGCGATATTAGTGGGGCTATGGGGGGTGCTTTGCAACGGCTGTGCAACTTAGATTGAGGCTCTGCGCTGACTAATCCGACCCTCTATTCCTAGAAATAAGCACCCCCCATAACTCTACCAAAATAGCCCTAAAATATATAAATATAGGCTTATTTTGTAGCCCTACGATAGGGCTATAAAATAAGCCTCTATTTATAAAATATAGAGCTATATTGGTAAAGCTATAGGGGGTGTATTGTTTTGATGGGGGGGTGATGCGCGCTGCTGCGGCTTGGCGATTTTTACCGATATTTCTTAAACGACTGTAACTCATCCGAATCTGAATCTGATTAGTCTTCATCACCTCAACTTCACCTTTTCTCAAAGGGATCAGTCCTGTACTTAAACTCACTTAGGAGTCTTTGCACGAACTATCCTCGGGGGTATTTTTTATACCAGCCACTAACATGAATACTTCCACAGCTACAATATATTCATCTATGTTGTTTAAAGACCTTCTGCGTGCCTCCAAAACAAAATGAAAGAGAGAATGAAAAAAAGGTAAAATTGTACCCAAGCACTTACCTTATTAGTCGATCAGCAAAAAATCTTATTCAACTATGTTTATTGCGAAGTGTTCTCCGCAAGACTTTTGAGGGGTTGGAGCAAGAATGTGGAATAAAACCACGTCGGAAAAACTGCGTCGAATGATTTTGGCTTATCCGTGGGATGGATTCAAGGAAAAGCCGTAGAATGATTAAACACCAAAGTAAATAGTTCACAGCAGTCTCGCTGGGTTATCGCACTGACACTACTGCATGAGTTCTCGCTCAGATCCCTCATTCTCGATAATCACCCAACCACCAAAGCTTCCCTTTCCCATTATTTTCCATTGTACACCTCGGTCCGTTCAACCCCACTCAATACGATCTACAATAACGTGAATACCAGATAAGGTTCCTCATCTAAGCTCCGAAACTGCATTGTGTTCGTGCCAACGTCTTCGCGATAACAATTGTGCGTCCTTTGCGAAATTTGATATGCCTCTTTGTTTCCTGCGGTAATGCTAGATTAAGACCGAAAAAGAGGCGAAAGGCTGAGACAGTGACGTTTTCTAGTAGATGAGTTGTCAAAAAATGCGATGTGTTGGTTGAACAGAGACAGCAGATCCAGCGTCTAATTCCAAACCCCGCAACCTTCCACCTTTTATTCACGCCTATACTCCAACGCTACCTTCCTGAGGCTTGGCAAATGCGATGCACCAAATGTGAACGAAAATTAAAGTAACATGTTGAAGACATGATGTTATCATCGCCGCGAATGTCTCACGAATGATGCAATCCCCCCAAATCTTCTCAACCTTAGAAAATAGTATACAAGTCCGAAGGCAAGTCCACCTAGATGTCCAGAATGCGCTATCTTAGTTCCGGGCCGATCGAGATAATAGGAGTCTAATACGAAATATCCTCCGATAAGTACCCATAAAGGAAGTGGAATAAAGCCGTAAAGAAGCATAGATTGTTTAGGGGAGAGACAAGCAGCAGCTGCACCCATACCCATCACGGCCCCGCTAGCTCCGAGACCGTACTCTTTTACATTCGGTTGTTCTCGACTGTATTGGTGTAGAAGAAAGCCGGCACTTCCGGATAAACCGGATCCAACAGCCAAAGCGGCGATATGAGTTGCTTTGATGCCTGGATGACGGATAAGGATGCTGCCAAAAGCATACATGGAGACCATATTTCCAAGAAGGTGCCATATATTCATGTGGAAGAATGTAGAAGTGAGTGCCGTCCACCATTTCCCGGCTCTCACCCCGTCCAAAGAGATGACAAAATTGTTCAAGATCTTTTGATACAATTGATAGTTGGAAATCGTAGCAAATGGACCAACTGATTTGGTCTTGGGAGGTTCCGCGTAATTATATACCGCGAAAACAGCAGTATTCGCGCCTATCAAACCCCAGAGGACTTTTGCGGCGCCTCCAGACCCATAGCTAGAGTAATTTGAATACGGGCGAGAGAATCCTCGGCGGAGCATCTGGCGACTGTACCTGAGTGCATGGACGGGTAACTGTCTGGAGGTGGAAGAGTATCGCCGTAGGAAAAAAGACATGGTGGCACGTTGAGAGAGCGCCACGTAGGGTAATCAATGGTCTGTAACGGACTTGATGTACAGAATGAAGCACCTGACGCTGCTGGATAAAGATTGCTTGGAGGAGCTTTGCAGTGGCTTTGGGTTGCGATGTCGCTGGAGTCACGATAGATATAGTATGCGGTCGTGGCAAGCTCCAAGGGCTTCTGCTGCAAGGGGTGAAAATGCTGGATTTTAATTGGCAACACCGAAGAGAGCTTTCAGGAAAGGTGATTCAGGAGCAGGCTAAGTATGCAGTATAACAGTGATTTTCGGGTTGCACTCGTTTCGCAACTAGGTAACGTGGAGAGGGGGAGGCGGCAATAGGCAGATGCTGCGATCAATCGATTCTGTTTGCTTCGACGTTCCCCTGTCCAATCATGTCGGTTGGCCCAGGGCCCCTAGGCATGGGCTAGCTTTGACCGGCTTCACGCTTGCCCACGACTTCTCTTCATAAAGAACCTGACTCGACTACCTACCTCACAGCTCTCCTCACTGCGCCTAACCTGCGTGACGCCTTTGCCAGGACCGCCACACCCTTGACAATCAAGATATTTCTCTCACCACGCAACCTTCTAGAGTCTCCGCACTGCAAGGCTCGCCCGTGAACAAATTCAATCCTGAGCGCAAATACTGCTTCTACACCTGCTAACTAAGAAGCTGCGTCCTCGGACAGTTGCATGAAGCAACGACCTGCCTAAAATCATCGAATCAACCTTTCTACCTTTACTGCCGCACGACGCGCATCCAGGCACAACCTCCTTCGCCTGATCTCATTTCCCACCGCCAGCGGCGGCCACTTGCCTTGACTCAGAAACGCCCTCCTCTGAGCTATTAGCCACAATTAAAACAAAATATATAAGTCTGCGGTCATCTAGCCCGACAAACTACGCTTCCGTCACTCCACACTCCAGTGACACTCGCCTTTGCCCACCCTAGGTGGCATATCTGCAAAATGACATCCGATATCACAAACAAACTAGCGGCGACAAAACTAGGGTAGGTGGGAGGTATCTAGGACAATTAGCGCCAAACTGACTTGTCATACAGCGAGCCATCATCATCAGACGCGAACTGGAAAGATGGACTCAAAATTTCTTCCAAGGACACTCGACCGCAGACTGAGGTACGGAGTGAAAGTGTTTGGATTGGCACTGCTTAGGATACTAAATTTTCTCCAGGACGTTACAGCAACCAAAGGCCTCGAGTTCGAAGACTTTTATATTAAGCGCGAACTAATGATGGGGATTTTCGAGGCCGGCTTCGAGAAGCCATCACCCATCCAAGAAGAGACTATTCCGGTGGCTCTGACAGGGCGAGACATTCTTGCGCGAGCAAAGAACGGAACTGGGAAGACTGCCGCTTTCGTCATACCTACCCTCGAACGTATCAATCCTAAGAGCACCAAGATACAGGCCCTCATACTTGTTCCAACGCGAGAGCTTGCGCTGCAAACATCCCAAGTTTGCAAAACTCTCGGAAAACACCTAGGCGTAAATGTTATGGTAACAACGGGAGGCACTGGCCTCAAGGACGACATTATTCGACTGAGTGAGCCAGTGCACATTATTGTCGGAACTCCTGGAAGAATTCTTGATCTTGCAAGCAAGGGCGTCGCAGATCTCTCAGCTTGTGTAACATTTGTGATGGATGAGGCAGACAAGCTGTTGTCCCCAGAGTTTACTCCAGTCATCGAACAACTCTTGGCTTTCCATCCAAAGGATCGTCAGGTCATGCTCTTTAGTGCCACTTTCCCAATTGTGGTTAAGAGTTTCAAGGTAAGTAAACCACCATGCTTATAGTCGCTCACCGGGTAACTAGCATTCACAGGACAAACACATGAATTCACCATACGAGATTAACCTCATGGATGAACTCACGCTTCGAGGTATCACTCAATACTACGCCTTTGTTGAGGAAAAGCAAAAAGTTCACTGTCTCAATACCCTGTTCAACAAGTTGCAGATCAACCAGTCCATCATCTTTTGTAACTCGACCAACCGCGTCGAGTTGCTTGCCAAGAAGATCACAGAGCTTGGCTATTCTTGCTTTTACTCACACGCCCGTATGCTTCAGCACAACCGTAACCGTGTTTTCCACGACTTCCGGAATGGCGTTTGTCGTAATCTTGTCTGTTCAGATCTCCTCACTCGCGGTATCGATATTCAAGCTGTCAATGTCGTCATCAACTTTGATTTCCCTAAGAACGCTGAGACCTATCTTCATCGTATTGGTCGTTCTGGCAGGTTTGGTCATTTGGGTTTGGCTATTAACTTGATTAATTGGGAGGATCGTTTCAACCTCTATCTAATCGAACAAGAGTTGGGAACTGAGATTCAGCCTATCCCACAAGTCATCGAAAAGAAGCTCTATGTTTATGAGTCCCCGGAGACTATCCCACGTCCTATCTCCAACAACGCCAGCCAGCGAAATCAAGGCCAAACCCAAAATCAAGCGCAAGGTCAAGCTCAGGGTCAAGCCCAAACTCAAGATCAGGACAACAATGCAACTGTTTCCCGCTCCAACTCTAACCAATCCAATAATAGGCAAAACCACCAGCGTAATCAGCGTGGTGGTGGCCAGTTCCAAGGACAACGGCGGGGTCCGCCTCCAAACCAGCAGAACCGCCAGAACGGACACAATCCTCAACGGAACACTCGACCCCCACCTGCTGCTCCGGCGTAAAACCTTGAGCTTGCAAGTGATTCGAGTTGTGTGCGTATTGTCCCTCATTTACCTGAGCAGTTCTCGTCAACCTAGGCTTTGTGGCCCTCTTTTAACATATCTGGCGTGATTTCCCTTTGCGCAGTGGACCTGGGGGCAGATTTTGGTATTTTTCTCAACATGCACATATTTCCGGTTTCTGCTTCATGATTACGGGAGTGGGACACGACTCGAAACGGGATACCTGGTTTTTCTTCGGAGATGTTATGAATCGTATAACCGGCGCGCCATGGAGTCAACGGTTTCCGTCCCTCGTATCTGTACTATATGTCTGGTCTCTCCTGGATCTTTGGTTCATTCTATTTCTTTGTTACTTCCACCCAAGTTCACGACGCCGCCTTTTATTTCTACGTCCGGCGGTCTTCCATTCCCTTGTTTTACTGTATCCAGATATCCCTCCTGCGTCTTTCACCGACTTGCGTCCCCATCGATTAGCTGGATCGACGACTGGCGGTGTAATTCTTAAAAAGTTCATTCTCTCTTGTTAGGATTTCTGGCTCTCTCAGTTACCACCCTTTCTCAACACTCCTCAGCAACTCTGGCCCGACAGAAACGGGATATACTTTCTGCCTTTGTTGGGCAGGGAACCGGCCCTCTCTTTCTCATACACACAAATCTTTTCAGGCGTTGCATGTCAAAAGACGCCTCCGGGCTCTCACCAGCCATTCTCATTCCTCAGCACTTGGTCTCGTTGTCCCTCGAGACCATGCATCATCAGACATTCCCTAAACGGTGCTCTCATCCCATCAATACGTCATCTCATGGGCGCTACGGAACGGCTCATCTCACTTTATTGTTGATCATCCTTTTCGCCTCGATAAGGACCGGATCAGTCTGGGCACCGATCTTTTGTGTAGCCGTTTTTCCGGATTTGACTAGTTTTTGACCAGTTTCATCTGCAGAAATGGTAGTAGGACATTGGACGTGCCTGGTAGAAGGAAAAACCGCAAGAAAAATTACTTTATTTTTTATTTTTTAGAAAGACTTGGTTGAGGCAACGGCGATGGCATGATTCGAGCTGGAAGCAGTCGATTAGATTGTCTGTGGCCCGGCATCGTGTAGCTTTTCCCCTCAATGCAAAATTACTTTCTCTCTACTTGTGCTTCCATGGTGATGTGAAAATGATTACATTCTAACGGATTAGGTTGCCTGGATTGTTCCAAACTTGCACATTCCCATCTTGCCATCCTGCCATCTGTACATCTATGCATCTGCATCCCGTACATTTGCATACCTCCAAAATTTCTCGACCTTCCTATATGTAGTACCATCCCTCGCATTATTTCGAATATTTGCTGCATAACACGCATTACTTTGACCAAAAACCATTTACCGTACATCAACGCCTAGAAATCACTTACCACCCTTACCACCTGCGATTGAGCCTGTTGATGAATCTTAATAATTTCATTTCATATGCATATATACGTATGCAATCCGAGAACCCAATGATGCGAAAAAGAAAGGTCCCTTAGCATCTCCCAGATCATACACCCCCACCCTTAAACACCCTGCCAAGAAACCACCAAACCCACCGCATGCCCGCTCCCCGAATACACCGTCGCCTGCGTCGAGCCACTTGGCACCGCATCCGCCGAAAACGCCGTACTGCCCCCCGCCGCCAGATTCCCGTTCACAGCCGTGAAGACGGTCGCGGTGCTGACGCTGGACCCGCACGTCAGCGCGCCCGAGGACGCAATCGCGCACTTCCCCTTCGACGACGTCAGCGTGAAGCCGGACCCGCTGGCCGCCGCCGTGAAGGTCGCGCACGTGCCGGAAGTGTACCATGTCCCGCCGCTGATGATGCAGCCGTCCGTCGCGCCGCCCGTGACGACGTTCAGGTAGCCTTTACCCGAAAACGTGCCCGCGGTGCCTGTCGGGGTAATGCCAGTGCTGGTCTTGGTGCCGGTCACGAGCGTCGTGCTGGTGCCGCCGGCGGGGCTGCTGGAGACCGGGGAGCCGTTTTTCGGCAGGTACTTAACCCCCGTGGAGGGGCAGGTGGATTTGGAGCCGTCGGGGTTGGTCGCAACGAAGGTGCCGGTTTGCACGGAGCCACGCACGTCGTAATGGTACCAGATTTCGTTGAGGGCGCCAGAGCTGCAGCCCAGAGTGACGGAGAAACCGCCGCGGTTGGCACCGAGCGCGGTTTGGATCTGCGCTGAGGTGTAGGTGGCTGTGTTGGAGGGGACGATGCCGGCGGCTGAGAGCCACTGGGGGGAGTGTGTGGGTTAGTGGATGCTCTTTTAGAGATTGTGGCTCAGATATTTAGAGGGCTGTAATAAGGATAAGGAGGACAGAACATACATCGTAAGACGGCAGTGTCTTGAATAGGTCTACCACCTTCTGGAAGAAGTCTACAGCCTCTTCCGTCGCTTGGTAGTTGGTATAGCAGCTAGGTGATAGTGTGCTTATGCAGGTGCCGTGCTTTCCCCACTCGTGCTCCCAGAAAGTTTCGTCATCTCCTTGGTTATCTTTCCAGTATGTGTTCATATATGACAGCAGATCTGTCTTTCCAAAGGATTGCAGAATAGCTGTGATATTGGTATACGCTCGGTTGAGATCACAGTTGGAATCGAAGGTGCCGTCACAGTGGTCCGGCCTGTGTATATGTTAGCACAAAGCCTCTAATGGATGCTTTATTTAAGCAACGTTTTGCCTACCATAATCCATGAATAGTCCAAGAGTTTGACGGGCCCGTTGAAGGATTAGTATCCCAGAACTGCGTCTGCAAGAGCTGTCCACCTGGAGCATTGAAGCAGCACAAATCCGACACCGCAGTAGTATTCTGGCAGCTCAGCTGGGGGTTCGAGCATGTCTTGGGTGTCCCTCCCAGTACTCTCGATCCAGAACCTAGAAGCAGCTGGGCGCCACCAAAGGCGAACTTGGAAATTGACCGCAGAGAAGGAATTGAGAAAGCCATGGTCTTTGCGATTGCAGCGCGATCTGCTCCTAGGGCAGACCGAGGCGCATTTTTGTACTGCTTCAACAGTGCCCAGAAGGGCCATGCTGAACGCGGGCACAATAAGCCAGACGGAGCTCTGCAGCGCGATCCCCACACGGAAGGACTAGAGGTAGACTTCTCGTATTGGACAGAAGAACGAGACTACTAGAGATGAAAAAGGGAGGTGGTTGTATGCATAGAACACACTGTGGAAGGCAATCCTACATTGTTTAGTGGCTGTCCAGTCAGGGAGCAGTTCGAGGCCTCATGGGGGGTTAAAACAGGGCATTGCCCAGGCACGCCAGGTGCGGAAGATGATGAGGATCGCTCCCGGCTCCGGCATGACGACCAACCAGCGGCGATAAGGTCTAACGGGGCGTGCGACTATGGTGGAGGGATTGAGTTCGTTGCAAGGTGGGCGGGCCATGGCGATCAGCGGCACTCGCCTTGGCCTGCGCCTGCATGAGTGGCTTAACTGCTGCACGGGGCTGACCCGTTGGACCTGCTTGTTCTGGGGCGATGGCCGGACTCTATTCCAGCCAAATTACCGTGAGCTCCTCTATTTCTAGTCGCACAGATGGCTGGATACAGTCTGCCCGTGAAGCTATTAGGTCGATGCATTTGGAAAAAGGACGACAAATTGCCAAGAAGAGTATCATTCAACCCTGGGGTAATTGGGTATCTACCGATTCACTTCGTATAAAACTTGTTATCGTACAGCTCGACGAACTCCGCAGCTACTGCTTAGACAACTTATTTTGCAGTAAAGCCTTCTCCGTGCAGATGCCACGACACCAGTCTAGTTGACGAGATAATCGCCAACGGATTACAAGGCCATATGACCTGAGGCCGTAATACTACTGGAAATATACAAGACCATAGCGAACATCCTCCACACATAGCTGTAATCTATGACATGTGGACGCCTAGCTCCCGCACCGTTAAGGCAGAATAAGCCGCACAGTGACTAACACATGCAGTCGATTTTAATACCCGTTGTACGGCATGCTGCTGTCATCATAACTCGGATAGCCGTTCCCATGATTCTTCTCACCCACATCGTCCAAGCTCTTATACTGTCCAGGGCCTCTACCACGGCCCCTTCCGCCACCACCTCCACCGCCACGAGAGTATCCGCCTCTTCCGCCTCTGCCGCCATGTGACGAGCCCCTCTGGCCTCCGCGGTTTCGGTGTTGGTTCCCGCCTCTGTAGCCTGACGAAACCCCACCGGGCCGCTTGTCATCCGACCCTCTAGGCCGTGAATGTTGGGGCTGCCAATTCTGCGATTGAGGACCCGTTCCATTTAATGAAATATACTCCTCTTCACGAGGATGCATGCGCTTGTGGTTCTTATTTGGGAAATAGCTTTCCCACTCGCTCTCGTTCGCTTGCTCTTCTTCGACTCTCAGCAGTACTTTTTCGCCTACCACAGTCTCAAACTCAAACGCCTTGTCGTCTGGCACGGGATGCCAGTTTTGAATATGCACAGCATCCGCTGGCTTCGCACCTCTACGAAGAGCGAGAACAACTGTCGGAGTTGGGTTCTCTGAGTAGTATTTTTGAGTATGAGGGACGGGTTCAACACGTGCAGCCCAAAGTCTGTTCTCAAAGACGGAGATACCAGTGACGCGCCAAATGACCTTTTTGCCTATGCCACCCACCTTATCCAAAATGCTTCTAGGGCATGGTTTTGGTGTGATTAATATGCTGTTAGCAAGAAAGCGTACCTCACCCTCAGGTGTGTTTGAAGGCAAATTGACAAGAGTCACTAGCTTGTCGGTCATAGGCGGCGGTATCATATAGCCTGTGTAGAAGACTGTCCGCTTAATCTGGTAAGGACGTACACCTGGAAGCGCATTCCCGCCTTTGACAGCAAGATTGTGCGTGTTGATCATTCGTTGCACTTCTGAAACCTCTGAAACCGGGTCTAAGCTTGTTGCATTCTCGGCAACTTGAATTACTTCGGCAGTGATAGGTTTCCGTGGCGTTGGAGCATCTGCCGACATCAAGGCTTTGTTGAATGCAAAGAAGAAGTCGCGGAAACCCTTCACGCTAAAAGATCTGAGCATTAGTGAAGACCACTGTTTTGGTTATAACTTACTGCTTCACTCTGTCTTCGTAGACTCTGATCTCATCCGCGTCCTTGTATGTGTAAACAATATCTTTGAGTAGTTCTTGCTTGAAAGCCATAGTGTTTGAGAACTTCTGGTTCGTTGGACCAACAGTAGGTTTTAGGCAAACCATATCAAAGTCCAGCTTCTTGCTTCGAACAATGCGCTTAATTAGTTCGCCAAATCCACTCTCAGATCTACCGGTAAGTAAAACGTTTAGGGCATCTTTTTGCTGCATGGTGAGCTCCACAAGGCTGACCTTCACATCCGTTAGCGGGTTCCTTCCATCAATCCAGCATTCCAACCCACTATCTGCTCGTTCCACCATCCTTCCCAAGCTTTCGGCTCCTCTTTCTCCACGCCCTCGCCCGTTGAAGCTAGAATTGCAGCATCATGCCACCATCCTCCGCTAACGAAGATATCTGGGGATCCAAGCTGGCCGATCGTAGGACTGTTCCATATCTGCTTATTCGGTAGGGGGCTTGCAAACACTTATGAAAAATGGTTAGCCACCGTACATCCCCTCCAACCTAGAATGACTTACGCGTATTATCGAAGTCGTAAATGTGAATAGCTTTGATCTGCGATACACCTGTCGAATACTATCAGCATGATACTGCTCTCTCAGCCCAGGCACACTGACTAGGTAAGTCCTTGTCATCGCATGACCACCGCTTCAGCGCAGTAACAGTATGCATCACTGATCTGCCATTGCTCGTGCCGTTCGATGCCCCAATGGGTCCCGATCCTAACATCCTCCGGGACTGCGAAAGTATTGGTAATCGTCTTGAGAAGGCGGAGAGCATTCAACGGCTCCAGGGAGCGAAAGGGAGAAAGGTGGGAGGAAAAAAATGAAGGCGTTGGGGATGAGGGTCATGGCGTAAGGCAAGAGTAATGATGGGAGTTCTTCAGCCCTGTATATGGCCCGAGCGTCTCGCGCCATCATGCTCGTTATTTCGCCGCATCACTTCCGAACTTCTTCAACCCAGCGTATGGACGAGATCGTAGGAATTGAGAGGGATGCACCGCAAGCACTCCCACCACATTCCGTCTCTACAGCACGTAATGGGTCTTTGGACGCCTGCGTTATTTGCCTTTCCGCTGTCTCAGAGAGAGCAATCACGGTTCCGTGCAACCACTACACCTTCGACTTCATTTGCCTCGTGAGTTGGCTGCAAGAGCGCTCAGCATGTCCACTATGTACGTCTTTTCACCTCTTTATTCTCTTGATCTTTGGACTTGCGCTAATAATCTTTTGAACAGGTAATACCGAAGTCGCCGCTGTCGAATATGACTGGCGCTCTCCAACAGACTTCAAGACCTATACCGTCCACTCCACCCAACCCCCACCCAAATCTACAGAATCCTCTACCACCCAGGCATCCAGGACATACACGCCCTCTCATCGCCCCAACCGCCCCAGACTCAACCGAGCGCGGCCATTCTCGTCTCTAAGCCTCGGCACTACTCTCCTCCGCCGCCGCCACATCTACCAGCACGGCCTCTACTCCTTCCACGTCGGCAGCAACCGCGTCTCCCGCTACAAGAACCTCACGCCCTCCCTCTTCGCAAGCTCTCCAGACCTGCAGTCCCGCGCCCGGGCCTGGATCCGCCGCGAACTACGCGTCTTCACCTTCTTAAACCCAGACACTGACACCAGTAGCTCCAGCTTGGCCAACAATAACAACGCCAGCGCCAGCACCAGTGCCAGCGCCAGTACCACCCACAGTAGCAGTGGCACTGAAAGCAGCGGCGCCAACAGCAACACACGGCGCGCCAACAACGCCGAATTCCTACTCGAGTACATCGTCGCGATCCTCAAGACGGTGGACACCAAAGGCAGCAGCGGGCAAGCCGAGGAGATGCTGCAGGAGTTCCTCGGACGGGATAACGCGCGGCTGTTCCTGCACGAGCTGGGCGCGTGGCTGCGGAGCCCGTACACCAAGCTAGAAGATTGGGACCGGCACGTGCAGTACAGGGAGGCGCTTCCAACGCACTTTGACGAAAGCGGGCGGGGGCGTGGCCGTGGCCAGGGAAATGGCTGCGCTGACAGGGCGGCGTCGAGAGATGCTGATGCTGTGGTGGGAGATAGTGGGTATAGACGGTCTCCGTATCCTCAGGATAGGATCCCGTGGCGAAATCGCCAGTACGCTTTACGGCGGTACGCTCCCGATTGAAACTACAGCGTTCAGATGTGAGGCAGAAAGACAAAGCGTATCCGAACGTGGTCATAATCCCGCCTGAAAGATGTCGTCGACGCCACGATACGTATCTGTACGGTATTTTACAGGAGCATAAGCAGGTCGATACCTACAAGCCCACCGGACTTAATTGGCTCGATTCCCAAAATAGACCAACACTGTCAGCCACTGCGGGCACATCTCCTTCTCTAACCAAGAGCACGATGTTCAATATTCCCATCACAGCAAAAGTCTCCAGTTATCCAAGACCACTTCGAAGAACGGAGGTGAAGAGAACGTTCCCATAATCTAAAAAACCGGGTCGGGCACCAAACCGCAAGCAAAATCCATCCTGCCAGCTTTTAGCAGCGTTCTACATAGGTATATTAGGTGCAGGAAGAAAAAAAAGAGACAAGGTCAGGACGAAACCAGCATGCATCAACTTGTCCAAACAACCTCTGGAACAAGAACCCCACAACCATCACGCATCGCTCGCCAAAAACCCAGACTCTCTCTCCCCCTCCCCATCGCTCTCCACACTCTCCCCACCGAACCCTCACATCCCCCGCCCCCGCATAACCCCCAACCCTGCCACCCCCCCACTCATGCTCCCCCGCCGCTGCACCTCCACACTCTCACTTCTCGTACTATCCAGGCTGCGCCTCATACTACTACTGCTACTCCTTCTCCTCGCGCGCCTCGTCTCCGCGGGGTCATGCGGACTCAGCCCACTAGCTCTCGCAAACAGGTTCAGGATATCCGTCAGGCTGACGACGCCGGACAGGCGGCCGGACATGCTGGCGGCAGGGACGGCGGCGGAGATCGCGGGCGCGGGCGCGAGGGCGGCGGTGTAGGGCGGCAGTAGCGGCGTTGCGGACGGCGTGGCGAGCGCGCCGGGGGTGCTGGTGGTGGTCGGGAGGGGGGTTATGGGGGACGGGGGCACGAGGACGGCGGGGGTCGAGGCGGGGGTCGGGGGACCCGAGGAGGCGGGCGAGGGCATCTCGACGACCCACATACTGGATGCGTGGGGGGGTTAGTAGGGTTTTTTTTGGCAGTGGTAGGGTGATTATGGGGACGTACCGGTGGGAGCGGGTGGCTACTAGTTTGGCGACGGTGTGAGCGAGAGTCGAGAAGGAGTTTATGTGGAAGACGGGGAAGGGGTCTTTGCCGTCGTTCATGCCGCGCTCGGAGAGGATGACGGATATGAAGTGGATGCAGGAGGAGCGGAGGAGGGGGAGGGAGGAGGATTTTGTGAGGAGCTGTTGATCGATTGATTAATTGGCTATTCAAGTACTCAGAGTTGGGTGTTACTCACCCTAACATCTACATGGGAAATGTTGCCGATGACATTATTCTGGTTGTCGAGAACTGGGAGCGAGGTGATGCCTTCGTTGTTCATGAGCTCGAAGGCATCTGTGAGAGGTTTATCGCCGCTGAGTCGACGCATTAGCTCTCAATTCGTCCAACAGAACCAATTTGGGCCAGCTTACTTGATCGCAAAGACTGAATGGGAGCCAATGTTCAAATCCTTAATTAATTGAGGGTACAACTGATCAATCGCCGGGAAACTCTTGCGGTTTTCCCAGAAGAACTGCACCAACCTCAACTGTGATAATAGACCCATAACCTCCGTTGTATTCTCCTTAACGACTATGATCCGGTGGATTCCGCTACCAAAGACCTCCATTGCCTTGGCCAGATCGGCAGTATGCGGGAGTGTGATGAGAGGTTCTTTCCTTCCAAGGTCTTTCACATCCTTGAGAGGAATAGGCTTCCCTTCCCTCCCTTTCCGTGCAATTTCATTAAATGAAGCCTCATCACTTTCCGGAGGTTGTGCAAGCCCGACAACGAGCAGGAGATAGGCGTTTAAGTCGTTATAATCGAACGTGCCAATCGCAGCCGTGGAGCTAGGGGAATCGCGAACAAGGACGACATTGGGAGAGCCTGAGCCGACCAGTATCTGCAATTCCAATCAGTCCATCTCATCCTCACAGCACCGCAGCTCCCAGCTCACCTTGGTCGCCTCCTCCACGCTGGTATCGTACTCGACGAACCGGACCTGCTCAGGATGGACGATCTCGCCGACGTGGATGGTCCGCCATTCTCTGCCCACGAACTCCGGGGCGCCGTTCTTGGTCGGCGGGTTGTTCAGCAGGTCCTGCAGCGCCTGCTGCGACAGCGACGGCTTCCTGTGAGCGCGCGGCGACTGCGGCACGCCCCGCAGGTTCTCCGCGAAGCTCTGCCGGTGCCCCATGTGGGGACTGGACGATGTCCGCAGCGAGGGCTTGTCGGGCGGCGATCGCGGCCCTGCATTCGGCACTGAGTGCAGGACCAGATGGTTCCTCTCGTGCTTCTTCGCGGGCGGCTCTTCTGAGGCAGGGTGGTCTGCCATTACCGCATGTGGGGGTGGTGTGAATAGGCAGGGGTTTGGT
>Ga0307515_10006896_pt1 | contig 22567 bp, 16 predicted proteins | sample 17_EM_MG_FD_194513 | JGI IMG/M metagenome (GOLD analysis project Ga0307515, IMG submission 194513) | Populus trichocarpa ectomycorrhiza microbial communities from riparian zone in the Pacific Northwest, United States - 17_EM | ecosystem: Host-associated > Plants > Roots > Unclassified | place...
TACATATCAATGTGTATTACAACAAGTCGATATATACATGTTATAATAGTCAGTTTCTATATCTAACTGTATGGAGAATTAACATAATAATTGTCTTATGGCTCTAAAAAGAAGAAATATTAGACAAAAATTGTGAAAACTCTAACTCAATTATTAGTTTAGGGTTGGCTACTTCTATCTCACACACCCCCCCTCTCTCCACACACACACAGATATATATATATATATATATATATATATATATATATATATATATCAATGTGTATTACAACAAGTCTATACAAAAGTGTATCATAATTGTAAGTTTCAATATCTAACTCATGGAAAATCAACTTTCTCTCAATTTCCTTATCATTCCCCTACAAGCTCATGGGCATTGCAAGATTATAGAACTTGTCTTTTAAGATTAGAAACTGTGAGAGCTTTAGTAAACACATTAGCAACTTGATTTGTGGTGCTAATATATTAAAACTCAAGATCTGTTATAGCAACCTTGTCATATACAAAAAAAAAAATTGATTTATACATGTTTAGTACATGCATGAAACATCGGGTTGTAATTAAGATAGGTAGTGTCATAACTCATTTCTGGGTTATTCCCCAAATTCATTTTCTTTTTGTTAAAAAAAATCAAAAAAATAAATAATAACAGCAAGAAGACTAGTATTTTGGTAAAAATAAGCTAGGAGGATTTCAAATAAAAAGGAAGATCAAGCTGCAATTTCAAATGGAATCGAGAGCATAATTGTACCCCTATTATACCCAAAACTGAAAAGACAATGTAGATTCAAGGTCAAATTAAATCATTATTGAACAAATATGCATAAAAATGAAGTCCGAAGATAAAATTAGATTTTTAATAGGCCAATTTGACTTAATTCTCTCTCTTTTTCTCTCTTCTCGCCGTCTTTTCAGCCACCACAACCTCAAAACCATCGTGAACAACTACAACACAACCTCCTCCACAACCTATCTCCTCATCGGTGATAGAAACCACCACCGTCAATCTTTCCTTCTTCCTCTCAACCATGGTTTTCTTCTGCTCCAACAACCGACAACAGCCGTCAACTCCTCCACTAACCTCACGTTAGCCTCCCATCACGACCAGCCAGACCACCAGCAACACTCCCTAACCCAAGTAACTCTCTTCTTCTTTATTCTTCTTCTTCTTCTTCTTCTTCTTCTTCTTCTTCTTCTTGTTGCTTCTACAACTGTTACAAGCAAAATTCATTTTTCATGCAACAAATATAATTAACATGCTTACTGGGTCGGGCCAACAAGTATTTGGGTTGTGGGCTAGACCTGTTCTGGCCCAGCCTAGATAGCTAGGTCGGGTTTAGCCCACCAAAAAACAGAAGAAAATGGGTTTGTTAGGCCGCCAGTCGGACCAACTCAACTGAGTTGAGCTAAACCCGTTTCTGCCAAGCCTGGATGGCTGAGCCGAGTCTAGCCCAATTTATATTTAATAATAATAATAATAATATAAAAAAAAATCAAAAACAATTCAAGGATCATTTCAAAATATTTGTGATTTTCTCACATATTTTTCCAACAATTTTGCATAATAATATAGATCTGGTATTAAAATACCTGGTTTTCTCTGAAAATTTTCAAAAAATTTTGAAAATTCAAAAAAAAATTAAATTAATTTCCTCTTAAAAAAGAAAAAAAATGTTTTGTTTTCGTGCATACGGTCAAGTCATAAAAGTTTTTCAAGCATATTTAAAAAACAAATGCATCTTTCTCATGTTTTAAAATGTAAAATGAATATCATAACCGATTTATAATTATCCATTAGGATTTGATCAAAATATCAAAAATCCTTCACTAATCATTTTTTTCACTTTATATTTAAAGCGTTGGGATTTAGTTGTAGACTTTAATATTTAAGGATATAATATTTAATACCCTGAGATATTAAAGATACAAAGCGCAAAATAAATATGATGCTAAAATTTAGATTTTTTAACGGTTAGGATTTAACTCGATAAGATAGAAATTTTCTCACGAAGGGAGATCTATCTTGAACCTTAGACGAGACTAATGAATAGAAACTTGATCTACAAAAACAATCGAACAACATGTAGCTTACCTCAGGTAGGGTGCACTAGGGGTGGTGCGTCTTCCCCTTGCACAACCAATCCCATACCAGGACTTTCGCAGACCATAGGTTTCCAAGTAACCATCCATAATACTAGGTTGCAACTCCTGAACCTTATAATCATAATTTTATGATTAAACTCAAAATCATTTCCTTTCCAACACACTCTCAGGAGGTAGATATCGTCGTCACTCGATGACCCCACTCACTCCCCGCGATAGGAAACATCAATATTGTCACCCAAAGAAATGGAGCCTTTGAAATAGAAACCATTAACTTTTACATGAGAAAGTCTGTACATATTAATCAAACAGTTGCATCCATCAAAGAATTTAGCTAGTCTACACTAATTTGACCTTTAGGAAACTAAGTTGTCTTCTAATTAAATAGCATAACCTCCTATGGATATTCTACCATCCAACTTTCTTGTCCATTCAAAGTCAATATAAACTTGTAGAAATAAATGAAAGTGTTTCTACAAATGCAATCATGACTTGCAGTATGTTTAACATGTTATAAAATACCCTTTACCACCATCTAATATCCTTTGTTGGGCCATACATAAATTACCAATACTTGTTCACAACAAAAGCTAACGTCTTTTCAAAAGAATTCAAAAATTTATTTTCAATGTTTACAGCTATTAACATGTTCATTTCAAAATCATTTGTTTATTTTTCTCATTGAGTCAACATTGACGTTGCCTTTTTCAAAAATATCAAAATATAAAAAATAAGGAAAATAAAAAATATATGGACGAGAGGACTAAAAATGCAAAGGAAGAAAAATGAAGGACCAAAGTGATTTTGAGTTGCTTAGTTACCAAATTTGCTTAGAGACCAAGAAATTGAGAGGAAAAAGATAATCTTTTTATCTATAAATAGATGGTTATACACACACAAAAAGGGAATACACACACAAGAGGGGGAGGAATTTTAGGGGAGAATTAGTTGGAGCAAAAAATCACCTATATACACCTATCCTCATCACTATTACCAGCCCTCTACTCACTCATGGCCATGCTCTCTCCCTAACTCACCACACACACATAAAATTTGAACCAAAAACCCATGAGACAACAACTCTCTCTCCCCTATTTCACTCACTCATTTTCAAAAAAAAAAAAAAAGGAATGGATTGTTCATTTTCCAAAGATAGTGCAACCTCATCTCTCCTATTTTCTTACTACCAGCAGAAATAACAAACCAACTAACCCCCATCTCCTTAAAAAAAACATTAAAACAGACCACCTTTTTTTGGATTGACATAACAGCTCAACCTTTCTTATCACAATCTCTCAGCTTCTCTTGATAGCAGCGGTGGAAGCTCCTCTTCCCAGCAATGTCATCTCTTTACACCATATTCTGCATCATCAACACCTTCAGTCATCAACGAAAGACAACCTCCTTTCTTTTTTAGATGCATCATGAGTTGTACACAACCTCCACATCTCCTTCTATAACATCCAATAGCCATAAAAAAAATAGCAGCAAGGCCAATCCTCGTAAGCAGCAACGAACACCACACCAGCAGCTTCCCCCTCTTGGTCGAAGCACCAACGACAGCCAACCCCTCTCCTCCATTTTAACTGTGAACAATAGCAACAACAGAGGAACTTCCTCCTAGACCAGCTAACTCCACCAACATCTAATACGAACCTCTTAACCACGTGGTCAAGCAAACACCAACAAATTAAATAACAACCCGAAAAGCTAAAAATTAGGTTTGATAGAACCTTAATCAAGAGGTAACCCTGTACCTAAGAACCAAAGGTATTGGAAAAAGACTTCGACCTATAGATAAGCTGAAAATTAGGTTTGATAGAACCTTAATCAAGAGGTAACCCTGTACCAAAGAACCAAAGGTATTGGAAAAAGACTTGGATCTATAGATAATGATGTATCTAAAAACCCTAAGTATGTAAGTGACACCCCATAGCCACTTAATCTTTGATAAGTCAATGTACGATCTTTGTCCCTATAAAGAAAGGTTGTTTTGCAATAAACATACAAAAGAAAAACTCTCATTTTTTCTCTAACTTGTTGCTCAAATATGCAGCTAAAAAAACATAAAATAGTTTCCTCTAACTAGTCCTAATAGACTCCTTTCGGATTGCAAGCTAATGTGCCTAAACTAGTAATCAACTAACATAAGTCCAATAATAAAATAAACTCTTAAACAATGTTTAATAGGCCAAAACAAACCCAAATTAAAAAAACTAATTATTTAAAAAAAAATAGGATAATAAAAATAAAGTTTTCATGCCAAAATTCCTTAATGTAGCCTTAATCTCTAATTTTCGCACATTCTTGGTGAATTTTCATACCTGAATTCAAACATATTGTTCTCTCTCATCTAGATGAATTACTGAGCCTGACATATATGGCTGGAAAGCTTGAGATGTCAAGTTTCCATCCCAACTTGAATTGCAGCAAAAAGCCACCTGTAGCTCCATATATGTCCCAAAAAGTACATCTTTTTAGCAAAACCAAGAAGAACCTTGTTAGCAAATAAGGTCCTCCTAATATACAAGTTATCATTTTCAACCATCTTCTTATTCTTCAATTTTAGTTAGATGTCAAAGATACAAGAGTTATAGGTCTTTCATTCATCTTAAAGGAATACCTATTTGTCACTCCATCATGCATAACTCTCCTATCATATTATCATTGTTTACCAAGCAACAAGTGACTAGCTTGCATTGGCACAACATCATATAACACCTCATCATAATATTTACCAATAGAAAAAGCAACCAAAACCTACTTACTCACTTTCACTTCACCATCATCATTTAACCACTGTAATTTCTACAGTAAGGGATGTTTGGTAGCATACAAGTTCAACTTTCTCACCTATTCAGTACTAGCTACAATAATGCAACTACCACTATCTATAATTAAGCTACATGTCTTATTATGAACATGGTATCTCGTGTGGAATATATTCTCTCTCTAACCTTCTGAATCATCCACCTTGATATGCATAATTAATGCTCTCCTTACCACAAGTGCCTCTCCCTCAACCAAATACTCAACACAAACATCATTAACATCCTCTAATGGTGGCATCTTCTCCTCTTCATCCTCCTAACAATCTCAACCTCATTATTAACTTTCATAACCATGACTTTTTTATTTGGACATTGTGAAGCAATATGACCAAAACCCAGACAACAAAAGCATTTAATGTCACAGTTACGAGAAGTAAGAGTAACATTGTTACCTTTAAAAATGGTCGATATGTCTTTCTTCTCTCTAGGGAATTCAGTCTTACACTATTCTTTCCGTTGTGATGGATCACCTTTACTCTTATCCTTCTGATTGGGTTTCCAAGGTTTCAAAGGGCTTAATGATTGGATTTGTTGAATGGTACCATTTTGTTTAAGTTGTTTCTCCATTTTCACGGCCATATGCACCATCCCAACTTCATATAATTATGCAACTCCATAATATAAGTTATATCATGATTAAAGTCATTCATGAATCTAGCTATAGTAGCCTCCCTATCCTCCTCAACATTAGCTTGAATCATAGCAAGTTTCATCTCATTGAAATACTCATCAACACTCTTTCTACTTGACTCAAACTCTGCAACCTTTGATACAATTCTCTATAATAATGGCTAGGCACAAATCTCCTCCTTATAAGGGATTTCATCTTTTCTCAAGTATCAACTTGCCTCTCATAATTTCTCCTGTAATTTGTCACTAACTGATCCAACCATATAATGGTATAATCAATAAAAGCAATCACAATAAGCTTGAAATTCTTGGGCTTCAGATAATTGTGACACCTAAATATCCACTCCACCTTGTTCTTCCATTCTAAATAAATTCCAGGAACATTTTTCCTATGAAAAACTGGTATTTTCAGCTTAATTATACCAAAATCTCAATCTAACATAGCAACAACATGTTACTACAAAGAGGAGACAATGATATTGTAACTCAATTATGCAATATGAATCATAGGATGAATCGAATAGCCAATAAATTTGGAGATAAGTTGGATAGGTTGGAGAAGCAACGTGTTAATGATCATGATAATGTTCAAATTAGGCATGAGTAAAGAGAATTTAATGTTAAGAGGGTTGTTAGGCAAGTTAACACTAATATGGATGAGTTTGTGGCTGATAACACAGACATGATTAGTGTTGATTTTAAAGATGTGTCTGTGAAACATGAAGAATGTTTTGGACATGGGGAAAGATATAGTAATAATTTTGGCTAGAGGGGTAATTATGGGTACCGGGACCATAATTCTAAGTTAGGTTGAGATTTGGGTACAATTAAGCTGAAAATATCGGCTTTTCAGGGGAAGAATGTTCCTGAAATTTATTTAGAATAGAAGAAGAAGGTGGAGTGGATTTTTGGGTGTCATAATTATCTAAAGCCCAAAAATCTCAACTATATATTCCTCGCTCACTCCCTCATGGTTTGTACTTTTTAAATTAAAATCTTAAAACAATGATTATTGAGTTAGAGCCTCTTCCTCTTACCTTGTTTCAAAGCTAGCGCCCCTGCTCTTTCTATGAGTTGGCTACTATGTCTGTGAAATATAAAAGAATCCCAATAAAGTGAGCCTAGACAGTCATATATTTCTAAACGAAGTAATTGAGCAATGGTTGTCAGGATATGGTGATTTGAGCAGATTTTCTTTTAAAGAACTAAAAAAAACTTTTCATGTTATGAAATCGGATATTTCTTTGTTTTCTGATGACCCCAAAAATAGTAGTATCTGCTCATTTATTGAAGTAGTAATGGCCTATAAAAAGTGAAATGATTCCTTCCTAAGCTTATTTTGTTCCATAAAGATGATCAGTCCAAGAGGGTTGGAGAGAAGAGAAAGCAGTCAAAATCTCTCTGATTTGATAACCGAGCAGTCGGATGACTTTTCAGTAACCCGAGATTACCTTGTAGCTTTCTTCTCTTATGATATTAAGAGTTAGAATAGGATGGGATGCCCAGGCATGATCTCTTCCCTTTCGTCCCTAACAACTAAGCAAGGTTGCTTTTTTTCACTCCTCTCATGTTTCACTCAAATATGCTTGCTACGTCTTTTTCCTCTTATCTCACCTTTCTTCGACTCCTGCAGAACTGAAATCAACACCAAATATAACAGTTGTAGCAATGTATCCAAATATATGTATATGACTCAAGAAGCAAGAAAAATATGAAAACAAGCAAAAATGAACTACGATTACAATTTCGCGAGTAACAAACAAATTTGTATGAAAAATGAATGTTTTTTAAGACGTAAAGACAAAAGATGCAAGGATTATATTAAAAAAATTTAAATGAAACCTATATATATCGATTATGATGTTATTACACTGTCATAATTGAAAAATAACAGTAGCAAAATAAGTTTGAATTACTAACGCAAATTAGACCTGTTACGACAAGTTCCAATCTTGAATTAAGTTCCTATAAAAAAAAGCTCCAAATGAGCTCAAGTTGTATACGGGGTGCGATTCGATAAAATTGACTTTTGGACCTTTTTTTCTTTGTTTTTTTTTTACTCTTTATACCACTAATATATTTTGATGCAGTAACAAATTAAAATAAAGTCGGAACCCTAGAAGCAAACTACTAAGCTCTAGACATGAAATAATCAAAAACCAAATCAAAGATAACTAAACCTAAGGAAGTCAAAACTAACTAAAAGAAAATAAAGGATATAACCTAATTTTTAGAGCCTAGATTTGATCCTAACTTATGTGAACCACTTGATTACGTGGTCAAGCAACCCCTAACGAAGTAGATAACAACTCAAAAAGCCGAAAATCAGGTTCTATAGAACTTTGACCCAGAGGTAACCTTGTAACTAAAAACTAAAGGTGTTGAAAAAAGACTTGGACCTAAAGATAACCTTGTATCTAAGAACTCTAAGTATGCGAATGATGTCACGAAGCCAATTAATCTTCAATGAGTTAGTGTACGATCTTTGTCCCTATGAAGAAAGGGTGTTTTGCCACAAACAAATAAAAGGAAAACTTATGTTTATTCTTCAACTTGGTACTTAAATTTGTAGCTAAAAAACATAATATAGTCTCCTCTAATTAACCTTAATTGATCCTTTTTTGATTGCAAGCTAATGGGTCTAAACTAGTAATCAACTAACATAAGCCCAATAATAAAATAAACCCCTAAACAATGTTTAATGGGCTAGAAGAAACCCAAATTAAAAAATAAGTATTCAACATTAAATAAATAAATAAAATATGATAATAAAAACAAAGTCTTCATGCCAAAATTCCCCAATGTCGCCCGAATCTCCAAATTTTGCATATTTTTGGCAAATATTTAGTCTTAAATTCAAACACATCATTCTCTAACTTAGATCATATCATATATTTTAATATCAAATTCGAACCTTACTTAGTTCGTATCAACATCTCCATCGAGGGCCACATCCTCACGGTGCTACTAGCCAAGCAACACTCCCATTTCGGCCAAATAACCCTCTTTCTTTCTTCTTCCTCCCATCAACATGATGTGCTTTTAATGCATGCAAAACATGAATTAATTCATGTTCTACAAAGAAAATAAGATGGCCTGGACTTTCATTTCAGCCTAACTGTATGGTTGGGCCGAGTCCAGACCACTTTTAAATAAAAAAAAGTTCTTGGGTTGTCTATAGGCCCAACCAAACCAAACTGAGCTTGGGCCTCGGTCCCAACAATCCCAACCTTTAAGCTAAGGGTATGTTTGCCAAACACACCCTAGTGTCTTTCCTTTAGTTTTAGTTTATCCTCATTTTAATGTTTAGCTAAACAACCTTTAAAAAATCCTAAAAAATATAAGAAAATTCAGGGACCATTTTGAAATTATTTTTGGGTTTGTTGTATTTTTTTAGCAATTTTGCATAAAACTCCCTTCAATCCAAGAGGTAGACTCACCATTCGATATCGTGCATGTCATGACAAAGTGCATCAATAATTTGAAGAGATAGAGTATTATCAGCCAACAAGGAACCTAAACTCTTGGAAAGCTTGTTGCTACTAGAGAAAAGAGTTTGCACTAGTTTATAGTTATACATGCCCTCCTTTTCTAAGAGTTCAACAACATGTTTACATTGAGAGGTTGGAACCATTTCAATGCAAATAAAGTAATTTAAGATTCCAAGATAAATAATGGCAAATTCAAAATGTTTAATCTTATAATCCAAATGGCATTTTGATCCTGTAATCAAAATGATTAAATCCAGACATTATTCAAAATGTTTGTTCCAAGATAATTACATTGATTATTTAACAGGTTCCTTTGGACTTTGAAAAAAAAATTAAAATTATTGTTTTTGATATGTTTATATGTTTCAGAAAACCCAATATAATGAACTCAATCACTCTATAAATGACTAGAACCTAAACTCTAGAACAAAGAAAAAATAAGGTTAAAAACTAAGCAAAACTAGAGGTCAAAGAAGCTGAGGAACCAATAAAGAATAAATCAAATGAGTTGCTGCAAAATGTTCTGAACATCTTTCCTTCAACCTCTTTTTAAATTGAGTTTTGAAACCAAAATTTATGCTAAATTAATTCTTATAATAACCATAATTGTTTTCATTTTGCCTTCAATGCCTACTAGTGTGTAGGGTTTAAGCCCAAAGCCCATTTTACCTAAGGTCTCTCTCTTCTAAAAACTTTGGTGTTCTATAAGCTCATTTTTAGCTTCCTACTATACAAGTTATTAAAACAATCTTATATTCCTTCAATGAGGAATATAGGGTTTTGGATTTTATAAAATATGACAACCAAGAGCTTTTTAAGATCAATTTCTCATTCACACATAATTTATTTTAATTATGTTATTGCATGTTAAGTTTTAAAAGTAAGTGGATTCCATGTTTAATTTGATCTCAAATTTATCCATTAATCATGTTTTAAAACAAATTTCTAACATTATTCATATACACATCTCACTTGAAGTCTTTCTCTATTATACAATAACCAAAAGAAATACCAAATACACAACCAATAGAATATTTCTATTTGTATGGATCCTCGTATCTTAAATATTATATATGAGAAATTCTACTTGGTGTGTTGTGATATTCTTTTAGATCCTTATAATAAATCCATTTAAGATATGTGATTTTGTTTTTTTTTTCTTTGGGCTGTTATTATTAATGATAGGATCCACTTAGCCATATAAAATAATATTTAGAGTATTCGTTCACGCTAAAACTTTTTTTCCCTTAAAAAAAAGTCTTAGCACTATCAACACCTCTTAGTTACTGTCCTAGGAATTAAATTGTGATAATGATTTAACTTTAGTATATTTTATAATTCTAATTATTAATTTGGAACTCTCAATGGAATAATTAAACCTAGGGTCAAAGATTGGTAATCAACAACATATCTATCTACTTATAAAAACATAAAATAAAGCAATAATTAAGATTTATTTAATAGTAGTGTTGTAGGGACATCTCAGTGAACCATATATAAAAAAGATAATATTAGAAAAATGAGTCGCTGTCTAATTTTATGTTACTAGAAAACTCTAATCGGTCATCAGAGATTCTAGATAATGAGTTAGTTATGTAATAGAGAATATAACAATCATATTATTCATCTTATCTAAGATAATTAGCTTCACATTTGTTTTTAATGATAAAAATATCTAATGTGCATAAATACTAAGAGTTTGCTTAAACTAGTATATGTGTTAATTTTAAACTAAACTAAGGGAGTGGTTTTAAACTTGAACCTGGAAATAGTCTAATCTCCACGTTAACAAAAGACATGCATTAGACCAGTAAGGATGGTGAGCCATTAATAGGTATAAACATGTTCAAGACTATATTGGTTAAAATGGGTCTGAAGACTCTCATTAACACTTAATGGACTTATATAGGATCGTATCCAACCCAAATTTAAAAGTAGTATAAAAAAGGATTGTTCGAAAAACAAGAATACAAGAATAAATTCACTCACACATCAATATAAACATAGAAAATTCAAATTCAAATAAAAAATAAATATTTACAAATAATATTTATGATTAGAAAAAATAATTATAAGGTTTTACAAATAATTACTTTTATAATTTTAAAAGCAATGTTGTCACCATATATGACTTTTCTTATTGAAGGTGATTAACTGGATAGCTGTAATAAAAGCTCAAAAGATTATTTCCGAAGACATTCTAAAACCCACATGTTCATATTCACAAAAAGGAACCCTTTTTTATATATATTTATTTACAAAATAAAGAGTCACAAATTAATCACTCCTATTACCTATTAGGCAACCTCTTAGGATAACATCAAGTAATGGTTCATTTATCCTAGGTTGAGATTTTATAAATAAATATAATTAATATGCAATATAGATTGCAATGAAAAATATCATAACTTAAAAATATTTTATACATGTTGAAAATAAAATCGTGTATTAAGTGATTTTATTATCCATTCAACGAGATCTAAAGATAATGATCAGTGACTATTTATTTATCTTAGGTTGATTTTTATATAATATACAAATTAGAGAAAATATATAATATCTTGAAAATACAATAAAATCATGTGTTAAACAATTTTACTATCCTTTTGGCAACATTCAAGGATAATACCCCTTGATTAATTTATAAATAATAAAACCATGAATATATAACATAAATTGCAAGAAAAAATATTATAACTTGAAAATATTTTGTTCACATCAAAAATAAAAGACAAGTATTAAATGGTAAATGGTTCTATTGTCCATTCACCGAGATCTAAGTATGTATAATACTCAATGATAGTTTATTTATACCATGTTGATTTTTGGATAGGAAAAACAATTAATATGCAACCAAAATCAAATAAATTTCAAGACCAAATAAACATGTATATATACACAGTCAGCATACATAATTTTTACATTAAGATCAAACAATTATATCCTAAATATCAGTAGGATATTTATATAAATATCAGTAGGATAACCTACCGCTACTCGTCCTAACCCCATCATGGGATATTTATATAAATCTTGCTTCGCCTTAAAATAAATTTTGTGGTGGCTTCATGTCCTCAAAATTATAACGATAGACCACAACACTTCAAATATTTCATCACAAAACTCATAAATATCAGTAGCATTTTAAAAATTAATAAAAATAAGCTATCAAATGTATGAAAGATCCAAAAACAACCCTTGAAAGCTACTGGATATGACTACAGTAGTGGAGGCTTATAGGCTCCACCTGCCACTATTTTTGCCGGTACGTAGGGCTCACGTGTATTTTGGAAGATCAGGAGCTTCTCCCTCTCCTCTTCTTTCCTATAAAGGTGGTGTAGTACACCGCCGCTATCATGAAAGATTTCGGCTTAACTTCATCTCTCTCTCTCTCTCTCTCCCTCTCCCTCTCTCTCCTTTTTGACATTGTGCTTTGAAAGTGTTGTTACAGGTATGGTTATTGGTTGAAAAAGCTCTGAATTGAGAGGGCTAGATAGAGGTTGATCATTTAGGAGAGGGAGGGCCTCCTGCACGTTATCTTCTTGTTTTTTTAATCCTGAAAGTCCCCTTCTTTTGTAATTTCTCTTTTTTAAAAATTTCTTTATCTTTAGTTGTTTGGAGGTTGGCCCAGAACTTTATGCTTATCCCCTTTATCTTTATGATAGGTAGCTTGTTCTCTCCCTCTCGTTTATTTGTTTTATAACATAAATCCCAGACAAACATTTGATTCATAGACTCAGCTAGTGGCTCGTAAAGATGAGAGAATGGGATTAATTATTGGGATGCAATTATACTCCATTGTCTCACACTTTCATTGACTCAATTATACTCCATTGTCAATGGACTAAACCCTCTGAAGTTTTTATCAATGGACGAAACTTATGGGTTCTCTCTCTTTTTTATTTAGTGGGATGCAATTATACTCCATTGTCTCACACTTTCATCGACTCAGCCAGTGGCTCACGAGGACGGGAGAAAGGGATTCTTTAACGTTTATGGGAGGTGGGGCTTGAATCATTCTTTTTCGTTGGGATGCTCATCAGTCAAAATTATACTCAATATATTTGTTTCTTTTGATTTTCCACAAAAAATAAAATAAGAAACACAATAAATATAATGTCACATCATCAAAAATTGATCCAACTTACAAATATTTAAAACCATTGCATATAAATAGATTTGATTCCATATTTAATAAAGAAGCCATAAAAATTATTTTTCATTAATGTTAAAATTAATAGATTTAAACATGCTTCTAAATATGAGTCCTAGGACACAAATTGAAAGAGAATTATCTATACTTGATCCATTATATATGTGATGCTATGTATGCTGCTATTTATTTTAACCAAAAATAGAGAAAAAAATAAAATATATACAAGAAAATACATATAAAGCAAGCCTAAAAGGATTGCCCAAGTTTATTCGTGAAAGACCGGAACGCCAAGTGAGAGTTAATAGACCAAAATATCCAAAGTAGCAACCAAAAATTTTGGTTGACAAAGGAGTCCATTAGTGAAAATGCCATATTTAGGTGTTTAAGGACCCAATTGAAATTTTGAAAGGTTTAAATAAATTTATTGAGTTCTTAATCGTAAGAAAAATCAACTTTTAGAAGTCAATTTTGATGTTAATTGAAACAAATCAAGTTTGGGGATCGAAATTGGATTTTGAAAAGTTTAATTGGTCAAATTAAGGGCTTAATTGCATCAAATTCAAAGTTTGGTGAGCAATTGGGGACTTAATTGAATAATTCATGAACCAAGGATCAACTTGCAAAAACATTCGCAACATCAGGGACTGAATCAGGTGAAATCAGGGGTCAAATCAACCAAAATTGAAAGTTTTATGGTCATCTAGGGGTCCAATTGAACAAATCAGAAACCAAGGATCAACTTGTAAAAGGCACTCAAATTTAAGGCTGACAATTGAATCTAGCAAGGATACAATTGCATGAAATTAGGAGTTTAGAAGGAAATTAAAGGTAAAATTAAATGAAATTGGAAGAATAGGGATCAAATTGAAAATTGCCAAATCTTAAATAAAGAAAACCTAATCTATAAGGATTAGCCAAAACAGCGTCGTTCAAGATACTATGCATCTTCTTCTTCAATTTTTGGTTGATCAGGTAGGCACTTTCAGGCGAATGAATGTGACGTTTATGACCACTCTAGAGGCTGCAACCACCACCATTTAACTGAGAACACTCTATCTACAACCTCATGTCTTTAAAATCAAACGTTTATGTCACATATTCTTCATTGATCTCTATAACATCTTGTCCCTAATCAATCAGCACCACAGTTTCAGTTATCAAGCTAATTGAGTGAACACTTTCAAACGTTTGAATATGGAGTTACATACCTCCAAATCAAACAAGAATGGATTCGATTGAAAGGTGTGCACCCCCTCTACTAAGTCTAGGTGGTCTCAGGTAACGTTGATGTCGGAGTTGCTCAGCAAAACCACAAAAGTAATCAACCAATCCAACCTTGACTGAGACACTCATTTGTAGAAAACCACTTAACTCTTTCATGTTTTCCCTTTTAAAAACCCTAGAGGATTCCTATCAAGAGTTTAAAACCTTTTTCCCTAGATCTAAAGACCACAACACCTCACCTTGGTCTCCAAGTTTCTTACAAAACCACCTGAACCCAAAACCATTGGTTTTGTGGAAAAACCAGCTAGATTTTAGTTTGTTAAAACCCTAACAACCCATCTAGAAGACCTAAATCCGCTTATAAAAGGAGGGGCATCCAGAAACAAACGAAGAAGAAAGCAAATAGGGAAAAAGAGAGCAAAAAAGAAAAGAAGAGAGAAACTTTGGCTAAGGTGCAAGTAATTCAATCCAGAAGGACTTTGAAGCTTCAGCTCTGTCTGGTGAGGTCTGAAGATAAAGAAGAAGGAAGGCAATATTAAAAAACTTCATTCAGATTTGAAGATTTCTAAGCTAAAGGTATACACTTTCAAACCTTGAAAGTAGAGTCCACGAGGCCTGCTAGATTGATCTCTGATGTTCAATGCAAAGTTTTTAATACTGTAACATGTTATTGATTGCCTTTACACATTATATTATATGATGAATGCCAAAAGTGGCAACAAGAGAGGGTTATTTTTTGTTAATGGAAAGATAGTTTTGGGTTCTAAATTGTTGGTTTGGTCTTTAGTGATGAAAAAAGTTGGATTTTGATCATTTTGTCCAAGCATGTCTTTTGTTTTTGAGTTGTTAGTTTTTTAGATTGAAAATCAATGTATTTTTTGAGTTTTATTTATGTTTTTTGTTTCTTTGGTTCCAATGATATTCATCGTTGATAATGTGGTCTGTGGAAATAAATAAAACATGCCTTAGAGGCTCAAAATGGTCGTTCTGGGCTTGTTTTGTCCTTTTGGACATTCTAGGTTGATTTTTCTAGGTTTCGGAAGATTCATTTGTTGAATCTTGTCTTATGTACGAGTTTTAGAGCTTGTTTGGTTTAAATTCTAGTTCATACAAGTTCGTCTATCATTGTTGATAAGTAATCTAAGAGTTTCATACATCAATAACCAGTTATAGTAGGTTTTAATCCTTAGGTTTTGGTTTTGAATCGAAACCTATTTTTGTAAAATTGTGTTGATTTGTTGACCATTGAAGCAAACAAACCCTTGATTCTTGTTCCATGCATGATTTCGAACAAAACCATACCCCCTATTTGTTTGAGAGCTGGTATAGATTGAGGTTTATGTTTACGAAATGACAATGGATGTTCTTCATTTTTGTTTGTCTTTTATGCGTTTGATCTGTTTTGTCTAAATATTTTTAAGTTTTTTATATTTTTGTGAAGTTTGATTTGTTTTAGTTTTGGTTTTTCTTTTTGGTTTGTTTCTGAGTCAACCCAATCGAGTCAACCCAGTCGGGTCCACCTGACCAGGTAAAAACAATTTCAGATTTGTCTTTAGGCTTTGTTTGGATTATTTTTTATTGAATTTTTTGTTTAAGGATGTGTTTGGCAAGACCTATTTAATTTTTGTGTAGTTTTTATTCCACAAAGTCTATATATATATATATATATATAGTGTTTTTTTGTGTTGCATACAACCAAGTCTCTCAAAAATAAAATAACAAATCATATCTTCTGAAAAAAAATAAAATACATGGTATCTTTTATTTTTTATCATGCATCTTAGATTTAATAATCAATTTATTAAATCCATTAGAATTTGACCAATATTCCAATAATCACCAAATTTTTAATTTATAAGGATTAATGGTTAAATATTTGGTATAAATGTTGAACATCCAAGCGAAACTGATATTTAAATATCAGGAGTTGACCAGAAAATTCTCAGAGTTATTTTAAATATTCATCAATTTTAATTGAGAGTATTTTTCACCGTAGTATACAAATTATTGAAAACCTTTTTCATAAGAATTTATTTGGGTATACGAGCCCATAATAAATTCTTAACACCAGATTTATTCAGACGAATCAATCTCAATCTTAAGCCACAAATAGACCATTAATCAGAAAATCATCAAAACATATAAACCACATTAAACAACACATAGCAACTTACATCAAGTAGGGTGCGCTAGGAGTGCTACTACCTTCTCTAGCTACAATCAGTCGCATACCCTTTGAATCTCCAATAAAACCAATATACATAGGTTTCCTAGCGACCCTAAACCGAATAACTAGGTGGCGACTCCTTCAAACCCCCCCTGACACCTCTCGCCCACGTGCAATAATGTACAAGATCAAATGTATCTTATGTTTTAAGCATAATAAGTAGATACCAATCTAATCCAAGTAAAAGTCATTAGAAGATATTTAAAAGTATTTTTAAGTACTTTAAAAGAACTAAGAATGTTTTTCTGATCTATCGGGGACATGAACTGGAAGTTCATGGTTATTCATATACTAGTATTCAATTAGACGTTGATGATAGAAAATCTCAGTCAGAATATGTTCTTACTCTAAATGGTTTCAAATTGACTTTTTTAATATTTGAAGAATCATAACAGGTTGCTACATATTGTACTTGATCTTTAAATATAAATCAATCAATTATTGAATTGATAATAAATTAAATTGTTTAATTTATTTAATCTTATTTTATTTTGAATTATGCTTTATATTTGGGTCACCTTATTAAGAAACTTAATAGGTTACACAACTATTGGTCAAAAATTAAAATATGATGATTAATCAAGTATAACTTGATTGTAAATAAATTTTAGAAATTAAAAACTAAAATGTAATTAATACATGAGATTACAATTCTAGACCTATAAAAAATTAAGTAGAGATTTGATTGAATAAATTTCTAAAATTATCTTAAAATAATATATGTGATATTATTTAAGGAGTAAATTGATATTTTACTATCTATAAGGTTTTTAGGTTTTTCTATAAATATAATGTTATGCCTTTTTTTATACATTAGATGATAGACAACGGTACAAAAACATCTAAACACAAATAAAAAGGTCTAGCACTAAAAGGTATGCTATCTCTCTTTCCTAAAAAGATATAATAGACTTTTCACTATTGATTTGTATGAATTACTGTTAGAGATTGAATATATAGACGATTTATAATTAGTAACAACGTAGTCTTGAAATAATTATATATTCAAAATCTAAAATACATATAATATTAAAAAAAATTAAATTTATCATTTCTGCATATGTTTTAGAAAACTAAACAAGGAAAACTCATGGGCAATTATAATTGTTGGCACTGAAACATCGCAAACAAACATCAATGGTAACCCGGGAAAAAGCAAATTGTCGTTGTAAGCTTTACAACATTGGAAAACGAAGATAAACTATTATCCCATAAAAATATGAAACTGAACTAAAATTGAGAACTCATTCCATTTGAACAATACAGGTCCGATACATATGGTTTCATGGAAAAGCAATTTAAAAGACAACTCCATAAATCTTGATGGAACCTGCTCTAACAAAGCATGTCACGAAACAGGTGCTGCTGCCAATATGCTGATAGTCCTTTTCTCAACACCATCACTGGTATCATCTTCATCCAAACAAGTTGTGTTACTGAGTTTTCTGTAACATGGAACTACATTCTACCATATGTACATGCAACGATTCTGTGAAGCTCTTAAATTTTGATGCACCCTATAAGGAAAAGGCACGCTTATTCAATGAAAACCAACCAAATAAAGTTCAAAGCACTATCTTATTTTACTAGCATCATCAGAATTGTGGTAACATACACGCAGAAGATCAGCCATCAGAGTTCCTCGACCTGCACCCAGCTCAACTAGGTTAACTTTTTATGGCTGTCCCATTTGCTACCAAAGGCACATTGCCCACACACCAACCATCTGGCTTTACATTGAAACGGTCAAAGTGAAATTATTTTGTCAGACAGCAACCCACCAAAAAATGACAATTGAGGTGACCAGAATCCAATATCTAACAAGTACAAATGCTGTTTCAATGCAATAGCTCCCTTACCGCCTTGATGACCTTAAAAATGACACAAGGTTTCCAAGTTCCATGGAACTCAATCAGACAAGATTCAAAAGTTTAACGATAACTCATTTACCTCACCAAACATCTGGCTTACTTCAGGAGATGTAATGAAATCTCTTTCTACTCCAAACACATCTCGATTAATATAGAACCCAAATTTAGGATTCATCAAAACTTCTTCCATATACTCTGCCACTGAGATTGAGCCACCTCGGAACTGAAAAACCATCCATAACTTACAATCAAGGTTTTTTCAAGCACATCAGCACAAAAACATAGTTTCATTGACAACATTATGAAATTTAGCATCCGTTTCTGCCAAGAGTTTCAAAATCACATGTATCTAAGTTCCAACTACAGCATTTCCTGATATTGTTATATCTTGAAACTGGACGTCTTTAATAAATCCATCAACGTAACTCTATTTAATTGTAAAATCTGAATCAAACAGAGTATCTCCATTTCAAAAACAATAAAAATAAATTAGAGGGCCACCTTGCTAATGCCGTTAAGGTGCTAGACAAGCTCAGACTCCGATGTGGGTTCATGAGAATGTCCTACAAAACAACAATAACCAATGAGTAAAAAAGAAAACTAATTCAAAAAACACCGCAAAATTTTAATGGGACCAGGTGGATTATAGAGGGCGGAACGGTCAATGGAGATGGAGGTGCAAGTAGGAGTTTGGTCGGTATTCCTGCCCTTCAAGTGTTCGATGAAAGTACTCCTAAGTGCTTTGTGATTCTGGAGAAGAAGAGAAAAGAAGACATTTGGCTAAAGAAAAGAGTTGAACTTGTTAATGTTGTTCTTGTTTTATCGGTATAAGAGAGGAAAAGACGGCAGGTTCAAGCTTGCTTTGGTAACTGTCATGCAGGATTTTGTGTTTTGTTTAATTGATGAACAAGAATAACCATATAGCGTTCATCTGCGTGCTCCAATATTATATATTAATAAGTATATATGGAAACCGAAGCATGTTGTGGGGATGTAGCTCAGATGGTAGAGCGCTCGCTTAGCATGCGAGAGGTACGGGGATCGATACCCCGCATCTCCATTTTTATTTGTTTAATTTTTGAAAGAGGATCTGTCATCCAACTAAATGAATCTAGATTGATTACAAATATAATATTTTTATTATCAAAGAGGATCAATAGCCTGTTGGCACGTGCTCAGGTCGGGTAAAAATTAAACACAAAAAATGAATCTGCATTTATTGTTAAAGCATTTTCTAGTATAATACAATTCTATTTAACAAAATAGATCCATGTTATACATTAATAAATGTTAAAAATAAGTTGTAGATGCTAGATGCTAATTAAAATATTTAATATTGTATCTCGGGGAGGTTTTCAATTTTTAATTTATTTATTTATTTATATGGAAATAATTATATATATATATATATATATAAAGAGTAATAGTTTAAATTTTATTAAAAAAATAATTTTCTAGTATAATTCCTTATTTTCTTATTAATACTTTTTGTCTCTAGGAAAAAAAATAAATTTTCTATGTCATTCATTTAATAAAAAAAAACACAAAAAAAATTTGACAATTCAAAATAAGGATAAAAAAAGATATTTTCTAATTAAAACCTATTTATCATTTTAACATGCTCTAATTTATTTATTTATTGCATTTTTTTACTGGAATATATGTTTTTTAGACATCTTCTCATAATCATAAAAAAAAATTAATTACAAAATAATATTATAAATTTTGATTTGAATATATAAAAGACATAAGAATAGTTAAGCACTCACGCGTAGTTGTCAGTGACTATTTGGAAGTATTATTAACCTAAGTCCAACATCTTGATTGACGTGGATTTCAAATTAAACCACGTAAAAACTAATTCAAATGAATTGGCAAGCTCAAAAGCTACATCCAGTCAAAACTTTGTTTGACTTGAAAAAAAATCAAGATAAAATCATTTTATTTTAAAAAAAAACATGTATTAAGATAACGGTATTTTAGATTAACCTAGGTCTTCAAGACGCTATCATTTTGAATTTTTTTTTTTTAAATCAAGACAATAATATTTTGAATCGATCTGGGTTAGCCAAAGTTAACCCACCAAACTAACTACTCAGGTCATAGAATAGTTGAGTTTAATAATTAAAAAACTTATTTTTTATTTAATTATACGATAAGAACAAAAGGCATGCAAAGGAAAGCCACCAAACTAAATTTAAAAATAATAATCATAAAGGGTTGTACTAAAATAGTGCTTTCTAATATTATAAAAAAAAATGTTATAAACTTATTTAAAACTAAAATAAAAATTAAATGTTATTAAATAAAATAATATTCTAAATATATTTTAATAAGTTTTCATTAAAAACAATAAAAAAAAACATATTAAAAAATAAAAGCTAAAACAGGGTTAGCAACTAGGCTTGGATGGGCATATGCGTTTGGACCATTGTACAAAGGCTAAGTGCATGGGCTGCAAGTCCAGGTCCGCATGCTTCTCCTTCTTATTTTATTTTTCTTAAAATAAGAGTACGACACGTCATTCACCCATTTTAAAAAAAAAACAAAAACAAAACAAACGATGTGTGGTCTCTAATGGTATACTACACGTCGTCTATACTCTATAGTGGTTGATAACATGTTTGTCAACTGGTTGCATTTTGGCCACCTTAAGAGGCCAAAAAATAGCTGAAAATCGGGTAGCAACTCTTTAGACTCAAAAAACTTGTTTTCATCCTTTTTTGACCTAAAAATCTCGAGAAACCCCTATAGATCTCGATAAACTCATATTTATCTTCAAAACAACTTTTAATCAATTTGAAAACCAAACATTTACCCCAGTTCAAAAACTAATCTTGAGCCCTAATATACTTTTTCTAGCAAGATGAGTAGTAAGAAACACTATAATAGAGCTCCTCTTTTCAAATAGAACCTATTGATACTAAGAGCGGGTTTTTTATCGTTAGAATATGGCCAGCCAACCACTTTCTCTCTTCTCCCTTTTTTCTAGCAAATTTATCTCTTCTCTTTCAAGCTTAGGGATGGAAACATGAACAAAATGAAGTATTGAACCAAAACATAAAAGCCTTAACAAACAGAGGTCAAGTATATATACATATTAAAAAAAACTTTGGGGATCAAAACTTTTTTAAAAAAATATACCTCATGAATAGTTAAAAAGGTTACATATTTGTTTCACATTCAAATTTAGTCCTTGAAGTTTCAATTTATTTTAAGCAATAAAATTGAATTTTATCTTTCCAAATCAAGTATAAACTTAATGCTTGAAAGTTTTTTTTTAACACTATGAGAATCTAGTTAAAAGGATGCATGGAAAATTAACATGTTCATACTGTATAAAAATAACAAGGTCTTCACATTAAAAAATAGTGGTAAAACATCTTTTTTTTATTTCCACCGGCAGTTCTTGATAATGGAACACAAGTACAAAAAAATAAAAATGACTTCTTTGTTGGTAGAGTTGAAAGGGATGTTGTACCGTCACTACCATCAGGTGAAGAATTGTATGATGTGGTGTCGCAGTACGATGACATTATGTTTGGTTTTCAATCCGGTAAGCAGAAGTTTCCTGGTTTTAGTGTGACGCACAATTAGGTAAAATAAAGTATTTTCTAAGAGCTTTCTTATTGGAAGATCAATCTCCTTTATCATAACCTTGATTTCATGCACATTGAAAAGAACATGTTTGAAAATATTTTTAACACTGTTATGGACTTGAAAGGAAAAACAAAGGACAACATGAAGGCTATAATGGATATATTTTTTTTTTCACCATAAAAATATAGAGTTGGTATATGATGGGTCATGAGTTGCAAAACCCAAAGCTAGCTTTGCCTTAAATAAGAATGCACAGTTACTTGTCTACCAATGGCTTAAGAGTTTGTGTTTTCATGATGGAAAGGCATCGAACATATCTAAATTGGTGAATTTGGAGAATTACATATTGCATGCAATGAAGAGTCTACCAATGGCTTAAGAGTTTGTGTTTTCATGATGGAAAGGCTTCGAACATATCTAAATTGGTGAATTTG
>Ga0307515_10006897_pt1 | contig 22566 bp, 24 predicted proteins | sample 17_EM_MG_FD_194513 | JGI IMG/M metagenome (GOLD analysis project Ga0307515, IMG submission 194513) | Populus trichocarpa ectomycorrhiza microbial communities from riparian zone in the Pacific Northwest, United States - 17_EM | ecosystem: Host-associated > Plants > Roots > Unclassified | place...
CCCCCCCCCACGCAGCACCCTGCCATGTGTGAAGTAATACAATCTATCACTGTGGAAAGGCAAATTTTACCTCAATATTCATCTTGAGAAAACATAACTATAACCTTCATTCCAGTGGCATACTCAGCCAGTGCACAATGAATAGCTGAGGGCACAAGCACTAACTGCTGTGGTGAGAGAGGTAGAAAGAACTGTGATGTGGTCAGTTATCGCCCCAAGCTATTGGCGGTGAAGAAAAATTGATGGTAGATTAAGTCAACCACATCCATCCGTGTGAACCATGACTTCTTATCATCGATGACCTTTGAGAGATTAACATTATCAAACAGGAGCCCGTTAACCTGCAATTGAAGCTCAGTCTCTGATCCTAAATGTAACCGCCAACCATGGAAAATAGTTCCGCGACCTCCATCTGCCAAATGCCTACGAATTGTACTAATGTTAAGTTTTCACTATCTATATTGTTCAGGATTAGTATCATCCTCAGTCCAATCGAGGAGCAGAAAACAGGATAAATACTTACAGCTTCTCGGGTTTGTGGATTGAATTTAAGAGATGCACCATGGGGCAATAGACTCACAGATGGTGTACCTACAGGAGCAGCTGCATTTACCCACTGAGAATCCTGGGCTTCGATGGCTAGTTTCCAAGTTTCGTCAACCTTCCAGTACTTCTCATCGGAAATGATTGAACAGGGAGACTTTGTTGATAAGATTGCTTCCGTGAACAGCTTCGCGACCACAAGTCACCATTTGGTGTTGACAAACGTTGTGATCTCCAACAGCCTTTGGTCGCCAAACATTCTTGTCTCCGCCAGCCTTGGGAAGCGGGGGCTCCTGGGCTGGTACATGGTCAGACTCACGTAATATGTTCATTGTTGACTGTAGTCTTTCTATCCCTACATAATTCCAGATATACGGTGCTGGATCTGTCTCAGGAGAGTCGAGAAGTTGATAGTGATTCTCTTGTGCAATCGACTGTAAATTATTTAACACTGTTGATTCACTGAATATCCAGAATTCTTTCGCAATTCGCATGTCCTGTGCGCTCAACAGAGACAAGTATCAAATAATTGGAGTCACAGTTGGAGGTTCAGGTGGACCAGAAAACACAAATCCCCTTCGCAGATTTTGGTATCACCATTCCACACTGACAATCTACAATGAAGACGAGCAGTGACTACAGCCTCGACAGATTGTCAGAAAGAGAAATATATGGCACTGCAGCACTTGAATTAGTCGACCATTTAACCAGTGCACCTGCATTTCATCACATATTGGATCATCCAAATGAGGCTATATATCAGTTTACAAGATATCTGTGTATCATTGACTTCATCTCATATTGATCACTATAATCGACTAACACAAAATGGAATTGAACTCTAACCAATACTCCCGAACTCCTCACAAGTGCCAAGCTCACCATACCATTCGACTATTTTGCATCAGTTGGTCATATAGAATTGGTTGAATGTTTAAAGACGCATACCCTGGTTACACTGCCCTGATAATTATCATTCATCTTCACCATCTGATGGCACAATGTCTCAATACTCCGTAAGCTGTTGGGTATGGTGCTCCCAACACTCCAGAATGCGGTATATCATCAACGTCGTGATGTTCGGTCGGCTCATCAGGGCATGCAGGACTGTCATTTGTGCCACTCAAGAAAGGTCCTCGAGATTACTCACTCTGATATCATAACCACTGGGTCCAGTGTTCAATAGCCATGTGTGCGGAACTCTATTGTGCCCCAGTCAAACAACACGTGCAAATGCCTGGCGCGCCTCATTCAAAACTCAGAACTTCTGAGATATTGCCGCATGGTTTGCTGCTGTGAGATTTAGGCCTGTCCCACCCACTTTAGGTGTAGTTACAAACACAGAGGGATTTGGCAAATCTTGGAATTTGAGCTGCATTTCTGTGCTCTGATCATTGCCCAATTCTGCATACATGTAGAAAATATCCAACTGATCCACAAAGAACTTCGTCAGCCACCACTTCAAATGACAAACTTGGCCTGGCCGAGGACAATATAGCATTGCCTTTTGAGGAGGAGCTGAATGAGGCTAGGGGCTTAGATTTGTTTGAGGATCATGCAGGTGCACCTTATTTGATGCTTCGTCTTCGTCAGGTTTGGGATACTCCACAGGTGCATTGACAAGCATTGGCAAAAATGTTTCTCTCAGCCATCAGAAAATTGGAGTATTCACCCTAGTATTGAGTGGCCATTCATCAGACCATTGTCCTGAAACATCATTCCAATCTTTGGTGTCTCCCAATACCAATGAGAAACATGACAGCTGCCATCTATGCACCCTCCATGTTCCTGAAGCACCTTCTGAAGTGTAGCTTTCCACAAGGGTCTCGAGTTGAGCTTGCCCTGCTTTAGTCCATTTGAGATCAACAAGGTATGCATCCTCCATTGGTATCTGAACAGGTGGTTTCCCATTCGCGAGTTTCAATTCTGACCACCTCCTGATTGTCCAGGGCTTTCCAATTTGCATCATCCAGTGTGCTACGTCCTGTTGATCGTTGTTGTCTTCAGTGCGGATGGCATGCATCACACTTTTCACAGTGGAATACAGTGCCTTGGAGCTGTGCCTTTCCACCACAGTCTCATCCTCTGGATCTTCAGGTGCACCTGAAAACAGCCACATTGTCTGAAAACACCAGTCATAGAGTGAATGGAATCCCGGCATTGCTGTGACTTGAAGTTTCAATCCAATTCTCGCATTCTTCGCATTTCGCCAGTACACACTATTTTTTGTCATGTACCGATGAGACACATCAGAAATCCCAAACCTTCGTGAACAATGTGAGAGTTGGCCATTGCTTGATGGTTTTGCTCTTGATGTTAAGGTATGATTTGACACAAGAAAGATATTCAATCGGGTTTCTGGCTCGTCAATACAGGTGTTCAGATCTTCATTGGTGCGGTTTGCAATTTCTGCGTGCAACAAGTTAGCGACTTTGAAGTCGATTCCATATGTCATGTCACCGATGATACTCTTGAACGTCTCTGCAACTCGGGGAATTGTCACCACCAAGATTGGTTCAAAGGCTGATGTCAGCGCTCAATGCCCCAGTGCTGGAGTTGAATGGATCACTGACAGGGGCTGGAGCACCAAATATTGTCTCCGCAATGGATATCACTTCTGTTCGTGACTGATTATCCCAGGAACGTCGTTCGGTGCGATGATTACCCAATGATCAAGTGTATTCCCCCACACAATCGACAGCAGTAAACCCATTACAACCTTCTCAGTCAGCCATTTCCATATCATTGCTGCGGCCACCAAGGTGAAAGTCTTGCGATGACCCATTACATCCGCCACCAGCGCTCCTGGCATATCAGAATCCCAATCCCACCACCTCACAATGAACCATATGGCCCAAAGCTGGTGCGCCAGTAACATCATTCTGGGCAGGCCAGGAATTGAACACTTGTGGCCTGGGACACGGTCTTCTGATGATTGGAGAATCTGATGGGCATTCAGCAGCCTGACTGCCTCATCAAGCTACTCATGTTCAATTTCGTTGTTGATTGTGTTGAGAACAGTGCTCAATACTGAACTGGTATTATCTGGATCGAGGACCAACTCACCATCCACTTGCTTCTGAGGATCTCTTGCACCTTGGTCGTTCAACTTTTCATCTGGAATGATCTCTTCCTATTGCTCTGAGGTAAGTTGGGCTGATGGGCTCATACTCCAGTGCTCCTGAAATTCATTGCAATGTTAGGTATTTCACAGACAAGCATTTGGACCCAATCAATATGTGGAATATAATCAATTCTATTCACTCAATCAGAACTTACATTCATACTACTGTCAGGCACTTTCCCACCTGCCTCCCCAGACACGACTCTTTCATATTCATCAGATCCTGGCGAAGTCTAAGTATACTCATTAGTGATGGAGCATAACTAATCGTAACAAGGCTAGCGCGAATTGCCTTGGCCAGTGTAAATATGTGCTCTGCAATATCCTTCCCTGTAGCCGCCTTCATTTCTAACAAAAATAGTTTCAAATTGTGTCCCAGTGTCAACTTGAAGACATTAGAAAGGGAACTGTTGTATGAAATCTGACCATATAGAGGGTCATTCATCATTTGCCCAGGTGCGGATAATCCCATATACTCTTCATCCAATTCTTCCTGCATCAAGTTGCATTTGTATATCGCGGTCAGACAGTATGGTTTTTTTGGACCACATTTGTTTTCGATGAAATCAATCAGCTCCCCTCAGTCCCTCACATCTGTGTACGAGGCTGGGAGTTGATGGCTGGATTTCTGGTCATTGTTGCCGTTCGGCACTCAACCAATCACCGCCATGAAAGTTATACTTAGCAACTCTGGGAGGTTACCTTGCGCTTTTTGCCCACACGCTCTCCCAAATCGGTTGCCAGTCGCTTGTTGCCTCGCCTTCCCTTCTTCGTCACCACCCAAACCTCACTGGCACATTTCGTCAAAATCATCTCAACCCACTCTCGACAAATCCATTCGGCATGATTAAAATTTTACAAATGCAGCCAGGTCTCCAAAGGCAACAGATAATCTGCAACGGCCATCTCCCAGTGCAAGGGTCCATCCCGCAGTTGTTCCAAGTGGTTCTGTCCCTGGATAATGTACCGATGCTACTTCCCCAGATACCCAGCCACCCATCCTTTCTTCCACTTGTTCATGGTACTAAAGTTGGGCTGCCCTATCCTTTTGGCAAATTGCTTCAGGGAGACTTCCGTTTGCTTCAAGCAGATTGGGGCTGTTCCTGTGGCACCGCCCAAGTCCAACGTATTATTGTTCGCATAATCTGCATTGTATTCGTGATAGCAAATCTCTGGTAATGGGGGATAATCAACAATCCCTTCGACATTGGTCCTGTGCTGTTCTGCAACCAGCTGACATCGTTTCTTTGGGAGGCTAATGGGGGGTCTCCCAGGTGCACTGGGCAGGTGTCACGGTGCTGTGGAGGCGGAAGATGTCAGCCGAATGACTGGATGGTTTCTAGACGGTGCTGGATGCACTAGAGGTGCCCCTGGAGATAATGGCCCGTGTCCTGTGAATTGCTGAGAGAGGAACATTTGAGGTCCACCATCACCTGCTTGGGGAAATCATATGCTTGCCACAATGGCCCATAACTCGGATATCCTTGGGTTGCACTAGAGCTTGGTTCTGCGCTTGGTGTCATGTTGAATGGGGCAGGGTGGGAGAACTGAGGAACACCTGGAAATGGTGGCTGCGAAGGTGGGTAACGATACCCTGCTGGTGGTGGATGAAATTGATTCGCGAGTTGCCCGAATTGAGTGTCTTTGCTTAGTGTATTTCCAGCATTATCATCTGATGATCCCACATCGTCATCTGGGCGTTGTTGTGAGCCAAACAGCCCACCTGTTGGAGCCATATTAGTTGTCATCAGTGGTAATCCGTTCGTCGACATCGTTTGTGAACAAAGGATAGTAGTAAACGATTTGTCAATTCAATTGGTGATTTCGAATGTAGCGGAGTATAGTTAAAAATATTGAATGTAGCAGTGACCTTCGGCGGAATGAAGGCCTCTTAAATGCATCTTATTTGTCATGAAGCATGGTGTTTCACTGCACCTTTGCTCCCATGAAACCTGGCTGAGAAAATGAAATCATAATCACGCACATCCTGCCATTCTTTGTCATATGCTCAAATTCGTATACTAGAATCTTGAATAGAAGCTCACCTTTGTTCGGTTCATGACAATAATGGTCACAGCAGGGATACGACTTGATCTCTCCAGAAACCCAACAGGGACCATCCTCTGTTGGAAGGTTAGCACGACTAGGCATTTTACATTCAAAATGTTATTGTATGACCTGCACTTCATTCAATATGAGGCCATGTTAGTCAAGCAGCAACTGTGATTGGTTCCTTGTGAGCTCCTTGTGTATACTTCGATGTCTCCTAAGGACCCGCCCACTGGTCATGGATCGTAACTGAAGAAAACATCCTACCAGCCTATCAGTTCTAGATGATTGTTGAGTGGGCATACAGCCAGCTAGAAAACATTCATATTCATTGTATGAAGCTGATGTCATCCGCTGCCTGAGGCTCGAGCGTATACATAATCCACACAGTGCCGCAATGACACAGTATACGATAAAGCAGATCGTAGTAGCGCCTGATGGACAGTATTCACCGTTGATCGCAGTGATGACAAAAGACCCTGTCTCTGCTAATGATTTTCAGTAGATAATGTGTAGCATTATTGTGCAGGATTTGATAGATATTATCCAAGTTTGTGAAGAAAACTGATCGTAAGGTGACTTTGTTTTACCTGTCATCTACATTTGGTGAGGTGTGATGCGGCTTTGAAAGTGATACGCTAACCTGAGTTAGCTCGCTTTCAACCAAATATCCCTGAGGCTCAAATCCAGCAACAAACCATCCCCCCCAAAGCTTCATCGAGATTTGTCAGAACACTGAGCGTTTCTCAAAAATGGTCAACACTCGCCGGAAACATGTGAAATGCTTTAGCTACAACAAGACATCATTCAATGAGAACTGACTGGAAGCTCATTATGAACAATCTCACCCAATATTGATGAATGAAGGGCTATTACCCAACAGGATTCTACCACCTGCCAGCTAGGATCATCCTGAGCCAGAGTGGTTTGACTACAGTAGGTGCACGAGAATGGCCATCGACAAGCTGTCAATTAATGATCCACTGATACACAATGTACTGGGTGCACCACCGCCTGAAGATACTCCCAACGAAGATCCTATAGACCTTCAGCAGCCTGATCTCACCTGTACCCCTGATTCAACAAAGAAAAAGGCTCTGGGGCAGGTAGTTGGAGTGGAAAATGCCAGGGGGAAAGCATAAGGCAAAGCGACCGGATTGTACAACAAGCATCATAAGTACTCAGAACAATGGAATCCATGGGATCCATTTCGGTCAACACACGACTTGCAGCAGCCTCAATCATTTAGCCAGTAAACGAAATGATGGATAGATCAATATCTCAGACAGGGACTGGACAACTTCAAAATCGAATCATTCCAATCAGCATATGCTTCGCGAAAGCTTCTCTCTGAACTTTATTTCGCGCTTGGCAATCATAGTGGAATTGAAGAGTACTCGCATATCTTCGGAACATTATACTACAGGGATATTTTCAAATGAATCCAGTTCCTCCTAGCACATCTCCCATTTCAGGCACACCTCAATTATCAACCTGTGTGCCTCGCTGACTTGGAGGGTCGTTGATTCTACAGCAAGATAAACACAGGCAATTGGTGGTGGGATACACAGGATCAACATCCTGCCAGAGCGACAATCGTGCCAGTCATATTTGTATCGGACAAGATTCACTTGACCAATTTCTCGGGTAATCAGCATGAGTGGCCGGAATATCTCATGATTGGTAGTATTCGAATAGATATCTGCTGGACCCTGAAAATGCCAGCCTGGATTCTTGTCCGCCTGATCGCATGTCCCCCAAATGATGCAAACGAACATGGCCGAAGCATTGTATAGCGTGGTTAGAACTGTACTGTCTCAACTTTGGCATCTTGACATCACTGGCCCTGGCTTGAAATGGGATTGTGCAGATGGATTCCAGCAACAGTGTTACCGTCTGTTGCTTACCTCGGTTGGGGATTATCTGGAACAAGTCATGGTTGCTCTCCTCTCATATGGCTAATGTCTGATGAGTGAAATTCCAAAAGGTGCGCCAATGTGGCATCCAACTTTTTGACCAGTCGATGACTTAAGAGACCAGCAGATTTACCCAGGGCTGCCGGAGGACCATAATATTGATGCTCTGCACACTCTTGGTGTCCACCCAATTGGCAACCAGTTCTGACAATACCCTCACTTCAATGTCTATCGGCTTTGGTAGCCTGATGATCTGCATCAGCTGCTCTTGGGTTTAGTTAAAGACTTTTTGCACTGGCTGCTCAAATACCTGAAAGCTAGAAATGTCAATGATCTATTTGACAATTGATGCACATTGGTGCCACAATATCCCAGCCTCCTGCACTTCTCTAAACCATTCGATTCATTGAAAAGCGACACCTGGCAAGTTACAGAGATCCATGGAATGATCAGAACGCTGGCAGTGAATTGCGCTCCAATTCTTGTCTGCTACAGAGATAACGGGAAAACTGCGGTGGAACAGCCTCTGATGAACCAGGAATGGGACCAGTGTGGGCATTATGTGAATTCTCTCTACTTGTTAGCCAACAAGGTCACTCTGATCTATCCCTCAAAGTAATAGACAATGCACTCAATCAATTGTACCAGAAGATGGGAATTTTTTGGGAACAGAAAATGTCGAAGTCTGCGAAGGCCAGATTAGATGACCTGTTCCCACAGGAATCCCATCAGTTACACATACAAAAGATTCAGAAGATTCGTGCTGCAATGGGGGCCCATGTGTATGGGGCTGAAAAGATTTCCACAACAAAACGTAAGGAATTTTAGGTGCGCCTGAATAGAGCATCACAAGCGGGAACCACTTGGTCAGATGCTGATCATCAGAAGGCACTTGAGTGATTGGATTGCGAAATCCATCAAGTGACACCTGTTAAATGCCAGCTTTTTGAGAATATATTCCCACATGATAACTGACAACTATTCCAGGAAGTCGGGACTAAGGCAACCGGTCCCATAGTATGTTCACCAAATGACTTGCTCTGATGAAAGCTGGCACCGACGACGAGGCTTATGGGGCGGCAAACATGGCCACTGACAAACCAAGACAATGTTTGATCTGCCAATCGAAGGCGGAGACAGAAGCCGTGACCTCGAGCTTGGCTGATATGGAGCGCATCATTAACCGGCTGGAGAGAGAGGTTTATGGCATCACCTTGAATGAACAGAAGTGGTTCAAGAAGGAATTCTCCATCCACTTGATTGAGTTTGAAGCTTGGTGTGAGTCAATCGGCATTCAGGCGCTCCAGGAAACTGTTGAACAATGTGTAATACATTTCGGGTATCGAAAGATACATCATGTGAGCCCAATATCGGGGTCAATTTGGCAAATGGGTTCCGTTGTCAATTTTACCACTCAGATTTGGGAACGGCTACATATCACCAATGTCAAAGAGGCAGATCGATCTAGCAACAGAGTCAATTGCATTCGACTGATACTTAAGCACAATGACAAATGTACCGCTCTTGACTATATGGAGGAGACACTGTCATATCTTGCACTCCAAGGCTGGTACAATATTGACTGTGCAAATGTTTTCAACCTACTGTCCACTACTGAAAAACGGCTAAGTACACGCAGAGCCCATTTTGTACGTCTCCAAAACATTTCAGGACAAGCCCTTCATCCGTGCTGTATCACAGTAGGTATATCATTTGACAGAAACACATATCCGCAGAGTGTGCAGAAGTATCAAATTAACCTCACTCAGAGATGCATCAGAAGATTTCGGAATTCCCAACTTTGGACAGCTATTCCGTGTGTAAATTGAAGAGGACTGGGGACACGAAGTTAGTGGACTCATGCTTGGATATGATCAGAATGTACTTATAGACAGTATATTTATTCCACTCCAGAATGGGCTGTTGTATTACCATCAACCATTTGACAACCCTACTTCTGTTCAGCGTCTAGGACTTGATTGCAAGGTAGAATATACCAATGCCAACCAAGGGATCATGCCTGAAGCTCATAACATCTGGGTCCAGCATACGCAAGGTGAAGAGAATGACCTCAATACCACCTTCCAAGGACGAATTCCATCTTTTCCTGTATTATACTTTAGCTGGACTCCACCAAATCAGATCGTCCAATTTCAGGAGTGCCTGCCAGCCGGGAAAGCAATATTGACCTTTTGTAAGAGGTGCAAGAAGACTCAACAATGGATATTATGTCCTCAAGCTCAAGAATACGCGGTGGTGATTCCAACAAAGTACAAAGATCATCATGGTTGGGCTGATTGTGTTGACGGGTTCATCCGGGTTGTCAAATTGATGAATAAGATGCATATTGTTCCTGTTAGAGCAATGGTTGGACCGGCGCATTTGGTGTGGGACAATGCTGCATCTGGTGGCATTGATAGCGTATGGGTTGTAAATTATCATGTCGATTTAGATACCTACTGGACTGAATATTGATTCGATTAGAATGCCTGATTCATGTGTGCAGCTGTGAGATAGTTTATCGAATTGTACTATTCGATATAGACATTATATCTATCACTCCCGGAGACTGTAGCTCCAGGTGCACCGGAATTCTCTTCGAGATCAGTGTCGTAGTCCCAGCAGCTCCAAAATTTTACCAACTTACAGGCGTGATATTATAGCATTCTGAAGACTACTTCATACTTTTTAGAATATTTTTGTATTCTGTTCCTCTACTTCAGAAGTGTTGAGGAGCACCTGATAGTACTCTCAAAGCACCTGGGAAGCACATCGTATTGCATTCAGCCTATTCGGGAGCTTCCAGAAGCTTTTGGACGGATTGGTGTTGCTGTGCAGAATAGCTGAGTCATTGAGTTATGACTTCTGAACCATTTTACATTGTGCTGATGTATTAGTGATTTTAACCGCCAGATCGGCAGTCTTGGATGCTGATTCAGGAATTGCAATTTTCATTGCTCGCAAAACCCTCTGATGTACCAGTTTTACATGATGATTTGCCTCATCTCCGCTCATCTCTCTTTATCATCCTGAACTCTACAATCACCTAAGAACACAAATTTAAGTCATTCCTCTCTATTTCTCCAAGGCATGATTATGATGTAGCACCAAGTACAGCATACACCAAGAACTGCATGCACCAAGTACTGCATGCACCAAGTACTGCCCACATGAAGTAATTCATATACCAAGTACTGCATACACCGAGTTGTGCACACACTGAGTACTGCATACACCACGTGCTACATACACAAAGTACTGCATCCACTCAGTACTGCATCATCTGATGATTGACTATGTCCTACTCCCAGTGAGTTTCCCATCTGCCATCTCTTGGTGGATCATGTTGTACTCAACTCTCTACATTCCCACCATTACGAGTTAACCACTGAGTAGAGTTTCAGCACCCATCACGCCTCCCTCCCAATCTATTGCCTACTCATGTTGCACTTCCAAGTACTGCGCTACTCCCAATCTGACATGGCCTGCAAATCCTTCTCCAAAGTCACTTGATCACGGTGCGGTGTATCAATGGAGCTAGATGGTAGTCGGCCCATCATCAACATTCTGCCTCACCTCTGGTGGCAATCAAACAAAATTCAAGGACCTGAGCTGTTCCACCTTGTGGAGCATAGGAAGAGGGTGAGATGGTGTGATACTATCTGGCCATGAGGAACAATGCATTTGCGTGGATCTATGAATCCTCGGAAATAGTATGTGAGACCAAAAGTAGGGAAACAGAGTGTGTGTATTTTCGTTGTATGATAAGATGAGATGAGATGATGGCTATCAATTCCGGACTCTGTCAACTATAGGCTCCCCACCAGTCAGTCCTTCTCCATAACCCCTTTACTTCATTATGTCTCCTCCCGTCACCCTGCCCATCTCCGATACCCCTTTACCTTCATTTGCCCTCTGCCAACTTCCCTCTCCCAACGGGAGTGGTGGAGGTGGCGAGAAATGAGTTTCCCCGCAATAACGGCCTCCAAGTGTGCCAAATCATGTCCTCTAGGTGCGTCTCCATTCTCGCTTGAATACGGCCTCGAAGTTTGTCCCATTGTGGCCTCCATGTGCCTCTCCATACTTGCTCAATCACTGCTTTCAAATGTATCTCTAAGTTGTCTCAATCAGCGTCGCCAAGTGCTCCTCTGATACCCTTCAGTACCATCAGCAATCCAATTAACTGTATCTATATGTATAGACACACCTATATAGATAATACATGCCGAATTGTGATGTAGCGAATCGTGTGACTGTAACAAAGATGAGTATGATACATGAAATGCCTTGGGGATATGGAACCCTAAGTGCTACTGCTGTGAGAATATGGCACCAAAGTTAAAGTCTCCCACATAGCTGTGCAGAAGGTCTCAGCTGCTCCAACACTTAACTACCCAATTAGTCAAGTCTTGTAGCATCCTGCATGCACCTCCATAATTGCCAGTGCTTTCTCAAGCACCTGGGAATGCTCTTGCAGTCTGAGAGCACTTTGTTTAGCTCCAGCTGGGCCTGGGAGCATCTGGAATTACTTAGGAGCACTGGTGAGGTCAACTGACTATCTGGGAGGTTTGCATGTGCCTTTCAGCTTGATTCACAGTTTGCTGATCCTTGCAACTTTATTAACAGATATTTCATACTCATCAGAAGGCTTCTACACAGGGTTCTAAAACTCTACTTCTCCGTTACATTAGCATTTTACCCTACCCACTGTCAGATACTCCTAGAGCCATTTATTGGCTGAAATATACTTTGCAGCTATACTTCAAACTGCAATATGTGTGTATAGATATATATATACCGAACCATACTTTTGTACAATTTGGATATAATATGTTTCGAAAAGGACAATGCTGTAATCATAATCGTTGATCTCATGGTAAGGTTTTTGATACAGATTTAAATATATATAGATTATTATATCTCATACTTATCCTATGTAGTATTATATATTATTATACTAACATATTTGAATTGTAGCTAGTTTTCATATTGGATATGTTATAACTGTTATCTTGGTCTATATTTTTGTGCAATAGCATGTTTCCATCATAAATTTACACTTTATTAGTTAGTACTTTCTTATTATAAGAAATTTTTATATTCTTTACAATCAGTTTACAATAACTTACTTTTTTTACCTTTTTCCCATTATTGTACACTTATATATTCCCACATCCCGAATTTTCCACCATTCCACCTGTATCATCTCCTTTGCAGGTTTCTATACTGGCTCTTTGTCTCTTACTTTTTGCTAAATCTTTGCTGCTTAACTTATTTGCTTATTCATACCTCAGATCTAAATTGAGTACCAAGCGAGCTATTTTGTCGCCTTGAGCAGTTACTCGGTCAAGAGCAGCTACGCCGTCACACATTGTTCAATGAAGCACTCGCTGTAAAATTCAGACGATTGACTCAGTTGATCGCAATTTTAAGACACGTTGAAAAAAAAACCAATGTCGAGTGGTATCAAATGTTGATAACTTCATCGGACAGTATGAAAAGTTCCCCTAGTTCTGTCTGCCCTGAATTGAACCCCCAGTAAAGTAATCCCAACTTTAACAATTTGATAGAATAGAAAATTCAAATAGAAGTGGTATTCCCGTCTACATAAGTTTCGAAATGTTTCATTTGGGGGTTTTGGGTTTTTTTCACAACCTATTGACGTTCCTACACGTTAATCGAGACGTTGGAAAGTCCTCTATGATACCGACCTCCCATCAAACACGAATAAAGCTGATCTCACGTCACATCTCCGGAGTTGTCACATCTTCCTACTTTCGGGCGATACCAGCCGTCCGCCTTCACGCTACCTTAACCGGCCGCAGTTCCGTTGCTTCTTGAATCCGACTGGAGGCAGCGTGCTGATGACGAGCTTCTGCCCCTTAAAAATCTCTAACATAAAAGAAGATACATCTTCGCAGTGGACCAACCTGATCGGGTTGCTTAGTGTACGGAGTCGTGCGCCTGTCAAACATTCCGTTACTGGCAGCTCCGCCAATTCTTTCGTCAGCAGTCTTCCATCCCGCGAACGGCATCTGAGCCTTCGTCGCCTTGCCAGCGACTCTCATCTGAGCGATCAGCATTCTATTCCGTCTCCGCAGGCGTCATTTGTCTCCCAAAATCGTACGCCCTCTCTTGCCTCTGAGGCCCAGCAGTCCTATCATTTGGCATCGATGGCTGGAATGAAAGAAATTGATCGCTCCCGTTGTCGTCGTGACAGAACTTTTGTCGGAAGTCAGTGTGCGGTTTGTGAAGAACCACTCGAACACACTCTTCGCGGTGAACGTATTTTGCAGTTTTCTTGCAGCCATGTTTCCCATGAGGCCTGCTTTTATGAATACATTAAAGAAGTCGATGCGCAGTACTGCCCCGAATGCAATTCTCCGTTGGGTCTTGATTCAAGCCGAGGTGGTAATGTGTTGGATCTCGGTAAGTCAACTGTTAAGCTTAGCGGGCGTTACTAATGTCTACAAGAGAAACTCAGCAGTATTGTACGATCCGTTTCTGTTGAAGACAGTGGAAGAGAAATTCCTAGGGAGCACCGACAAGAAAGCAGAGCAGACAAAGGAACTATTGCCGCTGCTCAGTATGATCTTTACGGAAACCGGGCAAGTGCACAGAGTAGACTAGGGAGTCGGACTTCAAGTTTGAAACGTGAGAGTCAGACGAGTAGTCGCAGTGAGATGGGTGATTCCGGTTCACGGCTCGAGAATGGACATTGGCGAAACAACAGCGCCGTATCTGGTGGGGATCATGCAGAGCAGACACCGCCCATCGTACAGCCGTCTATTCGTCGTCATTATTATGACTTCCATTGCAGTGACAGCGATCCAAGCACCCGCATCTCAATATCTGATCCTATTCCACCCCCTACATTGACTGTGAAGAGCGAGTTTCCCACCCTCAGTCGTTCCAAGGCTCAGCAAAGCGTGACTTGCTTGGTCACGCTCGATGTCCCGGAAAAGAAGTTGCAAAATTACGCAGACGACACTCCCTTCGTCCCCTCTATGTCAATCATATATGACCAGAAATATCAACCACCTAGCCCTACCGAACGCAATCAATGTTCGATAGATCGAACCGTCCAAACCTTAGAACATTTACATGAGCGGGGTCGGAATGTCGAACGGGAGGAAGAGCATCTCGCATATATCACCGAGGAACTTCGACAACGGGTCGAAAATTGGCACGGTCTAGATTTCAATCGGTTGTTGCCTCTGTTCCTAATTATAGAACCTGTTCTAATTGTGCCATTAGATTCGGGAAACTTCGTCTTCATGGTACCATCAAAGTGGGCAAAGACTGTCAAGCATGGCAGGAGCTTGAATGTTTTCTCTTTTCCGAGATGCTCATATGTGTGAAAGAGAAGAAACTGGTATCTTCCTCTGCGCAATGGGCAAATGGGGATGGAAAAAAGAAATCCGTAAAGTGTACCCTTAAAGGATCGATACTCATCAAGAAGCATCTGAAGAGAGTCAGTGACTCAGGTGCTGCAGGTACTACTTGACCGTATACACCCCACGTCGAGATTAGCAACTAATTTGCGTTCAGATGATCACATTCTAACATTAAATCTTTCCGTTGCTGAGCTGCCGCAATTCCATCTTTCATTTCCGAATCAATCCCAACTTGAGCATTGGCAGCGTGCGCTGCTCCATCTTCACTCAGATGCGCCGTTGCGAAGTTCTGTAACTTCCGAGGACAAGCTAACTTTAGGTTCTGATGTGGAGGACGATGATTACCGAACTATGAAAACGACAAGGCGAGTATCCTCTGTAAACTCCAACTATTCAAGTACGCATGGTGGAAGTCGATCTATCGTCACCACGGCTACCGAATATAGTATGTCAACCTGGGGAGGGAGACTGCCTCGCTCTTTACATATCCCACTCGACATAGTAATCGTAATTCCGGTATCTTCTTCGATGCAAGGTCTCAAAATTAACTTGCTCCGGGACAGCCTCAGATTTGTGGTTCAATGCTTAGGTGATAAAGATCGCCTGGGGCTTGTGACATTTGGATCCAGTGGTGGAGGGGTTCCTTTGACTGGGCTTACTACGAAAAGTTGGTCTGGCTGGCCTAAAGTGATTGGCTCCATTCGTCCCGTGGGACAGAAGAGTTTACGCGCCGATGTTGTGGAAGGCGCCAATGTTGCTATGGATTTGTTGATGCAGCGCAAGTCAAGCAATCCTATTGCGTCTATCTTACTGATAAGCGACTCCTCGACTTTGGAAACGGAGGCAGTGGACTTCGTGGTATCTCGGGCCGAAGCTGCAAAGTATGTATGGTTTGATCATCGCTAAAATGATACTATTTGACAATTTTATAGGATTACAATATACTCGTTCGGCCTTGGACTCACACACAAGCCGGACTCTATGATTGAATTATCGACCCGCACCAAGGGATTATTCACATACGTGAAGGATTGGATGATACTACGCGAATGTATCGCAGGCTGCATTGGCAGCCTACAGACTCTTTCTCATCAAAACGCAAAGCTCAAGTTGAAATTGCCCGAAGGATCTCCTGCAAGGTTCGTCAAGATAAGCGGTGCGCTTCATGTGTCAAAACGGGCTTCCGGGCGGGATGCAGAAGTTTCATTGGGTGATCTACGGTTTGGTGATAGGAAAGGTATGTTCCAACTATGTAGTTAGTGCCGTCCGCTGTTCTGATTACTATAGATGTGTTGGTGCAACTTGTCATTGTGCCGGACAATTCCCAGGCTGAACAGGCCCCACTGGATGCATGGGAATCGATTGTTTCCGGCTTGGAAGCATTAGGTGGCTCCATAGACCAGGATGAGCAACGTACCATGAGCATCGAGGAACTTCCGCTTTTCCATGCGGACCTTACCTATGCTGATATTCAGCACGGTGGTTCTCTATCGCAATCTCGCCCCCACCTTCTTACTATTACCATGTTACCGGCGCCAAATTCCAGGCAGGACAGTGAACGCCCAGGATCACCACCAATCCCACCGCATCCTACTGTAGTGCAGCGGCGGATGGAGCTTTTGACGTCCGATATGTTGAGTAGGGCTTTGACGCTCGTTTCGCGAAATCAGCATGAACGTGCGCAAACACTCCTAAAGGAGACACGAACCATACTTCGGGGTTTAGGCAAGGGTGGCCTACCACCCTTGCCTGTGCCACCATCTCCAAGCTCCCAAACATCTGAGAGCGAAGACAATCCATCCCAGCAACTACGAGTTCCCACCGAACGTAATTTTTCTCCCGGGACTGGTATCGATGTTACCACAGCATCTGCTCTGGATACTGAATTGGAGTCTGCGTTAGAATGGATTAATCACCCAGCGGTGTTTTCTCGCGATTCAAGGAAATCTGTGTTACAAGCCATTGGGGTTATTTCATCACAGAGAGGAATCACATTCAGGTTGGCTCCACCCGTAAGTTATGATACCCTTGTCTGATCTCTTTGATATAGGACAGCGTGCGAATCTTTATATGCGGACAGGATATCGGGTGTGCGGCGGCTTGCACTGATGGCAAGAGAATGGAGGGATGTTGAGGAGTCGCTTACGGAAGAGGATTAGTTAATAACCGTAGTTGGTCTAGAGCTGCTTTGGCAGGTTATTGATACGAACTAGCAGACATCATTGTACCAGCTATTTGATTTGTTGAATATCCAGTATTCAATTTGTTGGGTGGGTGTTCTGAGGCCAGGTTTATTTGCGGCTGATTACAATTAGTACTTTGTTCACTATAATTTTGTTCTGATATCTTCCTTCATTTGTTGTATGATAACAGGAGTCAATTTGTATGATGGTTTAACTATTGTAACACTGCCTGAAATTTTGAGTGTAAAGGACATTTTGGCAGTAAAATAGGAGACTAGCGCTGACGTTCGCGCTTGCCGCTTGAAGTTTAATTTTGGGTTCGAAGTTTCGATACGGTAAACGTAAACATGCTTCTAGGAGGCTTTTCGGCTTTCTGGCTTCGCAAAGTCTTCGCAAGTCTTCGAAAGTATTTTGGATATACCTCAGGTAGTCTATTTACCTTGCAATGTGATTCTTGTATAAAGTCGTTTAGATTGCCAATTGAGAATAGTATACCAATCATGTCGATGATTATATGCACAGACCATGTCCCTTCAATAATAGTTTGAGCAATATCAAAAATGTTTAGAGACTTTATTTGCCAAAGAGTAATTGTCGTAATAATACTAAAAGGTAGTTGTTTATTCTTAGATTTGAGCTTGATTTCACAAGTCTTTCTGGAAAACAAACAATTCCATACTATATATTCTAGTAATGCTTCAATATCCAAGTAAGCTCTTACTCATCTGCAATATTTTTGCATTTAATGGAATAGTTTATTTGTTTACAAATCTGATGTTATTTAATCTTTAATATTGTAGAATGTAGTTGAAACTTTCTTTGGTTTATAGATTGCTGGATATCAAATATATACAAATTACCATGAAGATACAACTGAATTATAGAGCAAATTTGCAAAATTTGAAGTTTTAGTCTAAGCAATGTCATGCTGACTATGTATGAAAAATATGTAATAATAGAAAATATATTGACTTGAAATATTATATATATTTCATTTTTACTTGTACAAGTATATAATATAGTATTGATTATACTTTCTTCAATCCTCTATTGTAGAACTAACCATATCAATTCTAGGACCAAATTGACAATATAATGGTTAAATATATACTTGATTAATACAAGTACGAACAATGTAGGTTTTATTCAATTGTTGTATGGAAGGATAAAGATATCTGGAGTATAACTATATAAAGTATAAGTGTTTCTGACATTACTTTCCCACACAATACCAAATACCAAGATTCTTTGCTTTTAATATACAATATATATTATTCTCAAGAAGACTTATATTAATGTTTTGAAATGTTTATTACTGTGTTTTTGTATTTTATGATTACTTTAGTTTGTTATAGTAAAGATATAGTATTGTTGAATATTATGAAGTGAACTTCTAATATACTTTAAATATATTGTAAATACACTGATTAAGTATAATATAATCACATAAAACAGTTAAACTTGTAATAATATTACCACAGCCATCTATATTGAATATTATCATAATAGTTGTACTTAGGTAATAAATATTGTGATATTAATCAATTCTGGTGAAACTAAAGTATTTGATGTATCGTACATAAATGTAATTCTTATTAACTTGTAGTTATATTTGATTGTATGGCAGTATACTATATACATTAAGATATATGTAAGGTATTTATTGGTGCAGTTCAAGATATATATACAACTCAACCATTATATCTATATATTATCACCTACTAAAAATACATGTCTTATTTCTAATATTATATAGTTAAGTAGCAACATGTTAATATATTCCAATATATCAGTTCAAGTGTTTTTGCAGAGTTAGTGTGCAGCCATTAAGATTGATAGGATCTACAATTTCTATAAAAACATGTTAATATATGACTTTAGAGAGTGAACAGTTTAGATAATAATCTTAACAGTAAAAGATATTACCGAGAAAACCCATCCATAGATGACATGATTAGACATTGTGAGGATATCTTTAAGATAGAGTATTGCAGCTGTCTCACTGAGTAATGTACTTGGCATGGGTAGTTGTAGCACATGGAATACATATTGCAGCATATAATTCCACAATTCCAAGTGCCTAGAAGAAATGGTATACTATATATTACCATAGAGTGACTGCCGATTCAGAGCAGCACAGTATATCTTGTATTGAAACTAAGTTGTAGATAGAGTAACCGATGACTCAGATTCAGATAGACTATATTGAATATTCATTTATACTATGGTTAAAAGTTAGGTAATATGCTGAAATGTGATGGAAGATTAAACAACTAGAAAGAAATTATTAATGACAGAGGTAGAATAACTCCAAGCAGGAAATGACAAAAGAGAGAATAACGCAGACGGGATAACAAGAGTGATGTTGACAGCTTAAGCAGCTGTGGACAAACTTTAGGATGAAGTCGATAAATGCAAAGGCCAACTAGCATTATTGGAAAAAGCAGTACATATGGTGGTCACAGTTAGCACAGGGAACTAATCCACTGGGATGTGAAATGGAAGTACATCTTCTTATATTAACACAACAAGACTACTACTCAATCAGTACAATGTAAAACAGTCCAGATATTTTATGCAACCATTCCAGACACTCTTGTAAGCCTCAGTAGTATTCATAAGCGATCCAACCACTCCCAGGCCCCTGAAGTTAGGTTTAGTGGTCTCAGATTGTGTAGAAGCATGTCCAGATACAATTAAATGAATCTGCGATTACACAGATGTATTCAGAATACTATGTAATTTGACTGATGGAAGTGTTAAATATCTAAGAGGCTGAGATATCTACCCAGTCCTGGGGGAGAATTTAAACATGGTGTGCTGTGATCTCACAGCAGTGGTTCTTGCAGTTCCAGGTTCCATAACTACAAGCTATTTTGTCTATTACATTCATTTCTATTAAGACTTGTTTTTCACTAGTAGAAAAAGATGCATTACATTAGAATAGAGAATCTATAATCGATCCATTTTGATATATACATCAATATATTGTTGATCTTGCTGAATACGGTAGTTGAATAAAATCTGAAAGCACTGGATGCTAGTGACCATTGAATTTCAGGATGCATTTGGAGACTGTGATTATGTCAACTTGGAAGACATTATTTAGTAAACATAGAAATGTACTTGGAGGCCAAAATTAGACCAGATTGGATAGGCACTTTGAGATGATAGTTGAGTCAGTTTGGAGATGCATTTGTTGCATATGATTCATGCTATCTGGGAGATCATGAATTAGCGAACTTTGGAGATCCAGTTGGAGGCAGCAAGTTAGAAAGTTTAGAGATGAAGATGGAAGCTGTCATCAGGAAAACATACAGATAGACTTGGAGGCTGTGATAAAGAAAGTTCAGAGATGGACTGGGAGGATATGATTTATTCTCCCTTTGAGGTATACTCTGGAGATGGGCTTGGAGGTATTGTGTGAGTGAGATTGGAAATACACATGAAGATTATTATTGTGTGAATGTAGCAATGGACTGAAAGACTAACAGTAAACAATTTTGAAGAGGTACTTGCATAGGGAGATCAAGTGAGATTGGCTATACACTAAGGGAGCATGATTGAGCACCTTTGAAGATGCACTTCATGGTCTTGAATATAGTAAGGTAGAGATGAACATGGAGAGAGTAATTGAAATACTTTGGATGAGAACTTGGAGTCAGTTATCATATGACAATGAGAGATGCAATTGCAGGTGCCGATTGAGTTAGATGCGGGATGGGTTTGGTTGCTATGACTATGTAAATGAATCAATGTACTTGAATGCTTTAATTAGGGATGATTGGAGGTAAACAGAAAGCTATTTGATTTGGAAGCAGTCAGTATGGAGGCACCAAAAGGTAAGACTGTTCATCGGTAAGAAGACACTACTAAAGCCTAAACTTTGGTTATTCATTAACTTGTATTCATGGGAATATAGCAATTAGAGCAGAAGATAACATCCTGAGAAATGAGAAAGAAGAGGCTGAGAGTAGAAGACAGTCAATCTTGGGGGAATGTTGAACTTCATAATAGCCCATGACAATGGTATTGAGAGGTAAGGAAGGATGACTTAACTTCTTGTTCACAAATGATAGTAGAGTCATGAACAACAAACAGATAGATGAGAAGCAGGAATATAAGAAAATCAGCAAAATCTTTATGGGAAACTGAAACATTAGAGAATTTCGTAGGCCAGAGATAATTTACAATGTTCAAAACAGGACATACAACTTCCAATCTGATAGATTCTTATACAAATATAATGTAGTGAAAACATAATCAGATAGATTATACCTCATATTTGCTACATTCTCTCACATTATCCCAGTCTAGTCCTCCATCTTGCTGATTCTCATGTACCACTCTGTCATCAAGAGAAATTACAAAATTAAATTATACCGATGCAAATTCACATGCTATGATAACCATGAATGAGCAAGTACAGAACTCAGCTGAGATCAATGATGTCCCACTTTTACCTGATCACCTTTCTTCTCTCTAATCTAACTTAGCCTCTGGATAATGCTACCTTTCAGCATGCATCCCTATAGATCTACTACCTCCACTCATTTCTTTTGTGACTCAAAAATAAGGTCAATTCTTGTTGCATTGCCACAATCGCAAGTTGTCAAATCAATAGATTCTGTGCTTTTATGAGATCTCCATTCTGATTCGCCACATCCAGATTCATCAGCTTCATACAGACCATCTTCAGATCAACCACCTTCAAGTCCACCTTCATCTTCACTCTATTCTAGCGTTTAACGTGGATTTCTAGATTTATATTAGCATAGCCTCCAAGTGGATTTCCAATTACATGCAATGACAGTATTCAATTAACATTCCAGTATTGCTTAATTATGACCTTCTAGTGTACGTCTATGTTTACTCTCCCATAGCATCCAATGTTCACCTCTCAGTTAGCTGGAGTACATCCTTCCAGTACATCTCTAAGTTCACTTGATTATACCCTTGAAGTATATCTCTAATTTCACTTAATAATAGTCTTCAAAGTGCATCTCTAAGTATACCACCTGACATTCTCTAGCAGCACCTCCATTGGTATTTCAGCACCTCTGGTGCCCAGTCCAGAAGACTATGTGTTGTTCAATCGATATGTAGATTCATACACACCCGGATACATATATATATATTCACAAACGGGAATGCAAACTGAATATATAGTTTGATGGTATCAATGAGCAGTAACTATAATTTCCAGTTACAGCAGTAGTATTCCCAACATATACATCAGCAACAACTCTAGTTTCCGTCTGAAACACCCGGGTGTTCCGGACGGCTCTGACGGCTCTGGCGGAACCTCGTACCCTCTGACGGAGAATCAGACGCGACCCGTCGCCCAAGCGACG
>Ga0307515_10006898_pt1 | contig 22565 bp, 14 predicted proteins | sample 17_EM_MG_FD_194513 | JGI IMG/M metagenome (GOLD analysis project Ga0307515, IMG submission 194513) | Populus trichocarpa ectomycorrhiza microbial communities from riparian zone in the Pacific Northwest, United States - 17_EM | ecosystem: Host-associated > Plants > Roots > Unclassified | place...
CTGCTGCTCGTGACCGCCGAGCCCGGCGACACGCAGTGGCGCGTGCTGTCCGGTGCCAGCTACTACGACGGCAAGATGCGCGCGCCGGTGATGCGCTTCTCGTTCTTCCAGACGATCCGCCTGGTCGACCAGATCATGCCCACGCTGGTGACCAAGATCGACGGCGGCAACAACATCGGCGGCACCGGCATCACGCGCATCTCGGCGCTGGCCAACCTGCCTTTTCCCCGAGACGACTACGACAACAGCGTTCGGCCGACCAACTTCCTGGTGGCCGAACTCTCGATGCCGACGCTGATCACGCACGCGGGGGCGGTGGCGGTTGGCGGCCTGTCCCCGCCGACACCACTGTCCACCACCTGCCGCCCGGTCGACTATGGGCACAACGCCATGTCGTTCCGCTTCACTCGCCAGGGCAGCGAGGTGTTCTCGCCTCGGGTCGGGCACCGGGCGGTGGTTCCGCGCGAGCCGTGGCCGCGCTTTCCCGGCGATGGCGGCGCGCTCGCCTTCACCGACGAAACCACCATCGGCAGGTCGGGTGGGTTCCCCGGCTTCGGGGCGATCCACTACTACGGCAACGAGTCTCCGCGCATCTCGGGCTTCTACGACAGCAACCCGCCCACGCAGGCCCAGATCGACGCGGTCGCGGCAACGCAGCACAGAACCTACCCGCCGCCGCTGACCTTGCCGATCGGCAACGTCTACGCCATGCCCACCGCCACCGACAACGCCACCGACAACCTGTACACCTGGAGCGGCAACGTCTGGTGGGAGCCGACGCAGAACGGCAGCGTGCGCGTCGACGCCGCGATCATGACCACCTGCGGGCTCTTGCTCGAAGCGGTGCCGATCGCGTTCCGTCTCGCCGCGCCGCCCATCACGAGAACCTACCGCTACGTCCTGCCGGAAAGCTCCTCCTACTACGTCGAAGCCGCCGAGGCCTCGGAGGTGTCCATGTACTTCGGGCTGAGGGATGCGGGTCAGCGCGACGGTTGGTCCTTCGGCGACGCCGGCTTCACCTACCGCGTCGAGTACAGCCCGAACCCCACGACCACCGCCTGGCAGCCGGTGCCACTCTCCGCGGTGACGCGCGAGAGCTTCACCGCGGCGAACTGCACCTACTGCTCGCAATACTCCCAGGCCGTCGGGGTGCGAGTGAGCTTCTCTGCCGTGCAGCCAAGCCAGGCCGGCTTCTACCGCGTGTTCTCCTGCTCGGATGCTGGCTGCTTCGACGGCCAGGCGGCCCAACTCGTGGTGTTGCGTGCCCCGCCGACCATCAGCGCCCAGCCTGTCGGCCAGACGGTCCAGGTCGGCGAGACGGCCAGCTTCACGGTCGGCATGAGTGGTGCACCCCTCCCCGCGCTGCAATGGCAGAAGCGCTCGGTCGCTGCGGCTGCCTTCGGCTTTCTCGCCTGGACCAACATCGACGGCGCCACCGCCGCCACCTACACCACACCGCCCCTTGCGGCGGCCGACACCGCGACCCAATACCGCGTGTGGGTCAGCAACGCGCTGGGGGGCCTGGCGAGCGACGCCGCGATGCTGGTCGTGGTCGAGCAGTTCACACCGCCCGTCATCCAGTCGCAGCCCGGCAACCTGAACGTCACGGTGGGCGGGACGGCGGTCTTCGCCACCACGGTCGCTGGGCTCGGGCCCCTGAGCTACCAATGGCGACGCAACGGCACCGCCATCGCCGGGGCCAACAGGGCCGTGCTCACGCTCTCCAATGTCACCGCGGCCAACGACGGCCGCTACGAGCTCGTGGTGACCAACCGCGCAGGCAGCGTGACGAGTGAGCCCGCGGTGCTGCAGGTCACGCTCGGCACGCCGATCGCGCTGGCGCCGACGATCGCGGCGCCGCCGGCGTCGATCAGCGTCGCCGAGGGCAACGCGGCCAACTTCGCGGTGGCGGTCACCGGCACCGGCCCCTACACCTACCTGTGGATGAAGAACGACGTGCAGGCACCGATCCCGAACGGCGACTCCCCGAGCTTCAGCCTGGCGGCCGTGACCGCTGCCGACGCAGGAACCTATTCCGTGCGCGTCACCAACAACGTGGGCACCGCGGTCAGCACGGCGGCGACCTTGACCGTGACCGCAGGAACCGGCGTGACGCTGCCGCCCACGATCACCACCGCGCCGGCCGGCGTGGCGGTGCTGCCGGGCGGCGGGGCCACCTTCGCGGCGGCGGTGGCCGGCACGGCGCCCTTCACCTACCAGTGGCAGCGCAACGGCGCCAACATCCCCGGCGCGACAAGCGCGGTGCTGCACATTGCCGCGGTCTCCGCGCTCGATGCCGGCCAGTACACACTCGAGGTCCGCAACGCTGCGGGCGCAGCCGCGAGCAGCGCCGTGCCCTTGATCGTGATCGGCGCACCCCTCATCAGCGCCCAGCCCGCGGCAGCCACGGCGGCTGCAGGCGCTAGCGCGCTCTTCACCGTCAGCGCCAGCGGTGACGGCCTGCGCTACCAATGGCTGCGCAACGGCGTGGCCATCTCCGGTGCCGTGGCGGCGAGCTACGCCACGCCGGCACTGGCCCTGGGCGACAGTGGCGCGATCTACGCCGTGATCGTCTACAACGGCGCGGGCGTCGTGTTCAGCCAGGATGCAGTGCTCACCGTCACCGCCCCGCCATCGGTCGCGGAATGGGTGACCCCCGCCGCGATCAAGACCAACGACACCTTCGACGCGCAAGCACCCAGCCTCTCCGTCAATGCAGCGGGCGAGGCGGTGGCCGTTTGGATGCAGGGCGGCGGCGGCGCCGGCCTCAACATCTGGGCCAATCGCTACACGCCAGGGAGTGGGTGGGGCGTGGCGCAGCGCATCTCCGATGGCCAGGGCGGCGCCCAAGGTGCGCAGGTGGTGGCGATCGACGCGAGCGGCAACGCTCTTGCGGTCTGGCAGCAGTCGGACAGCATCTGGGCTGCGCGCTACACCGCCGGCGTCGGCTGGGGCACGCCGGGGATCATCGATTTCGGTTCCGGCCCGGCCGGCAACCCACAGATCGCCATGCAAGCCAACGGCAACGCGCTCGCGGTCTGGTGGCAAAGCTGGAATGGCCGACTCAGCGTCGAGGCCGCTCGCTATGTCCCCGGTTCCGGGTGGAGCAGCACCGAAACCATCGAAAGCGACAACACCGGCGATGTCTCGGCGCCGCAGGTCGCCATCAATGCTGCCGGCAATGCGGTGGTCGCGTGGTCGTGGTCGTCCGACACGGGGGGCAACAACTACGTCTACAACGTCTGGGCGACCCGCTACCTGCCCGGCGTCGGCTGGAGCACTGCGGAGCCCCTGGACAGCAACAACACGGAGCAGCCCAATCTTTCACCGCAGGTCGCGGTGGGCGCCGGCCAGAACGCGATCGTGGTCTGGCACCGGCGAGACAACGGCCTCGACCGCGTCAAGTCGAGCCACTACAGCGCCAGCGCGGGGTGGGTCCAGTCACTCGAGACCGACCCCGCGGTGGTGTCGCGCAACGCCCACGTCGCCATCGACTCGTCCGGCAATGCCCTCGCGGTGTGGGAGCAGTACGTCGGCAACATCGCCAACGTGATGGCCAGCCGCTACAACGGCGCCACCTGGGATGCCCCGGCGCTGATCGAAACCGACAACGCCGGCTCAGCCCGCAGCCCGCAGATCGTGATCGATGCGAACGGCATCGGCACGGCGTTCTGGTCGCAGCGCAACGCCGCCGGATTCACGGACAACGTCTGGGTCAACCGCTACGTGCCCGGCAATGGTTGGGGTAGCGCCGCAGCGATCGACGGCCAGCCCGAGCCTGCGACCCAGCCGGCGCTCGGCGTCGACGGGAGCGGGCGCTTGGTCGTGGTGTGGGAGCAGGCGGTCGCGTCGGTGAAGAGTCTGTGGGCGAGTGGATTTCGCTGAGCGGCGCCTGTGTTGTTGCGGCACCGGCTTGATGTTCAGGGGCCAGCTGCCATCATGCGGGGCCGGCCCGGCGTGCACAGGGTGACCATGACCACCGAACCTTGCTCGATGATGTTGACCCTGGCCCGGGTGCCAGCCGTGCAGCGCGCGGGCGAGCGGTCCGCGGCGCTGCTGGGCTCGGGCGGGCGAGAGCTGTCGCAGCAGCGCCGAGAGCTGGCGCGCTGCGTCCTGCTCCAGCCTGCCGAGGCGCTCGCGGCGGCGGGTGCGGTACTCGACGCGGCGACGCGCTCCGAGTGTGTCGGCGTGATGGTCGTTGCGCGGACGCGCCTGTGCCAGGCGGCGCTGGCGCTCGGTCACGTCTCCGAGGCCGTGCGCCACGCCCGACCGTTGGCTCCCCTTGCCAACGGCGAAAGCTGTGACGACCTCTACCGCGGCGAGGTCTGGCTAGCTGCGCACCAGGCGCTTGCTCAAGCCGACCCGCAGGCTGCAGCGCAGTTGCTCGTCAAAGTCATGAACTGGCTGCACGAGACCTGCCGCCACCACGTGCCGGAACCGTTTCACGACAGCTTCCTGCAGCGTAACCCGGTGAACCGCGCGCTGCTGGCGCTGGCCGCACGTGCGCGCGAGGCGGGTGCCGGTGCCGCAGCGGCTCCAGACTGACGCGCACCGGTACGCCGAGCCGCATGCACCTCGAACTGGCCGCCGCACCCCGCCTCGTCGGCCCTGGCGGGCGCATCACGACACTCGGCCCGCGCGACGGCGCGCTGCTCGCCTGGCTGGCGCTCGAAGGCCCGACGCCCCGCGCGCGACTTGCCCAGCTGCTGTGGCCCGAAAGCGAGCCTGAGGCCGCGCGCAACGCGCTGCGTCAGCGCTTGTTCCACCTGCGCCGTACAGCGGGCACCGACCTCGTCGCGGGTAGCCACACCCTGGCCTTGGCCGAGGGGGTTGCGCATGACCTGCTCGATGCCGATTCGGTGCTGGGCGAGGCGGCCGATGAGTTCGGCACCGAGCTGCGCGACTGGCTGGTGCAGCAGCGCGCGCGGCGCCACCACCGGCTGTGCCAATCGCTCACCGAGCTGGCCGACCTGGCCGAGGCCGCGCGCGACCTGCCGGATGCGCTGTCGCATGCCGGGGAGTTGCTGAGCCTGCAGCCCCTGTCCGAAGAGGCTCACCGCCGCGTGATGCGCCTGCGCTACCTGGCCGGTGACCGGCCCGGCGCGCTGCTGACCTTTGATCGCTGCGAACAGGTGCTCAAGCACGAGGTTGGTGTGGCGCCGTCGCCCGAAACGCTGGCGCTGTTGCAGACCATCCAGCAGGCCGGCAGTGTGAGCCTGGTTCAACGGCCGATGGTGCCTGCAGCGGTGCAGCGCCCGCCTCGGCGCATCGGGCACGAGGCGGCGTGGCAGGCCTTGTGCCGCGCGCGCGATGGGCAGTACACCGTGCTGCTGGCGGGCGAGGCCGGCATGGGCAAGTCGCGCCTACTGGCCGACCTGGCGCAGTCGGCACCTGGCGCGACGTTGCTGGTGTCGGCTCGCCCGGGTGACGCCGCGGCACCGTATGCGGTGCTCGCGCGTTGGATGCGATCGCTGGTGAAAGGCTTTGGCCTTGCTCCTGCCGCCCACCAGCGCGGCATGCTCGCGCGGCTCTTGCCCGAGCTGGGCGATGCCGAGCCGCTCGCGCATGAAGACGATCTGATGCGCCTGACGCACGCCCTGTCTGCCCTGTTGAACGACGCACAGGTGAAGGGCCTGCGCGCGGTGCTGGTCGACGACTTGCAGTTCGCCGATGCCGCCAGCGTGGAGTTGCTGCGCGTCCTCATCGCCGGCAGCAGCTGCAGCTGGGTGTTAGCGATGCGCTCTCATGAATTGGGACCGGCGGCGCTGGCCTTGGTCGAGGGGCTGGAACGTTCGGCCGAGGTGAGCAGCCTCGCATTGCAGGCCTTGCAGGCCCATGAAGTGGCCGAGTTGCTGGTCTCGCTCGAGATCGACGGCGTTGGCAACGATGCGCAAGCCGAATCGCTGCAGCAGCGCACCGGCGGCAACCCGATGTACGTGCTGGAGACACTGAAGGCGGCCTTCATGCTGGCCGCTGCTGGCCGCGCCGCGGCATTGACAGGCGAGACTGCAGCAGGGACGCACTGGCCGAGCGCGCCCAATGTGGCGCGCCTGATCCAGCAGCGGTTGATGCGCTTGTCACCGCTGGCTCTGCGCGTGGCGCGCTGTGCGGCGGTGGCGGGGCAGGATGCCAACGCCTTGCTGATTGCGCAGGTGCTGGGCTTGCGCCCGCTCGATCTGGCCGATGCATGGAGCGAACTCGAAGACGCGCAGGTGCTGCGTTCCGGCGAGCAGGGTGGCGGGCGATTTGCACACGATCTGATCGCCGAGGCGGCGCTGGCTTCGGTGCCGCATGCGATTGCCCAGCCACTGCACGGTGATGTGGCCGCTTGGCTGGAGCAGGTGCAGGGCGAGCCGGCGCGCATCGCCAACCACTGGTTGGCTGCGCGCCAACCGCTGCGGGCCGTGCCTGCGCTGAGCCAGGCGGCGGCCAAGGCGTCTGACGGTTGGCGCCTGGAAGAAGCCGCGGTGCTGCACCGGCAGGCGGCCCGCATCCTGCGTGACGCGGGCCGCCGCTGCGAGGCCTTCGACGCCTACTTCGCCGCTGCCAATGTGTCGGCCCTCGCGGCGGTTGATGCACGCCTGGCCGAGCTGCGCGACGAAATGGAACCGCTGGCCGAAGACGACGGCCAGCGGGCCATGCTGGCCGTGCTTCAGCAACTGCTGCTGGTGGAGAACCGCTGCCATGACGAAGCCTGGCGCGTCACGGTGCAGGCCGTCCCGCAGGCGCAGCGCGCCAGCCTGCCCGAAATCGAGGCCGAGCTGTGCTGGGCGCAGGCGATCATCCATTGGCTGCGGCGCGAGGTCACCGACGCCCTGCGCCTCGTCGAGCGGGCACTCGTCCTGCTGGCACCGATTGCCCTGACAGACAGGCGCCTGCACCTGCACAGCACCGAGCTCAAACTGAACCACGCGCTGGGCGTGTTCCTGTGCGCAGCCGGCCGTTACGAGCAAAGCAACACGCGCTTTCTTCAGTCACTGCACCAGGCCGAGCAGACCAACAATCAGCGCCACTGCGTCGACGTAGAGCGTGCCCTGGCCAGGAACGCGTTGGATCAGGGCTTGCTGGCACAGGCGTTGCGCTGGGGCACGGCGGCAATGAGTCGCATCGAAGGCCTGGGCCTTGCCAGTCGCTATGAAACTCCCCTTGTGGAGCTGCAGGCCGGCGTGTTGGCCGCGACGGGTCAGTTGGGTGGCGCGCTGCTTCTGTACGAGCGCGTGGAGCGCTTGAGCGAGCAAGGCATGTGGAGCAACCTCGTGCACTCGCTGGTGCGCCGGGCGGTGTTTCTCCACCAGCTGGGGCGGCGCGATCTGGCCGTGAAGTCGTTGCGAGCGCTGCATGCCGACATCAAGCTGCTGGAGATGGAGCGCGCCCTGGTCGATGCCGCCTTGCTTGCCGTGGGCGAGCGGGCGGACGCCGATGCAGTGCTTGAGCAAGTCGGTGACATCAACGACTTTTCGTTGCGTGTGTTGATGCTGTGCATGGCACGGTGCGGCTGCGAGCCGACCGCGGTGTTGCCGCTGCTGGGCGTGAGCCTGGCCACGGCACGCGAGTGTGGCGCGCATGGACTGTGGCTGTCGCTGCAAGTGCAGCGCGCGGCCGCCTTGCGTTTGGCGGGCCGTGCCGATGAGGCGGCCTCCGCCGCGCTTCAGGCCTGGCAGCGCATGGAAGAAGGTCTGAGCGGGCGCGATCAGCTGCCTGAGCTGGCGGCCGAGCTGTGTGCGGCGCTTGTCGGCCCGCATGCCGACCTGGCGGCGGTGATCGCGCTGCGTGCGTCGGGTTGGATGCAAGCCGCGGCCTCGACCTTGCCCGCGCCTTGGCGCGACAACTATCTGCAGCGGGCGCCCGCACTCGCCACGATGACGCGGCCACTGCTGGCCGGGCCGCGCGACTGAGGCTCCGCTTTCAGCGAGGCATGGTCATCGGATGCGCGGCATGCACTTGCCCTCCGCCTGTCTTTAAGAGAGGATCAAACGCGGCGATATTGCCGAACCCAAGTTTTTTCTTGATGAGAGGTCTTGCTGTGACTGACAAATATGAACTTCCCCAGAATGGCGTTCCGGTTTCAGGTGCCTGGGCCATTCCAAAACCGCTCATGCTGCTGTCTGCTGATGACCTGAAGAAGGTTGCGGGCGGAATCGTGGCGACGACGCAAAGAGAAAACACGATGTTCATTTCTGGAAACTACCGATAGTCACGCCTGAGCGTGCCACCGCTTGATTTCTGAGCGGTAGGGCGGCCCTCCCACGTTCAGAGGATGCACCGGCGTGGCCGCCCGGCAGGGCCCCGTGCGAACATGCCGGACCCATGAATCCCGTCACTGTTGCCCTGGTCGAAGACGACGCCCGCGTGCGCGAGCGGTTCGAGCGTGCCATTGCGGCAGAGCCGACCTTGCGATTTCTATATGCCGCGCCCACCGCCACCCAACTGCTCGACTGGTTCGCTGAAAACGCGGTCGATGTGCTGCTGGTCGACCTGGGCCTGCCCGACATCCCCGGTCTTGAAGTAATAGGGCGCGCACGCCGCATGCAGCCGGCCTGCGCGGTGATGGTGATCACCATGTTCGGCGACGAAGCCAACATGCTGCAGGCCTTCGAAGCGGGCGCCGGCGGCTACCTGCTGAAGGACGGCACCGAGGCTGATCTCGCCGCGCATGTGCTCAGCCTGCATGGTGGCGGCTCGCCGATGTCGCCCATCATCGCCCGGCAGCTGCTGGTGCGCTGGCAGGCCGACACGCCGCACGCGGCCCCGGCGGTGTCGGTTGCCGAAGGCGGGCCGGTGGCCTTGTCGAAGCGCGAGTCCGAGGTGCTGAACCTCGTGGCACGCGGCTTCATCTACCCCGAGATCGCACAGCAGATGGGCTTGTCGGTGAGCACCATCCAGACGCACGTGCGCAACATCTACGGCAAGCTCGACGTGCACAACAAGACCGAAGCCGTGTTCGAGGCAAGGCAGCTCGGCTTGCTGCGCGGCTGATGAAGCGCTGGCTCGCGGCATTGCTGGGCTTGTGCCTCTGCCAGTGCCTTGTCGCGCCGGCCTGCCTGGCGCAAGAGGTCGTCACCTTCGACCATGCGCAGGCGACGCTGCGGCCCGAGGGCCTGCCGGTGCGCGAAGGCGACATCGATCTGAGCCGGCGCTGGGACCTGGAGTTTCCCGGCCGCGACGGCAGCGCCACCTACCGCATCGCCCTGCCGCCGCGCGAGGGCAGCGAGCCGATGGCATTGCTGTTCTCTCGTGTGGGCAACCAGGTGCTGGTGCAGATCAACGGCGCGACGGTGCAACGCCTTGGCACGCTGGGGGAGCCGCGGTTCAACGCGGCCAAGACGGCGTATCTCGTCACCGTGCCGGCGGCGCTGCTGCATGCCGACCGGCCGAACGAGCTGGAGGTCGAGGTGACCATCCAGCGGCAGCGCTGGGGCGGCCTCTCGCTCATCCGCTACGGCCCGCAGGTGGCAGTGGAGCCGCTCTACGCCGAGCACCGCCGCCTGCGGCATTTCTCGTCGGTGATCTTCGCGGTGAGCCTCACGGTGATGGGTGGCCTCGCGTTCGGGCTGTGGTGGCGACAGCGCGATGCGCTGTACGGCTGCTTCAGCCTCGCGGCGTTTCTCGGCGTGGTGCGCAACCTCGATCAGGTGTGGCCCGACGTGCCCGTGCCGTGGCCGCTGTGGGGCGCCTTCGCGGCCGTCTGCTACGCGTGCCACCTCGCACTGATCTGTCGCTTTGCGTTGCTGGCGTTGGGCGAGGCGCCGGCCTGGGCCGGACGTGCGATCTACGCCTCGATGGCGTTGTCGTCACTGCTCGCAGTGCTGTCCTTTTCGCTCGCGATGCCGGTCCTCTGGACAACCGGCTTGGCAGTGATGGTGCCAGTCGGGCTGGGCTCGCTGTGGGTCATCGTGCGAGCCACGCTGCGGGGCCGGGGCCGCTTCGGCTGGGTGCTGGTGGTGGCGGCCAGCATCGCCGTGGCGGCCGGCATCTACGACCTCGGGTTCATCCGTGCCGGCCATTCGACCGGGCTGCGTTTCTCGTTGACGCCGCATGCGATCTTTGTCTTCGTGCTGATCATGGCGGGCTTGGTGGCCGAGCGCTACAGCCGCTCGGTGGCCGACTACCGCGCCCTCAACGCCAACCTGGCGCAGCGGGTGGCGGAGCGCGAAGCGCAGCTGCACGATGCCTTCGACGCCTTGCGCGCCCAACAGCAGGAGCAGGCCGTGCTCACCGAGCGGCAGCGCATCATGCGCGAGATCCACGACGGCATCGGCTCGCAACTCGTCGGCCTGATGATCATGATCAACCAGCGCAACGTCGACCCGGCGGTGCTCGAAGACCAGGTCAAGCTCGCGCTCGACGAGATGCGCATGGCCGTCGATTCGCTGCAGCCCATGCATGGCGACCTGACCATCGTGCTCGCCACGCTGCGCTATCGCCTGCAACCGCGGCTGCAGTCCGCAGGCATCCAGGTGATGTGGGACGTGTCGCCGCTGCCGCCGATGGACCAGCTCTCGCCGCAGTCGGTGCTGCAGGTGCAGCGCATCCTGCTCGAAGGCTTCACCAATGTGCTGAAGCATTCGCACGCCACGCAGGTCACGGTGCAGGCGCGCTGGGAAGACGGCCCGGAGCCGAAGGTGCTGCTGTCGCTCATCGACGACGGCGTCGGCTTGCCGGCCGAGGTGTCACCGGCCGGCCATGGGCTCACGAACATGCGGGCCCGCGCCACCGCGATCGGCGCCGAGCTGAAGGTCGAGAACGCACCGGTGCGCGGCACGCGCCTGGTGATCGAATGGCCGCTGCGCGGTACCGAGAACAGTTCGGCACCCAAACGCCCATAACGGCTTCATAACGCCTCGCTCGGAACACTGCTCTCCAACCACTGCGGCACGGTGCTGCAGGGATTCCCTGGAGACACTCATGCAGCCGATCCGAAACGAAACCTCTGCCTCGCTCAAACGCCTGGCCACCCTGATGGCGATCGTGGGCGCCACCGCCGCCGGTCTGGCCGCATGTGGCGGAGGAGGGGACAGCCCGACACCCCCACCTCCACCGCCACCTCCTCCGATTACGCCGCCACCTCCGCCGCCCGCGGCGCCGGGCACGGTGCTCAGCGGCAAGCTCTACGGGCCGACAGGTGCGCAGGTCACCTTGCAGAACAATGGCGGCGACGACCTCGTGGCCAGCGTCCTTGCGTCAGCCGGTGGCCCCTATCCCTTTGACGCCACCGCATTCGCCTTCACCACCAAGCTGCTCGATGGCGTGGCGTACGCGGCCACCTTGAAGACCGTGCCCGCCGGCATGGCCTGCTCGGTCTACCACGGGGGCACCGGCACCATGCCCGTCGCGGCGGGCGCCTTGCGCGTCGGGTGCGAGTACCAGTTCGACCATGTGAACCGCAGCACTGATGACAGCGTGGTCGGCACCTACTACGACACCTACCACTACAGCGTGGGCGGCAGCGACGAGCCGATCGGCACGACGACGCAGGGCTACGGAGAAGGGCGCTTCGTGGCCTTCACGTCATCGGCTGCGGCGCCGGGTGCGTCGAACGGCTACCGCCAGGTGTATTGGCGAGATCGGTATGACGGCACCACCTACCTGGTCAGCGCGGTGGGCGACGTGCCCGGCAACGACAACAGCTATGCGCCAGCCATCTCAGCCGACGGCATGACGGTCGTGTTCGAGTCGTCCGCGAGCAACCTCGTGGCCAACGACACCAACGCGGTGTCCGACATCTTCGTCTGGTCACGGCTCGACCCGGGCACGCTCACCCGAGTCAGCGTGGGCGCAGGTGGCGTGCAAGCCAATGGGACCAGCAACGAGCCCACGGTGTCGGGCGACGGCAAGGTGGTCGCGTTCTCCAGCGGCGCGAGCAACCTCACCGGCGGGGTGAGTGGCAACAGCACGATCAACGTGATTCGCCGAGACCTGGCGAGCGGTGCCAACACACTGGTGACGAGCGACTACAGCAACGGCAGCGGTGTCGGCGGCGCGCGGCCCCATCTGTCGGAAGACGGTACGCGGCTGGCCTTCTATTCGTACTCGTCGAAGATCGTTCCGGGCGATGTGAATGCCCTGTGGGATGTGTTCGTCTACGACAGCAGCACGGGTGCCAAGTCCCGCGTCAGCCTTGCCAGCACCGGTGGCGAGCGCAACCAGGGCAACGAAAGCACGAGCCGCATCGTCGCGCCCGTGATCTCGGGCGATGGCCGCTACGTGGCCTATGCCACCACCTCGACCAACGTGGTGCCCAACGACACCAACGACAAGCAGGACGTGTTCGTCGTCGACACGCAGACCGGCAGCGTGGTGCGGGCCAGCGTGGGCAACGGCGGCACCCAGGGCAACGCCGACAGCCCGATCGGCCAGGGCGAACGCCTGGCGATCTCATACGACGGTGCCTGGGTGGCGTTCTCCACCTCTGCCAACAACATTGGCGCCGGTGCGGGCGGCTCGGGCGTCGGCAACGTGGTCATGCGCAACTGGGTGACGGGCGAGACGAAGGCGGTGACGGACAAGACCACCGGCAGCGTCAGCACGACCTCGATGTCGCGCAAGGCCGGCTACGTGCTGTTCGGCAGCTCGAACGCGCTGGATGCGCGGTTTACCGCAAGTGGTCTGTTCGCCGCCTTCACCGGGTTGCGGCCTTCGTTTGCTTGGGAGCAGTGAGCAGCCGGCCATAAAAAAAGGGCGACTCGCGTCGGCCCTTTTTGTCTTGTACGCAGGTATTGGCTTACAGGCCCGCAGCCGCCTTCAGCACCGCAGCCTTGTGGCTTCGGCCGGCCCTGCGGGCCTAACTTCACTGCGCGAAGTTAACCTGCGCCGCAAGGCGGGCCAAACCGCTGCGCGGTTGCCGGTCTTTACAGACCGGCCGCTGCACGCAGCACAGCCGCCTTGTCCGTGCGTTCCCACGAGAACTCCGGCTCTTCGCGACCGAAGTGGCCGTAAGCCGCGGTCTTTTCGTAGATCGGGCGCAGCAGGTCCAGCATCTGGATGATGCCCTTCGGGCGCAGGTCGAAGTGCTCGTTCACCAGTGCGGCGATCTTGTCGTCGGAGATCTTGCCGGTGCCTTCGGTGTAGACGGTCACGTTCATCGGCTTGGCCACGCCGATCGCGTAGGCGACCTGAATCTGGCACTGGCGCGCGAGGCCCGAGGCAACGATGTTCTTGGCCACGTAGCGGGCGGCGTACGCGGCCGAGCGGTCGACCTTGCTCGGGTCCTTGCCGCTGAAGGCGCCGCCACCGTGCGGGCAGGCGCCGCCGTAGGTGTCGACGATGATCTTGCGGCCGGTCAGGCCGCAGTCGCCTTGCGGGCCGCCGATGACGAAGCGGCCGGTCGGGTTGATCAGGTAGCGCGTTTCCTTCAGCCACTCTTTCGGCAGCACCGGCTTGATGATCTCTTCGATGATGGCTTCGGTGAACGAGGCCTTCATCTTGGTCGAGGTTTCGCTCTGGTCGGGGCTGTGCTGGGTGGAGAGCACCACGGTGTCGATGCTGTGCGGTTTGCCGTCCACATAACGCATGGTGACCTGGCTCTTGGCGTCCGGCCGCAGGAAGGGCAGGCGGCCGTCCTTGCGCAGCTGGGCCTGGCGCTCGACGAGGCGGTGCGCGTAGTAGATCGGCGCGGGCATCAGCTCGGGCGTTTCGTCGCAGGCGTAGCCGAACATCAGGCCCTGGTCGCCGGCGCCGATGTTCAGGTGGTCGTCGGACGCATGGTCCACGCCCTGGGCGATGTCGTTGGACTGCTTGTCGTAGCAGACCATCACCGCGCAGCCCTTGTAGTCGATGCCGTACTCGGTGTTGTCGTAGCCGATGCGTTTGATGGTGTCGCGCGCGACCTGGATGTAGTCGACGTGCGCGTTGGTCGTGATCTCGCCAGCCAGCACCACGAGGCCGGTGTTCGTCAGCGTCTCGGCGGCCACGCGCGAACGCGGGTCTTGCTTGAAGATCGCGTCGAGAATGGCGTCGGAGATCTGGTCGGCCACCTTGTCGGGGTGACCTTCAGAGACGGACTCGGATGTGAAAAGGAAATCGTTCGACACTCTTAAACTCCAGTAGGTTGCACACTGCGTTGCCGGCCTGGGTCTTCTGGAGGAGCGGCGAACGCTTTAGCAGAATTTGTTGAGCGATCTTGTTGAAGATTTGCCCTGCAGCGCCCTGAAGTCTCTGCATCGCCCTGCAAGTAGTTCATAACTCGGCGACGCTCGCATTATAGAAAGAGATGTTGACCCTTTTCCGATGGCTGTCCGGCCTTTCTCTGGGCCTTTTGCACACGCTCGGCAGCGCTCTGGGTTGGTTGACCTACGCGCTCTCGCCCACCTACCGCCGCCGCATGGCCGCGAACGCGGCACAGGCGGGCTTGAGCGCCGCGCAATGGAAGCCCGCCGTCGCGTCGGCGGGCCGCATGGTGATGGAGTTGCCTTACCTGTGGATGCGCCCGCCCGGCGAGCCCATCCGGCCCCGCATGCGCTACGAGAACGAAGGCTTGCTCGACGCGGCGCTGGCTCGTGGCAAGGGCGTGTTGCTGCTCACGCCGCACATGGGGTGCTTCGAGGTGGCGGCGCAGGCGATCGCCGAGCGCTTCGGTGCCACTAGTCCAATCACCGTGCTGTACCGCCCGGCCCGCAAGCCCTGGCTGCGCGAGCTGGTGAAGACCTCGCGTGAGCGGCCGCAGCTGTTTGCAGCGCCCGCTTCGCTGGCCGGTGTGCGGCAGATGATCCGCGCGCTGCGCAAGGGCCAGATGGTGGGCTTGCTGCCCGACCAAGTGCCGCCCGAAGGCATGGGTGTGTGGGCGCCGTTCTTCGGCCGTGAGGCCTACACCATGACGCTGGCCACGCGCCTGGTGCAGCAGACCGGCGCCGAGCTGCTGCTGACCTGGGCCGAGCGCCTGCCGCACGGTGCAGGTTACGTGCAACGCTTTCTGCCTTTCCCCGAGGCCCTGCCTGCCGATGCCGCAGAATCTGCCGCGGCCATCAACCGTGCGATGGAGTCGCTGATCCGGCAGAACCCCGGGCAGTACCTCTGGGGCTACCACCGCTACAAGGCGCCACGCGAGCAGCCGGCGGCCGATGGCACCGACCAGAACAAGGAGTAGTCGTTGGAGTTGCTGGGTACACGCTTTCTGCTGGGCTTGCTGTGGTTGCTGCAGTGGCTGCCGATGCCGCTGCTGGCCGCGCTGGGCCGCGGCCTCGGCCGCCTGCTGTGGCTCGCCGCAGGCTCTCGCCGCAGCATCGCGCTGCGCAACCTCGAGCTGTGTTTCCCCAAGAAGTCGGAACAAGAGCGCCGCCTTCTCGCGAAGGAACACTTTCAGTGGCTGGGCCGCAGCATCCTCGAGCGCAGCTTGCTGTGGTTTGCGTCGGCCGAGCGGCTCAAGAAGGTGATCCAGGTCGAAGGCGACGTGAAACTCGCCGAGCGCAGCGACAAGCCGGTGATGTGGCTGGTGCCGCACTTCATGGGACTCGACGTAGCCGGTGTGGCGGTGCTGATCTTCCAGAACCACGAAGGCTGCTCGATGTACCAGGAGCAGAGCAACCGCGCGATGAATGAAGTGATCCGTCGCGGGCGGCTGCGCTTCGGCCACGCGCAGATCTTTCCGCGCAGCGACAAGGCCTTGCCGCTGATCCGCGCCATCCGCCGCGGCGTCGCCTTCTTCAACCTGCCCGACATGGACTTCGGCGAGCGTGACGCTGCCTTCGTGCCCTTCTTCGGTGTGCCCGCCGCCACGCTGTTGGCGCCGTCGCGCATGGCGCGCGCGCTCGACATGGTCGTGCAGCCGGTCATAGCCGAGATGCTGCCCGGCGGGCAGGGCTACAAGGTGCGCTTCGGCGAGCCGTGGACGCATTTCCCCACCGACGACCCGCTGGCCGACACCGCGGCAATGAACCGCTGGATCGAAGAAGAAATCCGCCGCAACCCGGCGCAGTACCTGTGGGTGCACAAGCGCTTCAAGACGCGGCCGAAAGGCGACGCCTCGTTGTATTGACGGCCCCCCAGTCGCTTCGCTCCTGCCCCAAGGGGCGCCACCCAGCGGCCCGGCAAAGCCGGTTCCGCGGGCGTTGCTTGATGGGTCGCTTCGCTTTGCTCGCTGACGGCGATAATCGCGGCATGAAACTGCGGTTCACCAAGATGCAGGGTGCCGGCAACGACTTCGTCGTGCTCGACGCCACGCAAGCACCCATCGAGCTGAGTGCCGAGCAGTACCGCGTGCTGGGTGACCGCCGCTTCGGTGTGGGCGCCGACCAGATCCTCGTCGTCGAACCCAGCCGCACGCCGGGTGTCGACTTTCGCTACCGCATCTTCAATGGCGGCAGCGGCGACGAGGTGGAACAGTGCGGCAACGGTGCTCGCTGTTTCGTGCGCTACGTGCGCGACAAGCACCTCACCGACAAGAGCACCATCCGCGTCGACACCGTCAGTAGCCTGCTTGAACTGCGCCTTCAGGCTGACGGCCGCGTGACGGTCGACATGGGCGCGCCGATCTTCGATGCGGCGCTCGTTCCGTTCGACGCCGCCGGCGGCCAGCCGCGCCAGCAAGGCGACTTCGCACTGTGGCCGCTCGACGTGGGCGCAGAGGTGGCTGTGCTCTCGATGGGCAACCCGCATGCGGTGCAGATCGTGGCCGACGTCGACACCGCGCCGGTCGAAACGCAAGGCCGGATGATCGAGCGCGACCGTCACTTCCCACGCAAGGTCAACGCCGGTTTCATGCAGATCGTGAGCCGCAGCCACATCCGCCTGCGCGTGTACGAACGCGGCGCTGGCGAGACCCTGGCGTGCGGCACGGGTGCGTGTGCGGCTGTCGTTGCCGGCATCCGCTTGGGATTGCTCGACAGCCACGTCGATGTTGATGCGCGCGGCGGCCGCCTCAGCATCGAATGGCAGGGTGGCGAGAGTCACGTGCTGATGACCGGCCCCGCTGAAACCGTCTACGAAGGCGAGATCGAACTATGAGAACCATGAAGGGCGACCTGTGACCATCCAAGGCATCACCGAGCAAGACATCGCGAACTACTTGGCCAACACGCCGGGCTTCTTCGAGCGCCACGCCGAGTTGCTGGCCGCCATCCAGATCACCAGCCCGCATGGGCAGCGGGCCGTCTCGCTGCAAGAGCGGCAGATGGAAATGCTGCGCGACAAGCACAAGGGCCTGGAGCAGCGCATCGTCGAGATGATCCGCCACGGGCAAGAGAACGTGGCCATTGCCGACAAGCTGCACAAGTGGACGCGCGCCATCATGCTCACGACCAACCCCGGCGACTTGCCGGCGGTGCTGGTGAACGAGCTCAAGCACCAGTTCCTCATTCCCCAGGCCGCTATTCGCGTGTGGGGTGCGGCCGAGGCCTTCGGCATGCTGGCCTTCGCCAAGGGCGTGAGCGAAGACGCGCGCAGCTTCGCTTCCAGCCTCACCGTGCCGTACTGCGGCGTCAACTCGGGTTTCGAGGCGGTGTCGTGGCTGGAAGATTCGCGCCTCGTTGCGTCGATGGCGCTCATTCCGCTGCGCAGTGGCGAATCATCCGAGGCCTTCGGCATGCTGGTGCTGGCCTCGCCCGACCCTACGCGCTACAGCGCCGACATGGGCACCGAGTTCCTGTCGCGCATCGGCGAGATCGCCAGCGCGGGGCTCGCTCGGCTGCTGCCGGTGAAGTGACATGAAGACGCCGGCGGGACGAGCGCCTGGCCGCTCCCGTGCCGGCTCGCAGTCCGCCGAGAGCGCGATGGAGACTGCCGGCGACGGTGTGGCCGTCGTCGTCATGGACGAAGACATCCGGCGCCATCTGGTTCATCTGGAAGTCGAACGCCGCCTGGCAGGCCGCACGCTCTCGCTCTACGGTGACTCGCTGGCCAGGTTGCAGAGGTTTGCGGCCGATGCCGGTGTTGCGATCCGTGCGGCGCAGGTGCATCACGTTCGCCGCTGGGCCGCGCAGTTGCATTCGCAGGGGCTCGCTTCGCGCAGCATCGCGCTCACCTTGTCGGCCTGGCGCGGTTTTTACCGCTGGGCAGGGCGTGAGGGCATGGTGACGCTCAACCCCGTCGAAGGCGTGCGGGCCCCCAAGGCCGCCAAGCCGTTGCCCAAGGCCTTGTCGGTCGACCACGCCGTGGCGTTGGCGGAATCGGTCGACATGCCCGGCGACCCGGCACTCGCAGTGCGCGACCACTGCATGGTGGAGCTGCTCTACGGCTGCGGCTTGCGTGTCGGCGAGCTGGTCGGCCTCGATGTGCGGGCCGGCGCCCAAGCGGCCGGCTGGATCGATGCGGCCGATGCCGCGGCCCATGTGCTCGGCAAGGGCGGAAAGCGCCGCCATGTGCCGGTGGGTGGCCCGGCCCTGAAGGCGCTGCACGAGTGGTTGACCCAGCGTGCCTCGCTGGCTGCGCCTGACGAAGTGGCGCTTTTCGTCAGCCAGCGCGGCACACGCATCACGCAGAGCCAGGTGCGGTCGCGGCTGAAAGCACGCGCACTGCAGGCGGGCCTGCCGACCCACGTGCACCCGCACATGCTGCGGCATTCGTTTGCGTCGCACCTGCTGCAATCCAGTGGTGACTTGCGCGCGGTGCAGGAGCTGCTGGGCCACGCCAACATCACGACGACGCAGGTCTACACCAAGCTCGACTTTCAGCACCTCGCCAAGGTGTACGACGCTGCCCATCCACGCGCAAAGAAGCGTTGATTCGTTACCAGCCGGTCACCCGACGTTCGGGCTGTGGCGTTCACGAGAGAATTCAGGCATGAAAGCAATCACCCTGAGAGAAGGCAAGGAGCGGTCGCTGCTGAAGCGCCACCCCTGGGTCTTCGAGAGCAGCATCCAATTCGGCAAAGCCGATGCGGGAGAAACCGTGCGCGTGAACGCGCGAGACGGCAAGTTCCTCGCGTGGGCGGCGTTCAGCCCTCAGTCGCAGATTCGTGTGCGCGCCTGGAGCTTCGACGAGGCCGAGCGCATCGACGCCGCGTTCTTCGAGCGGCGCATTGCGCAAGCCCTGGCGATACGCTCGCGCCTGCCGATCGCCAGCGACGGCCTGCGGCTCATTCATGGTGAAGCCGATGGGCTGCCGGGCCTCATCGTCGATCGTTATGCCGACACGCTGAGCGTGCAGTTCCTGAGCGCGGGTGCGGAACGATGGAAGAGCACCATCGCCGACCTCTTGCTCACTGCCACCGGCCTCACGCGCCTGTACGAGCGCAGCGACGCCAGCACACGCGGGCTCGAAGGTTTGCCTGAAGTGAAGGGCTGGTTGCGCGGAGAAGGCCCCACCGAACTGACCATCCGCGAACACGGCTGGCAGCTCACGCTCGACGTGGCCGAAGGCCACAAGACCGGCTTCTACCTAGACCAACGCGACAGCCGCAAACTCTTTGCCGACACCGTGCGCCACTTCGGGTTTCAGCGCGTGTTGAATTGCTACTGCTACACCGGCGGCTTCAGCGTCGCGGCATTGGCCGGTGGTGCGAGCCATGTGACCAGCGTCGATTCATCGGCGCCTGCGCTCGAGCGCGCCACGGCGCATGTCGCGCTGAACGGCTTCGACGCGTCGCGCCACACAGCGCTCGATGCCGACGTGAACCAGACCCTGCGCGATGCATTGCAGCGCGGCGAGCGCTTCGATGCCATCGTGCTCGACCCACCCAAGTTCGCGCCGACCGCGGCGCACGCCGAGCGCGCAGCGCGGGCCTACAAAGACATCAACCGCCTGGCCTTCATGCTGCTGGAGCCGGGCGGCGCGCTGTTCACCTACTCGTGCTCGGGCGGCATCAGCCCCGACCTGTTCCACAAGATCGTGGCCGGCGCCGGGCTCGATGCGAACGTGGACGGCCTCGTCTACGCGCGCACCGGCGCGGCACCCGATCACCCGATGACGGTGACCTTCCCCGAAGGCGAGTACCTCAAGGGCCTGGTGATCCTCAAGAAGTAGCGGCCGCTCGCGCGGCCTGCGGCAGAGCGATCGAGGGCTCGAACTTCGCGCGGTGCACACTGAAGAAGCTCTTCACGTTGCGCACGTTCGCGTCTTGCGTGAACAGCCGCTGCACCAGCGCGTGGTACGCCGCCATGTCGGCCACCTGCAGCACCAGCATGAAGTCGGGGCCTGGCGAGACGCGGTAGCACTGCTGCACGGCGGCGTCGCCCACGGCCTTCGCTTCGAATGCGGCTAGGTGCTCGGCACCTTGCCGATCGAGCGTCACCTCAGCCAGGGCGGTGAGCCCCGCACCCAGGCGCTCGGCAGACAAGACCGCGATGCGCCGCTCGATCACGCCGGCCTGGACCAGCCGCTTCACGCGCCGCAAGCAGGTGGCGGGGGAGGTGTGTGCTGCGGCTGCGAGATCTTGGTTCGATAGGGAGGCATCCTGCTGGAGGAGGCCAAGCAAGCGCAAATCGGTGTCGTCGAGGCTCAGTGGCGTTGATTCTGGTTGCGACATTTGATTGAAAGTGAAATATTAATTCGCGTCACGCTATTGAGGGCGAAGTATTTCATCTGAATTGTTAATTTGCAAACATCCGCCACGCGCTGCTGCCTACCATCCCAGTCTGTTCCAGCCTCTGAGGAGACTCGTCATGTGTGGCATCGTCGGCGCCGTCAGCACCCGCAACATCATTCCCATCCTGGTCGAAGGCTTGAAGCGCCTGGAGTACCGGGGCTATGACTCCTGCGGCGTGGCCGTGCATCAGAACGGCCAGCTGCGCCGCGCCCGCAGCACCGCCCGCGTGGCCGAGCTCGAAGCGAACATTGCGCACGACAGCATTGAAAGCGGCACCGGCATCGCCCACACGCGCTGGGCCACACACGGCGCGCCGGCCGTGCACAACGCCCATCCGCACTTCTCGTCCGGCCCTGCCAAGGCTGCCCCGGGGGGCCAAGCCGCCGTGGGCCGGGTGGCTCTGGTGCACAACGGCATCATCGAAAACCACGACGAGCTGCGCAACGAACTCAAGGCGCGTGGCTACATGTTCGACAGCCAGACTGACACCGAGGTCATCGCCCACTTCGTCGACCACTTGTATGACGGCGACCTGCTCGCCGCCGTGCAGCAGGCGGTGACGCGCCTGCGCGGCGCCTATGCCATCGCCGTGTTCTGCCGCGACGAACCACACCGCGTGATCGGCGCACGCGAAGGCTCGCCGCTCGTGCTGGGTGTTGGTGCCGGTGACCGCAAGGGCGATTTCTTTCTCGCGTCCGATGCCATGGCCCTCGCCGGTGTGACCGACCAGATCGCCTACCTCGAAGAAGGCGACGTGGTCGATCTGCAGCTGGGCAAGGTGTGGGTCACCGCACGCGCACCGGGCGGCACCACGTTCAAGACCGTGGAGCGCGAGGTGCGCACGGTGCTCGTCCACACCGGGGCCGCTGAACTCGGCCCGTACCGCCACTACATGCAGAAAGAGATCTTCGAGCAGCCGCGCGCGATCTCCGACACGCTTGAGGCCGTGGGCGGCGTCTCGCCCGAACTCTTCGGCGACGGGGCCTACAGCGTCTTCAAAGACGTCGACCAGGTGCTCATCCTCGCCTGCGGAACCAGCTATTACAGCGGCTCGGTGGCCAAGTACTGGCTGGAGAGCATCGCCAAGATCCCGGTGAGCGTGGAGGTGGCCAGCGAATACCGCTACCGCGACAGCGTGCCCAACCCGCGCACGCTCGTCGTCACCATCACGCAAAGCGGCGAGACCGCCGACACGCTGGCCGCGTTGAAGCACGCGCGCAACCTGGGCATGAAGCACACGCTGACCGTCTGCAACGTGGCCACCAGCGCCATGGTGCGTGAATGCTCGTTGGCCTACATCACCCACGCTGGCGCCGAGATCGGCGTCGCGTCGACCAAGGCCTTCAGCACCCAGCTCGTGGGCCTCTTCCTGCTGACACTGGCCCTTGCGCAAGTGCGCGGCCATCTCAGCGACGAGCAAGAGCGCGCCCACCTCAAGGCCTTGCGCCACTTGCCCGTGGCCGTGCAAGCCGTGCTCGCCCTCGAACCGCAAGTCATCGCGTGGTCAGACATCTTTGCGCGCAAGGAGAACGCGCTCTTCCTCGGCCGTGGCCTGCACTACCCCATCGCTTGCGAAGGTGCGCTCAAGCTCAAGGAAATCAGCTACATCCACGCCGAGGCGTACCCCGCCGGCGAACTCAAGCACGGCCCGCTCGCGCTCGTGACCGCCGAGATGCCGGTGGTGACCGTCGCTCCCAACGACACGCTGCTCGAGAAGCTCAAGAGCAACCTGCAGGAAGTGCGTGCCCGCGGTGGCGAGCTGTTCGTGTTTGCCGATGCCGACTCGCACATCGAATCCGGCGAGGGCCTGCACGTGATTCGCATGCCCGAGCACTACGGTCCGCTGTCACCGATCCTGCACGTGATCCCGCTGCAGCTGCTGGCGTATCACACGGCGTGCGCGCGGGGGACCGATGTGGACAAGCCTCGCAATCTCGCCAAGAGCGTCACCGTCGAGTGATTGCTCTTGGAGGCCCGACGTGTTGATCGCCAACAATAAAGTCTGTCGGGATCTGCCGGGTAGAAGGGGGAGTTGAGAAAGCTGATTCGACATGTCGGAAAGGCCGCAATTGCAGTCTATGCAAAGACGCCTGGAATAAGGTCTGTCGGA
>Ga0307515_10006899_pt1 | contig 22563 bp, 25 predicted proteins | sample 17_EM_MG_FD_194513 | JGI IMG/M metagenome (GOLD analysis project Ga0307515, IMG submission 194513) | Populus trichocarpa ectomycorrhiza microbial communities from riparian zone in the Pacific Northwest, United States - 17_EM | ecosystem: Host-associated > Plants > Roots > Unclassified | place...
TTCAGTCCAGGTCCAGAAAAAGTGGGGATTGGTCCGATCCCGGTCCAAAAATTACTCGGACTGGATTGGACTGGACTTGGACGGACCCGGTCTGGACTGGTCCAATGCTGGACTGGTGGAATCATTGGATAATGGTGCTGAATGACCTCCTTCCTGCCTCATTCCCAAGAGTTACATTACAAGACCCACACAAATCGGAGGTCTTGACTGCCTTCGATGGTTGTTCAAGATTTCATTTTGCTGGCCATGGAATGTCACACCCTTCGGACCCATCGATGAGCACCTTGCTTATGGCCGATTGGCAAACAAACCCATTGACAGTCCAAGATTTAGTTGCTATGAAGTTTCACCAAAATCCTCCTCTCCTCGCATACCTCTCTGCTTGTTCGACAGGTGACAATCAGGAACTTGAACTGCTTGATGAAGGTATTCATTTAATTGATGCATGCCAGCTTGCGGGATTTCAGCACGTCATTCGATCGCTGTGGGAAGTGTCAGATAAGCATTGTGTTGACGCAGCTGAGGATATTTACGGTACAATAATAAAGACCGGTATAAGTAGTGAATCCGTATCCCTAGGTCACACAATACGGTCTTAAATCTCCGGGGCGGTCTTGGTCGGACTGGCATGACAAGGGAAGCTAGGGACGCACGCCTGATTGAGAGCGATGAAAGCGAGGAAAGCAGGATTGGCGACTCTTATATTTGGGCTGCATATATCCATCTGGGAATTTAGTGAGTTCAGTGTTCACGTTCCATTGGGTCTGAGCGTTACTGACCGATTCAAGTAGGAAAAGTAAAGCATGAGACGGGTGGTGGAGGTCAGGGAGTGGACAGTTTGGGGATCGGACTTGAGGTGGGTCACTTGGTCGGGAATTCAGGGGGGTCAGTGGCAGGAATTTAGTAGCGGCAGTTGTAAGCGGCAGTTTGGTATATCGTTTATTTTCTATGCTGGGATGCAGGATTATAGGAAGAACCTTTAGCACAGACAATTAGGCCTGTACACACCCGTGGTAAAACGTACCACATTTACCTCAGGAGACGTTTGTTTTGACATAACCCCCAGACTATAGAAACGATTTTCCATCCCACGATGCAATGTAGCGGCACCAGTCGACGTATTTGCAAAGATGGGATTTAGAATGACCCAAATTTCTCACCGGGCCCAGTGCAACTCAAAACAAAATAAGGGAGTTATTAAAGCGCATTAACTGTTGTAGAAACCACATAATTTGAGTGGTTGCTTCAGGTGTGGCACGAGACGCAGCCGCTAGTTCGGCAGCGCTAGGTACTCTCGGAGAATATCGGAACTCCGGCGTCCTATGTCTAAGCACATCGAGCCTAGTATCTCGCCCCCCACCACTCTAAACCTAATCCGCAACATCGCCGCGTCTAGACCTAGTGCACAGTTGTTGTTGTTGTTGTTGTTTAATCATACTGTATTGACTCTAATTAGAGTATGACAGCACCCTGATATCCGCTACCTAGTGCACAGTCTGATGCTGCAGCCGAACCAGACACTCCGGGCAAGGAACGGTCCTTGGGAACAAGAAGGCTGATGTGTGGCCGCTTCTACCTCTATTTTGCAGTTGGCCAGTGACACGTGGGGGCTGTCACCCGTTCCTGGCGGTACCCTGGTGACGTTCGGCTGGCGGGGACAATGTCTCGTCTGGGTTTTAATCGAGGAAGGTCAAAGCAACCCGGGCAATTACGGTACAGACGTGGGTTGGATTCGGCAACCGGATTGTTGCGAGCTCTGGTTAAAGTTTTATCGACACTTCATTTTTTTGGCAGGGCATTGAGAATTGTCCAGACAGTTGTCGTACCAATCCGTAGTAGCCCTTCAGTAATGACCAACCCTAGCTATACCTTCACGTGGACTTCTTCTTTTCATTCAAATGCTATCATGAGATTATATTCGTGAATGTAGGGGAGTGTGCTAAATAAGGAACTTGCTGGTAACTAAGTTTGATAGTTATTCATTAGGAAAGAAGGGGTACGACCATAAGTTTTCCTGAGATACCCGGGAGTAGGCTTTATTTCTGTTTGATGGCGTAGAGAAGACTATGCCAAACTGTACCCACCCGCGGAACGGCGTTATCGGCCAGGAAGTGCTACTGCACCGGTGAGCACTCGGATATTTGTCCAATCTTGGTGCAGAAAATGTACGATACTGATGAAGTTACTGATCTATCTAAAGGTAGAACCTATGCCTTATATGCAATGAGAGACCAGAAACCCGTCAGTCTCCGGAGGACGCCAAGAGTGGCGATCGGAGTGGTGATATAGGACGGGTGACAAAAGTGAGAATTAGTGGAGGCGTGTACCGACAACTCCGAGAGACCTCTCTAGATCTCGTTCAAGGTCTTGTAGTAATAGTGTAAGTAGAAAAGCTATCGATTGCTGGATGGTGAAAACCGGGAATTTGAGTGAAACCAGCAAGAAACTATCTCAGACCTCATATTGTATGTGAGGTATATAGATGCATGGATACCGCCCGACCGATATGTCGAGATGCAGATTTTTGGGATTCAAATAGGTACTACTATTCCATCTAGTATCCAGTTGGAATTTCTTCAAGCTGATTGCATTAGCAGGGTGTAGGGAAGCTGATGCGATGTAATGATGCAAGAACGTAATTATTCACAGGCCGAGTCTCAGCAACTTTGGCGTCGGTTCCTTCAATCGCTTACCTGTAGCTTAAGACACTGTTTTTGGTGAGGTACTATGCCGGCATATTGGATGGCAATATAATCTGCGGTGGTCAATCAGAAGTCTTCCTGGCAGGGCATCGATTCTGCACTGCTCACACATTCACAGCCCATCCTTGAACTTACGGCAGACCGATAGCGGCAGGTCTTCAACTGAAAGTACATTTATTGTAAGATCTGCATTGCTTCGCATAGGGAAAACGGGCTATTGTGGGAAAACGTTTCGGGGTCGGGCAATACTTCACTAACCCGTGGGGTCGGCTAACTCTTCGTATTCTGGTAGTTAGCACATTGGGGTTAACTGGCTATCAGCAGTCGCAGTTGTTTTAATAGGCATCAAACTACCACTAGAGGAGACAGAGCCAGTGTTCCTAAGCGGCCCGGCCGGCCACCGGGCTTTTAGCGGCCCGCAGATCGGCCAGCCCGGCCGCAAAATCTGAGGCCTGCCTTGGCGCAGGCCAGGCCCGGCCTCCATTTAAAAAGCGTACGCCGCAACAAGCCTGGCAGCGGCCAGGCCCGGATTCATGCAGGCCGGCCGGGCCGGGCCGCTTAGGAACACTGAGAGGACAGCGGCGTCCGTTTATAGTCCCTCGAATGCTCTAAATATGTTCTGGCACACACTCTGGATTGTATCTGGATGTAATGGTGGATGACATTCAAAAGTTTGCTGCAGCTGTTGTATTGGAACCAGATATTCCAACCGTTCAGTTCTAGATTATTCACCCACGAAATTGTCGTCCACCCACGGTATGCTCTTAGATGTTGAGAGCAATTAACGATGAGAATGAAAGATGTTGAATTGTCTATCGTACAAAGAGAGAGGAGGATAGACTTAAATACGAAAAGACATTATACCCAAAGTGAAGCACTACTCAGGCCCATAGTAACCTGAGAGGTGAACCCCGCCTGCGGCAATAGGATAACCAAGGACCGGGGTTGCCGGAGAGCTGTACTAAGCCCGCGGTAGTCGGAGAGCACAGTACCATACCAAGCCCAAGGCTGAATTTTGTGCCCGGCTTAGTCCCGTTGGCCTTCGGGTTAAATCTTGTGTCAACATTGTACACACAAGAGGACTGTTGAGAGTTCAAATCCATAAACTATCATCATAAGAGGGCCACTTGGGTCACATTTACAACTAGAAGGATGTAGGGCGAGCCAACAGTTATGTAACTCTGTTGCTTCCTTATGAAGCTACCCCAATGTAATTGGAAGGTTGCGAATTAAGGTTAAAAGTTGGAAAATGCCTCGATCTAAGATTTTTCGCGGACGATTGAAAGTACGGCAAAACAGAGTCTCAACCATCTATAGTAGACTAATCTAGACTATAGCTTCATGACGACTAGAACATACTGTCCCCAGACAGATGGTACCATGGAACTGCTGCCCTGACAGTAGGGGAGTATACGAAATGACGAAACTTGCCGGTTGTTCATTTTCATGCTTTTCACCAAGGAAGAAATGTTGCGGATAACAAGTAATCTGAGATCCCCGGGAGTAAAGTTTGTTGCTCTTTGAAGGTGCCAAGAAGACTCTGCCAAACTATACCAGCTCGCGGAATGTCATTGTCGGCCAGGAGGTGCGCTGCACCAGTGAGCACTCGGATAGTTGGCTAATCTTGATGTTGAAATACTGATTGCTAGAGACGCTTGATTGTACTATCTAAGAGGGCCATAAGCTTATATATATACGGTACGAATATGTACTTACTCATCCAAGTATAGAAACGGCTGAACTCCGTCAGCCCGTATCAGAGCCAGCTCAGTCAGCCCGTATGACAGCCAGCCCAGTAAGCCCATATGAAGGCTGAGATCTATTTATGCAACCCTTGATGTTGCAAATTTAGATTGCCAGACTTTAGGTCAGGCTCTCGTGAGATGTAGCTCAATATATAGCAAAGTGTGTATGCGTGCGTGCAAGGCATACATGAACTACTATATATACATGTATGAACTTCCCAACCGTTGAAGAATCCAAGACGAAGTCACTTCATCGTTTCAGGCAGCACTTTGCATCGCTGTGCCGACTGTAGCACCCCTATACCATCGGGTTTTGAAGCCAAAAGATGTCTCATTAGTTCTGCATTGTTGCGGAGAAGTGATTATGCTTCGGTGTTTTCATTCCTAATGCCCACCGAGCTTTGAGTCAAGATTTCGAACCCATTGAAAGGAATGACAATCTCCCATCGGTAAACTACCGCTCAATAGATAATAACTTAGAAGAAGGTTTCTAATACTACCCTTCAATAGAGAACTTTAATAGTCAGTGAGATTGGACAGCTATATTTGAGTGAGAATTCATGAAGCCCGGTTTTTTCCTCCCAGTTTTTGCACTAACTATAACAAAAGATGGACATGCAAGAAGTCTTATGGAAACAGAAACAGCGCAATAAGTCGACAACAACAATAGCAATTGAAAAACAGATGGCGGCAATCCATTCGGGACGTGGAATTGACCCAGGAGCAAGCGTCCCAGCCCCTGCGAGCCCGCAGCAGGAGGGCACCCACAAGGATCCACGCAATTGAGTGGTTTTCACGCGAAGTCTTGGCAATAACACGACTGGCCAGACGCGTCCACAAACAAGCAAGCAACGACTAGGACTCCCCAGGAAGAGGCGTGCTTCACAGAAGTAATGACTGAAGTCAGAGGCAGCGACAGGAACTGCCTGATCACGGGAGAAGCGGCGGACGGGATGAGCCAAGCGCCTATGTATATGGCGATGGAGATGGGGACGGCGGTGACATCTATCGCCGCGGAGACTGCATGCGAAGAACCAATGGAGCCGATGGAGAGAAACGAGAAAGGAAAGGGGAGAAGGAGGAGTGAGATCCCGATGACCGCCTGGGCACTCGGGGACTGGAGGAGCCTTATGGAGCGCGCCGCTCAGCAGCAAGGCCGCGAACTAGCTCAGCGACACCCAACCGTCGCAATGATGGCATCTGTGCCGGAGACGCACACTGCACTGCACGAGGCGCAGGGGCGAGGGACGAAATTCTGGTTTTAGGAAAATACGACAATGCGGGATGCGTACCACCAGGATGACCTACTGTGCGGCGAGGGCATCACAGACATGGTCACAAGAGTGGTGGCTGCAACAGAACGGGACCACAAAGAGCAGAGGAAAGCGGACACCGAGGGTGTCGGCCTGGAGGCCTCGATACAAGCAGACCTGACCCAGACATGTGGACCAGAGTAGCCGGAGGAGCGCCAACAGCTGCAGCCTGGTAGGCAGCTCAAATCAATGCCAATGCCAAAACCAAAACCCAACCCAACCCCAAAGCCGAACCCAGCACCAGCACCGAGACCAGCGCTGACACCGATGCCGAGAACCACATTGGCACCAAAACGGGCTACATCATCAGAGCCGACACCGACCAGATGACGGGAGACAGTCCCACCACGAAACCAACAGATGCCGGCCAGCCCAGCCCCAGCCCTGACGACAGGCTCGAGCATGGCAGACGGACGCCTAATGCTAAAGAGAGACGAGAGTGTGCCACTCCCCAATAAGATTGACCAAGAAATTGCATCAGCGATCAACAGAGCGCTTTTCCACCAGCAGGCACCGGCCCACATTGGAATCATGAACGCAAGGAGGAATGCGAAGGGCACAATCACGGCAATCACGCACCAGAATGCCACAGTGGAGATGGCTATGCGGTACTGCAAAGCCATCATCATGGCAGTGAGGACTGTCGTCAGATGAGTCCTGGATGTCGAAGAAAATACGACCTGGGAAATGCTAAAGATTCATGCAGTACCCCTCGTGCGGTACATGGGAAAAGGCACAGCAGGCCTGCAGAAGATGCAAGAGGAATTGAGAATAAGGGCATAGCGATCCCCACTCAGGTACAATGGCTGGGGAACACCGGCACTATCCGAGAGAGGAGGCAGAACGGAGAAATCGCCGTGACATCGGGAGTCTTCGTCGTAAAGGGATGCAAGGTCGCACAGAGTTTAATCAACAAAGCCCTCGAGGCGGCAGGAGTGTGGTACTGAGTCGAGGCATTCACGAATGTGGGCCCTGAAAGTAGGTGTTTGCTTTGCTGCGGATGGGGCCACATAGAGAATAAGTGCGTCAACAAGCCCAAGTGTGGCTACTGCTCAGGCAATCTCTGGACAAGCGTCCACAAGTGCAATGTAGTGGGGTGTACAGCAAAGCAGGGATCACTCTGCGGCCACACGCTGGAGGAGTGCCCCAATTGCAAAGGAAATCATATGGCGTTTAGTAGCAGGTGCGCGAAGAAGAACGAAGCCGCCAAAGTGGCGCAGCAGAGCTGAAAGATGGGAACAGCAGGACGGGCACCCACGAGGGAAGGTATGCACTCAGCAATGGGGACGAATAGAGTGGTGCTTGGTCATTGACCCAGGGGAGGAGGGGCAGCAGATGGCGGAAGGGAGGATATGGCTGACGGGGAGAAGAAGGAGGCAATGGGGGATGCAAGAGATGACGTGATGAGCGAGGCCGAGATCGCGACTACGACTGCCACTGAAACTGAAGCGGGAGCCCTCGCTACCAATGGTTAGATTGATCCAGCACAATTGCGTAAGGTTATACGAGTGGACCATTGTGGCGCTGGAGACGGGAGTCGAATGCAGGACGGACGTAGTGTGCTTGCAAGAGCCACCAAGAGAAAAAGGAGGTCTTGGGATCGGCCATTCAGCATACGAAATAAGAAAAAGAAAAAGAGTTTGGACGGCGATACAGAGAGGGAGCGGCCTGGTGGTTGATGAGTGGACGGATCTAAGTAGAGGTGCTAATGACGATGTGATTGGTACAGAGGGCAGGAGGAGAGGGGAGACGATAACGAGGATCGTCAACATTTACCATCAAACAGACACGCAATCTGGAGAGAGACCGGGGCGGAAGTTGAACCGGCAGAGTGTCATTGGTCAGGGTGGCACTGTCCTCGCTGGAGACTTCAACACCAATAGTACACAATGGGACCCAAGATGCCAAGTGCAGCGGAATGCTATGTTCTGGGAAGCCGTGATTGACCACAATTGACTGGAGATTGGAAATGATGATAGAGCCACCCGCCACTGGACAAGTGGAGGTCATGAGGGCGAGTTGGTCATTGACCTGACATTGGCAAATCGACCAATAACAAAGTGGTCTATACTGGCCAATGACCACGCCACAGGATCTGACCAGGAGGTTATAGATTAGGAGGTGGAAGCAGACCGACAGGAGGAGGCGGACCAGGAAATGGTAGCGGGATAGAATTTAGCTGGAATGACGGAGGAGGACGCGGAAGCGGCGGCGAAGCTATGGATGGAGCTGGCGAAAGAGAGAGCTCAACTGGATGCAGAGTGCACAGCAGACGAGGGGGAGCAAGAGGCTGCATGGTGTCAGGAAGCAATGGGCAATGTCCTCAACACCACGGCAAAGAAAATCAGGATCTGCGCCAGATCAAAGAGGTGGTGGAACGCCAACATCAAGAAAAGAAGGAAGGTAGAGAAATGGAGGAGACGGAATTCTGAAAAGGCCGCCAGGGCGAAGGCAGAACTCCAGAAGTCGATCTGACAGTCGAAAAGTGCAATGTGGAGCGAGTACTTGCATAACCTTTGAGGGGGCGAAGTATGGAGAGCAGCACAATACGCCAACCCTCAGGCGGGCACGACCCTGGAAGCCTTGACAGATAGAGAAGGCAGGCAAGCAAACACATCACTAGAGAAGGAGAAGATGCTGAGGCACGAGTCTTTTCCTCCGAATGACGACAAACAGTACTACGAACTACTTCCCACGGGAATCGCACACATGCATGTCACAGAGCCAGCAGTTGAACAGGCCATGTTGTTCCAATTGGTCAAAAAAGCACCGGGGCCGGACAAGCTGTTGTTCAGCGCCTTACGGCTGCGCTGGAAGTGAGACACTGAGAGGATTGTGAGGCTGACGAAGGCGGTTATTCGCACGGGGAGCCATCCAGCGGTATGGATGCGGGCTAGCGGACTGGTGATTTGCAAGCCTGGCAAAGACAACTACACGCAGCTGAAGGCCCATCGCTCCATATCACTGTCGAGCTGCATGGGAAAAGTGGTCGAAAAAGTAGTCGCTGAGCTGCTGTGAGAGGAAGCCGAGAGAAGAGGACTACTGAGCGATGGACAATTCGGAAGCAGAACATGACGATCAGCCATCGATGCAGTGGCCATCATGATCGACAGAGCTCACGCAGCCTGGACGAACGGTCACATAACAGGCGTGCTTCTCAGGACATTAAAGCAGCCTTCCCTAGCGTGGCGAAAGGAAGACTAGTCAACTTAATGAAGGTCAGGCAAATGGACGGAGACCTTATGCGATGGACGGAGAGCTTTCTCTGGGAGAGAACGGTGCAGATGATAATCGAGGGTAATGCCATGGAAAGACACCCAGTGGAATCGGGGGTCCCTCAGGGATCACCTGTGTCACCGACGCTCATTGCAATCTACACCTCAAGACTGATCAAATGGGTCGAAGAGTACGTATCAGAGGCTGACGAGCTATCCTTTGTAGACGACCTCGGCCGGTTGGCGACCGGCGGCAATGACAACCACGTCGTCATGGTACTTGAGAGATGCGCAGCCCAGAGCATCAGGTGAACGAGTAGACGTTGGTTACAGTTCGACACCGCAAAGTTTGAGGCGTGGCTGTTAACGCGCAGACGGGGGAACAGGATACACCTCCGGCCGAAACTGACAGCAAAGACACGAGTCGGGAACGGGATCATACGATTCAATGCACAGGCGACACATTGGCTGGGCGTCTGGATGGACCCCCACCTCAGGTTTAAGGAGTGGCACAACCGATGCATGATGAAGGCCAAGGCAGCAGAAGCAAGACTCCGAACCCTTACCAAGACATACTGTGTTGTTCCGGAGAGTGTTAGGGCCGTCCAAGTGGCGTGAGTCCAAGCGGTCGCACTGTATGGGAGCGAGCTCTGGTCAGATCCCAGAGAAGTAGGCAGGCGAGAGGACCTTGAACTCCTCATCAATCGACAAGCCAGGTCCATCCTGGCCGCGCTGCCAACGACCCCACTGGGCGCACTAATCAGAGAGTCAGGGCATACACCGGCGCTGGTAATCTTTGACTCCAGACAACAGCGATTCACAGCGAGACTAGCAAACGGATGTAGTAGCAAGCTGAAGCAGCTAGACCACAACCCATCCTCCGGTGCACCAATATGCAAAGTAATCAGGGAGGAGCATTATCATGACCGGACAACTGAAGGCATGGATTGGCCCCCCCTGGGCGAAGAGTCAGTGGTCAGGACCCCCATACTGGACAACACTGCTGCAGCCAGCAGCGCCGCGCAATGCTGGGCAAGAGAGAAAGAAGCCAAAGTCGGAGCAGGGGTAAGAATGTGGTGGACAGATGGATTGCACTCAGACGATGACCGAGTGGGAGCTGCAGCAGTGTGCAAACACGGAAATCAATGGAGGTCTCGCCACAGCTTTCTGGGCACTGGACGTATGGAGGTCCTCGATGCCATACTGTGGGCGATGGGACTCGCCCTTCCCGTGGTGATCGAAAAGAGAGAAACATTGCCGATACATGGGGTGAAGACGGTGGCAGTCTTCAGCGACTCACAGGCAGCATTTCGACCAACGGCACACCTGGAGCAGGGCCCAGGCGAGCAACTGGCGAGGCGGATCAATAGATGGTCGTGGAATTTGCTCGCCCATGGCATCGCGACCGAGATCCACTGGGTCCCGGGACATTTTGGCATGCCCAGAAATTACGAGGCAGACAGTCAGGCGAACTTAGCCCGAGACTCAAGAGGAAGCAAAGAGATAGAGCCGCCGTACACCTCGGCCTCAAATAGGGCTGGACGAATCTCCGAGGGAAGATCAGCACCCAAGGCGAAGTGGGAGGCTGACAGGTGCAGCAAGCACTTCAGCTACAGACTCAAGGGCAAGGCAGGTGTTGATGTTAGAGAGTGAGTTTATTGTAGGTACAAGAGAGACGGACAAAGGTGCGTCTTATATATGATGAGCATGAGGGCGAGCATCGTGTGAAGTCTAAATGGGCAGTCATAGTGTGAAGTCTAATGAGACAGTCACAATCATGAACCTTAGGGCTTCCTGCAACACTCCCCCCTCTTGCTACACTCCGTGAAGCAAGAACTAATTAAATGCCAGTACCAGACATGATTGATGATTGAAACATCCATAACCAAATAATAGCAAGCATACATGCGCTGCAAGTGATTCCCATAGTAGCCTCCTCAAAAACCCTGCTCGTGAGAGGTGACTGTGAGCAGGGAAAAGAGTACTACCGTAGCCTCTTGATGGCCATCCGTGAACAAACAAGTGCATCAAACAATCTCAAAAGCAATATTCGATTGAATTCCACATAACTCTCGTATTTACCACAGTCCCATTCCCTTGGGTAATTTCATGTGCTTCTCTTTGGTGAGCGGCGTGGTGAGAATATCGGCCACATTGTTGTTTGTGTGTACGTAGTAGTGGTCTACGATTTTGCAAGCATGTAGATCTCGACTATTATGGTAGCACACATCGATGTGCTTCGTTCTGGCCTTGATCACTCCGGTTGTGATATGTCTGAGGGCACCCTGATTGTCACAGTAGATCGGTAGCGGGGATGTGTCGCTCGAAGAGCCGTGAATATCTCCCTGCAATTGTAGCAGCCATCACGCTTCGCGGGAGGCTTCGGAGCAGGCGATATAATCGGCTTCGAGGGTGGATAGGGCGATGAGGGCTTGCTTCCGAGACTGCCATGATATGGCGCCACCATAGTGACACATGAGAAAGGCATGCCCTCCTTGAGACTTGCGGTCGGTGCTATCGCTAGCCCAGTCACAGTCTGTAAATGTGACAACGCCGTAGTTGCCATTGTTGTTGCTGTTGCTGTTGCTGTTGCCGTTGCCGTTGCCGTTGCCGTTGCCGTTGCCATCGAAGTGCAGTCAAAAGTCTGCTGTCGCTTTGAGATACTGGAGTACTCTCTTTGCTGCAGTCATATGGCTGGTGAATTGATGAGAATTGTATCGGCAGAGGGCAGCGACTGCATATGATATATCTGGCCGCGTTGCAAGTGCTGTGTACATCAAAGTTCCGACGATGGCTTGATAGTGCTTGATGCTGTCCTTGTCGAGTTCCTTCTCCACCTGATTGTCGGCTAAGTCGAGTTTCACATCGGGGTCCATGGGAGTTGTGACTCCATGAGCATCTTGCATGTGGAATCGCTTGAGGATTGTGGTGATGAAGGCCTTCTGGCCAAGACTGATGCCAGTGCCGTTTTCATCGCGGTGGATCTCGATGCCGAGGAATTGCCGTGCTGCACTGCGGTTCGTGATCTTGTATTTCTAAGGGAGCTTCGCCTTGACCTCGATCGCTGCTTTGGAGGCAGACTCCGTACGTGCGTACATCATGGAGATGTCATCGACGTACAGAAGGATGAGAATGCCATCGGTGCGGATATAGACGTTAGGATTGGCTTGTGACTGTGTGAACCCTAGGGAGAGGAGGAAGGTGATGATATCATTGTGCCAGTGCCGCGGTGCTTGCTTGAGACCGTAGAGGGCTTTCCTGAGTCCCACAATGATAGGTGGTGTATGCGTGTCTTCGTGTGGCCAGCCTTCGGGGAGCACCATATAATATCATTGTCATCGCCATCAGGGTTTAGAAACGCGGTGACTACGTCCAAGTGATCGATGTTCCATGCACATCTCCCCACCAGGGAGATGAGATATCGAAAGGTTGTTAGCATTCCAACAGGAGCGTATGTATCACCGAAATCTGTCTGCTCATAGCCTTTGATAACTAGGCGTGCCTTGTAATGTGTAGACGCATCGGGGTTTCTCTTAGTCTTGAAGACCCATCTGGAGCCAACCGTCTTCATAAGCAATTGCTTGCCTTCTTTGGAGTTGACTGTGGTGAATGTGTTGTTCAAGAGGATGGAAGCGCTCTCTTCATCAATGGCTCGCTTCCAGTGATGTCTAAGTGGACCTGCCATAGCTTCGGCATATGTCGATGGGTCCCCATTGATAGTGGTCGATGCCAGTGCTGATGCCATCAATGGTTCCGCGGAGGCCTTGACTTGACTTCTTGTGACACGACACATGGTCGATGGTGGTGGCCCTTGAGTTAACTTTTTGGTCATGGCCGCAGCTTGCCTGCGGGCTGTGTGATTCTCACGGCGGAGATGTCGGCTGTGTTCAATATGATGTCTCGACGACGGTGGCTCGCGCGTGCTATGATCACGACTGTGTGCGAGAATGATTTCATCCCCCTCGTCATGAGGGTCTGATCTCGAACCTGTATGTGAAGGGAGACTTCGACGAAGTGTATGGTCATCGGGCAGATGGCAATGCACATCTGTGGCATTATCTGTGTGGCCGTGATCACCCCAGGGGCCTTCACCCGTTCCACTGATATCCTTTGGACGGCCATGGAGAAGTCCATCTCCATCCGTTCGAATGTTGTGTGCTCGGAGAAGTCCATCTCCAGTATGAAGTACCTCCATCTATTCTGTATTTTCTGGCAGTCCAAAATTATCAATTCCGTCTGTGGTGCATGAAACGTATGCATTCCGCTCTTCATCAAAGATGACTTCCGACCGTGCTCGAACCACTTGAAAGTTTGGGTCCCAAATCCCCCATAATGTCGTTGAATGGTGGGTGTAGCCTACCATCGTGCAGGGCTTTGATCGAGGACCGAATTCACTTCGGCGCTGGGCTCCGGGGATGAGCTTGCTCACATAGCAGCCAAATCGTCGCAGATGGTGCATAGGAGCTTTGTATGATATCTTGTTGCCAGCCGTATCGTGAGCGGGCTTGCCAAAGGCATGGAGCATCTCGTATGGAGTTTCGTATGGTGCTTTGTAGCCATCTCGGTCATCTCGCATTGTCAGGCCTTTGTTCGGGGATCGCTGATATAGGTAGACCGCAGTGTTGACGGCTTCTGCCCAAAACTGGACTGGTGCCTAGGAGTCAATCATCATAGATCGAGCCTTCTCGGTGATGGTACGGATCATTCTCCCAGCGACTTCATCCTTGTGATGAGAGTAAGGCGTGCACGGTTCACATGTTGCACCTCTGGTAGTGAGCTCTGAGCGGAATGTTTTATTGGCATACTCCCCTCGGCCATTATCGCACCGAAATTGTTTGAATTGATAGCCCTGGCCCATAGCAGCAACTCGGGCCTGAAAAGACTTGTAGGCGGTGGTGCAAGTTTCCGACTTCTTATCTGGGAGCATGCACACGAATGTGAAGCGGGTATAGTCGTCAACGAATGGTATGAAATGCTTGTTGCCGCCGAAGCTGGGAGTAGAGAATGAACCGCATTCATCTGTGTGTACCAGCTCAACGGGCTTCGAAGTGCGCTTGACTTGGACTCGAATGAACTTTTGCTTGTGTTTGGCCTGGATGCACACGGTGCACATCGACTCGTCGTTTGAGTATTCGGGGATAAGAGATCACAGAGAGGCAGGCTGCATGTGAGCAAAGCGCCGATGCCATAGTCTTGACTGTGAGATGGTGAGAGTTTTTCGAGTGGACTTTGACTTTGTGACAGCCATTGGTGGGCTCGTGGAGGTAGCGGTAGGTGGACTCAGAGGTGCATTCTGAGATAGACTCGTAGGATCAGGGGTCAGTGTCCTTCGTGATCTCTTCCTCTGAGTGGACTTGGAGATTGTAGGTTCGGCGGGTGTGCCTGAATCTTTGCTTGGATCTGCCATCGGAAGTGTGCTTGGAAGTCCATCCAAGGTTGATGCTTTGTGTGCGCTTGCAGTGGGAAATATGAAGTAGAGGTCATTGACACAATGGCCAATGATTGTAATCGGTGATTGTGGCGCTGATATGGAGCATTTGCCGCCGCCAAGCGTGGCTGTAGATCCACCGGAGTCCAGTTGATTGATGGAGAAGAGTGAAAGACGGAATGTAGGTGTGTAAAGAGCATCAATCTCCTAGCCCTGAGTAGCGTCAACAAGGCCATGATGAGTTACGCTTACTGTGATATCATCACCAAGTTCAATGAGCATAGGTCGGCGTAGTTTCTTGCATGACTTGAACGAGCTGCGATTGGTGCACATATGGTGAGAGGCCCCGGAATCGATGACCCAAGTTGTATGGCCGGAGGAGGCGGTGAGAGCATGACCGGATAGTCAGAGGAGATCTCGATCTCCAGCGGTGGCGATCGACGCTGTGCCTTTGCGAACCCTGTTTCATGTTGCTTTCGCTCATTTGTAGTGAATACAATCGGGTCTGATATGGCCTGGGATCCCGCAATGGTAGCACGCTATCTCATCACTTCCTCCAGCATTGTCTCCTTCGAAGCTTTCATTTCCACCGGAATTGCCATTTCTGCCAGAATTGCCGTTTCCCCTGTGGGTGCGTTTCTGCTTGCCGCATGCCTCGGTGGTGTGATTGTCCATCTTGCAGTAGGTGCATCGGTACGTCTTTCATCGTCCAAATCTCTCACTTCCGCCACACCCACGCCCACGTCCAGGATAAGTTCCGTGTTTAGAATAATGGGCGGCAACAGTCAAAGCGACCGCGATTTCGGTCACGAAGGCCTCCTTTTTTCCGTCTAATCGAATGGCATCCATGATATGTTTTGAGGTGGGAGGCGGGACTTCTCATTTGAAGATGTTACTTGTTGTGGCAAATTCCTTCGGTATGTGTGTAAAGAGATGAGTGACAAAGCTGTCTTCAGAGATCTCTTCAGCAGAGCGACTCAGTTGATTGCGGTAGTCAATTAGGCGACTGAAGTAGGTAGTCATCTTCTCGTCTTTTGCAGGGTTGCAGGCATGGAATCTGCTTAAGCTCTGGGTTCGACCGAGTTTGGAGAGCGTGTTATCAAATTGATCGTGTAGGATATCCCACATCTCTGCAGGGTCGATGGTGTGTTTGATATGTGGGAGGATCTGGTCGGAGCATCCCATATAGATGATGGATTGGGCGTTGTTTCGTCGTTTTCGCCAGTTTCGCAGTTCGGTACGGCCCTCCCGGGTATTGCCTTCTGGCTCAGGCTCTTCTGTAGTCATGATCTCGTAAGTGTCTGCTCCCATGATTACTCGCCGCACTTTCTCTTTCCACATGGGGTAGTTGTTCTCGGTCAACTTAGGGATGTTGCCATAAACGCTCTTGAAAGTTTCGGTAGGCATGGTGCGGGAGGGTAGGGAGGACGGAGGTTTCGGGGGTCATGGTGATAGTTGGAGGACGGTGATTTCGGGGGTCTTGGTGATAGTGGGAGGACGGTGATTTCGAGGTTTCGGAGGTCTTGCAAGAGCGGGAGGAGGGAGGTTTCGGGGGTCTTGGTGTGATCAACGAGGTTTTTGGAAGGTCGTGGAAGTAAGAGAAAGAAGAAAAAAAAATAGGTGATTTTAGTCAGTAGCGACCGCCGGGCTCATAACCTGTTGATGTGAGAGAGTGAGTTGATTGTAGGTACAAGAGAGACAGACAAAGGTGCGTCTTATATATGATGAGCATGAGGGCGAGCATCGTGTGAAGTCGAAAAGGGCAGTCATGGTGTGAAGTCTCATGAGACAGTCACGATCATGAACCTTAGGGCTTCCTGCAACAGCAGCGACCAAGCGACCTATCCCGATGACAAGCGTAAAGTCGCTGGCCGCTGGGTTCCACCGACTGAAGTCCTGGCACGCGCCCACTGGAGTTTACCTGAAACGGTTTGGCCACCGAGATGACGACAAGTGCTGGTGGTGTGGAGGGACAGTGTCCCAGACGCGGGAGCACCTCTTCCGCCACTGCAGCAGGTGGAGAGATCACCAGAAAGAACTGTGGAAGGCGGTGGGGAAGGCGACGGGCTGGAAAGCGGGCAGATGCCGACATGTGCAGATCTCTGAGCTGTTCTCCATAGAAGAGTGCGACCAAGCGGTGATGGACTTCCTGGCGGCCACTTAAGTCAGGAAGTTTCCCCCCAAAGTGAAGTAGCGGTAGGGAGCGGGCTCAGGGCTCGGGAGCGGCGGGGGCGGTAACGGGGTTAGACCTTTCTTTCTTTCTTTCTTTCCTTTTTGTCTTTCTCTCATCTTATCTGTCATTTGTCAACGGGGACGAAGGGTAGCGGGGGGGGAGCTCCGCCATCTAGCCGGCTCGCCCGGAGGCGGAGGGGGTTATTAAGGTCCTGTCATACTCTAATTAGAGTTAATACAGTATGATTAAAACAAAACAAAAAAAAAGATGGACATGCTCCCTATTTTACCATCTTCGACATAGACTAAAATTTGGTTCCGTGAGTACCGGCAGGCTTCCCAACAGTCCATCCAGTCCGGGCTCGGCCGTGACTATAAACTTTGGAGCAGAGCATTTGGACTGTTTGAGACCAGGGAAACTATAGGACTATAGGGGTCGGCAATTTTTATGGCAATGATATTAGCAATGATATAAACAACCATAAAACTGAAGTTTAAGGAGTAGAAACCATATCACCCCGACATGGTAATATCCCAGTGAAAGATCCATAATATTTTCGCCACTTTTACCCCAATTGGTTACAGTGTATTAGGCATAGTGTGACTAGCTGTAGGCGCACCACCGAAAATGTTGCTGGAATTATTTGCACCACCACTGCGAAGACTACTTATACATCCGCTAGTCGCTTATAGGTAACTGCGTGGGCCTTAGCCCAGTAGATCCCAGCACTGGACCAGTGCCACTGAAACTATGCCCATGATGGGATGGCAAAGTCGGGCCCCGAAAGACTGGAATCGCCCGGACTGTTTGCATCCATAGTACCAATTGTCAGTTAACTTAGCCCTACCAGTGCATAGTAGATTTGTTACGCTCTAAATTCCTGTATCATAGCACTCCTGTAACTTGCTCTCTCAGTAGACGGTAGGCTCCCTAGTAAACCTGATGAGGATTATCGGGCCGCGCAGGTTCATAATACGTCACTCGGCTTGGCTGCTACTGTTGAATATCCGATGGCGAGTGGCATATGGCAAAGGGTGGCAAAGATATATGCGCAGTTTTTTCTCCAAAATTCTCTATATATATCTCAAGTCGTTTTCCTTCTCTATACCATAGAATCTACGCACACGATTCTCCCATTCCATATCGCAACAGTTGTTGCATACAAGCTACAGTGGCGGTTTCGCCGCCTCTTGGGGTAGACCGTCTCTGTGCTCCTAGGTATGCTTGATTCCAACCCACTGATAAAGTCGGAATTGGCTAGCCGCTGCTGAGCACCGCAAATTTGTGATCTGAAGATCCGCGTATGTAGATCAGGTCCTATCCCCAGTCTGTGCCCCATATCCGTGCGTTCCGCCAAGCTTACTCCTTCATGTCCTAGTTCGCTTTCTGTTGCAGAGGTGGGCGTCGGAAGTACGCTTACCGTCAATTTCAAGCGCACTTCCCAAGTGTATGTCAAGTGCGCATCTCGAGTGCACTCCCTACGCCTCGCAAGTGTGCTTCCTTCCAGTGTTAGTGGAAATAGAATTTTCATCCACCTGGGCAAGGTAGAATATACCCCAGCCACTCCCGCGAGTTTATCTCAACTATCTCCAGCCAGTTTCCACCCAGCCATTGCTAGCTGGCACTCAGTGCATCCCTCCAGCCTCTGGTGAGTCTCTGGAACAATCATGTTGGCAGCTGAGCAGGCCTTCCGCTCGGATATTCGCGATCTTGGCATGCCGCACCTATTTGAATGGAAATAACGAAGTTGGAGCAGCTGGATGGCGCTCTTAAACACCCGGGGTTAAACTAAAGGGTTTCTGTATATATATAAGCTAGTATGTGCCCGTGAGAAGAAAGCGGATGCGACACAGGTTGTGCTATTAGCACGTGGAGTATGATCTACCGAAGCTGTGTTAACTTCGGCTATCCGTTTTCCCAGATTCACCTTCCTAATTCATGCTCGGTTAAGTACAGATCGCACGCTAGCTACGACCCGGAGACGCAGCGATCCAACATCGGACAAGAAACGGAACGCCATGATTGGCGGCAGTGTAATGTTAGTCAACATTGGTAGCCATACGAGGTACCGAAAGGAACCATTGTGCATAACATACGCAAAAATCACACATGCACGATGCCGCCACCTATCCGTGGTGTGCGGGGGATCGCTCTATGCAGGCTGTTACTGTCACGTGGTGGCATGGTTGTGAGTGCTGCGGGTTGCTGCGCCCGTGCGGGAATGCGGCGAAGCGAGCAGAGGTCGTGAGGAAATACTTTGCGGGATTGTCGGCTGCTCTGGGGTAACCCACTGGTACTGGAATTGTAGCGCTCCCGGCTTGACTCTCCATGCGCGTCTGTGCAAAACTGGCAGTTTGGGATCTAGTTTTACTCTCCTGCTGTAGTTTCGGGCAAGTGGAAAGTAGAGGTTTTACAACAGACATCCATGGCAATATCTTCACCGCAACAATGAAGTAGCTGAACATCCCATCAGGAGAGTAATGTTAGATATTTCTCCATGGAATGACTATCATGGGTGTCAACGGATAAGGGTTGTGTTAGGTATACGATCCTGGCGAAGAATCTTAAAGGTAATGTCTTCACCTAATATATATCGAGAATTGAAGTTGACAAAGTTCCTGCCGGCGTAGCGTGAACCATGACATTAGAATGGGACGGCAATCAGAATCCATCATCCCATCCCACGAAGAGATTGGAATGCCCAAACTTGATATCCCCGGCGGTATTTCACAAGGCCATTGCAAAGTCAGGATTCCTATCTCCGCTTGATAGTGGCTGGTTTGAGTGGAGATCAGAGGGCTACTCACCGTACTAGATTTCTGCACTAGTTCTGATTAAAATTGAGTTACAGGCCCAAATACGCCAAGACTAGTATGGATTCGCAGCTTACATACATTAGATACCTTCATATTGTATCCAGCTAAATCAGTCCCCATCTGGTGGCGAAACAGAGGGGCTAGAAGGTAGTCAAAAATCAGCCAGCTTCACACACTGTCACTCAAAATTTCAACTTCCCCAAATCGTGTACAATTGGCCTAGTTTTTTGATTACCATGTAACGCTTTGAGATTTCGCTCACATTTCAGTCTCGATGTTGTCTCAATTAGCTCGTTGAGTAACATTTAATTTTCAAAGAATTCTAGGATCTGCAGTTACGTATCCTTACAACCTTTCACGCGGGATTGGATTCTTGACAGTATTACCATCCCATTTGATTTCGTGGTTCACGCTACACTGCCGTTAACTCTCATTGTTTCGACAGATAATTCAGATTTTTTTTACTTCTCTATTGTTCTCAACACTCCCTATATCGCAACATCAGTGAGAAGCCGTCTTCAGTGACTCGCAAGCGGCCATCCGACGAACGGAGCACCTGGAACCGGGGCCAGGGCAGCGTCTAGCCAGGTGGATCAACCGGAGCGCGAGGACTCTCCGCGAGGCCGGTATCGAAACGGAAATCCACTGGGTCCCGGGACACACTGGCATCCCCGGGAATGAGGAAGTAGACCGCCAAGCGAATCTAGCGCGAGAGGGCCGCAGGACAGGCACAGTGAGAGAACGAGTGTACACCTCGGCGGCGAACAGGACCAGAAGAATCTCAGAAGCAAAGACGGCGGCGAAGGTTGAGTGGGAGGCCGACAAATGCAGCAAACATCACGGCTACCGGCTACAAGGCAAAGCTGGGAGCAAGAGACCCATCCCATTGAACAGTGTGAAGCCTCTGGCAGCCAGGTTCTACCGACTGAAGTCCGGACACGCGCCAGTGGGCACGTACCTAAAACGGTTCGGACACCGAGACGGCGACAAGTGCTGGTGGTGCGGCAGCGGAGGTAGGACGGCGGCCCAGACATGGGAACATCTCTTCCGCCACTGCAGCCGATGGAAAGACCAGCAGAATACGCTCTGGAAAGAGGTGGGAAAAGCGACGGGATGGAGAGCGGGCAGATGCCGACACGTGCAAGTCTCTGAGCTGCTCTCCATGGAGATATGCGATAAAGCGGTGATGGACTTCCTGGCGGCCACTGATGTCGTGAAGTTCCCGCCCAAAAAGGGCGGAGGAGTGAGAGCCGGCGGGCTCTCCTTGATTTCATCCCTTTTCCTTTGTATTGTATCGACCGCTTTCAGATGCTTTCTTTTGTCAGAAGGGGACGACGGGTAGCAGGAGTGGAGCTCCGCCATCTAACCGGCCAGCCCGGAGGCGGAGGGGATTAGGGAGCTGTCATACTCTAAGTAGAGTGAATACAGTATGATTAAAACAAAAAAAACATCAGTGAGAATGCATGATACGATTGACCTCCTATGATTACGAGTACATTCCTACTTCTCTGTTACGTTTAGCTGGAGTTAAAGTTTAGAGACGAGGGATACCACAGCGTCCCAACGTACATCTACAGAAACCAGACATGATTTCCGATAGGCTGAGCTATGGTCGATGGAAAGTGAATCTCTAAGGGAGTTGTAAATGTGCTTTTCGTGCCTTTTCCTAATACAGATGAAAACTGAAAACGAACCTGTTGTATGGTAAAAAAGGCATCAGGAGGTACTGGAACTCGTTTTCGTGCCGTTTTGAAAGTCCTTATGCCTTTTATTGCGTGCCATTTCGGCTTGTGACTTCTTGAAAATGCTGGACTTCCACCAAAGGTGCCTTAAATCTACAACAGTGCTTTTTAAATGGTGTATTTTCAAGACCCAAAACCCATCGGCAGTGCCTTTATTTGTACCTCCTTGTGTGTGTACCTCTCTTTCACAAAGGGGTAGTGAAATGGCAGCGAGTTGTTAGGGTTGCCCATGCTGGCACGTGACGTATCTAGGGCCAGGCAACCGCCGCTTCATATTGCCGGCTCATGGCGAGCCTAAGATCTCTAGCGATTATCTTACTTACGTTACTACTACACTTCTACATCTACTATCACTCGAGTCCACGTTTGCAACCTATCCACTCAATTACCATGTAAATGCCTACGTAGCCGAGCGCGGGTACGTTCCTTTGCAGGTAGCCACACATGATGGATTTTGGTTGTTCTAGATCGGCTGCTCACCTTCCTTCCATTTACAACATCCATCGCCACCTCCACTGTCCGCACTATCTGTATACCACTAACCACCACCCCACCACCAGGCCGCTACCACAAAGCTTTCACGCCACCCTAGACCGCACCAACACTGGAGACATGAACAACAGAGTCGGGCGCAGCGGGAAAAATCTACAAGGCGTGAAGTGGCAATGGCAAGAGTGTTAGGATGCTGGGTACGAGGGGGGCAGAGGAGTCGGTGCTCCCACTAGCGTCTACTGTCATTAATCACCGCCTATCAAGTGACGAGAGTCTTTACTGATTTTAGTACATAAAGGTGAAAGGCACGAACATGCGTAGAGCATAGATGCCGATACGAGGTACGGAGGAGAAAAAGGCACAGGGGTAAAAAGGCCCAGGGGAGAAAAGGCACCGGAAGAAAAGCGATGGCGAAGGATGACAAGGCACAGAGAAAAGGCACGGAGAAAAGGCATGCGTGAAATGGCACGGAGAAAAATGGCACCCTTAGAAAAGCATTACCTAGACCCATGCTAATGCTATTTCTACGGTGCCTTTTACAGCTATACAAAAGAACCCCTAACCCGATTCTTGCACTTAGATGCCCTTAATTTTCGGTATAAGAAAAGGCACTGTTCTGTGCCTTTTCCGGTGCCTTTAAAGAAGCACATTTTCGACTCCCTTAGAGAATGTTGTCGGAACCGATGTTGCAGCATCTCCAAGGACTAGACAGTACACCTTCGGACCTTCTATATAAGATCATGCTCCGTTCTGAGTAGTGGTATAGATGGCAAGGACTATAAATCCATATTGAAGAAGGAATATGTGTTTTTTTTGTTTTATTCATACTGTGTGCACTCTAATTAGAGTATGACAGGACCCAATATCCCCTCCGCCTCCGGGCGAGCCGGCTAGATGGCGGAGCTCCCCCCCCGCTACCCTTCATCCCCGCTGACAA
>Ga0307515_10006900_pt1 | contig 22560 bp, 31 predicted proteins | sample 17_EM_MG_FD_194513 | JGI IMG/M metagenome (GOLD analysis project Ga0307515, IMG submission 194513) | Populus trichocarpa ectomycorrhiza microbial communities from riparian zone in the Pacific Northwest, United States - 17_EM | ecosystem: Host-associated > Plants > Roots > Unclassified | place...
CCGTGATACTCCCCGGTCGACCGGTAAGGTCGCTGGGCCTGGTAGGATTCGACTACCTCAGAGTCACCGAGTGGGAGGGCATAAGCCGGGTCCAAGCGATCGAGGACCACGCTTATCACGGGATCGAAACGCTCGATCTTAGCGGGATGAGCGTGACACCCAATCTGCTTCGAGACGTCGCTCAGTGGGTCCCTACCGTGAAAGATCTGAAGATCAGACTGGCTCTGAGGCATACGTTGCATCATGCTTTGGGCGGGATCGTGAGCACACCCCTATCACCATCCAGAGACAAGAGATTCGGACAGCTTACCCCTTCAGCAGGCTCTCCTCACCGCGCTCTCCCCTGTTTTACTCTCCCTCGCCAATTTAACCACATTGGATATGTCACCGACAACCGGGGCGAGCACCGCTCAGGTCCAAGAAGAGCTGATGCTCTGCCAGACCTGGTCCAAATATTGCGGCCTACGAAAAGTGGTTTTCCCTAGCGGTGATGTGTGGATTCAACCTCCCAAGGTCCCTGAGCTCCCCGACGAGAGCGGCAGATGGATATTAGTAGGGGGAGGTAACGGTGCTGGGGGCCACAATAATCCCCTAGAAGGTGAGCTTCCTCCTCCCCTTACCAATTCGCCACAATAAGGCCGTCACACTCTATTCTCCTACGGTCTTGGGTTTTCTTGCCCTCGTCCTTTCTTCCGTTTATGGCTCCGCACCTTTCCGCTCCAAATCACAGGTCTCACACCGCTCTGCTTTTTGCTTTTGAAAGGTCCGGTTCCGCCACACGTTCCACCCCCGCTACCATACTTGCCATGATAGACCCGAACCCCCCCCGGCCATCCCGCCCCGAATCGCTCGGCGACACCGACAACGAGCGCCCGACTAACCTTCGATTAAAGAACAATTAATTCGCCTTCCCATGTCCCCGACAACCAATTCACGCCGTAGATAGAACCCTCGCCGCATTGTATTCGCTGCTTTTATTGCCAAGAGATTTTTAAAATCCACCCAGGAAGAGTTCAGAGGAACATCCGCCTCGGGGGTGTGGGGAGGGAGGGGGGATTTGTTTCAGGTAATTTTTTTTAGCGTAGAACGCAGAAAGTGCAAGCTAACGTACAAATGAAATCCGCTTCTTGAACGAAAATTATAGAAGTGACAGCCAAGGAAGGAGGAACGAGTGAGCGGGATATAGAGTTACAATATACAAGTTCCAGCTTGGATGTGAAATAGGGGAAATGATGGTGGAGTGAATGAGTAGGGAAGGTCAGGGGGGGTGAACAAGTGGTGGGGATATCGGGTATACGGGGTGTATCACTGCAAGGAGGATGATCCAGGGTCGAGGGGTAGCTCTGAAAGGAATAATGTTAAGAGAAAATGAAAGGGGAGGAAGCATAAAGCTTGGTTGCGACAACGCGTCGGAGGAAAGGTGGGGAGAGCACATCTAACTCATCTCTGACTCGTCAACAAAGATATCAATGTAATGCTTCAAAATCGTTTCTATCGCCTGCCCGGTGAGGTAACCATCAGCACGGAGCCAATATGCGGGGTGTGGATTGGAGATTACGCGCCTTGTTCTGTAACGCAGCGTCGATCTGGACACCACGTTGCTGACCGAACAAAGTCGGTCCAAACACGATGGCCAGGTTTGATATCGACATGTTATTGACTTCTTCATACTGCGCAATCCTTACAGCACGCATATGAGAATTTATTAAAGAAAAAAATATGGGCGGGAAAAACTTACTTGTTTAAATGTCCCATGAGGTATTTGAGGGTTGCGTAATTTGGGTCTGGTAAATCGTTCACCCTCTCATGTAGTCGAATATGTCGAAGTCGATCGTTTTCATTTCCTGAGGGTGAAAAAAAAGAGTTCAGGTTGAGTGAATTTGGCGAAGAAGAAAAAAAGGGTTTACTGGCAGCCTCTAGGAATCCGCCGTGGAGTTCATAGGTCATCAAAGGATCGGGTAGTTCCCTCAACCACAGCTTGAGAACGGAAGCCACGTTATTGATGTCGCCTGACCACTCTTCCGCGTCTAGGTCAACGGAATCAAGGTCTGCGATCTCACGGTTAGCGCAAGGAGAGCTTCCTGCCGATCACAGAAAATTTCCGACCTTTATCAAGCTTTTCTTTGAGCTTGTTTACTTTCACAACCGTTCCACTGATCCTGTATATCCCCATTGCCTCGATGCCGTACTTTTCAATGGTTTCACAGCATTTCACGATGATCAGTGGCACATCGACATCGTCCCGGGTCATCTGCTCCCCAAGATCGACACCGAAGGTTGGTCGTCCCCTGTCAACCCCATTTGGACCGTGCTGGGTGGCTTGCACACGCTCCAAATGGGAAGGCAATGGAGGCAACTAAAAAACATGAAACGATCAGCGGGGAAGGGGTCACATCGGAGGTGTGGGGTAGCTTACAAAGCCTTCGTCTGGAGGACCCTCTCTTCTGGGACCGCGCATCTGACCCCCATGCGCATATGCGTAGCCCTGCATGAAGACCTTGAAATCTCCCCGGTTATCAATAGATTCTATAATGGTTTTGAGGCTGGGGCCTGGAACATTTAGTCAGGGGTTGTACCACAAGGCTGGCCAAATGGAGCAAAGTGTGCACACCTTCCTCAGGTGTGGTCGGAACCAACGTTGAACCGTCGTTGAGCAGCACACTCTCAGACAGGTACGCATACCGAGAGAGATGATATTGTGTCCCGAGATCAACTTCATCGGCGCATTCCTTTAATGCCTAAGAGAGCAAGCTTAATGACAACCCTGCGGACGAGGCAGGGTCCACTCACTCTCAGGATTCGCGGGAGTTGGAAGTTGAAGTACTCCTGTCGGATGGCCTGGGTCTCGGTCACGGCCTTTCGGTAAGCGTCCGACGCGTTGGACATCCGTAAGCGGACATCATCCTCCTGCCTTTGCAGCTGTCGTGAAACGTCCAGCATCCTCAATGTGCGGGTATGTTGTGGATTGATAGGAAACTTACGTTACCCGGATTTCTCCCCTTTAATAACAGTCCTCCTTTTGCCACAGCCTTTCCGATCGCACGCTTGCCACCAACGCCTCCAGGCGACCGCACCCCAGTATCCTTGTATGATTCGCCCTCCTTCTGAATGAGCAGACGTTCCAGCTCCTCTGCCGTGAGATCAAATCGAGTCTTGATTTTCTCCACCGTAGATTCTGATTCCTGAAGAACGCGCTCGTATCGTGTGGCAAGGTCCTTTGTCTGGAGGGGAAGGGAGAGGGGCGCTGAGTTTGACCGACGCATCGATGTACAGTGAGGGTTCGGTCGCCTTTACCTGTTTCCGGGTCTTTTCGACCTCTTTAACAAGATTCGACAATTCGTCACTCATTTCGTTCAGTTTCTGAGCAAACCGAACCCTGTTCTCCCCTACAACGTCGTGAATCTTCATGCTCGATTGCCAGGCCCCGACGAAGGAGCTGAGAATTTGGGCGTCAGTTTCCTGCGCTTAAGTCTCTCTCTATCCGGGTCAACGTCGTCTCACCCAGCCTTTCCCTCGCTCATCGCGTACAGCTCAGATGTCGAGCGAGAGAGTTTCTGCAAGTTCCGACCATACTCGTCCTCCAACATGGCCCTCTTCTTGAAGAAAACCGAAGTCTCCTGCAAAAACGGTTGGCATCCAAAAGCAGCGGGCTCCGGTCAAGCGGCGCACCTTGCACGACACAGTGCTTTGTTTGATTCTGTCCAGCAACAGCGGGACGGAACACTGTGATCAAGCGGAAGCATTGAGTACTGTTCCGACAGTCACCAACCTCTCCCGCACGCGGAAAGCCACTCACGTCCAGGTCACACAACATCCTCAGCACATTTTCGTCAAAGTTCGGTTCGACAAGATTCAGAGTCTCCGGGTTTGTCGTTATGGTCGTTATGGTGTCCCGCCGTTCAAGCGTGGTCTGGCCCTGGCTTTCTCTCCATTTCGACGGCGTTCGGCCAGCAGACTCGGAGCTCGAGCGCGGTGGGCTTGGTAGGAGATTCGTTGGCGGTGTGTAGTCGGCCGTTGGCGGAGTGAGAGAGAGGTTCGGGGGAAAATTGTTGGAGTCATTGAAGGACGCCTCGTTTGGATCGAGGTCATGGTCCCAGGACGACGAAGCATACGCTTCTTCTGGCATCGTTTTTTGCGAAGGATTGGACAGAGAGTCGGAAGTCCGGTCGAAGATTAGTTACTGGTCGTTACTTGACTGAAAGAAGATTCCCGCCCTCGCTTAACTTCTAAATCGGGACATACTGTGATACCGCCACGGTCGCCGTTCATTCCGCCAGACGACGGCTGCGTTGGGGGAGTGGTGTCCAATGCGCAAAGTACAATGCATAATGCGTCGCAGCGGGGCTGCAACCGTCCTTCATTTGACCAAGGAACCACGCCCTCGTCACCCGGCCTCATCTCGGTAAACGACACTAAAGAGACAGCACCGGCGTGGCTCCTCCTTCTCCAACCACCGCTTGTTTTCGCGCGGCGTTACGAGAGTGTCCTCCTTGCTATTTCAAGCTCGTAGCCACACGACCCACTACGCAATTGAAACCCACTCCGCGAACACGCTGGGCTGGTCGCAGACAAGTTAACGGCTCCCATCGGTTGTTCCGAAGGACCGCAGGTTTGGGCCTTCGGGCCTTCAGAGGATCTATTTCAGCAATGCAGAGCCTAGGGTCCAGGCAGTCGGAACCACCGACGAGATGCATGTCGCCGCATTCCCGACATTCATCGATTTCTCGCTTGCCAATCACCCCTCAAATTTTACAGATCATTCTATGGCACCGGAGATCTTCTCCCCCCCACTCACGTGTCCGAGCCCAGGGAAATTACCCCGGTTCCTGCCTGCCCCGTGCTTGGGGTAACTTCCGTGAGATATCGATGGACGCACAGATTATCTCGGACGATGATCAGATTCCTGGATGAGAAACCGCGATTTCTCCAGACCGCACACCCCGGTCTCGTGAGCTGCAGAAAGCCGAGGGGAGGGGGGGATTTGCGCCAGTCCACGGGAAATTTTTAACGTTGCCTGCTGGTTTCACACGTTACTGTTAGTTGAAATGAATCTGACCTTCGGCGGCCCTCCCCGCAGTGCACAATTCTAAAAATGTGTCAGCAGACCAGCGCCCCCAGCCCCGATGTGCCCTGACTGTCGATTTCTCCACATGGTAACACACGCCAGCCCCTCGCGCCGCAAGCAGGCCGGCTGTTTTCCGCCCCCACTGTCAATGTGGCCCGGAGACTTCTACCGCTCGTTTGACTCTTCAAGCACGCCAGCCACCACAAAGCTTTGTCACAGACGCCCCCCCGGACACCGGAGACCCAGTCCAGCGCCCCGAGGGATGAATAAATTAAATGTGCGTTAAATAATACAAAAGACCGATATCGAACGGACCCCACGACCGTCCGGTGGTGAACGTGCTGAACATTTGCTGATTGCGGGGATGAATAATTAGGTCGAACGCGAGATGAAGAGAATGATCTGTGTTTGAAGGGGTTGACATTGTCTGGGCGGCTTCACTGGCGGATCAACTGGCATGACGGCGTCGCGCATCGTGCCGGGTTGGACTCCATCACGAGACCCTGCTCCTCTTGCCTGCTAGCCGAATGATGGGATGTCAGTTCAGGGGGAACGGGGAACGGCAGACGTTTGACGGGAAGACCTACTTCTGGCTGCAAGTGAACTGGCAGCCGTGGGGACCAGTCAGGTGCGAACTGCTGGAGGTGCAGGTCTCTAGGTTGCAATCGACCTGACAAAAAAACGACATTCTATCAGCATCCGCGCCAGATCCCCGGGTTCGACGGGTCGATTGGTACCATACGTTTTGTCTACCAATAGAATACCTGTGGCCGCAAGCGTACTCGATGTACCTAACCACAGTGTAACACATATACGACGAGGTCGATGTCGATGTGTGAGCCAAGCTGCGACCCCTGATTGAAAGCAACGACGAGATCCACGAGAAGTGTAAGGGAATGACTGGTGGTGTCCCTCTGCCCCCTGGCCCGTATATTTATACCACAGGATTTCGGACCCCAATATCCACATCATGAAATACGGGTCGAAGGTCTGACCAGCAATCGAGTAGGCGTGGGGCGCAATGTAAAATGGTTCATTGGCATGAAGGGCGCCGGGCGCTATTACGACTCTGTTCGAGGTCAGATGCGAATTAACTTGGCGAGCGATTGATGGTGCTCACGAAGTGTAGGGAACGCCAAAACCGAGCTGTCTCCGGGCGAATGAGGCCTCACATGTGGCGACAGATGACCGGATCTCCGCTACCTCGGAAGGACCTTACCATGCTGGACGAGAACGAATCAGATGAGATCGTTTTTGAAGCAACCAGCTGCGCGATATATGTCCAGAAGACCCAGGTGATCGTACTCCATGAGCTCCTCCATCAAGGGGATCGCGCGAGGACGGCTCCTCAATTCTTTCCCCGGAGTGTGCACACCCCACGTTTCCGGCACACCCGGGGTCGAAGCCAGCATCCCCAGAAGGCCTTGGCGGCGCCGTATATGAAACACACGATGTCAGGGATCGAGCCTCAAAAGTGAGCCGAGCATCTCTCCGGCCCAGTTTCCGCCTCTAGCTCGACGGTCCCAGCCCCCGGGGGTGTTGTGTGACGAACGAAGAGTACAACGGGAGGAGAAATTTCGGGACATCAAAGGGAAATCGCGGAGCTTGTAATATACGGGAGAACTCGCCGGAGTCAAAAGGCTGTCGGCTAGCTCACGTAGACATTACTGTTCCTCGTCACCGCACTCAGACTATCCCTGCCCCCAACCCCAATCACACCGCACCTCGCAAAGTATTTCGCTAAAGCCAGTCTAACCGTCTTCAACTTATTCAGCGCTTCCTTCTCACCCCCATTCCCCTTTCCACCGCTTGATCGGATGATCTTGACGAGGACCGATAGGTAATCTTCCCCAGACCCCTGGGAGGTTCGAGTGTGGACTTCTTCCATTTTACGAAACAAAAGTCCGATGTTCGCAGATGTAAAAGGCATGCCACCCGCTGGTACAGAAGAGGCTTAGCCGGACACGCTTAAGATCCGACACTAGAAAACACTCACGATAATTCAAGAACTCGACAGAGTCTTGCAAAAGTACCCCCCACCACGACGTAGGGGCGATGTCGTCTTCGAACATACTGATCAGGTCCGCTGCTGCCTCAACGAGGTCGTTGGAGATTTTTCTTTGGTGAAACTCGGCATATTTGACAATGAACATCAGGCGATGCAAAAAGATTCCGTGCATGGGGTAATCCGAGGTGTCTGCGGCGGAACGGAGGGTCTGAAGTGATGGAGCAATTTCCGCAACGAGACTTGTGAACTTGGCCGGACCCTGGGTGATGTACTCGTTCAAGACTTGATCGATGACTCGTCCTAGCCCGGGCCAATCCTCAGCGGAGGTGTAGTACGAGATGGCAAGTCCATACTGCTTCTCGTTCATTAGTGCCTTGCCAGCAATCTGCGGGGAATTGCGTGAGGACGCACGAGGAAATATCTCCTTTGGGATGAGGCTTACCCTGCAAACCATCCTCCTGACACCCTCTCTCCCGTGTTCAAAGCAACACTGGTTGACCTCTTTCAGGACTCCGACGATATCCCCAGCTCGTATGCGCGAGGCCTCGTCTTCTGTGTCCATAGTCCGATCGTCGTTCGCCGTAGACTTCTTTCCAGCGGGATCGGATCCGGTTGGCTGGGAATAGGTACTAAAGCCCAAAGGAACCCTGAGCAACACTTCGTCCGCTCTGCGGGTACCGATCTCTCCACAGGCACACATGTAGTCCACTGTGATCCTCCAGAGGGCTGGATCTGAATGGAGGTATTCAGCATATTGCAGGACGTGGTATTGTCGAAGGGCCATTCCGGGTCTGTGAAAAACGGTAAGTTCGGGCGAACATCGAGCCTATCAGATTCGGAGGTAAATAAGCTTACTCTTCACCAGCCTCTTCCCCTTCTTCAGCTTCTTGTAAAAGCCCGAGCGCATTCATCACGTCAGCCAGATGGCAACTCAGCCAAACGTCCAGTTTCTCTGCAGAAGCGAGTGATTTCGCAACTTCGCCGGTGAGGAGCTGTGCGTGAATTACATCCTCGAGATCGGTGGGATCGTAAGGTATGACATCAATGACTCGCTCGACGACTTCCCTGTAAAGAAACATTCAGAAGGGGCACACGACCCATCAGTTGCGATCAACTCACGGTAGTTCCTGCCTGCGCAGCCGAGGATCGACAAATACGCCCCAAGCGGCACAAATTTCTTTCCATCCTCCGCCAAGGTCTTGGATGATTCTCATCAAGACATCTTCTCTCCCTTCGAGGATCGCCACGATATCGCTCAGCCGATCCCACCAGTTGTCCCAGCCATCGAACCGCGCTTCTTCATCCTCCGGGACGTGATGAAGCTCTACACGTAAGGCCTTCACTTGATTTTTCCATCGGTGGTGAGCGAGTGTGAATTCGCGTTCGGTTTTGAACTGCTGGAGGCGTGGTTGGTCCTCGAGGATGGGGATGAGTGAATCTGAGAGCGATTGTAGGTAGGAAGATGGATGAGATGATGATAGAAGATTCAAAAAGAAAACGGTGGCTTTTGTCAGCCCACGCAGCGCGGTTCTGATCAATCGTATCATAAGACCGAGTTAGGTTGGCCCACGATTGAATGCAGCGCTATTAATGGGACGAACCTCGTGAGATAGTCCCAAAAACCTTCGCCCTCCCAAGCTGATTCTAGGCTACTGAGTACGTCGCCCTCTTCAGTGGAGGGCTCGATGAAATGGGTGTTCAGCCATTCCATGAGCTCATCCCCAACTGGGGCGTGTTCGACATCCGGATCCGGTAGGTAGAGCGTCTGGAACAGCGAAGTACACGTGTAGATGCTACGATAATGATCAGCGGCGTATTGAAGTCCATCGGGACGCGCCACCGCTTGCTGGGACACATAAGCACGCGTCGATTTTCCGGTTGGTCGCGAGATACATACAGATGCGTGAACCCAACATTCCTTCGCGAAATTTACATAGTCGGTGACAAGTTTATTCATTAAACGAAGGTTTTCCGCATTGAATAGGCTGGAGCATTTTCATTGATACCCCGTAAACTTGAAAGCGTCGAGGTGGACTCACGCATCTGACCCTTTTTTGTTCTCAGCACAAATCAGATTCTGGAATGCTGCGAAGATGACAGATGTATCGGTAATGAACTGCTCCTTGGGGATCAGTTCCGAATGAGGCAGTGGCCGAGCAGAACACACACCAAACGTCTCTCCGCAGACGGCATCTTGTCCGCACTTGCGAATAGAATGTCTCTGACCTTGGCTTGGGCCGGGACGACACCGTTCACTCGGCCGACATCGGATGGACCTGACTTGAAAACCAGCCCGTTAGGCGACAAACTTTGCACGTAGTGTGGGCTGCGTACGGTGCCCGCAAATACTCCTATCGAGTTGTCCCTCGGGGAGACGGATAGCGAAAGATTGTGTCCTGCGTTGACGAACTCTTCCCCCCCGCCTCTCGAGATAAACGGTGGCAGAAGATCCAACTGCACAACCATTTCTGCAAAAAAAGGAGGTCAGAAACCGAACACAAATTCACAGAAACTACACTTACTGTGGGGTTGGCAACGATTCGAATTCTCTCGTTCGCGTCACGGGCAAAGGCTCAACAGGCCACGTGGAATTGAACTCCCGAGGGTGATCAGCGCCGATCACCATCACCCTCGGTTGTCTGGGTCCGACCTTCACCCGACCCCACATCCCGGGCAACAAATGTCGAGTGGGGAGCTTTCCTCGAAAATTCACATCCAATGGCCGTTAATCTGTTTGAAATTATCGGTGTGGCTTCACTGATGAGCCTGATAATCTTGCCCATGACCCTGGCTTCGTCATGACCCTTCTATTTTCACCCCGCATCTGGCCTACCGTTCTCGACGCTTCATAACTAACGTGGAAGGGGGCGACCGTTCACCCTTCTCTCGTCGGAACCCGAGCACCCGCCTGCTCCTTGTGATGGCCTCCCCCGCGATCGTTTTTCGTCCAATGACGCACCGGCACCACTCGCAACTCCGGTGTCTTCTCTGGCGAGTCTTTTTTGCTCGTCACAGGGGAGCGCGGTCCCAGCGCCGGAGCTGTACATCCCTTTCCAATCATTTCGTTTCAACACCGAGCGGCTTACCCCGCTTACGCAGGTTTGTTTGTATCGTTTCAGAATAAGGTATTGCCTACCGTATTTCATCCCATTCCCCTCATTCACCCGCAAGCACTGGCAAGTGACCCGAGAGTTGGGTGTCACATCCCAGGGTTACACGAGGAGTTTCCGCCCTCGCCGTTCGCGTCCTGGGAGATCCGGAGCTCCGTGGTTTCCCCCAGTCACACGACCAGGTTGTAATTACTTTAGTGCTGCATCCCCCTTATTTTCAAGCGTGTTTCTCCCATCAGTCGATGGTGTCGCGAGAAAGGTGTGCCTGCTACACCGCGGGGCCTCCACAACTCCTGCAGGCAAGTCATTCCCCTATGTTTGGCTCAACCTTTCATATTTCGAAGACTGACTGGTGCAGATTAACCGTGGATCTCAATCTCGTTTCTTTCTAGTGTCAGATCCACGTCACCCGACCTCTTCTCCTACGTGGAGCATTACTACAGGGTTACGTTGATTGATGCGCCAGGTTGCAGGAGAGTCGTCAACTAGTTCGGGGGACACCTTGCCGTAATGAAAATCGACCTTTTTCAATGCGGGCGAGGATCGCGTGGCGGTGAGAGCTTAAATCCCGCACACGGCCACCCTTGATCTCCCGCCTCATGGTCGCTATTGAATCGAATGCAGGCACTCACGGCCGTCCGTTCCGTTGCAGAAAAAACCATTTTCGCGTGTGGGAAATTGGCCAACTCTTGGGTGCGGAGATCTGCGGATAACCTGCCTTGGCCACCTCTGGGGTCAGCCACCCTAATTCGGCCTCGCGATTGGCTGGGGACCGGCAGTGATGAAGCCACTTCTCGCCATGAAATAACGCTCCCGAATACGGGCACACGGTGCGAGATCTCGTTAATTTCGCATTGAAGACCGGTGAGGTTGATAACAACGGCAAACGGGCGGGTTGGATCCACGCAAGTCACAAGCTTAAACAAGATACGCCGAAGCGTAGGGATAAAATTGACGAGAGTAGAATAGGGATACATTAACGATACATATACAAACGAAAGCACGAAGGGGAGGAGAGAATCTAAGCACCGAAACCATAGAGGGTCCGCCCTGACCGCTTGAGGGCATAGACGACATCGAGAGCGGTAACAGTCTTTCGCTTGGCATGCTCGGTGTATGTGACCGAATCACGAATGACCTGGACGAACCGGTAAGCAAAAGTTGCGAGCAGACGTCGGAACACACGAACATTTTCTAAAAAGATCTTAAGGACGCCACGCGTCTCCTCGTAGATCAGACCGGAGATACGCTTCACACCACCTCGACGCGCGAGACGACGGATAGCAGGCTTTGTGATGCCCTGAATGTTGTCGCGGAGGATCTTACGGTGGCGCTTGGCACCACCCTTTCCGAGACCCTGAACCACAGTCAGCGCCTGTAAGACTCTACTGAATATTCTCCGACGCACCTTTCCACCTTTGCCACGGCCAGACATTGTTATGCGATAAAGTGTTTTGAGAGGGAGGAGTAAGAGGAGGTTTGTGAGCAGCGAGTGGCTGGGGTGTTTGACGGTCTTCCGAGTCCAACACCCGTCCGCCTATATACCCCCGACAATCAATCCACGTGATCAGACTATTGACGGTTGTTTGTCCCCGCTCAATGTCACGTGCCGAGGCCCTGATGCTCACGCGACTTTGATATAAAGCTCAGGCGTCTTGGTCGATCAATCCTCACTGCGTCACTGCAACCACCCACCCACACTACACCTACCACACCAAACAAAACCAACAACCACTCTCATCAATGGCTCGTACCAAGCAGACTGCTCGTAAATCGACCGGTGGCAAGGCCCCGAGGAAGCAGCTCGCTGCCAAGTCTTCTGCTGCTCGCAAGCAGCCATCGGTACGTGCCCCTCTTGTGCTTTTCGCGTCGACTGGTTTCTAACGTCGTATACAGGCAGCTGGTGGCGTGAAGAAGCCTCACAGGTTCCGCCCCGGTACCGTTGCTCTGCGAGAGATTCGTCGATACCAAAAATCGACGGAGCTCCTGATCAGGAAGCTGCCCTTCCAGCGACTCGTCCGTGAGATCGCTCAAGACTTCAAGACCGACCTTCGATTCCAGTCGTCTGCCGTCATGGCGTTGCAGGAGGCTGCCGAGGCTTATCTTGTCTCTCTGTTCGAAGACACGAATCTTGCGGCGATCCACGCGAAGCGAGTGACGATCCAGCCCAAAGATCTTGCTCTTGCCCGACGATTGCGTGGCGAGCGTTCTTAGACTCTTTCCCGTACCTTATTCTATCCCTCTGTATTACATGTAGCGTAGCTCGTCTATTGGTTTTTTGCGTCGAATTATAATGCTTTTCCAATATCTCATTGCGTGAAACAAAGGCACAGGCGGACTCAAAGTATACGTTACTTGGTAATCACAGGAGGCGTTGCCGGGGAGTGGGACGTACGGATGAAGGTCGGGTAAAGCGACGGAGAAAGTGTAAGTGCTATTTAACGGGTGATTTTTGTTGTCCCTTCGGTCCGTTTCTCGCTCAACCACTCGTCTCCAGTGCGGCTCCTGTAAAGCGGTCGTTAAGGGTACTTCATGGCGTAGTGAAGGGGCTTTGCTTACTTGAACAATCCATGATTTCTCTAGAACGGTTGATCGCATTCTGAACCTCCCCCCACTCCTCATGGGTGAATATTATGCGATGCAACCAGGGGAAAATCCGGAGTAGGGTCAGGGCGATTACCGTTGTTGACCCCTCCGGCACGGGTGTTTCCCCAACAACAAGTCGCACCAAAGCGCAATCCATCCACGAAGCAGCGGACCCAGTGTTAGGGACCGTTCCAGGAATCCCTGGCGGATCACCGAGGCTAGCCACCCGAAGGTGTACACAAAGGGAAAAGAGTTTTTGGCAGTGACGGGCCAGGGCCACCAATCCCTTTGTCGTAACGCCGCCGGTGCTTTGGCCGCATGGTGGATCGCCTAATGCAAGGGATTCCAGCTTTGGCATTGCCCGCGAAAGGCTGATGATGATATCGTCGTCCACCGTTGAGGGGCATCCACCATCGCAGGGGATTTCGATCTCTAGATCTACCAGCTGCGTAAATGGAAGAAGGGGGGAATAGTTTGGATTCCATGAGTGGTGTGCGAAAATATAGAACTTCGAGAGTGTATTCTGGACGGATGAAGAGAGTGCTGCCCTTTCGAATGCCCCGAGGAAGTCGCCAATCCGTTCGGATTGAAGGTAGAAGTTAACATCCTCCAACTTCCCGAGTATTGCTCCGTGGAACAGTCGCGGCCAGTTATCCTCATTGTCACATGTGATTGTTAGATCGGTCAGATTTGGAAGCGATGCTGAGGGTAGCGGAGTCTCCCTCTCAATAAACACCGATAGACCGCATAGGTTGGGTAGTTTGTAGAGCACTTTGCTGGCATCCTCTGTCAACGCAGAATCTGCACGGAATCTTTGGAGAGTGTTTCGATTGGTGATGAGGAGTCTTCCGGAAATGGCGGCAGTAATCACCCGACTTCTTGGGAGGTTGTAAAGAGTAATCTCTTGCAAGTTGGAACACAGTGTCGATAAGGTTGTGATCGTCGAAGCGATCGTCGCTTCGGGGAGGTCGGATTCAAATCCGAGGGTGATGGAGGTGATTCTGGGGGAAAGGAACAATGGGACGAATGGTACAAACCACCCCTGTATTCCCGTTAATACGAGAGTTTTCAAATTCGGGAGTAAGGGTTCGTTGATGGTGCAAAATTGGATGACCGAGAATGTTTCCGGGGACGAGGAGCCTGGAGGGTTGTATCGTTTGAGCTCTCGCATCCTTCGAGCGTACTTCCGGAAACGAATCCATTCCATCGTCGTCGGGAGTCTTTTAAAGGACTTTCGAGTTCGAATCGGATAGTTAAGGAAAGGGAAAAAAGCCACGTTGTCGACGCACTCACATTACATCTGGCTTCTTTCCAAACGTCGCTCGGAAAAGACCTGAGCAATGGGAGTAGAAACTCTTGTTTCACCCATAACTCATCCAATACCGGGTCTTCAAAGCTTTTGCGGCAGCACGCCAGGCTAACAGCACTCTCCTTTCCACTGGACGCGACGAGTTCGTGGGCGATAAGTCTCACGATCTCGTCCACGTTGAGACAAGCGTGCATTGAGTCTAGACGGTGTGTTTGACCGTGTATCGATGATCCATGAATTAGAGGACAACTCACACTCGATGCTAACGTCGTTTTGAAGGTTTCTCGAGTTATTGCGACAACAAGCTTTGTTCACTACAAGCTAGAACGTGACGTGGAGTGAAAGGGTAGCATGGGACGTCGATCATCACCTGTAAGGGCCCGGTAAATTCGCCGCATAGCTTCTGAGGTACTTTCTCCCTGTGTTCATTCATGTGGTGTATTTGAACCTCGCCATATCACCTCGCACTACGCGTTCTTAAATGAGGTGTGGCACGCGTCGGTCCGGCGCTGACAAGTTTACAAAATCGTGAATAGAACTGTATCTACAGCCACCTGCGGGCTACGCCCGGAGAAACCCTTGTTCACTATCCAGCAACATGGCTTCCACAGTATTCTGTATTATAAATTGGGGTAGTGCAGGTGAAGCGATGAAGAAGGTATAAGTTCTGTCGAGCGGGTAAGACGTGAGTTGGTCCGCCTCTCGCTTAACTGCTGGTCTCAAGTGCGGCTCCTGTAGAGCAACCATTGAGGGCACTTCGAGGCGTTGTGGGGAAACATTGCTTACTTGAACCGATGATTTCTCTAAAATGGCTGATTGCATCCCTAACCTCCCCCCACCTCTTAACGTTAGACGTTATGTAATTTAACTGGGGGAAAATGCGGAGTAGGGTCAGAGCGATTATTATCGCTGACCCTTCCGGCACGGGTGCTTCCCCAACTTCGAGTTGCGTTAAAGCACAACCTGTCCACGAAGCCACGGGCCCAGCGTTACGAACCATTCCAGGAACCACTGGCGGTTCACTGAGGCTAGCCACCCGAAGGTGTGCACAAAGAGTATAGAGGTTTGGGCATTGACGGGCCAGGGCCAACAGTCCCTTTGTCGTGATGCCGCCGGTGATTTGGCCGCATGGTGTATTGCCTAATTCAAGGGATTCCAGCTTTGGCATCGCTCGCGAAAGGCTGATAACGGTATCGTCGTCCACCGTTGAGGAGCACCCACCATCGCAGGAGAATTGAATCACCAGGCATACCAGCTGCGTAAATGGAAGGAGAGAGGAATATTTTGGGTTCCATGAGTACAGTGTTGAAAGGTAGAACGTCGAGAGCGTATTCTGGACGGATGAAGAGAGTGCGACCCTTTCGAATGCCCCGAGGAAGTCGCCAATCTGTTCGGATTGAAGGAAGAACATGATAGACTCCAACTTTCCGAACGTTGCTCCGTGGAAAACTTGCGGCCAGTTATCCTCATTGTTGCATGTGATTATTAGCCTGGTTAGATTTGGAAGCGATGCTGAGGGTAGTGGAGTCTCCCTCTCAATAACCACCTCCAGACCACATAGGTTGGGTAGTTCGTAGAGCACTTCGCTGGCCTCCTCCGTCAACGGGGAATCAACACGGAGTTCTCGTAGAGTGCTCTGATTAGCGACGAGAAGCATTCCGGATATGGCGGCGGTAATTATTGGATCTCTTGGCAGGGGGTAGAGGCTGATCGCTTGCAAGTCGGGACACAGTGCCGGTATGGTTGTGATCATTGAAGCGACCATCGGCGGATTGGGTTCGGATCCAAATGAGAGAAAGATGGTGGTGGTTCTGGGGGAAAGGAACATAGGGATGAGTGGAATAAACCACTCCTCGATTCCTGCCAATTCAAGAGCTTTCAGGTTTGGGAGCAAGGGTTCGTTGATGGTGCAAAGTTGGATGTCTGAGAAAGTTTCCAGGGACGGGGAGTCCGGAGTGACGAATTCCCTGAGCTCTCGCATCCTTCGAGCATACTTTCGGAAACGAGCCCATTCCGTCGTCGTTGGGGGCCTTTTGAAGGACTTTCGAATCAAATAGTTGAGAAGAGAGAGAACAAGCACGTTGTCGGGGCACTCACGCTGTATCCGCCTTCTTTCCAAACATCGCCCGGAAGGGACCTAAGTAATGGGAGAAACCTCTCCTGCTCCACCCATAATGCATCCAACACTGAGTCTTCAAAACTTTTGCAACAGCACGCCAGGCCAACGGCGGTCGCCTCTCCACCAGATGTGACGAGTTCGTGGGCGATAAGTCTCACGATCTCATCTACGTTGAGACAGGCGTGCATCAGATCTAGAAGGTGTGTTTGGCCGTGTATCGATGGCGCATGGATTGTATGACTACTCACATCCAACGCCAACGTTGCTTTGGAGGTGTCTCGAGTTATCGTAATCGCAAGCGTTGTCCGCCACAAGCTAGAACGCGTAGAGTGTAAGGATAGTCGGGATTCCCGTCGATCACTACACAACTTAGGTTACAGGCAATATGGTAACAGCTTCCTGCATAGGCGACGCATTTTCTCGTCAAAATCACGTCGCGCAATTGTTTCTGAGACAACCTTTGACCAAGGAAAAGCTGCAGAGGTATAAATGTAGACGCCGAACTCAAAAATGATCCCGCCCAACGGTCTTGTTGCTGCCCGACGGTGGTGTGGCGAGCGTTCGCAGGCTGTTTCCTACACCCTACTTTTCTCTCTCTGTACAATCACAAGTAACGTAGCCCTTCTATTGGTCCTCTTTTCGTCAAATCGTAATGGTTTTCTAATTGGGTAGAACGGAGGCGTAGACGGGCTCGAAACTAATACACTGCTTGCGGCGAGCGTGTTCTCAAGTGAGGCGCCCACCCTGTTTCACCCGTCTGATGTCCTTAACACTTCGCGACACCGTAGGTTCTTACGCGTTGAGAGCATCCCTGCAACAATGTGGAGCAAATTTTAAAGACCAGACAGACTCTTTTATATACCTTATCCCCCCTCTGTATCACATGTAGCATAGCCCTTCCATTGTTTTTTTTTTGCGTCAAATCATAATGTTTTTCCGATATCTCGCGTTATGTGAAATGGAGGCGCGGGCGGACTCGAAATTATACACTGCTTGGATGGACACGGGGAACGTCACCAATAGGTAGGACATTGACGGGAAGGTCAGGTAAAGAGATAAAGAAATTACAAGTTCTGTTGAGCGGGTGAGATGTGAGTTTGTTAGTTCGTTTCTCGCTTAACCGCTTGTCTCCAGTGCGGCTCCTGTAGAATGGTCGTTGAGGGTACTCCGCGGTGCAGTGAGGGGGTGTTGCTTACTTGAACAATCAATAATTTCTCTAGAACAGTTGATTGCATTCTCAACCCCCTCCCACCCATCGTTGATGAACATTATGCAATCTAACCGGGGGAAAATCCGGAGTAGGGTCAGGGCGATGATCATCGCTGACCTCTTCGGCACAGGTGCTTTCCCAACACTAAGATCCGTCAAAGCGCAATCCGTCCACGAAGCAGCAGGCCCAGCGTTACGAACCATTCCAGGAATCCTTGACGGTTCACTGAGGCTAGCCACCTGAAGGTGTACACGAAGACTCAAGAGCTTCGGACAGTGATGAGCCAGGGCCAAAAGTCCCTTTGTCGTAATGCCGGTGGTGCTTCGGCCGCATGGTGTATCGCCTAACGTAAGGAATTCTAGCTTCGGCATCGCCCGCGAAAGGCTGATAACGATATCGTCGTCCACTCTTGAGGAGCATCCGCCATCGCAGGAGGATCCAATCTTCAGTTCTACTAGCTGCGCAAATGGAAGGAGGGAGGAATAGTTTGGATTCCATGAGTGCTCTGCGAAAATATAGAACTTCGAGAGCGTATTCTGGACGGATGAAGAGAGTGCGGCCCTTTCGAGTGCCCCGAGGAAGTCGCCAATCTGTTCGGATCGAGGGTAGAAGGTGACAGACTCCAACTTTCCGAATGTTGCTCTGTGGAACAGTCACGGCCAGCCATCCTCATTGTCACACCTGATTACCAGCTTGGCCAGACCCGGAAGTGACGCCGGCGGCAGTGGAGTCTCCCTCCCAACAGCCACCGATAGACTGCGTAGATTGGGTAGTTTGCACATTACTTCACTGGCCTCCTCTGTCAACGGGCATTCCACAGAGAGGAGTCGGAGAGCGTTTCGATTGGCGACAAGAAGCATTCCGGAAACGGCGGCAGCGATCGTCGGGTCGTCCCGCAGGGAACCGAGGGTGATTGCTTGTAGGTTGGGACACAGTGTCGGTAAGGTTATGACCATTGAAGCGACTGTCACCTTTGGGAGATTGGGTTTAAAACTGAGATTGATGGAGGTGGTTCTGGGGGAAAGGAACAAAGGGACGAACGGAACAAACGTCCCCTCAATTCCCAACAAGTGGAGAGTTTCCAGATTCGGGAACAGGGGTTCGTTGATGACGAAAAATTGGATGACCGAGAGAACTTCTGGGGACGGGGAGCTCAGAGTACCATCGTTGCTGAGCTTTCGCATCTTTCGACCGTACTTCCGGAAACGAGCCCATTCCATCGTCGTCGGGAGTCTTTTAAAAGACTGTGAAGCAGAATCACCGAGAAGGGAGAATAACGCATATTGTTGGTGCACTCACAGTGCAGTCCTTTTTATTCCAGACATCACCCGGAAAAGACTTGAGTAACGTGAACAGACTGTCCTGTGTCATCCATAAGGCATCCAATGCTGGGTCTTCAAAGTCTTTACAACAGCATGCCAGGCTAACGGCGGTCGCCTCTCCTCTAGATGTAACAAGTTCGAGGGCGATGAGTCTCACGATCTCATCCATGTTGAGACAGGCGTGCATTGGGCCTAGAGGGTGCGTTTGACCGTGTATCGATGGTGCAAGGATTGAATGATAGCTCACGTTCGATGCTAACGTTGCTTCGGAGGTATCTTGAGCTGTCGTGGTCACAAGCTTCACAGACTGGAGCACGATAGGATGGAGGGAACGATGTCCGCCGATCATCGATCACGTGCACGTCTGGCCATCTTCAGCTGGATTTGTCGTTTTCCGCAGCAGTGTATTGCAGGCTACGTGCTATCGGGGTTGGACCGGTATCCAGTCTATAATCTAACCGGCCGTCCCGACGTTGTGAGTGCAATGCTTTCAAACGTCCTGAAGGAACACACCCTAACTCTTCCAGCGTTGCTCCACGAGGCTTGCAGCCTGCTAAGGCGATCCCCGAGCTCGAGGTTAATCAAGGCCAGACCCGGAGGTGTCCCTGGGGTGGCGATCTAAACTCCTGGATAACTCACGGGTTCCTTCAATTTCGGGAGTTGGTGAAAAACTTCACGTACCTCCTCCGCAACAACGAGTCCAAAAGGGGGTACCGGAAAGCATCTCTATTCCAGGCGAGGAGCACCTTCGGAACAGCTTTCGCGATGATCCGACCTCTCATGAGGTGGCTTAGAACAATGGGCTCTGGCTCAGGAAATTGTTTGACAATGATCGACCCGACGACCCCCATGGACGAGCCGACAGTGAAATCAATTATTGTTCGGACGGTTTGGGAGGATAGAAGTAGGGGATGGAGGGAACGAATGCCTTGGTGACATTCGAAGGTTTTCGCCCTTGGAACGTTCGTTCGGATGTCCCTTTGCGCAGGACCCTTGGTCACGCGGCCTTCTGGGTTCTGCGCTGACTTTTGTTTCAGTCTAGTGTTGGAATGTCCGAAGCTGGTACTTAACCCCTTGGGGTACCCGTTTGAGCTTCCGCATCCTTCGAGCATGCTTTCGAACAAAATCAACGTCCTCAGGAGACTCAGAAAACATCCACCCCCTTCCTTCCAGATCTCGAAGGTATCGCAGAAACATGCCAAGGAAACAGCAGTTGCCTGATACAACGAGCTCGCATGCAAGAAGCCTTGGGTTCGGATCTCATCCACAGAGGCAAAGGTGCATCTTGAATTTAAAAGACGCATTTAGTCAATTCATTTGACCTTGGGGGTGGAATAAGAACTGTTCGTGGACGATACCAGCGTTGTTGGGGAGCAGGACGTCCGCACGGGGGACAAGTTTCAGGAAGCGAAGGGCCCCGTAAATCATTTGCGTATCCGGCTGCGCCTCTTGCGGAGTCGCCATCCATGGATCGCACATCACCGTATCTGCAGCCACCTACCGATTACTCTGGGGGCAGGTCTTGTTGGTTATTCGATCACATGGCATCCACAGCGTTCCATATTATACATCGGGGCAGTGCGGTTAGAACTACCAAAGAAGGTACAAATTCTGTTGAGCGGGTGAGACGTGAGTTAGTTGGTCCGCCTCTCGCTTAACCACCCGTCTCAAGTGCGGCTCCTGTAAGATGGTCATTGAGGATACTTCGAGGGGTAGTGAGGGGGCATTGCTTACTTGAACAATCAATAATTTCCCTAGAACGGTTGATTGCATTCTTAACCTCTCCCCACCTCTCATCGGTGAATTCTATGGAACGTAACCGGGGAAAAATGCGGAGTAAGGTTAGGGAAATGATCGTCACTGACCCTTCCGGCACAGGTGCTTTCCCGACCACAAGTCGTGCCAAAGCGCAATCCGTCCACGAAGCACCGGGGCCAGTGGTAAGAACCATTCCAGGAATCCCTGACGGCTCACAGAGGCTAGCCACCTGGAGGTGTACACTAAGAGTAGAGAGTTTTGGGCAGTGATGGGCGAGGGCCAACAGGCCCTTTGTCGTGACGCCGCTGATGTTTTGGCCGCATGGTGTACCGCCTAGTCTAAGGGCTTTCAGCTTTGGTATTGCCTGTGAAAGGCTGATGATGATATTGTCGTCCACTCTTGAAGAGCACCCGTGATTGCAGGAGAAATTGATCTCTAGATCTACCAGCTGCGTAAATGGAAGGAGAGAGGAATAGGTTGGATTCCATGAACACCATGCGGAAACAGAGAATTTCGAGAGGGTATTCTGGATGGATGAAGAGAGTGCGGCCGTTTTGAATGCCCCGAGGAAGTCGCCAATCTGCCCGGATCCGAGAAGGTAGAAGCCGACACGCTCCAACTTCCCGAACGTTGCTCCGTGAAACAGCCGCGGCCAGCCATACTCATTGTCGCACGTGATTGATAGCTTTGTCAGTTTTGGAAGTGATGCTGAGGGTAGTGGAGTCTCCCTCCCAATAACTACCGATAGACCACGCAGGTTGGGTAGTTCGTAGAGCACTTCACTGGCATCCTCTGTCAACGGGGAATCCACACGGAGTTTTTGGAGAGTGTTTCGATTGGTGACGAGAAGCATTCTGGAAACGGCGGCGGTAGCCATCGGATTTCTCGGGAGGTTGTAAAAATAAATCACTTGCAAGTCAGGGGACAGCGTCGGCAAGGTTGTGATCACTGAAGCGAACGTTGCTTTAGAGAGGTTGGTGCCAAATCCGAGGGCGATGGAGGTGGTTCTCTGGGAAGGGAACAAGGGGATGAATGGAATAAAGTACTCCATAATTCCCCAAAATTCGAGAGTTTTCAGATTCGGGAACAAGGGCTCATTGATAGTGCAAAATTTGACGGCAGAGAAAAATTCCGGGGACGGGGAGTCTCGAGTGATGGAGTATTTGAGCCCTCGCATCCTTCGAGCGTAATTCCGGAAACGAGCCCATTCTGTCGTTGTCGGAAGCCTTTTAAGGGCCTTTCAAATCAAATAGTTGAGGAGGGAGAGAACAGGCACGTTGTCGGCGCACTCACTCTGTATCCGCCTTCTTTCCAAACATCGCCCGGAAGGGACTTGAGTAATGGGAGCAGCGACCTCTGTGTCGCCCATAATGCATCCAACAGTGGGTCTTCAAAACTTTTAGAACAGCACGCCAGGCTAACGGCGGTCCTCTCTCCACCAGATGCGACGAGTTCGCGGGCGACAAGTCTCACAATCTCGTCCACGTTGAGACAGGCGTGCATTGGGGCTGGAGGGTGCGTTTGACCGTGTATTGATGATGCACAGTGGATTAAATAACAACTCACATTCGGTACGGACATTGCTAGCTCTGCTAGTTCGAGTTATCGTGGTCACAAACTTTATCCACCACGGGCTGAAGCGCTTCAAGCGCATGAAGAGTACTTGTACGGGACGTCTGTCGGTCATCGTAGGCTGCAGTGGAATCCAACCTCGGATTAGGGGCAGGAGGGATGTATTTTAGGAGGGGAGGGCATAGGGGGAAGTCGGAGACGCCGGTCATCGGGCCAATGGACCAGTCAGTACTTAACTTCGCTGCACAGGGGACCCGTATTTTCTCGTCAGAATCATGTCGTGCCATTGTCCCGAGGATCTTGCTCTTGCCCGGTGGTTGCGTGGCGAGCGTTCGTAGAATCCCCCCTATACCTTGTTTTTCCCCCGCGTCATCATCTACGGATCGCCCATCGCTGTGTGTATCTGTAATCACCCACCGACTACGCTCGGAGTACAGTATTCTGTATTACACGTGGGGATAGCGTGAGTGAAGTGGCGAGGAAGGTGCGGATCTCGAGTGC